>ERZ761607.1870-NODE-1870-length-24416-cov-4.812569_pt1 | contig 24416 bp, 17 predicted proteins | sample MGYA00511164_ERZ761607 | MGnify/ENA primary metagenome ERZ761607 (study PRJEB28899, sample SAMN02445080) | bioreactor sludge metagenome | biome: EBPR sludge | place: Australia: Brisbane, Thorneside Wastewater Treatment Plant | collected 2011-06-22 ... | reverse complement strand
GACCTCGCCCGGGTCACAGGCGATCCCACACCCGCCGCAGTTCGTGCGGTCGACGGTGAGGTCGCGGCAGGAGCCGTCGCAGTCGGTGAGCGTCGAGGCGCACGAGGTCGTGCACGCACCCTCACTGCAGACCGTGCCCTCCGCGCACTCGACACCGCAGCCTCCACAGTTCGCGCGGTCGGTCTGCAGATCGCGGCACGTACCCTCACATTCGGTGGTGCCGGCGCCGCAGCTCGTCGCGCACGCGCCCGCGCTGCACACCTCGCCCGCCGGACAGGCCATCCCACAGCCGCCGCAATGCTCGACCGAGACGAGCGGATCGACGCAGGTGCCTCCGCAGTCGATCTGGCCGCTGATGCAGTCCAGTCGACAGGTGCCCTCGTCGCAGAGCTCGTCCGCCGAGCAGGTGACGCCACAGCCACCGCAGTTCGTCACGTCCGAGGTCGGCGTGACGCAGCGACCGTCACACTCGATCTCGTACGGAGCGCAGAACTCGCTGCCGATGATCGGATCGCCCGCGCACCCCGCCACCGGGATGCCCGCCACGAGAAGCCACGCCCACGCCCACCGTTTGACCACGCGCCACCTCACGAGTCCGGGGTTGCATCCCGATGGCCCGAGGGGTTTTCCCGACTCGCGCCCCGAGCATCCACGCAGAGGCTAGACCAGATTTCATCCATAGCGTAGCTTCACACTGTCAGCATAAGCACTACAGCCTCTTCGCAATCGGACAGCCTTGATGAAATCTTCCCGGTGGTTGGCGAGGAAACGGTCGGGCCGCGAAGCGCGGAGCCGGCGAAACGCGTGGCGGTCGGAGGTGGGTTCATGGCGCGTGGGTGGGTGATCTCGGCGGTCGTGCTCGCAGCCCTCTCCGGCTCCGCGCACGCCCAAACGCACGCGTTTCGGCTCGAGCTGGGCGGCTCGACCCACGTGGCCGACCAGAACGATCGGTTCGGGTTCGGTGGCGGCGGCGGGCTGGGCTACGAGCTGCGCCTCCTCGACCACCTCGGCGTCGAGGCCCGCTACGACACGTACTTCTGGCCCGTCCCGGACGCCCCCGAGTACAGCGACGGCTTCGGTGCGTTCCACGGCATCGGGCTCGGGGTACGCGGCCATCTGCTCGGCGACCACGACACGATCGACCTCTGGGCGGGTGCCTACGGTCAGCTCGTGATCACCGGGGGCGAGGTCCGCGCAGGCGTGCAGATCGGTGTCGGCGCCGACTACCGCTTCACTCCGAGCTGGGCGCTCGGCGTCTTCGTCCGCTTCGACCACGCGTTCCAGCCCGACGCGAACGTGCTCGGGCCCGGCAACGGCACCTTTCTCTCGTTCGGCCTCGCGGGCACCTATCGGCCGGGCGGCGACCGTGGTGAGGACACGACCGACACCGACGGTGACGGAGTGCCCGACGCACGGGACCGTTGTGTGAACGAGCCCGAGGATCTCGACGGGGTCCAAGACGAGGACGGCTGCCCAGAAACCGATGCGGATTCGGACGGCTTCTTGGACGAGAACGACGAATGCCCGATCGAGGCGGAGGACATGGACGGCGACCGCGACCACGACGGTTGCCCCGAGCAAGCCGGCGATCAGGACGGAGACGGTATCGGTGACCTCGAGGACCGTTGCCCGCGGGAGGCCGAGGATCGTGATGGCTTCGAGGACGAGGACGGCTGCATCGACCCCGACAACGACGGCGACGGGATCCTCGACGCGGCGGACGCCTGTCCGAACGAGGCCGAGGTGGTGAACGGGGTGGACGACGGTGACGGTTGCCCCGACACCACGGCGGCGGAGCGTGAGATCGACGAGCTCTCGTTGCGCATCTTCTTCGGGAACGATCGCGCCGACCTCGCGGGCGAGTCGCGACAGGTCATCGTGCAGATCGCGCGGGTGCTGGTGCAGCACCCGGAGTTCCGTCGCATTCGGATCGACGGGCATGCCGATCAGAACGGCGACGTCGCGTACAACGAGCGGTTGAGCGCGCAGCGCGCCGAGACGGTGCGGGCGCGGCTCGTCGAGCTCGGCGTGGCCGCGGATCGCCTCGTGGTCATGGCACACGGCGAGGCGATGCCGGCGTCCGACGAGACGCAATCGCGCCGCGTGGAGTTCCACGTGGTGGAGCGCGCCGCTCCCTGAGCGCTCGGCGAGATCGCGCGTCGGAGGCCCGTCGTGGGACCCCGACGCGCTCGCTGCTTCTTCACTCGCCCGGACGCGGCTGCGCGAGTACCTCGTCGAGCACGTCGTTCAGCTCGTCCTCGCGCAGCTCGCCCACGTAGCTCCACGCGACGCGGCCCGCGCGATCGATCACCACCGTGGTCGGCAACATCTCGACCCGATACGACTGCGCGATCTCCTGCGTCGCGAGCGCTTGCGGATACGTCATGCCGAGGCGGTTCGCGAAGGGCAGCGAGCGCGCGTCCATCGCGAGACCGACGAGGCGCGCGCCGCGTTCGCGCTGCAATCGATCGTGAGCGCGGGCGAGCACCGGGGCTTCCGCGCGGCAGGGTGGGCACCACGAGGCCCAGAAGTTCAGAACGACGACGTCGCCGCGTGACGCCGCGAGATCGAGCTCGCCGCCGCCGCGAAGCGCGACTTGGAAGAGCGGCGCGGGCTCCCCTTCGGGCATCGCGCGACGCGAGCCGAAGGTGCCGAGCAGGAAGACGACGCCCGCGCCGACGAGCGCCCACGGGAGCAGCGCGCGGATCCAGGCGCGCAGGCCGGAGGACGAGGTCGACGTCGTCGTGGAGGATGACGTCGAGGAAGCCGAGCTCGACGAGTCCGACGCGGAGGACGAAGGGGCACGAGAGGATTCGGACGAGTCGGGCACGCTGAGGTTCCGTACGAGTCGAGGGGGCCGTCGTTACCGAAGGCGTTTTGGCGGGAGGCTCCGCTGGGCGGGGGACTAGGCCCAGTGCAGGGGTCTTCTCGAAAGATCCCCGAAGCAAGCATTCGGAGTGAGCGCAGAGAGGGGCCGCGTCGAGAGCGACCACTCCACGATCGTCCCGGCGAGCCCTCGGGTGTAGCATGCGCTCGCAGGGACCGAACGTCGGTTGCCGCGGAGGGCGCCGAAGGGCTATGCCCCTGCGCGGCGGGCGGCTCTCGGGTCGAACCGCACCGGAGGATCGAGAGTGCGACACCCCCACCGAACGAGCCTCGCGACTTCCTTCGCGCTCGCCCTCCTCGGGACGATGGCGCTCGGCGCGATGCGAGCGCCGAGCGTGATGGCGCAGAGCGAGCGTGAGCAGCTCCAGATGGCGCGCGAGGCGATGGAGCGTGGGCAAGACGCCTACCTCGCCGAGCGCTGGGACGAAGCCGCGGCGGCCTTCCTCGAGGCCTACCGCGCGCGGCCCTTCTCCGCGTTCCTCTACAACGCAGGCATCGCGTACGAGCGCGCGCCCAACGTGCCCGAGGCGATCCGCTTCTACGAGCGCTACGTGGAGGCCGAGCCCGATGCCAGCGACGTCGACGAGGTGCGCGGGCGCATCGAACGACTGCGCGCGACGTTGCCTCCGGCGCCGGCCGCGCGCTCGCCTTCGGAGACGCCGACGGGTGAGACGCCCACCGGAGAAACGCCCACCGGCGAGACGCCGACCGGAGAACCACCCACCGGCGAGACACCCACGGGCGAGACGCCGACCGGCGAGACGCCCGCGACTCCCACGACGCCTCCACCGCCCGCCGAGCCGCCGCCGCCGATGAAGTCGCTGCTCTCGGTCGAGACCAACCCGTCCGACGCGCGCATCACCGTGCGGCGCGACGGCGCGGTGGTCGCGAGCGGGCCCTCGCCCTTCGCGGAGAACCTCGACGAGGGCGACTACGAGGTCAGCGTCGAGCATCCGGACTACCAGACGATCGCGCGCCCGATGCGCATCCGCGCGGGCAAGGTCTACGTCGCGATCCTGGAGATGAGCCAAGGCGAGTTCCTCGGCTTCCTGCGTGTGGTCAGCGATCCGCCGGGCGCGCGTGTCTTCCTCGACGATCGCGAGGCGGGCTCGGTCGGCGAGACGCCGTACCAAAACCCGGTCACGAGCGGCACGCACCGCGTCTGGATCGAGCGCCCCGGCTACGCGCCGCTCGAGCGCGAGATCGAGGTCGGCATCGGCGACGACGTGCGCGAAGAGTTCGCGCTCGAGCGCGTGACCTTCGGCCGCGTGCGGGTCGTCGCGAACGTGCCAGGCGCGATGGTCTCGGTCGACGGCGTCGAGGTCGGTCGCGTGCCGTACGAGGGCGATCACCCGGCCGGTCCGCACCGGATCACCGTCAGCCACGACGGCATGAAGGACTACGAAGAGACGGTCGACCTGCAGCGCGGTCAGCTCACGCCGATGCGCGTGCGCTTGCGGCCGGCGTTCTCGCGCAGCGGCGCCTGGGCCACCCTGACGCTCGGCGTGCTCACGGCGGGCGGCGGCGCGGCGCTGGCCGTGCTCGCCGATCGCACGCGCAGCGACCTCGATCGCGATCGACGCGCGGGCATCTTGAGCGACGGCGACTCGCGCATCACGCGCGGCAAGATCCTCTCGATCGCCGCCGACGCCGCGTTCGGCTTCGCGGGTCTGCTCGGCATCCTCTCCATCTACTACTTCGTGCGCGATCCGCTGCCGGACTCGGAGGGCACCACCCTCGAGCCGCGCGACTGGACCTTCGTGCCGACCCTCGATCTGCGTCACCGCGCCGGCGGCGCCGAGCTGCGCTGGAGCTTCTGAGATGCGCGCACTCTCCTTCTTCACGTTGCTCCTCACGATCGGCGTCTCGATCACCGGGTGCCGCCTCGCGCCCTTCGACGAGCTCGCCGACGACGCGCCCGTCGTCACGCTCACGCCGGGCGCAGGTTATCCGCAGGGCGGCTACGGCCAGGTGCTGATCGCGTACGAAGGTCAGCTCGACGGCGCCGACATGGCGCGCGTCGCGGTCAGCGCAGGACCCGGCACACCCTACGCGGTGCACGACGCTTGGTCGGCCGGCACGCTCGGCGACTTCGATCGCCGCTTCAAGGGCTGCGACGACATCGCGACCGACATGCCCGACTGCGATCCCGGCGCGGGCGCGGCGCTCGCGCATCTCCCGCAGTGGATGGGTCGTCGCGACTGTTTGATGTACAGCGCGGTCAACGTCGGCGTCGGCACCTCGCCTGGCGAAGGTCAGCTCCGCGCGAAGTGCGAGGGCATGCCCGGCACCTTCGCGCTCTCGCGCGTCGAAGGCGTCGACTACGGGATGGCGCTCGCGACGATGCCGGCCGGCTCCGTGCTCGGTCCCGCGCTCGTCGGGGCGCCGCGCGCGGAGAGCGTGGGCGCGATCCACCGTCTGCCGCCGGATGCGATCGCGACGGTGGCGATCCCGCTGCCCGAGCTCGGGCTCTCGGCGGGTGCTCGCCGCGGCACGCGCCTCGCGACCGGACCGCTCGCCGACGCGGCCGCCTTCGGGCTCGACTCCGACGCGGTGCTCGTGGCCGCGGCCGCGCCGGGCGCGCGTCGCGTGGTCGTGCTCGCGGTCGGTCTCTTCGCGGATCCCGAGCTCGGCGGACCGGCGGTGGTCACCGCGCGCGCGGTCGCGTGCCTCGACGACGTGCTCGTGCGCTCGTCGTACGCGCCGGTCGCGGACGGCCAGGGTCTCGCGGTCGGTGACCTCGACGGCGACGGTGTGGTCGACGTCGCGGTCGGCGTCTCGAGCGGCGTGCGTGTGCTGTCGGTCGACGGAGTCACGCTCGGCGCGGGCTGCACGAGCACGGACACCAGCGACGATCCCGCGACCACCACGATCGCGTGCCCGACCGGTACCGACGCGAGCTGCGACAGCTTCGGCGCGGCGCTCGCGATCGGCGACGCGGACTCCGACGGTACGAACGATCTCTTGGTCGGCGCGCCGAACAGCGTCACGCCCGAGGGCTCCACGGGCGCGGCGTTCGTCCTGCGCGGCACCGCGAGCGGACCGACGACGGACGGCGCGCGCGCGCTCTACGTGGCGGGCCTCGCCGACGGCGCGCTCCTCGGCGAAGAGGTGACCTTCGCGCGCACCGGAACCGCGTCGTCGCCGCGCTACGAGCCCGTGCTCGGAGCGCCGGGCGAGAGCCGCGTGTTCACGTTCTTGTGCAGCGGTCTGCCGGGCGACGAGGTCTCGCAGGGCGGTCGCTGTCAGCCGACGGTTCCCTGAGCGGCGCCTGAGCGGTCGTCGGCTGCCTTCCGATTTGTTCGCGCCCGCGCACGAAACGCCACCCTGAAGCAGAGCTCGGCATGAAGCAGATCCTGGTCGCCGACGACGAGCCGAACCTCCGCCGCGTGCTGGCCGCGCAGCTCCAGCGCGAGGGCTACGAGGTGCACGCGGTCGCGGACGGCGCCGAGGCGGTGGCGGCCCTCGACGATCACCACATCGACGTGGTCATCACGGATCTCCGGATGCCGAAGGTCGACGGGATGCAGCTCTTGCAGCACGTGGCCGCGCATCACCCGGACGTGCCGGTGATCATGATCACCGCGCACGGCACGGTGGATACCGCGGTCGAAGCGCTGAAGCTCGGCGCGTTCGACTACGTGACCAAGCCCTTCGACCGCGAGGAGCTGCGGCACGTCGTCGACAAAGCCGCGCGCACCCGCGAGCTGCGGCAGCGCGACGTGCAGGTCGCGGAGCGCGGACGCTATCGGCTGATCGGTCAGAGCGAGGCGATGGCGCAGGTCTACGAGATCATCGAGCGCGTCGCGGACACCCCGAGCACGGTGTTGATCACGGGCGAGAGCGGCACCGGCAAGGAGCTCATCGCGCGGGCGTTGCACGAGCAGAGTCGCCGCGAGAAGGAGCCGTTCATCCGAGTGAACTGCGCGGCGATTCCGCCGGATCTTCTGGAGAGCGAGCTCTTCGGCTACGAGAAAGGTGCTTTCACCGGCGCGGTGACGAGCAAACCCGGCCGCTTCGAGCTCGCGCATCGCGGGACGCTCTTCCTCGACGAGATCGGCGAGATCCCGCCGAGCATGCAGGTGAAGCTGCTGCGCGCGCTGCAAGAGCAGGAGTTCGAGCGCGTGGGCGGCATCAAGACGCTGAGCGTCGACGTGCGGCTCATCGCGGCGACCAACCGCGACCTCGAGCAGGAGATCGCCGCGGGGCGCTTCCGCGAGGACCTCTACTACCGGCTCAACGTGGTGCACGTGCACCTGCCGCCGCTGCGCGAGCGCACGAGCGACATCCCGCTCCTGCTGGAGCACTTCGTGGAGAAGTTCGCCGCGAAGCTGAAGCGGCCAGTGCGCGGCTTCACCCCGGAGGCCCACGCGCTGCTGCTCAAGCACGCGTGGCGCGGGAACATCCGTGAGCTCGAGAACGTGGTCGAGCGATGCATGCTCTTCTGCGACGGTGAGCTGGTGGACGTCGCGCACCTGCCGGCCGAGCTGCGCAAGAACGCGCCCGCGATCGGTGCGCCCACGCCGGACGGGCTCGTCGCCCCCCTCGCGCCGATCGGGCCGCTCTCGCTCGCGCAGCTCGCGCCGGGCGCGGAGGGCGCGGGCCTGAAGGAAGCCGTGCGCGAGGCGACGGCGAAGCTGGAGCGCGAGCTGATCGTGCGGGCGCTCGAGCAGACCGAGTGGAACGTCACGCACGCGGCGAAGGTGCTGAAGATCAGCCGCAAGAGCCTGCAGACGAAGATGAAGGAGCTCGGGCTGCGCGAGGTGTGAGCGGGTGAGCGACGACGCGATCGAACGCGTCACGAGCTCGGTCATCCGGTCTCACGTCTCGGTCATCTCGACCTTCACGGGCCGTCACGAGGTACGGAAGAGACGCGATCACGACGAGAAGCGCGTCGGGCACGTCGCGCGCGTCACTGACGGTCGAGCTCGGAGAGCTCGAGGAACACACGCGTCTCTTCGCCGCGCAGGATCGAGAGGCGCGTGCGGCGACGCGTGCCGTCCGCGTCCACGAGCACCACGTCGAGCGCGCCGCTCGGCACGCGGGCGCGACGCAGCGGCGTGCGACCGAGGCTCGTGCTGCCTCCGACGAAGACCTCCGCGGGCGGACGCGTCTCGAAGGTGAGCAGACCGTCCGCGTTCGCGAGGTCGATCGCGATCGCGCGTTCGAGGCGAGCCATCACCGTCTCCGTCGCGCGCTCGCCGAGAGTGATCGACTGCTCGAAGGGCGCGTGCCCCTCCGCGCTCACACGGACGACGTAGGTGCCGGGCACGAGGCCGTTCAGCTCGAGCGGGGTCACGCCGCGCGGCGCACCGTCGAGCTCCACGTTCGCGCCAGGCGGCGTGCTCGCGACGAGGATCGCGCTGCCGGTGCTCGGCAGAGGCGTCACACGATCACCGGTCGGGGTCGACGGCGCGTCGCTCGCCTCCGCCCACGGCTTCCACACGAAGACGCCGACCGCCGCGAGCGCGACCACCGCCACCGCGGCGAGCGCGACGAGGGCTCCTCGACCGCGACCCTCCGCGCGAGACGACGAGGGGCGTGCGGGCGCGCCGCGTTGGGACGAAGGTGAGGCGAGGGGAGCGCGCGCCGAGCCCGCGAGCGGAGCCGCGGACGAGCCCTTCGGCGGAGCCGCGCCCTTCGCGAGCGGCCCCATGGGCGAGCTGGGCGACGTAGGCGACGAGCCCGCGGGCGACCCGAGCGGCGCGCGCGCGGGTGGGGGCGCGACCTCGGGGAGCGGCAGATCCGGAAGATCGAGACCACCGAAGGGATCCGAAGGACGCGCGGCCTTCGCGGGCGCCTTCGCGGGCGGGCGGCCGGTCTTCCGATCGAGATCGAGCGGCGGGAGATCCAGCTCGCCGAGCTCGAGCTCCAGCTCGCGCGAGCCGCTCGGCTCGCTGGTCCGCGGCAGCGCGCCGAGCACGACGCTCTGACCGAAGGGCATGGTGTCGACGCGCGGGCCTCGCTCGGCTTCCGCAGCAAAGCAGCGACCGACGAGCTCGGCGATCTCTTCTTGTCGCGCGACCCCCCCGTGGCCGCGGAGCCACGTGAGCAGCGCGTCGCGCAGCGCCGCCGCCGACGAGAAACGCGACGCGGGCTCTTTCGCGAGCGACTTGCGGAGGACGGCGTCGAGCTCGCTCGAAGGGTTCGTGCGGTAGGCCGCGAGCGAAGGCACCGGCGCGTCGAGGATGTCGGTCATCGTCTCGGCGTCGGTCTCGCGGCGGTAGAGGCTCTTGCCGATCAGCGCCTCGAAGAGCATCACGCCGAGCGCGAACACGTCCGCGCGCGCGTCGATCTTCTCGCCGCGCACCTGCTCGGGCGCCATGTACGCGAACTTGCCCTTCACCACGCCCGCGCGCGTCTCGTGCTGGCGTGCTTCGGCCTTCGCGATGCCGAAGTCGAGCAGCTTCACGTCGCCGTCGTACGAGATCATCACGTTGTGCGGCGACACGTCGCGGTGGACGAGTTGGAGCGCGCGACCGGTCTCGTCGCAGAGGCGGTGCGCGTGATCGAGCGCGTCCGCGACCTGCGCGGCGATGGTGACCGCGACACGATCGGACACACCGCCGAGGTCGCGGGCGCGACGGATCAGGCGCCCGAGCGGCACGCCGTCGATCCACTCCATCTCGAGGTAGGCCTGGCCTCCGACCGAGCCGTGGTCGGTGCAGCGCGCGATGTGCGGATGGTCGAGCAGGAGCCCGAGCTTCGCTTCGTCCTCGAACATCGCGCGGAAGTCGTCGTCGTCCGCGAAGTGCGCGAGGATCTTCTTCACGACGATCGGGCGACCCGCGCCGCCGTGAGGGCGTGCGAGCAGCACCTCCGCCATGCCGCCGACCGCGAGGCGCCCGAGGATGTCGTAGGGGCCGAAGGTGCCGATGACCGGGAGCAGGTCCGCGCCCCCGCGCGGGATCACGTCGGTGGGGATCGGCGAGGGGCGTGACGCGGTGAGCGAGCCAGGGGCTTGCGCGGGCGGAGAAGCGCGCGGGGTGGCGCGGGCATCCCGCGCGTCGGCGGTCGGGTCCTTCGTCAGCGGCGTCGGGATCGTTCCGTCGTCGCGCAGGCGCGGCTCGGCAGCCTTCGGCGACCCGAGCGGGGTCGCGCGCTCGTCGCGAGAAGACGGCGCGACACTCGGCTTCGGGGGCTCCGGCGGCCTCGGGGTCGGCGGCGCGGGACGCGCGACGCGAGGCGGACCGACCGTGGGTCGCGCGATCGTGGGGCTCGACGGCGGTCGAACGCCTGGGGCCGAAGGCGGACGCGGCAGCCCCGCCGCTTCGAGCAGCGCGTCGGGATCGAGCACCGGCTTGAGCCGCTGCGTCGGATCGTCCTTCCCACCCACGAGGCGAATCGTACTGCCGTCCGCTCGTCGCGGCTACGGCGAGTCAGGTTCCGCACCGTAGTTCGAGCGCACGGTGTCCCTCGAGCGGGTCGTCACTCGAGCACGATGCGGAGCGTGCGCGCGGTACCGGGCTCGACCTCGATCGAACCTTCCCAACGAGGTCCGTTCGTGCCGTCGACCACCACACGCTGCAGACCGGGCGTCACGTCGGTGAAGGTCGCGGGCGATCGGACCGCGGTGCCCCCGTTGAGGCGGACCGGCGCGCCAGGTGGCTCGGTGGAGATCGTGAGCGACGTCGTGGCGGGTGCGGTCGCGATGGCGAGCGCGAGGCCTCCGAGAGCGACCACCGCGACGAGCAGCACCGCCGCGAGCACCTTCCAGAGGCGGTGGCTCGGCGCCGCCTCGACCGGCGCAGGAGCGACGGGCGCGGGGGTCGGAGTGACGCTGCGACGGCCCGTCTCGCTCAGCCGCGCGTCGCTCGGGCGCGCGACGGGCTGCGCGGAGGAACGACGCTCGGGCCGTTCGGACGTCGATGTCGTCGTCGGTCGCTCCGCGCGCAGCGGGGCGCGCGTGGGCTCCGAGGTTCGCGCGGTCCGCGGCGCAGGTTCGGGGACTCGGGTCGGGTCGGGGATCTCGACCTCGATCTCGGGGACCGGAAGATCCGCGAAGAGCCCGAGCGGATCGTCGCCGGGCGGTGCAGCGGGCTTCGGCGTGGGGCCGCGATCCGTCGCGGGCGACTCCATCGTGGGCGCGACCGGCGCGACGTCGTCGATCACACCGTCGCCGAAGAGGTCGTCCATCGAGAGGCGAGACTCGGGCGGCGACGAGGGTGTGGTTGGTGCGCCGGAAGACGCGGAAGACGCAGCACCGGACGGTTGGGAGCCCGTGGACGCAGGGGTCGAAGACGCAGCGCTGGACGGGGCGCTGGACGGGGCGCTCGACGCAGCGACGCTCGAAGACACCACGCCCGACGCGATCCTCGGCGCGGCGCTCGCCGCGGAAGCCGCCTTGGGCGCGGGCTCGTCCACGCGTGCGCGCCGCGCTCCGGTGCCCGGCGGCGCGAGCGTCGATCGAAGATCGCTCTTTCCGCTCGACGAAGGCATCTCGTCGCTGCGCAGATCGTCCGCGCTCCCGCGGCCGGTGCCGAGGTCGTAGCTCGCACCGAAGGGCGTGGAGTCGACGAGCGGCGCTTCGAGCTCGTCACGGAAGAGCTGCTGCACGAGGCCCGCGACGCGCGCGGGCCCCACGTCCTCGCTCGTGCGCTGCACGTACTGCTGGAGCACGTCACGCATCGCGGCCGCGGTGGGGAAACGCGCGGCGGGATCCTTCTGCAGCGCGGTGCGCAAGATCGCCTCGAGCTCGCGCGGCGCGTTCGGGATCTTCTCGAGCAGCGAGGGCACCGGCTCGGCGACGATCGCGTGCATCGTCGCGGCTTCCGTCTCGCGGCGGTAGAGGCTGCGTCCGGTGAGCGACTCGAAGAGCACGACGCCGAGGGCGAAGATGTCGATGCGGAAGTCGAGCGCCTTCCCGCGGCACTGCTCGGGCGCCATGTAGGCGAACTTGCCCTTCACCACGCCCGCCTGCGTGTGGTGGCCCTGCGTCTCCGCCTTCGCGATGCCGAAGTCGAGCAGCTTCACCGTGCCGTCGAAGTCGATCATCACGTTGTGCGGCGAGACGTCGCGATGGATGAGCCCCATCACGTTGCCTTCCGCGTCGCGCGCGGTGTGCGCGTAGTGCAGCGCGTCCGCGACCCGCGCGACGATCTCGCACGCGAGCGGGAACGGGAGGCCACCCTTGTCGCGCGCGCGACGGATCAGACGCCCGAGCGTGACGCCGTGCACCCACTCCATCGCGATGAAGAGCTGGCGATCGATCTCGCCGAAATCGAGGAAGCGGCCGATGTTCGGGTGATCGAGCGCGGAGCCGATGCGCGCCTCGTCGAGGAACATCTCGACGAAGTCCTCGTCGCGCGCGTACTGCGCGAGGATCTTCTTGATGACGAGCGGCTCCGAGCCCGGACGTCGCGCGAGCAGGATCTCCGCCATGCCGCCCATCGCGAGGCGACCGAGGATCTCGTAGGGACCGAAGACGCCGAGGACCGGCAAATCGACCCCGCGACGCCGACGCGCCACGTCTTGGGCGTCGGCGAGCGGCGTGAAGCGAGGCGAGCGCGGCTTCTCGACGCTCGGCACCCCCGGCACGCGCGGCGCGACCTCGCCGGGACGTCGTCGGAGCCCCGTGTCGGGCGCGGGCGCGTCGGCGATCGGGCGTTGCTCGCTCGCCTCGGCGCGCGACTCGATCGCCCGCTCGTCGACCGGAGGCAACGAGATGCGACGCGCACGTGGCTGCGAACCGAGGGGCGGTGCGTCCGACCTGCGCGGTGTCCCCGCGTCGGCCGCCTCGGCGGGGTCAGCCGCCAACGGAGCCGACCGGGGAGGCGCCTTCGCAGCCGCGCTCGGGATCCCGTTGCCACGCCGAATCGCCTGCGGCAGCCCGACCTCGTCGAGCACCGCCTCCGAGAGCTGCTTGCCGGGTGGGGTCCACGCCGGCGCGTCGGACGCGTGCGCGGAGCCGCCGAGACCGTTCGGCGTCCCGGGTCGCTCGGCGCGCTCCTCGTCGGACATCGCTTCGAGAATACACGGGTCTCCGGCGGTTGCGAGCGAACTTCATGATGCGCGCAGCACTTGTCGGGATTGACCCGAAGCCGACACGAGAGAGGCGTCCCACACCCCATCGCGCGGGACGAAAGCGCCACGATCACGGGCGCGGAGCGACGTCGCCGGCAAGGTCAGCGAGTAGGTGACCGACGTGCGACCGTGCCGACCCTCACATCCCGCGCGGCTGCATCCGGATCGGCAGCCCACCCGCGGGCGTGATCGTGATGTTGCGGCGCTGCTCGCGGACGTGCGTGACCGCCGCGACCGGCTCCAGCTCGCGGAGGATCGTCGCGAGCACGATGCGCATCTCGTACAGCGCGAACGCCTCGCCGATGCAGCGACGAAGGCCACCGCCGAACGGGAAGTAGGTGTAGGGGGTCGGCTTCTTGTCGAGGAACCGTGTGGGATCGAAGCGCTCCGGATCGGGCCAGGTGTCGGGGTCGGAGTGCACGAGGTAGATGCTGCAGCCGACCGCGACTCCGGCCGGCAGCGCGTGCCCGCCGACCACCGCGGGCTTCTGCAGCACACGACCGATCCCCGGGATCACCGGGTGGATGCGGAGGGTCTCCTTGCAAGCCGCGTCGAGGTAGGGGAGCTCGCGCACGCGATCGGGATCGATCGGCGCGGCGCCGAGGCGCTCGTCGAGCTCCGCCTGCACGCGCGCGAGGACGTCGGGGTGGATCGAGAGCCGATGCAGCGCCCACGTGATGCCGGTCGCGGTCGTCTCGTGGCCCGCCACGAGGAGCGTGAGCAGCTCGTCGTGGATCTCCTCCGAGCTCATCGGCGTGCCGTCCTCGTGCGTCGCCTCGAGCAGCATCGAGAGGATGTCGTCGCCGAGCCCTTCGCGTCGACGCCGCGCCACGAGCGCGTCCATCTCGTGGAAGATCTCCTTGCGCAGACGGAGAAAACGCCCCCACGGCGAGAGCGGTCCGTAGTCCTTCTGGAAGGTGCGGACGATGTAGAGCGGGTTGTCGAGGATGCGCAGCGCCCGCGCGAGCAACGCGCGCATGCGATCCTGATCGGCGCCGTCCTCCATGCCGAAGACGGTGCGCAGGATCACGTCGAGCGTGATGGCCTGCGTCTCGCGTTGCAGCACGAAACGCGCGCCACCTCCGGGCGCACGGGGCCACTTCGCGATCGCGCTCGCAGTGATGTCGCGCATCGCTTCGCCGTACGCGCGCATGCGTTCGCCGCGAAACGGTGGGAGCAAGAGGCGCCGCTGCGAGCGATGGCGCGCGCCGTCGAGCACGAGCACGGAGTACGCGCCGAGGAAGGGCTCGAGCACCGCGTTGGCCTCGCCCGCGTGCATCACGTCGTCACCCGTCGCGAACACCTCGCGGACGGCGTCGGGATCGCTGAACTGCACGATCGGTGGCAAGCCGGTCACGCGGATCGTCACGACCTTGCCGTAGCGCTCGCGGCACGCACGCAAGAACGGACCCGGCGTGAGCAGGAACGAGAGGAGCTGCGCGCGTTCGGGCGCGAGCGGTCCGGGTGGGAGCGCGGACGCTTGCCGTCGAACCGCGTCGGTCTCCCAACGGATCAGGCGGCGCGCGGCGCGATCGGCGACTTCGGTGACGAGGTCCACCGCGCGAGCGTCTCACGGCAGCGCGAGAACGGGCGAGAGGGGTCCTTCGATCCACGGTCACGCACGTTCGACATTCGCGATCGCGAGCTCGCGATCGCGACGTTCACGAGAGCGCGATCATCCCGTCACGCCGACCACGCTCAGCAGCACACACGCGACCATCACGCCGTACGTGACCTGCGTGTTGCGGCGCTCGTCGAGGCTCGCACGCACCCGCTTGCCCACGAGGTTGCCCAGGAGGATCGCGCTGCCGACGATCGCGGCGTCGCGCACGACCGCCAGGTCGACGAGCCCACCGAGGCCGTAGGCGGAGATGCGCGCGAGGTGGATCGAGACCGCGATCACCGACGCGCCGACCACGAAGCGTTCGTTGCGGAAACCGCACGCGAGCAGGAGCGGGCTGAGCAAGAGCGCGCCCGCGCCGCCGGTCGCGGTGAGCAAGCCCGCCCCGAAGGTCACGGGGACGATCGCGGCGCCGGACGGGGTCCACGCGAGCCAGCGGAGCGAGGGCGGCGGCGACTCGAAGCGCTGCACGAGCTCGCGTGCGACCGCGAGGGAGACCGCGGCGACGAGCACCACGCGCAGCGCGGTCTCCGGCAGCGCGACCGCCACGAAGCCGCCGAGGAGCGCGCCGGGGATCGAGCCCGCGAGGAAGGGCAGGAGTGGACGCCACTCGAGGAAGCGTCGGAAGAGGAAGAGGCGGTGCACGTTGCCGAAGAGGAGCGCGGGCGCGGCCACCGCGAGGGCGCGCTGGGGATCCCAGAGGAGCGCCAGCGCCAGCGTGAGCATCACACCGCCACCGAGGCCCGCGAGGGTGGTGAGCGCTCCCGCGAGGAGGCCGAGGAGCGCGATGGCGAGGGGGTCGAGCCAGCTCATGGGGAGATCCTGGGGCTCGAAGAGACATTCATCCAATCGAACGTTTCTACGCTTTCGATTCGATTCGTCTATCGTTGCGTGCGCGCCGATCGCATCACGTGACGGCGCAGAAGTCGGCGGCTGACCCGCCGACTCGGGCACGAAGATGCGCCGATCGGCGCGCGTCGGTGGCGAGACCGATGCGGAGCGCGAGGCGCGGATGCGGAGGCGACGATGATGGACGAGCTGAAGCAGTTCCTCGCGATCGTGGAGCACGGCACGTTTCGCGAAGCCGCCCGTCGCGCGCACCTCTCGCAACCCGCGCTCACCGCGGCGATGCAACGGCTCGAAGCGCACTTCGGGGCGCGGCTGCTCCACCGCGGGCGCACCGGCGCGACCCCGACCGCCGCCGGCGAAGCGCTCGTCTCGCGCGCACGCGCGGCGCTCGCGGCGATCGACGAAGCGCGCCGCGCCATCGAAGAGATCGAAGGCCTGCATGCGGGCGAGGTGCGTGTGGGCGCGGGCGCGACGGCGTGCACGTACTTGCTGCCGCCGACGCTGGCCGCGTTTCGTCGCGAGCACGCGCGCGTGCGCTTTCTCTTGCGCGAGACGACGACCGACGAGGCCCTCGACGCGCTGCACGCGGGCGAGCTCGACCTCGCGATCGTGAGCGAAGGCGTGCGGGTTCAGCCGCGGACGCGAAAGCGCGGCGTGGGCGCGCGCGAGGAGCCGCCGAGCCGAGGTCTGCAGGACGTCGAGCACGATCTCTGGCGCACGGATCCGCTGGTGCTCGTGTGCGCGCCGGGGGTCGATCCGAAGACGGCCCCGCACGTGACCTTCCGACGCGGCGCGACCACCCGCGCGATCTTCGAACGTTTCTTCCCCGGCGCGGAGATCGTGATGGAGCTCGGCTCGATCGCGGCCGTGAAGGGCAACGTGCGCGCGGGCGTGGGGGTCGCGCTCGTGAGCGAGAACGCGGTGCTCGACGACCTCGCGCGTGGCCTCCTCGTGCGCGTGCCGGACGCGCGCACGCCGATCGTGCGTGAGCTTCGGGTCGCGCACCGCGGCGTCGATCGCCTGCCACCGGCCGCCGCGGCGCTGCGCGAGGTCTTGCTCTCCGAGCGCACGCAGACGTCGCCACCCGCGCGGAGCAAACCGCGCAGGCGCCGCGCGCGTTGAGCCAGGTCGATCACCACGTCTCGACCTCCGCTCCACTTCGTGGGATCACCGCGCGGCGATGGGGACGAACGATCCGAGCACGCCCGCGTGGCGCCGAGCGACGTTGGCGTTCGGCGCGATGGTCGTGGTGTTCGGCACCGTCGCGATCCTGCTCGACACCGGCACCGAGGGGCACGTCGTCGCGCGCGAGCGAACGACGGTCGAGGTGCACTCGCGCATGACGGCGGTGCTCGAAGCGGGCGGCGAGCTCGAGTGGCACCTCGGACCGGGGGGCGTCGCGGACGTCGTGCAGCCACGCGGCGAGGCGATCTACCGCGTGCCGGAGGGGCCGCCGGTGCACCTGCGCGCGGGCAAGCTGCGGCTCGAGATCCACGACGCCGTGGTTCGGCTCCGCCACGTGGACGGCGAGGTCGAGGCGCACACCTTGGTCGGACGCGCGCGCGCGGCGAGCGGCCCCGATCGGTGGCGGGTCGACGCTGGATGGGCGATCCGTACGTCCGGCGACGGGCTCGCGGAGGCGCGCGACGTCGGCCTCGGCGCGCCCTGAACGACCGCGACCGAGCGCACGGGGCTCACTCCGCGCGCGTCGCGTCGCTCGGCTCCGTCGTTCGGGGCACGCGCGGCTCGCGGGCGCCACCGCGCACCTCGCGTCGCAGGAGCTGCTCGATCAGATCGACGAGGCGCTCCGCCAGCGCGTCGTCGAGGTCCACCGCGAGCACGAGATCCTCCCCCCGGGCTTCCGCGGCGACGCGACGGAGCGCAGGCCCCGCCGCGCTCAGCGCGAGGAGCGGATCGTCGAGCGCGGCGTCGCGTTGCAGGCGGAGCTGCTCGACCAAGGGCGCCACGAGCGCGGCGTCGTCGAGCCGCACGCGCACCGAGAGCGCGAGGCCGCGGCTGACACGCGCGGCGACGGCGACGGCACGAAGCGAGTCGAGCGCCTCTCCGAACACGCCGGGCGCTTCGACGCGCTGCTGCACCGCTTCGCGCCAATGCTCGGGCAGCACCGCGACCGCGACGAGCTCCGGCGGATGCTCGCCCTGCGCGACGGCGTCGTGGAGCGCGCGCAAGGTGCCACCGATCTTCGCGCGCTCTCCCTTCGCGACCGCGATCACCTCGCGCACCGAACGTTCGTTGCCGAACGCTGCACCGTCGCGCCCGAAGAACGCGATCCGCGAGTCCCCACGCGCTCCGGCGACCGCGGGCACTCCGTCGAGCTCCACGCGACGCAGTGCGCCGCCGTCCTCTTCGACGACCTTCTTCATGCACTCGCCGAGCGCCTCGTGCTCGAACGGACCGCGCGCGAGGAAGGTCACGTGGTCGAGCGAGCGCGGTCCGTCGGCGCCGACGAAGGCCGCGAGCTCGTGGAGCTGATCGCTCGGCTCGATGCCGCAACGCTCGCGCATGCGCTGCAGGCCCTGATCGCCGCCGCGCTCGGTGACGAAGCGACGCCACCACGGGGAGCGGAGCAGCGCGCGAACGTCGACGCGTGCGTACGCCGCCGCGCGCTCGGGCACGTTCTCCACGAGCGGCTCGCGCAGGCGCACGCCCCCGAGCAGCCAATACGCGGCCGCGCCGGCGGCACCGAGAAAGACGAGCGCGAGGAAGGCGCGACGCCCACGCATGGCGCGCAGGGTGCGCGAAGGCCGGAGCGACGTCGAGCACGGGACGATCTCCGTGCGCCACCGAGGATCTCGGACCGGGGTGGCGCGAGGTCACGACGCGGAGGCCGATCTCGATCACGGAGCGAACGACCGCGAGCGTGTGGACGCACGTGCGGCCCGTCGCTTCGTGCTACGTCCGCGCGATGGCTTGGCGACGAATGAAGCTCCGTGGTGGTCTGGTGTTCGCGCGATGTGATGCGAGCGGGGCGTTGGTCGACGAAGGTGGCCGCGTCGAGATCCGCTACAAGGCGAACGACGGGCGCGCGTACGCCGCCGCGGCACGCAACCTCGAGCCCGCGGACGACGCGATCCTCCCCGACGACGCGTGCGGTCCCGCCGAGCGGGTGGCCGCGAAAGACGGTGCGAGCGCCGGCGGCAAGGGCGCGACGAAGTCGGGCGCGAAGGGCGCGACCAAGGGGGGGGCCGCGCCACCGAACGCGCCGGACGCAGGGGAAGCGCTCGCGTACTGCGACGGTGCCTGCAAGGGCAACCCCGGGCCGTGCGGCATCGGCGCGGTGCTGCTCTTCGACGACGAACGCCGCGAGCTCTCCGAGTACCTCGGCCAAGGTACGAACAACATCGCCGAGCTCACCGCGATCCACCGCGTGGTCGAGGCCGCGCCGGTCGGGAAGCCGCTGCGCATCTTCACCGACAGCAGCTACGGCATCGGTGTGCTCTCGAAGGGCTGGAAGGCGAAGGTGAACGTCGAGCTGGTCGCGACGATCCGCGCGTCGATCGCGAAGCACGGCCGCGTCGCGCTCCACTACGTGAAGGGCCACGCCGGCATCCCGCTCAACGAGCGCGCGGATCAGCTCGCGGTGGCGGCGGTGGAAGCCCGCGCGAGCGCGGGTTGGGTGAAGCCGCGCAAGTGACGCGGGTCGGGTGAAGCCGCGTAGATCGCCCGGATCGGAGTCCGCGCGTGAAACGCACGCGATCCTCGAGCGTGCTCCGAAGAGGCCTGCCCGAGCAGGCATCCCGAGCAGGCATCCCGAGCAGGCATCCCCGACCAGGCCGTCACGCCACGCGCGTCAGTCCCCGCGGCGCAGGCGGCTCGTGATACCGATCGCGCATGGACGCGGCCTCGAAGCCTCTCTTCCCGCGCTGGGCGGTCGCCACGGTCGCGCTCGTGGCGTTCGGTGCGTTGACGTTCGCGCTGCGGAACGTGCTCACGCCGATCTTCTTCGCGTTCCTCATCGCCTACATGCTCGACCCGCTGGTCGATCGGCTGGAGACGCTGAAGCTGCCGCGCGCGGCGGGCATCGTGGTGCTCTTGGTCCTCGTGCTGGGCGCGCTCGGGCTCTTCCTCTTGCTCGTCGTGCCCACCGTGGTGCGCGACGTGTCCGTGGTGCTCAAGGAGCTGCCCGCGAAGTCACGGGACCTGCTCGCGAGCTGGGAGCCAGTGCTCGAGGACTACGGCATCGCGGTCCCGCACTCGCTGAGCGAGGCGTTCGAGCAGCTCTCGGCGGAGACGGAGGGCGTGGCGCGCCAAGCGGTGGGCCCGCTGACTGCGATGGTGCGCGGCGTGGTCGGCGGCACCGCGAACGCGCTCGCCGCAATCGCGGGTCTGCTCATCGTGCCGGTCTTCGCGTTCTACCTGCTCTACGACTTCGACCGCATGACGGCGGCGATCCGCGAGCAGATCCCGCCGCGTCATCGCGAGCCGGTGGTCGAGCTCTTCCGCGAGATCGACGAGGTGATCGCGCAGTTCGTCCGCGGCCAAGTGCTCGTGATGCTCGCGCTCGCGGTGCTCTATTCGGTCGGATACAAGCTCGTGGGCGTGCGCCTCGCGGTGCCGATCGGCATCGTCGCGGGCCTGCTCAGCTTCATCCCGTACGTGGGCGGCGCGACCGCGCTCGGGCTCGCGCTCGCGATGTGCGCGTTCGACTACCAGGGGCTCGGCCAGCTCGGCGGCGTCGTCGCGGTGTACGCGGTGATCCAGCTCCTCGAAGGCTTCGTCATCACGCCGAAGATCGTCGGAGACAAGGTCGGGCTCTCCGCGGTGTGGGTGCTCTTCGCGTTGATGGTGGCGGGCGAGCTGCTCGGTTTCCTCGGCATCCTGCTCGCGGTGCCCGCGGCGGCGGTGGTGAAGATCTTCGTGATGCGAGGCGTGAAGGCCTACCGCGCGAGCACCTGGTTCACGGGCGGCGCGGGAGAGCTCGAGGCGGAGACGATCGAAGCGACGTCGATCGAAGCAGCAGCGAACGTCGCGCCCGATGTCGAACGTGCCGCGCCCGTCGACCTCCCCGTCGTGGCCTCGAACGCGGCTGCGAGCACCGACGTGGACTCCGACGTGGACTCCGACACGGGCTCCGACTCCGACTCGGGCTCGGAGTCCGACTCGGGCTCGGACACGGACTCCGAGTCCGACGTGGGCTCGGACACCGACTCCGACACCAACACCGACTCCGACTCCGACTCCGACCCCGACGACCGCCGCTGACGCAGCCTCACTCGAACGTTCCGCCGCGAACGCACGTCGAGTAGCATCGCGCGCGATGTTGCGGATCGACTTCTACGTGCAGCACCTCGTCCGTCACGGGGCCACCGGCATCGAGCTCGTCTCGGGCAACCCCGTGAAGTTCCACTTCCCGACCGGCGAGCGGCTCAGCAACAAGCCGATCGATCACGCGCAGGTCGCGCAGCTCGTGCAGGAGGCCGCGCCGCCCCGCGCGCTCGAGGCGTTGCGCGCGACGGGCAAGACGCAGTTCGTCCACGACTCCGCGGCGGGCATGACGGTGCTCGTGCAGCTCGACTCCGTCGGCGCGGGGATCTGGCGCGTGCAGATCTCGCCCTCGCCCGAGCAGGCCTCGCCCAAGCCGCTGCCCGAGCTGGAGGGCAACGCGACCCCGATGCCCGTACAGCCGCCGACCGCGGGGATTCCGGTCCCCGCCGCGCAGCCGGCACCCGCCCCCATCGCGGTCCCCGCGCCCGCCGCCAAACCCGCGCCCGCGATCACCGGCGGGACCAAGCCGCGCCCGCAGGTTCAGCTCGAGCCGGGCGAGCCTCGCCTGAACTACTACCTGCGCGTGATGAAGGCGATGCGCGCCTCCGATCTCCACATGAGCTCCGAGGTGGCACCCATGGTGCGCGTCGACGGCTCCATCCAGCCGCTCGAAGAAGGCGCCAAGGCGCTCTCGCACGAAGAGCTCTTCCCGATTTTCATGGAGGTCACGCCCGAGAAGAACCGCGAAGAGTTCGATCGCGTGAGCGACACCGACTTCGCCCACACCATCGAAGGTCTGTCGCGTTTCCGCGCCAATCTGTTCATGGATCGCAAGGGAATCGGGGGCGTGTTCCGTCAGATTCCGTTCGACATCCTCTCCGTGGAGCAGATCGGTCTGCCGCAGAAGGTGCTCGATCTCTGCTGGCTCTCGAAGGGCCTCGTGCTCGTCACGGGTCCGACCGGCTCCGGCAAGTCGACCACCCTCGCGACCCTGATCGACTTCATCAACCAGAACCGCGAAGACCACATCATCACGATCGAAGATCCGATCGAGTTCGTGCATCCGAACAAGAAGTGCCTCGTGAACCAGCGCGAGATCGGGACACACACGAAGTCGTTCAAGAGCGCGCTGCGCGCCGCGCTCCGCGAGGACCCCGACATCGTCCTCGTGGGCGAGATGCGCGACCTCGAGACGATCTCGATCGCGGTGGAGACCGCGGAGACGGGCCATTTGGTGTTCGGCACCCTGCACACTACGAGCGCCCCGAGCACCGTGGACCGCATCATCGATCAGTTCCCGCCCGACCAGCAGGAGCAGATCCGCGTGATGCTCTCGGAGTCGCTCCGCGGCGTCGTCGCGCAGGTGCTCTGCAAGAAGATCGGCGGCGGTCGCGCGGCGGCTTACGAGATCATGATCGCGAACTCCGCCGTCGCGAACCTCATCCGCGAGGGCAAGACCTTCCAGCTCAAGAGCGTGATGCAGACCGGTCGTCGCCTCGGGATGCAGACGATGAACGATCACCTGCTCGAGCACGTGAAGGCCGGCCGCGTCGCGCCGGAAGAGGCGTACATCAAGTCGAACGACAAGGCGCTGCTGAAGCAGGCGTTCACGACGAACGGGATCAAGATGGATCTCGTCGAGGAGTGATCTCGTCTCAGCGTCGGCGCGATCGGTCGTGGAGCGGTCGGTCGGGTCGGAAGCTCGGCCGATTTCGCAAGCCGCCCTACCGGACGGCGCGCAGCGAGCGGAGTGAGCGAAGGCTCGTGGGTGGGGTTCGGGGCTTCCTGGGGGAGGGTCTGGCGACAGACCCTCAAGGAAGCTGAAACGCCCGAAGCGACGTGCCGCCGCGAGGTGGCCCTTCGGCACTTCGTGAGCGAGGCCCAGCGGGAGAAGGCCCGAACACCGGCGTGAAGCGCGGCGAGACGCGCACTTCACCGTCTGCGAAGGGCTGGCGCGAGTTGGCCTTCGACGTGACGCTGGCACTCGTGTGGTCGAACGAGCTCAGCCCGTGCGGGCCCACCAGCGGCCGCCTTCGAGCACGTAGCGCGTGGAACCGGGGAACGCGGGCTCCGGCTCCGGATGGAGCGGATCGCCGGGGAGCGCGAGGATCCAGGTGCCGCCGCGATCGTGGAAGACCGGCGCCATGCGTGGCGGGCGGCGCGAGCGCGCGTCGGCGAGGATCGACGCGATGGAGTCGAACGCCGCGAGATGCTCCAGCGTGCGCATCGTCGGCGGCGGAAGTCGGAGCACGTTGCGGGCTTCGGCGTCGATCGCCTCGGCCGGACGCATCCACGCGCTCTCCGTCGTCTCCTTCGCGTCGTGGGTCGCCTCTTGATCCTCGGGCGCGACCGCGAGGAAGAAACGTGCGTCGTAGCGGCGCTTCTCGACCGTGGGCGTGATCCAGCGTGCTTGAGGGACGAGCGCGTCGAGCGAGAGGACCAAGCCGTGCTCGCGGACGAGCGTGGGGAAGTCGTCCTGCTCGGTGTGCCGAGCGCGCAGGGCCGCGCGGGCGGCGGCGTCGTGCGCCGTGGTCGTCAAGAGCACGCCCGACTCTTCGAAGGTTTCGCGAAGGGCCGCCACGTGCAGCGCGACCGCACGGATCGGGTCGTCGAGCTCGTCGAGCGCGCGCGCGAAGGCTTCGGGGGACGCGCCCTCGTGAAGCGAGGGATCGCGATCGGCGTCGTCGAGCACGCCGCCGGGGAACACGTGCGCGCCCGCCATGAAGCCGCTGCCGCCGTGGCGTTTGACGAGGAAGACCTCGGGGCCGGCGCCGAGGTCGCGGAGGAGGAGGACGGTCGCGGCGTCGCGGGGCGCCGAAGCATCGGTCATCGCGCGAGGGTAGCGGTCCTCCCGTCCCACACGCGAGCCTCTGCGCGTAGGTCGATGCTTCTCGGTCGGCCGGGTCAGCGGCCGACGAAGCTTCGACCCGACCGGCGTCGCGCGGTCGTCGCGGTGCCGCGCGCGAGGGTCGTGACGCTGCTACCTTCCACCCGTGGCGCGCCCGAAGAAACGTCGAAAGGGCCAGCTCCGTGGCCTGGCGGAGCTGCTTCGACGCGTTCATCCGGCGCCCGAGCAGATCGACGAGGCGCGGGTCTTCGGCTTCTGGCTCACCGCGCTCCCCGAGAAGATCGTGTCGCGCGCCCGCCCGACGCGGCTGCAGCACGGGATCCTGCACGTGAACGTGATCTCGAGCGCGTGGGCGCAGGAGCTGCACCACATGCACGACGACCTGCTCGAGCGGGTGCGCGCGCACGCGCCGGAAGCCCGCATCCACGCGATTCGTTTCCGGGTGGGCCCGCTGCCCGAGCTGCCGACCTTCTACCGTCCGAAGCCGCCGAGACCACGCGCGGTCGCGCTCTCGCGTTTGCCCGAAGAGCTCGGTCGTGCGCTCGCGAACATCCACGACGACGCGCTGCGCCAGAAGGTCGCTGCGGCCGCGTCGATGTCGCTCCGTGAAGAGCCCGACGTGCGCGTGCGAAAGCGCGAGTGAAACGCGTCGGCCGTCGACGAGCGCGCACGACCTGACAGTCCACTGCGCGCGCGGCTCGGCATACTCGTGCGGTGACTCGCCGATTCGCGCTCCTCTTCGTTCCGGCCTTCGTGCTCTCGATCCTCGCCTGCGGTGACGACGACGCGCCCGCACTCGACGCAGGCGACGACGCCTCGCTCGCGGACGCCGGCGTCGACGCGCGTGCCGACGCCGGCTTTGCGCTCCAGCACACCCTCCTGGACCAGGCGGGAGATCGCCGCCCGCGCGGTGCCGCGGCTGACGCCGAGCCGATTGGCGATGGTCAGCTCGTCCGGCAGCAG
>ERZ761607.1867-NODE-1867-length-24432-cov-5.831973_pt1 | contig 24432 bp, 19 predicted proteins | sample MGYA00511164_ERZ761607 | MGnify/ENA primary metagenome ERZ761607 (study PRJEB28899, sample SAMN02445080) | bioreactor sludge metagenome | biome: EBPR sludge | place: Australia: Brisbane, Thorneside Wastewater Treatment Plant | collected 2011-06-22 ... | reverse complement strand
GCCCGGAGGCGCCCCAGCGCCGACGGTGTCGAAACCCCCGCAGCCTGGGCACCCGCTCGGCCACGACCGCGCGCCGCCCGAGAGGACTGCGCGGACAGTCGATCTCCCGTGCAGGCTGGTCCGGAAACCCTTGTGCATAACGGGTTCCGGCGCAGTCTCAGTGTCGGTGGTCGCTGCTTGGATTGATCCATGACAGCGATGGCGCATCACGAGCACCCGGTAACCCGGGCGATCGCCGCTGCGCGCCAATCGTTCGCCGCTGTCACCGAGGTGCCGCTGTGGTCGATGGACGCCGACCAAGCTACGACGGCGCTCGAGGAACTCCTCAAGCAGGAGGCACAACAAGCCGAACTCAAGACCCGGCTGCTCGCCCAGATCGAGGCGCTCGACGTGCCCTAGCAGTCCGGGGCGACCTCGACCGGCAACTGGCTCGCCGTGCACACCAACCTCACCCGCGCCACGGCGTTCCGCACCGTGCGGGTCGCCGCAGGGTTGGGACGGTACGACCAGGTCCGCGAAGCGATGACCGAAGGGCGGGTGCACACCGAGCAGGTCGAAGTCATCGTCAAGGCGCTGGACGACCTCCTCGACGACCTCGACCCGAGGCTGGTGGAGGAGGCCGAGGGGCACCTGGTCACCGAAGCGGGTCGGTTCGACGCGGTCGGGTTGAAGAAGCTCGGCCGCCGGTTGTTGGAGGTCGTCGACCAGGACGCTGCGGACGCGCACGAGGCGAAGCTGTTGGAGAAGGAAGAACGCGACGCGCAGGCGGCCATGCGGTTGACGATGTACGACGACGGCCACGGCAAGGTCCACGGCCGGTTCGTCCTCGACACCGCCACCGGCGCGGCGTTGCGGAAGATGGTCCTGGCCATCGCCGCCCCCAAACACCAAGCAGCATCCGGTCCCCTCGGGGAGCGGAAGCCCACCGCCGAACGGATGGGACAGGCCTTCGGCGAACTCATCAACCGCTACCCGGTCGACAAGCTCCCCCAGGCCGGCGGTCTCAACGCCACCCTCGTGGTCACCATGACCCTCGACACCCTGATGGGTGGCCTCAAAGCAGCCCAACTCGACACCGGCCAGACCATCTCCGCCTCCCTCGCTCGCCGGATGGCGTGCGAGGCGGGGATCATCCCCGCCGTCCTCGGCGGCAAATCCGAAGTCCTCGACCTCGGCCGATCCCGCCGGTTCCACTCCCGCGCCCAACGCATCGCCAAACTCCTCACCGCCGGAGGCTGTCAGGTCGACGGCTGCGACGCCCCACCCGGACTGACCCACATGCACCACAAGATCGAATGGTCACAAGGCGGACGCACCGACCTCGACAACACCATCATGATCTGCGCACCCCACCACACCCGAGCCCACGACCCCACCTACACCCTCAAACCCATCCCCGGCGACAAATTCACCTTCCACAGACGCACGTGAGACCGGACTCGACCAGTGGTCAAGCAAGTGCCATCCCCGCGGCGGTCTCGACACCGATCGGCGCTGGCGCGCCTCCGGGCTCAACCACCGATCGGGACGACCGCTGGTTGAGCCGCGAGCGCAGCGAGCGTGTCGAAGCCACCCAAACCGTCGCTGGGACCCAGCCCGGGCGCTAGCGCCCCCCGGGCTCAACCATCGTGCGGCTGCTGTGCCTCCAACTCCGCCGGCGACCGGAGCACGCAGAACTGGTTGCCCTCGGGGTCGGCGAGGGTCACCCAACCGCTGCCTGGGCCGTAGATGCCGCGGTGGTCGGCGACCTCAGTGGCGCCGTACTCCTGGAGCCAGGCGACCTCGTCGTCGCGGCTGCGCTCGCGGGGGCGGACGTCGAAGTGCCAGTTCTTGCCGCGCACCGGCTCGGGGACCTCGATGAACAGCACCTGGTGGCCGGTCTCGGGGTCGCGAATCATGCACTCCTCGTGGCCCGGGAGGTTGGGGTCGCCGTCGAGGTCGACGTACCCGAGGACCGGCTTCCACCACTCCGAGAGCTCGTAGGCGTTGGTGCAGTCGATGGTCGTGTGCGAGATGAAGGAAGACACCGCGCCACTCTTGCTCAGCCCCGTGGTCGGACTCAACGCAGTTGTGGGCTCGCTCCCACCTCACCAAAATCAGGGGATTCGGGCGCACAGGTGGCACATGTGGGCCTCCGAGTCCTGTAATGCCACTCTGGAGGGGGTCAGCCGGGGCAGTTGGGGGATTGCCCGGACGGACCCTCTCCGCCAGTCAGCCCCTGGTCAGACTGGTGGGTTGGGTCACCAACCCCAAGCTTCGCGAAGCCGCAGTCCGAGGCTGAGTTCGAGCGACTCGATCTCGGCAGCCAGAGCGGCGCGGACCGTCGCGACGTCCTCGGTGGCCGGTCGGACCGCCTCCCGGTCGATGGGGCGGTAGAGCGCCTTGTGCACCAGCGGCGACCGCTTGACGCGACCGACGATTCGAGCGCCGTCGTGCTCGCGGATCCAGTCTGCGCCGCGGCGCGCGACGTGCGCGAGCCGGACCGAGCGAGCCTTCGCCGCGGGCAGCCGGGCCTCCATCTCCTTCTCGGAGAGCGGCAGCGGGTCGACGCCGAGGAAGTCGGTGACCGCGTCGAGGAAGCCCTGCGGGTCCTTGGTGAGGTCGTCGAAGAGCGCGACGTGCACGTTCTCGCGCGGGTAGTACTCGAGGAACCGGTCGAGCCCGGTGGCGTAGCGACCGTGCTCGAGCAGTTCGGGCCGGCTGCGCAGCGCCTCGGAGAAGGTGTCGGGGCCGATGCCGTGCTTGCGCATGTAGAGGTACGACGACCAGGCCCGGTCGACGGGGTCGCGCAGGGACACCATGACCCGCACGTTGGTGCCGAGGGTGTCCCGGATCCGGCCGGCCGCCTCGGGGTGGAACAGGTAGTCCTGGCAGATCTCGCCCACGATCTCCTGGCCGCCGGCGTCCCGGAATTGCGCGGCGTACCAGTCGGTGCCGCGGTCGTAATAGCGGTCGAAGTAGTAGAGGTCCTTGGCCGGGGTGAGATAGACGTCGGGGTGCTTGATCAGGGTCTCGTGCAGCCACGACGAGCCGGCCTTGTCCGGACCGACGTAGAGGAAGTTGGGCAGCCGGTTCACGAGAGCCCCCTTCCGAGGCGGCGGGACGCCGCCAGCATCTTCTGGGGCTCCACGCCCGGAGCGGCGACGGCCACGGCGAGCCAGGCATGCGGCGCGGCCGGGTAGCGGCACAGAGCCTGGCCGGCGATCCGCAGCCCACGGCTCCGCTGTCCGCCGGTGATCCGGGCGTAGGCGATCTGGCCGAGGATCCGGGCGTGACCGCGTCGACGGTCCCGGAAGTCGGGGTGCTTGTCGAGCAGGTACTCCAGCGCGGCGGCGGTGTTGAGGGACTTGTCACGGAACCACGACGGCTGGTCCTTGCGGATGTCCACCAGCGTCTCCTGGACGGCGCCGACCTTGCCCACCCGCGTCGCACGGAGCAGCCAGTCGTAGTCCTCGGCGTACCCGTGGGGCAGCTCCTCGTCGTACAGCCCCGCCTTGTCGAAGGCCGAGATCGGCATCATCAGGTTGGAGCTGTGCAGCTCCTTGACCCGGTTGCCCAGCAGCCGCTCGTGGCTGATCACCGGCTCGCGCGCCGGCCATTCGATCTTCTCCTGCGGCATGAGCAGCCGGATGCCGGTGCCGACGCAGAGCAGGTCAGGGTCGGACTGCAGCAGCTCGACCTGGCGGCGGACCTTGCTCGGGTACCACACGTCGTCGTCGTCGCAGCTCGCGTAGAACTCGCCCTTGGCCTCCGCGAGGCCGCTGTTGCGGGCACCGCAGAGCCCGCCGGTGCGGGTGTTGTTGATGGAGCGGATCTCGCGTCCCGGGCAGGAGAACCTCGCCAGGGTCGGGTCGATCTCCTCGCGGTCGTGCACGATGATGATCTCGAGCGGGCCGGCATAGTCCTGGGCGACGATCGCCTCCAGGGTCTCCTGCAGCAGGGCCGGGCGACCTCGGGTCGGGATGACCACACTCACCAGGGGCGGTTCCCCCGGGCTCTCGTGCGTCTCGGGTCCGGGTCCGGTCACGGGGTGCTCCTCAATACGTCTCGACGGGTGTCACTGTGTACTTCTCGTCGGGCCTCTCGGGGGGCGGAGCCCTGATCGCGGCCGGCGGTGCCGGTCGCGCGGGTGATCGTGGGATAGCCGTACGCCCACAGCAGGGGCAGCGTCAGCGACGTGACGACGGCCTTGTCGGTGACGGGCATCTCGCTGGCCCAGCGGTCGTCGCGGCGCAGCTCGACGGGGCCGGTGCGGAACCGGCCGGGGTTGCCCGACAGCCCGTGGCTGGAGCCGAGGACGATGCGCCCGTCCTCGACCGCGGGCAGGTCTTCGGTCGAGAGCGGGAGGCCGAGCTGGGCGGCCGCGGCGACGAGGCTGCCGACCGGATCGGCCACGAACTGCTCGTAGCGCAGCCGCGAGGACGGCACTCCGCCGAGGCCGGCGATGGCCGACATCTCCAGCTGCAGCGCGCTCCACTGGGCGGCCGAACGATGTGACGGGATCCGCCACATCTCGCTGCTCTCGCCCGCGGCGGCCTGGGGCCGCTCGACGTGCCGCTGCCACGACCAGGCGACGGCACGCGGGTCGCGGACGACGTTGAGCATCCGCAGGTCGATCCCCGGAGCGCCCGCGAGCGCCTGGCCGAAGGCCGGACCCTTGGAGGCGTCCACGATCACGCGGCTCCCGGTGACCTCGGCGACCGCCTTGTAGATGCGGGTGTACGCCGTCCGCAGGTCGACCAGCGCAGGCGACGGCGTGCGCCGGGAGCTCAGCAGCGCCGGCAGGTGCCGTTGACGGGCCGCGGCTCGGTGCAGGGAGGTCAGCCGGTCGAGAACGTCCGGGGTCCAGCCCTTGAAGGCGAGCTCGCCGACCCTGGTCCAGACCGGGCAGGCCGAGAACCGCTCACCGCAGCCGCAGAGCTCGTCCTCGGGGGCGACGTACCGCGCCAGGTCGACCAACTCGCCGATGTTCACCCAGCCGTCCGCCTCGCCGAGCACCCGCTCGACCAGCGTGGACCCGGAGCGGCCGAAGCCGCCCAGGTAGACGACGGTGACGCCTGACATGTGTGTCTCTCCCCCTAGACCGGCCCCGAACGCGAGAGCACGGCTGACAGTGCTGCCAAGACCAGACAACCTGGATACCGCTTCCGACGGGTCGGGGTGGCCGGAACGTCCCTTATTCGGGGTACGGCGGGGGGCATGCTCCAGACCAGTCGAGGGGCCAGGATCGGACCTGCCGTCAGACGCGGGAGCGGAACCGGAGGTTGAGCCGCTGCGGGCGCACCGTCATCAGTTCGTCGAGCTGGGCCGCGAGTCGCGCGCGGGCGTCGTCCCGGGCCACCGTGGCCGGCGAGAGCTCGCCCGGCGAGGCGGCGGCCTCCAGGGCGCTGTCCAGCTCGGTGTCGAACGAGGCCTGCGAGGTGACGTGCCGGACCACGCCGGCCTCCCCGACGTGCGCGGCGAACCGCTGCTGGTGCCCGTCGACGTGCTCGCCCAGCGCCGGGTCGCGCGGCACACACAGCGGGACGTGGCCGGCTTCGCGGGCGTCCATGATGGTGCCGGGCCCGCCGTGACAGACGACGACCGAGGCCTCCGTCAGCAGCGCGACGAGCCGGTCGTGGGTCAGGAAGTCGACGCCCTCGGCGGTGCGCGGCGCCCGCGTGGTCGAGCCGTGCTGGACCAGGAACCGCACGTCCGGACGGCGCTGCGCCGCGGCGTCCATCCAGTCGACGAGCCGCTCGAAGGGGTGGTGGTCGGTCCCCGCCAGCGCCACCACGAGCGCCTTCACAGGATCGGCCGTCACAGGATCGGCCCGACGAGGTGTGCGTCGGGGTAGAACTCCAGCTGGCTGGGCCACTGGACGATGCGCCGAGTGGTGAACGGGCCGCAGAGCCGACCGGTCATGGTCGGGGTGTCGACCCGGTCGTAGACCTCGATGAACACCGTCGGGATGCGCAGCAACCACGCGGTCACGAAGAACGGTACGGCGACGCCGGCACCGGCGCTGACCAGCAGCGCGGGCCGCTCGCGACGGAGCACCCGGAGCGCCAGTACCCAGTTGCGCACCAGGTTCGGGATGTTGCGGGTGGTCGGCGAGTAGGACTGCACGACCCGCTCCCCCGCCAGGCGATCGGCGACATCGGGAGTGTCGGGACACACCCAGAGCCGGTCCCGCGGCTCCCACCAGCTGCGCAGCGCCACCAGGTGGGCGAGGTGACCACCCTGGGTGCTCACCATCAGCACCGGGCCGGGCGTCGGCTGTGGGACGTCTGTCGGGCTGCTCATGATGAACCGATCGTCGCGAGGCTGGAGCGGCGAGGTGTCTGCCGCATCGAGGAATGCCCCATTTTGGGGCCGTCAGGGACCGTTCGGGGCGGCTTTGGCCGCATCCGGTCGTCCCCACCCGGCGTGCGAAAGCCGTCCCCAATATGGAGGACACCACTCGCAGACGGCGTCTGGGCGTCTCCGCGCCCTTACGGTCACGCCATGCAGATCGGTCGGCGCAGCCTGCTCGGGCTCGGTGCGGCCGCCGTCATCTCGGCCGCGACCGGCTGCAGCATGCGTCAGGACGACGGCGGTCTCGCCGGTCCGATCGCCGAGCCCACGCCGACGACACCTCCGGTGCCGACGCCGGCCGCGGGCTTCCCGGGGCAGCCACGGCCCGGGCAGATGTACTACGGCGCGTCGGTGCCCTATGGCCGCTCGCTGCGGGAGTGGGAGCGCGAGCTCGAGTCGACGCTGGCGCTGCACCGCTCGTACTTCAAGCCGGACGACAACGAGACCGGCCAGCTCATCCACCGCTGTCAGGACGACCTATCCCACGGCCGGCTGCCGCACGTGTCGATCAAGCCGACCTGGCCGTGGAGCGACTTCGCGAACGGGTCGCACGACTACTGGATGGACAAGCTGCTCGAAACCCTCGGGGACCTGTCGGCGCCGCTGATCTTCACCCTCCACCACGAGCCGGAGAACGACGTCCACCCCAACGGCCGGGAGCCGGCCGACTACGTCGCCATGCAGCGCCGGCTGCTCGAGCGAGCGGCCAGCCGCGCACCGGAGGTGATCGTCGCGCCGGTCCTCCAGCACTGGACCTTCGACCCGCTGCGCACCGACATCGACCCCTCGGAGTGGCTGGTCCCCGAGGCCAACGTGCTGGGGCTGGACATCTACAACCCGTGGTCCGTGGAGAACGGCAAGGAGTGGCGCTCGTTCGGCAGCAAGATGGACGAGGTGATGGGCTGGTTCGACGGCAAGCCGATGGTGATCGGTGAGTACGGCTGCCGCAACGACCCGTCCAACCCAGGTCTTTCCGCCGAGTGGCTGCGCGACGCCGCGGCGTACGGCCTCCAGCACGGCTTCGTCTCGATGTCCTACTTCAACTCCGGCGTCCAGTCCCCCGACGGCACCTGGGCCCTCTCCGGCGACATGGAGCAGGCGTTCAAGGAGATGCTCAACTCCGACTGGGTGGCCCGGCCGGCGTAGCACTACTCGTCGATGACCAGGTAGACGTCGTCGATCTGGCCGTGGAACTGGTCGTCGCCCTCGCTGACGCCGGGGGCACCGATCCGCAGGGGCGCGACGTTGGTCACCGAGCCGGTCTTGCCTTCCTTCTCGTCCACGGTGCCGTCGACCGAGATGCTGACGCCGTCGGCGTCGCGGCTGCACGAGACCTGGTGCCACTCGCCGTCGGAGATCGAGACCGTCGAGCGCACGACGAGCGGCTCGGCGCCCTCCTCGTCGCCGCGTACGACGCAGCTCGGGTCGCCCTCGTCGCTGTCCACCTGGAGCTTCCACTGGCCGCCGTCGGTGCCGAACCGGCCCTTCTGGACGATGTTGGAGCCGGTCGTGGTCTGGTCGGGCTCGAGCCGCACGGTGGCGCCGTACTCGAAGGGGTGGTCCTCCGGGTCCAACGCGGGGTTGTTGAGCACCTCCACCATGGCCCGCGGGCAGCCGGTCGGCTCTTTGCACAGGGCGGGGAAGGCGAGGGCGAACCCGGAGCCGTCGGCACCCTCGACCTGCTCCACCGAGCCCCCGTTGGCGGCCACGATCCGGCCGAGGTACTGGCGGCCGTTGCTGTCGGGATACTCCGTCAGCCCGTCCGCGCCGGCGCTTCCGTCGTCGAAGGAGAGCCAGAGGTCGGCGGTGGCGAGGTCGACGGTCTCGTCGGCCTCCGGCACGTCGTCCGGCGGGTCGTCATCGGAGCAGCTGGCGAGGGTCGCCAACCCGAGCGTCAGCGCCAGCGCGACCCCCAGGAACGACCGGACAGGTGCCACCTGACGCCACCGGACCAGACCGCTCACGTCTCCCACACAACACCCCTCGTCCTACCGTCCCCCTTTTTGGGGATGGCTCCCGAGACCGCACGTCGTCGTGCCATCGTCCGCATAGCGTCGCACCCAGCCGTTGGATGGGGACGGTGTTGACCATTTTTCACAGGATGCGGGAGACCCCGGTGAAGGTGCTCTATATCGCAGGGGTGGGCCGCTCGGGCAGCACCCTGCTGGAGCGCGTGCTCGGGGCGGTACCCGGCTTCGTCAACGCCGGTGAGGTGAACGCGATCTTCTCCCGCGTCGCCAGCCAGGACCAGCGCTGCGGCTGCGGCGAGGCCTTCTCTGAGTGCCCCTTCTGGACCGCGGTCGGCGCGGAGGCGTTCGGGGAGGCATTCGGGGGGGCATTCGGGGGCTGGGACGAGGTGACCGCGCGGATGTCGGCGCTGCAGCCCCGGCTGATCCGCCAGCGCCAGGTCCCCCGGCTGGCTACCGGAGCACTCGGTACGGCGTACGGGCTCGAGCTCGCGGAGTACCTCGACGTGCACCACCGGCTCTACCAAGCGATCGCGTCCGTCTCCGGGGCCGAAGTCGTCGTCGACGCCAGCAAGTCGACGGCTCAGCTGTTCGCATTGCGGCGGATCGATGGTCTGGACCTGCGCGTGGTCAACCTGGTGCGCGACTCGCGTGGTGTCGCCAACTCCTGGAACAAGTCTGGGATCGTCAAACCCCAGTCGCAGGAAGGCGCACACATGGGCACCTACGCGCCGCACCGGCTGGCCGTGCTCTGGTCGGCCCTGCAGCTCGAGTGCACCGCTCTCCGTGCAGCCGCGCCGCACTCGACGCGGGTGCGCTACGAGGACCTGGTCGCCAAGCCGCGGCCGACCGTGGAGCGCGCCCTCACCGAGCTCGGGCTGCCGCCGAAGGCCGGTGACCTCGCCCATGTCGGCGAGAACAGCGTCGAACTCGGCGCCAGTCACGGCGTGGCCGGCAGCCGGACCCGCTTCACCCACGGCCGCATCGAGCTCCAGCTCGACGATGCCTGGCGCTCGACGCTGCCCGCGGGGGCCCGCCGCGTGGTCACCGCGGTGACCCTGCCGCAGCTCGTCGGGTACGGCTATGTCGGCCGGCGCGCCGACGCCCGGACAGGGACCGCCTGATGGGGAAGCCCGCCAGCGTGCTGCTGGCCCCACCTGCGCCCGTGGCGAAGCCGGAGCCCCGGTTCTTCAAGCCGGGCTGGCCGCTCGTCGTGCTCTACGTCTTCTTCCCACTCTGGTGGGCACTCGGGCTGGCGCAGCTGATCTTCTTCGTGATGGCCGCGGCGATGGTCGTGATCCTGCGGAAGAAGGGGTCGCTGAAGGTGCCGCACGGCTTCGCGCTGTGGCTGCTCTTCATGATCTGGATGTTCGCGGGCGTGCTCATGGTGCGCGCCGTCGCGCCCGACACCGCCCCGGGCTTCGGACTCGGGCGGGTCTTCAACTTCGCCGTCTGGGCCGGGTGGTACGTCGCCGTCACCGTCGCGATGCTCTACGTCGCCAACACCGCGAAGGAGCTGCCCACTCAGAAGGTGGTGCGACTGCTCGGCTGGATGTTCGTGGTGACGGCGGGCTTCGGAGTTCTAGCGGTGCTGATGCCGACCCTGGAGTTCCCGTCGCTCATGGAGGTGATCCTCCCCAAGAGCCTGGTGAAGACGAACTTCGTCCGCACCCTCGTGCACCCCTCGCTCGCGTCGTCGAGCGACTTCCTCGGCTACGTGCAGCCGCGACCGACCGCGCCGTTCCCCTACTCCAACGCGTGGGGCAACAACATCGCGCTGTACCTGCCGTTCTTCATGCTCGCCTGCTTCGGCAAGGGGGCCGGCTGGCGTCGCAAGCTCGGCCCGGTGGTGCTGGTGGCGGCGACCTTCCCGATCATCTTCTCGCTCAACCGCGGACTGTGGATCTCGCTGGCGTTCGCCGCGATCTACGCCTCCGTGCGACTGGCGGTCAACGGCCGGACCCGCGCGCTTCAGGCACTGGTGGGGGCGCTCCTGGTCGGCGGCATCGTCTTCGTCTCCTCCCCGCTCTACGACACGGTGGTGCTGCGCGTCGAGACCCCGCACAGCAACGACCGGCGGGCCGGTACGGCGGAGACCGTCATCTCCGTCGCCGCGCAGGGCTCGCCGATCCTCGGGTTCGGCACGACCCGCACCATGCAGGGCAGCTTCAGCTCACTCGCCGGCGGCGAGACCGCCGCCTGCCACCAGTGCGCGGCACCACCGCTGGGCACCCAGGGCTTCATGTGGCGGCTGGTGCTCACCACTGGTTTCGTCGGCACCATCTTGTGTCTGGGCTTCTTCGCCGTCTCGTTCCTCCGTCGCGCCCGCGGGCCGAATCCGCTCGACGTCGCCTGCTGCACCGTGCTGCTGGACGCCGTCCTCTGCTTCTTCGTCTACGACTCCCTCGGCTCGGCGATGTTCACCGCGATGATCGCCATCGGACTGATGGCCCGATCCGACCTGCCACCCGAGGACCGCGCGCCCGTGGACCTGGCGCCTGAAAACCTTGTGCCCAAGGAGGTGACCGCCTGATGTCCGCCGACCCGTCCGCGTCGTACGCCGTCGAGGTGGCGAACCTGCTCTGGCCCGCCGCGGATGCCGGCGCAGCGCCGTACCTCGCGAGGTCCCGACGCCAACCCGCTCCAGGAGTCCGGGACGCTTACGTCTTCCCGAGCACACGCAGCCCGCGGCTCCTGGTGCCGGCCGACGTACCCGCAGCGGCCAGCATGCTGCGTCGGCTCGGTTCGGGCCGCTCGCGGCTGGCCGGCCCGGCTCGCGCCGCACTCGAGCGCGCCGTGCGGACCCGCGCCTTCTCGCTGTCGCGCTGGCCGGTGCTGCGGGTGCCGGACCGCGGCGCGGGCGCCGACTCGATCGAGACCCACCTGTCCACCTGCTTCGACACCGACGTGCGGGTCGGCGTGCTGCTCGGCACCCGGCGGGTCAACCAGAAGCCGGTCCTCCAGGTCTTCGGCGTCGACGGCCGACTCCTCGGCTTCGCCAAGGTCGGGCACAACCCGCTGACCGCCGAGCTGGTACGCCGCGAGGCCCGGTCGCTCGCCGCCGTCGAGGCCCGGCGACCCACGACCTTCGTCATCCCCGAGGTGCTGCACCACGGTCAGTGGGCCGGCCTCGAGGTGCTGGTCATGTCCGCACTCACGACCGACCCGCAGCTGCCGGTGACCCGCGCGATGCGCGAGGCCGCGATGCGCGAGGTCGCCGGACTCACGGCCACCGAGGCGACCGAGCTCGCCGGCAGCTCGTTCTGGACCCGGCTCCGTGCCGAAGCCGGTCGGCTCGCTGCCGAGCCGCAGGTTCAGGCGCAGGGCCAGCGACTGGTCGCGGCTGGCGACGCGCTCGAGCAGGCGCACGGCAACGACCCGGTGCGGCTCGGTGGCTGGCACGGCGACTGGGGCCACTGGAACATGGGCCTCGGCGACGGTGCCCTCAAGGTCCTCAAGGTCTGGGACTGGGAGCGGTTCGACCCCGAGGTGCCGATCGGCTTCGACGCGCTGCACTACGCCGCCCAGGCGGTCCGCCCCGGGCAGCGCGAGGAGGCCAGCCAGCAGGAGACCTTCCTCCGGTCGGTGCCCGCGACCCTGAGCGCGCTGGGCGTCTCCCCTGAGGACCACCAGCTGACGCTCCGGCTCTACCTGCTGGAGATCGCCACCCGTTACGTCGACGCGCTGACCCACGGCGCGACGCCTGCCCTGACCCGCCGTACCGAATGGGTGCTTGGGCTCCTGGAGCACCATGGGGAGCCGGCGCACCACGCCCTCGTAGAAGGAAGATCATGAGCGTTCGCGCAGCCATGCCGCACCCCGTCAAGACGATGGGGCGTGCGGTCTCGGTGCGGGTCGGCACCGCCACCGCCGGGCGCCGGCAGCTCCCGTCGTTCATCATGGTCGGCGCGCAGCGGGCCGGCACCACCTCGCTGTTCCGGGCACTCATGGCGCACCCGCTGATCCACTCGGCCAACTACCACAAGGGCGTCAACTACTTCGACGTCAACTACCACCGCGACTTCTCGTGGTACCAGGGGCACTTCCCGACCACGGCTGGGCTGCGGCGCCAGCAGCGCTCGGTCCAGGGCGACCCGATCACCTTCGAGGCGAGCGGCTACTACATGTGGCACCCGTGCGCCCCCGAGCGGATGGCCCGGCACCTGCCCGACGTCAAGATCCTGGCGATGCTCCGCGACCCGGTCGAGCGCGCCTTCTCGGCGTACAAGCACGAGCTGGCCCGCGGGTTCGAGACCGAGTCGTTCGAGCGCGCCCTGGAGCTCGAGGACGAGCGGATGGCCGGCGTGGTCGAGCGGATGGTCGCCGACCCCACCTACCAGAGCTCTGTCCACCGGCACCAGGCCTACGTCCGGCGCGGCCAGTACGCCGAGCAGCTGAACCGGCTGCGCGAGTACTTCCCCGCAGAGCAGATCCACGTGATCGAGAGCGAGAACTTCTTCGAGCAGCCCGAGTCGACCTACGTGAGGCTGCTGGAGTTCCTAGAGCTGCCGCTGTCGATGCCCGACCGCTTCGACCGCTGGAACGGGCGGCCCAGCTCCCCCATGGCCCCCGAGACGCGGGCGCGCCTGCGCGAGCACTACGTCAGCCACGACCGTGACCTGGCGGAGTTCCTGGGACGGGAGCCCGCATGGCTCCAGTGACCGCGCCGGGGCTGCCGCTCTGGTCCGACTACACGCGCTTCGCTCGGCGGCACGCGTGGCTGATCGCCGCGTGCATGCTGGCGGGCAGCCTGATCGGGCTGGTGTGGGCAGTTCAGCAGACCTCCACCTACTCCGCGACCGCCTCGATCGCGCTGTCACCCGTGCCCAAGTACATCGTCCCGTCGACCACCGAGCTGGTCGCCCCCGAGGTCACCATCGACACCGACGCGCAGTTCCTGCAGAGCCCCCAGGTGCTGACCGCGGTCGGCGACGCGCTCGGCATCGACCCGGAGGCCGCGAGCGAGCGGCTCGGGGTGACGGCCTCGGCCAACAGCCACGTGCTGCACGTGACGGTGCACGGAGAGTCGCCCGAGCGCGTGGCCGAGGCGGCCAATGCCGCCGTCGCCGCACTGATCGACGTCCGCCGCGAGGAGCTCGGCGCGATGCAGCAGTCGCAGCTCAGCCAGCTGCGGCTCTACATCGCCTACCAGGAGCGGGCCCTGGCCCGCGAGCAGGCGCGGCGCGTGATCATCACCGACACCGACAGCCTGTTCAACCAGATCCTCCAGCTCCGCACCGGGCTCGACGAGCTCGAGGAGGCCCAGGCCGAACCGGCTCGCATCGTCCAGCCCGCCACGCCACCCAAGAAGACCGACTACGCCAACTCCGAGGTCCCGGTTTTCTCGGGGATGATGCTCGGCTTGCTCATCGCCTGCGGAGCAGGTGCGTTGCTCGACCGGCTGCCGCAGCTCACCGGCGCCGCGTCGTTCTCGCACCGGCTCGCCCGCACCCCGCTCCGCCACCTCAGATTGCCCACCACCACCCATGAGGACAGCCATGTCGTCTGAATCGACCGCCGCCCGCCACGTCTCGTTGTCGCGAGCGGTCCGTCATCACCTGCCGGTCGTCCTGGTGTTCTTCCTCCTGGGCGCGGTCGCGGGCTACCTGTACGCCGGATCGGTGCCGACGGCGTACACCAGCACCGCCCGGGTGCTGGTCAACCCGTCGGTCGGCAACCCGTTCGTCCCCACGCCGTCCTCGGTGCGCCAGGACGAGCTGACCAGCCTCGAGACCGAGGCACAGGTCGCGCGCTCGGACGACGTCCTCGGCGCGGTCCACGCGCAGTACCCCGACGTGTCGCTGGCCACCATGCGCAAGAACATCGCGGTCCTGGTCCCGGCGAACACCCAGGTCCTGGAGATCAGCTTCACCGCGGGCAACGCGGACACCGCCCAGGCGGTCACCAACGCCGTCGCGGACGCCTACCTCGCCAACCGCGCGCAGCGGTTCGAGACGGTCAACAACGAGCGCATCGCGCGCGTCGAGACCCGCACGGATCAGGTCGTCACCGATCTCCGCACCCACTCCAAGGCGGCCAAGGACGAGACCCAATCGGCGGGCGACCGGCTCTTCGAGCAGGAGATGGCCGACGCGCTGCGCAACGAGCTGGTCAGCCTGCGGGCTCAGCGCACGGCGCTGGAGAACAGCGAGGCGCCGACCGGGTCGGTGATCGCCCCGGCGGTCGAGGGCAAGAGCGCGGCCGGACTCACCGCGACGATCCTGCCTTTCGCCTTCGCGCTGGTCGGCCTCGCGATCGGCTGCGCCATCGCCCTCCTCCTCGAGCGGAGCCGCGGCGTGGTCCGCTCGCGCGCCGACGTCGAGGCGCTCGGCGTCCCGGTCGTGGCCTCCATCCCCCGGCGGACCTGGCGCGAGCGCATGCGCCGGCACGGCGACGCGGCGGCGATCGACACGACGGTCCGTCGCGTCCGCGCCACGCTCCTCGACCTCGAGCCGAGGCCCGACGTGGTGGCGATCGCGCCGGTGGGCTCTGGCCGGTCCGACGCGAACGTCTCCGAGGCCGTGGCCGAATCGTTCGCGAAGGCCGGGCACCGGGTGGTGCTGGTCCGCGCCGACCGCTCGCCCAGCGGCGGCGGCATCGGTGTGGACGACAAGGGGCTCGCCCAGGCGTTGATGTACGAGCGGCTCAACGTCGTCGACCTGCTCCAGCCCAGCGTCGAGCCACTGCTCTCCCTGCTCAACGACGGCGGCTTCAACGAGCAGAGCCGTGAGCTGCTGGTCTCCGACCGGATCCGCAGCGTCCTCACCCCGCTGGTCACCGAGGGGCACCTGGTCATCATCCAGTCGCCCGGCATCGACAGCGCCGAGGGCGAGGCGTTCCTCGGTGCCGCCGACCTCGGCGTCGTCGTCGTCCGCACCGGCAAGAGCCGGCCGGGCGCCGTCGAGCAGATCGCCGAGCTGGCCCGGACCAAGGGGCTGCAGCTGACCGCGCTCGTGGTCGGCCGGCACGGTCCTTCGCGCCGCAACCGGGTCCCTGCGGACGTGCGCGAGGACGGCATCGACCAGGACACCCAGGCGGACCGCGCCGAGCGCTCAGAGCGGTCGGAGCGGTCCGACCGCGCCGAACGCGGCGGAAGGGCCGGTCGACGCAAGTGACCCACGCCGCCCAGACGACCGGGGTCGGAACCGAGCACCGGGGAGCGCTGGAGACGCTCGCCCGGCGCGGGTCGGCCAGCGTCCTCGGGGCGGGCTTCAGTGCGATCTTCGGGATCCTGCTGGTCGTCGTCGTCACCAACGGCTTCACGCCGACGGTCGCCGGCACCCTGTTCGCCGCGACGTCGGCGTTCCTCATCCTGGAGTCGGTCGCCCTCCTCGGCACCGACACCGGCCTGGTCAAGTGGATGCCGGCCCAGATCGCATCGGGGCGGCCGCAGGACCTGCCCCGCACGCTGACCGTGGCGATCGCGCCGGTGCTGGCGTTCGCGCTGGTGATCGGGGTCGGGCTGTACGCCGTCGCACCGTCGGTGTCTGGCCACCTGGTCGGCGAGGACGCCGCCGACGTGATGACCACCATGCTGCGCGTGGTCGCGATCATCATGCCGGTGGCCTCGGTCTACGACCAGCTGGTCGCGGCCACCCGGGGCACCGGCTCGATGCGCCCGACGGTCATGGTGGAGAACATCGGCCGGCTCGGCCTGCAGGCCCTGGCGGTGCTCGTCGCCATGCTTGCGGGCGGCGGTCCGCTGATGCTCGCGCTCGCGTGGTCCCTGCCGTACGCCGTGGGGCTCGTCGCCGTCATCGTGTGGCTGCGCAAGCTGGTCCGGGCGCGGATGCGCGGGGCGACGGGCGTGGTGACCGACTGGCTCGTGGTGGCCCGTGAGTTCTGGGCCTACACCGCCCCCCGGGCGATCGCGCGGGTCACCCAGACGGCCCTCAAGCGGTCCGACATCGTGCTCGTCGCGGCGCTCGCCTCCCCGGCCCAGGCGGCGCTCTACACCGCCGCCACCCGGTTCATCGTGCTCGGCCAGCTCTTCGTCCAGTCGGTCCAGCAGGCCCTCTCCCCCCAGATCGCCGCCCTGTTCGCGCGCGACGAGAGCCGGGCCGCCAACTCCGTCTACCAGGCCGCCACGCTGTGGAGCATGATCGCGGCCTGGCCGCTCTACCTCGTGCTGGCCGGCTTCTCCCCCACCCTGATGGGCATCTTCGGCGAGCAGTACGACGTCGCGACCGACGTCGTCCTCATCCTCGCCCTCACCATGCTCCTGGCCACCGCCTGCGGTCCCGTCGACTCGGTGCTGCTGATGGCCGGGCACAGCTGGCTCAGCCTGCGCAACAGCGTGGTGTCGCTGGCCGTCAATGTCGCCCTCAACTTCATCCTGATCCCGATCTACGGCATCCGCGGCGCCGCGATCTCGTGGTCGGTCGCCATCGTGGTGCGCAACCTGCAGCCGCTCTTCCAAGTCCGCCGGCACCTGTCGATGTGGCCCCTGGACCGGATCCACGGCGTCGTCGCCCTGGGTGCCGTCGCGTGCTTCGGCAGCGTGGCCCTCGTGGGCGGTCTCACCGACTTCCCCGTGGTCATCGACCTGGCGATGCTCACCGTCGCGTCACTGATCTACCTCTACGGCGTGTGGACCTGGCGCGACCGTCTCGGGCTGGGCGCCTTCCGCGCCGCGCTGCGCCGTCGGGGTCGGTCGCGGCAGGCCCGGCTCGCAGCTCGACCCTCGTGAGTTTCGGCCCCGAGCCCATGGCGACGCTCGCTCCGCTTCGCGGGCTTCGCAGTCGCCATGGCCATGGGGCCGATCACGAGGCGCGCTCGCTCCGCTCGCGAAGACACCCCGGGACGACGCGTCACGTTAGACACCGTCATAGACGGCGGCGATGCCAGACGACGTGCGCGGCACGTGTGAGTTGTGACCGCCGCCACCAACTTCCCCAACCTGGGAGATGACGGGCGGGCTGGCCTTGACGCCTGATGAGGTATGACGAAGACGGACCCCAAACTTCGCAGGCGGGCACTGATCGGAACTGCGGCCGCAGCGGTTCCGATCACCGCGGCACTGCGCTATTCGGACACGGCATCGGCGAACGACCTGGTGGGCGCGTGGTCGGCGCCGTTCGACATGGGTGGCGTGGCGATCCACGCCACGTTGATGCACACCGACGAGGTGCTGTTCTTCCAGTACGTCGAGGGCCAGGCGGGCGTCGACCGCACGTCGTACGTCGCGACGTGGAACTGGAAGACCGGGCAGCTCCGCCAGGCGAACTTCACCGATCCGCGCGACGTCTTCTGCGCGGCACACAACGTGCTGCCGGACGGACGTGTCTTCATCGCCGGCGGCCATGACCCCAACACCGGGAAGAAGCAGGACGCGCTCGGCGTCGTCGAGTGCGACATCTTCGACCCGGTCACGCGCACCTGGACCCGCACCACTCCGATGAAGCAGAAGCGCTGGTATCCCACCAGCGTCGGCCTCGCCGACGGTCGAACCCTGATCTTCGGCGGCACCGCCAGCCCGGGCGTCAACTCCACGACGGTGGAGGAGTACAACCCGGCGACCAACACCATGCGCACGCTCCCGACGACGGCCAACAAGAGCGTCGGCCAGTACCCCCGGATGTTCCTGCTCGCCAACGGCAGGGTGCTCATGGCCGGCCCGGCGGCGACGGCCAACACCTTCGACCCCACCACCAACCGCTGGGCCACGGTGGCGTCGATGATCTCCGGCAAGCGGTCGCACGGCGCGGTCGCGCTGCTCCCGGGGGCCATGAGCGTCCTCACCGCAGGAGGCGGGGCGCCGGTCCGCACCGCCGAGCTGCTCGACATGTCGCAGGCCACCCCGCGGTGGCGTTCCACGGGGTCGATGACCTACGCCCGGATGCTGTCGGAGCCCGTAGTGCTCCCGGACGGCAAGGTCCTGGTCGTCGGAGGCGGCGCGGCGTTCAAGTACACGCGCCCGGTGAAGATCCCCGAGATGTACGACCCCGCCACCGGCACCTGGACCGCGATGGCCGCGCACCAGGCGAGCCGGATGTACCACGCGACTGCGCTGCTGCTCCCGGACGGACGGGTGCTGAGCGCCGGCCAGGACAACGGCTCGCTCGCGCGGTACGGCGAGATCTACTCGCCGCCGTACCTGTTCAAGGGCGCACGCCCGGTGATCACCGGCACCCCGGCGTCGGTCACCCGCGGCGGGCAACTGGTCTTCGACAGCGTCGACGCGGGCAGCCTCTCGCGCGTCGTGCTGATCCGACCCGGCTCGACCACCCACGAGATCGACACCAACCAGCGCTCGATCCCGCTGTCGTTTACGGTCTCGGGGAGCACCGTGACCGCCCAGGTGCCGAGCACGCCCGCCGCGCTGGTGCTGCCGGGCTACTACATGCTCTTCGCGGTCAACACCGCCGGCGTCCCGTCGGTAGCGCCCTGGGTCCGCGTCGTGTAGACGCGCGTCTCTCGGACCACCACCCACAACTCAGAGCACGGCGGGGGCAGAACACATGGCAACACGACGACGCACGCTGGCAGGACTCGTGGTCGCGGCGACCACGATCACCGCGGGGCTGGCGGTGGCCGCGTCGCCACCCGCGACCGCCGCGCCGACCGACGTGGTGATCAACGAGATGATGTACCACGCCGTGTCCGACCTCGACGGCGACGACTATCTCGAGCTCTACAACCGGGGCACCACCCCGGTCGACCTGTCCGGGTGGTCCTTCAGCGGGATCACGCTCACGTTCGCGGCCGGCACCTCCATCGCCGCCGGCGGCTTCCTGGTGGTGGCCAAGGACGCCGCCCAGTTCCAGGCGACGTACGGCTTCGCCCCGGCGGCCGTCTACGGCGGCAACCTGTCCAACTCCGGCGAGACGGTGGCCCTACGGGACGCCACTGCGGCGACCATCGACAGCGTCTCGTTCCTCGACGTGGACCCGTGGCCGGTGACGGCCGACGGCGAAGGTCCCTCGCTCGAACTGATCGACGCCACGCTCGAGAACAACGACCCGCTCAACTGGGCCGCCGCGACCAACGGCCCGCGCCGGACCCCGGGTGCGCCGAACTCCGTCCGGCGGGTCGGCCTCGGCCCGCGGGTGACCAACGTGACTGCGACCCCGACCGCGCCGACCGCCAACCAGCCCGTCACCGTGACCGCCACGATCACCGGCCAGACCACCGCGCAGCTCCTCTATCGCATCGACTTCGGCGCCGAGCAGACCATGACGATGACCGCGGCCGGCGCCGACACCTACACGGCGAACATCCCGGGCGCGGCTGCCGGCCACCTGCTCCGATACCGGGTCCGGGCGACCAACGCCACGGCGACGACCCTGGTCCCGCGCGTCGACGACTCCGTCGTCTACCGAGGGGTGGTCGTCGCCCACGGCATCACTAGCGCGATCCCCGTGATCGAGTGGTTCATCTCCGACGCCGACTACAACCTGATGGTGGCCAACCCCCAGGACGAGATCATCCGCTTCGGCGCGATCGCGTACAACGGCCAGGTCATCGACAACGTCGAGATGAACATCAAGGGCCACGCGTCGCGGCAGAACCCCAAGGTCAGCTGGAAGTTCCACACGCCACAGGGCTACGACCTGTCCATGCCGGGGCTGCTCGTCGACCCGGTGGACGAGTTCGACCTGCAGGCCGACTGGGCCGACAAGGCCCACGGTCGCGCGATCGTCTCGTGGGACGCCTACGAACGCGCCGGTAACGTGCCGGACCACCAGATGTTCCCCGTCCGCGCCCAGCGCAACGGCGCCTTCCAGGCGCTCTACAACCTCCAGGACACCTACGACGGGACCTGGCGCGAGCATTGGGGGTACGACGACGACCAGTTCTTCGAGGCGGAGACGAGCGCGTTCTCGACCAGGCCGGTGAACGTGCAGTTCTCGAAGAAGTCGCCGGACGAGACCGACTTCTCCATGATGTCGGCGTTCGTGAGCTGCGTGCGGCTGTCCGGGAACGCCCAGCGCGACTGCCTCCTCGGAAGCGCGGACCTTCCGCAGATGATCAACTATGCGGCCGTGACGGCGATCGTCGAGCACGTCGACTCCTCTTCGAAGAACTTCTACCTGGCCCAGGAGCCGACGACAGGCCGCTGGTCGATCCTCCCCTGGGACCTCGACCACACGCTGGGCAGCGGTTGCTGCCAGGTCGACAGCACGTTCGTCACCCCCGCCGAGCCAGGTGACAACACCAGCGCGCTGATGCGGGCGCTGCTCGCGCAGCCGCAGTGGCGTGACATGTACTTCCGCCGGCTGCGGACGCTGGTCAACGACCTGCTCGCGACCGGCCGGATGGAGGGTGTGTACGACGCCGCGCTCGGTGCCGCGCAGGCCACCGCGGCGCTCGACTTCGCCGCCTGGCCCTACCCGAACAACCCGAACTACGCCCAGCAGCGCACCCGGCTGTTCAACGACATCCAGGCCCGTCGCACGGTCTTCGCCAACGACGCCCGAGTGCCGGGCAACCAGCCCGCTGCGCCGAACATCGTGATCGACGAGATCCAGCACTCTCCAGCTGCCGGGGACGGGGCAGAGTTCCTCGAGGTCTACAACCCCCACGCTCAGGCGATCGATCTCTCGGGCTGGACCCTCTCGGGCGCGGCGACCCTGACCGTGCAGCCGGGCACCGTGATCCCGGCGGGCGGGACGATGACCTTCGTCGCCAACGACCCGACCTTCCGGGCGACCTACGGCTCGACGGTCTTCGTGGGCGACCGATTCACCGGCCCCCTTCCGGCCACGGGCACGCTCACGCTGGCTCGGCCGGACGGTTCCACCGCCGACCAGGTCACCTACGGGGGCGCCGGATGGCCGGTGCCGACCACCGGTCAGTCGCTCGAACTCCAGGCCCTGGGTGGCGACAACGACAACGGCGCCAACTGGGCCCTCTCGACCGGTGGCGGAACGCCGGGCAGCGTCGGCGGCCCGGTCGTCACGGTGCCGGGCGCACCCACGATCGGCACCGCCAGCCAGGGCAACGCCTCGGCGACCGTGCGGTGGACCGCACCGGGCAACAACGGTGGCTCACCGGTGACCGGTTACTCGGTGCGGGTCCTCAACAACGCCGAGCAGCAGGTCGGCGCGCTGCGGCCCAGCGCCGCCGGCACGACGAGCCTGGTGGTCACGGGGCTGATCAACGGGACGGCGTACCACTTCCAGGTCGCCGCGACGAACAGCGCCGGCACCGGTGCGTTCTCGGCCTCCTCGAACACCGTGACCCCGACCGCCGGAGCCACCGTGCCCGGACCGCCGGTCATCGGGACGCCCACCCAGGGCGCCGTGGGTGGAGCGCTCACCGCCATCGCGAGGTGGACGCCACCGACGAGCACGGGTGGCTCGGCGATCACCGGGTACGTCGTCACCGCGCTCCGGATGAGCTCGGCGGCCGACGACGCGACCGTGCTCTCCCGGACCGACTCGCGAGTCCTGGGGCCGGGCGTGCGGCAGCGTGAGTTCACGCTCGCGGCCGGCAACTACCGCTTCGAGGTGGTCGCGATCAACGCCGTCGGCACCGGCCCGGCCTCGGCCCGGTCCGTGAACATCGTGCCGCGCTGACGGGTCGTACTAACGCCACGTGGCCGCCGGCTCAGGGGAGCCGGCGGCCACGGAAGGCACTGCTGTGCTGCGGGTTGGTGCAGGTCCGCTCAGGCGGTAACTGAACGCGGTGCTGCGCTGCGTGGGTCGGCCAGCGTGCGCTGGAACGCCGTCAGCCGCTCGCCGGTGAGGACGTTGCCCTTGCCGCCGGTGGAGTTCCACATGCAGCCGAACCACACGTTGGGCGTGGCCATCAGGGCTTCGCCCGCTGCGGCGATGGTGGTGCCGCTGTAGCCGTTGTACTCGCCGACCCCGAGGGGCAGGTGGCCGGCGCCGCGCGACTTGAGGAACGCCGCCATCTTGGGGACGCGGTCGGCCGGCTTGTTCTTGCCGGGCGCCGACATCGTGCCCGACTCGTAGGTGTCGATGCCGAACCAGTCCCAGAGGCCGAGCAGTTCGTCGGGCGCGAACGAGGCGAACGTCGAGAGCTTGTTGTCCAGCAGCCAGCCGTTGAGCAGCGGACCGACCTTGAGCTGGCCGCGCTTGAAGATCGGCACCAACTGCTTGCTCGCGGCGGCGTACCGGGCACCGTCCATGTCGCCGTACGGCTCGTGCCAGAAGGTCACCGCGGTCGGCAGGTTGTACGACGCGAGCCGAGCCGCCGCCTGCTCCGCCACGGCGTTGAACCGGCCGCTGGCGGCGCCTGCGGCGTCTCCGGCGGTCTTGTAGGAGATCACCGGGAGCATCCCGTCGGCGTGCGCCTGCTCGACCAGCTTGAGCTGGCTGGTGGCACCCGCGCCGAGGTCGGCGAAGATGCGGCGGGCCGCCAGGCCCACGCCGACCTCGGACACCCGACGACTCCACTCGCCCGAGGGTGCGCTCATGCCGATCATCGCGGCGCCCGCGGTGGCCAGCAGAGGGCTGCCGTAGACCTCGTACTTGACGCTGTCGCGGAACCGCGCGTTGTGGACGATGCGACCGTCTGGCCACGTTGCCGAGACGGTGATCTTGCCGACACCCTGGTGGTTGGCGACGGCACGGAACACGTGGAGGTGCTTCGACCTCGCGATCCGCTTCCAGGTGTGGCCGCCGGTGTCTTGGATCCGGAGTTTGCGCCCCGCCGCGAAGGTCTCGTGGACCCGCAGCGTCATCTTCTGACCGGACCGGTAGCTCTTGGTATCGAGGTGGACGATGATCTTCCTGCCGCTGGCCGCGGCTGCCGACGGGAGCAGCCCGGGGCCACTCACCAGGCCGGCAGAGACGATGCCAGCGGTGCCGGCTGCGCCGCCGACGAGGCGCAGGGCGTTTCTACGACTTACTTCCATGGGGATGGGGTTGCCTTTCTGAGGGGGGTCGAACCCTCAGAATCACCACTGAATCGTCGGTTTTTCGTGAAATTGGTGAGTCTTGCCTCAAATCCGTCCAGTCCGACTTGGCGTCGGTCTAGGCGGGCCTGACACAACGGGGGTCCGCGAGGGTCTTCTGGAACGCGGCAAGACGCTCACCCTCGAGGGTCAACCCCTTGCCTCCCGTGGCGTTCCACATGCAACCGAACCAGATGTTGGGGGTGCTGAGCAACATCTCGCCAGCCGCCGAGATGGTCGTGTCGCTGTAGCCGTTGTATTCGCCTACCCCCATGGGTATCGAGGCGCCACGCGACTTGACGAAGGCCGCCATGGCCGGGATCCGGTCGGCCGGCTTGTTCTTGCCCGGGCTCTCGATCGTGCCCGACTCGTAGGTGTCGATGCCGAACCAGTCCCAGATCGAGAACATCTCGGCCGGCGCGTAGGAGCCGAAGGTGTTGAGCTGGTTGTCCAGCAGCCAACCGTTGAGGATCGGGCCTACCTTGAGCTTGCCGCGCTTGAAGTACGGCAGCAGCAGCTTGCTCGCCGCGACGTACTCGGCCGCGGTCATGTCCCCGTGCGGCTCGTGCCAGAAGGTCACCGCGGTCGGCTTGTCGTACGACGCCAGCCGGGCGGCCGCCTGCTCGGCCACCGCGTTGAACTTGCCGCTGATCGCCCCGGCGACGTCACCGCCGACCTTGTAGGAGATCACCGGTAGTTGGCCGGCCGCGTGCGCCTGCTCGACCAGCTTGATCTGGCTGGTGGCCCCTGCCGCGAGGTCGGCGAAGATCCGGCGCGCGGCGACGTTGGGCCCGACCTCGGCGATACGCGCGTCCCAGACGGAGGCCGGCGAGCTCATGCCGATCCCGCCGGTGCTGGGCGGCGTCGTCGGGGTCGGCGTGGTGGTCGTGGTCGGCGTGGTGGTCGTCGGGTCCGAGGTGGGGCTGGAGGTCGGACCTGAGGTCGGGCTGGAGGTCGGGCTGGAGGTCGGGCTCGAGGTAGGGCTCGGCGACGGGGCGTGGTGCGGGGGCTTGCCCGGGCCGCTCTTGCGCCCGGGGTTCTGCCACGCGCTGCGGTTGTTGCGGTTGAGCCTGGTCGCAGCGGAGGCCGTGCCGCCGGTGACCACCACGACGGTGGCGGCGCCGAGCAGGCCCCGACGGCCGAGCTTGGCGGGGTCAACGGGGAGCGGGGGCATCGCGGGGGCGACGTCGAGGCGGTGCTTGGGGACGTACACGGGATCCTCCGTCGGGGGCCGGTGGGCGACTTGTTCCGCGACCGGCCCGCTCT
>ERZ761607.1859-NODE-1859-length-24550-cov-8.098142_pt1 | contig 24550 bp, 21 predicted proteins | sample MGYA00511164_ERZ761607 | MGnify/ENA primary metagenome ERZ761607 (study PRJEB28899, sample SAMN02445080) | bioreactor sludge metagenome | biome: EBPR sludge | place: Australia: Brisbane, Thorneside Wastewater Treatment Plant | collected 2011-06-22 ... | reverse complement strand
ATGATCGTCCTGATCAAGAACATCAACCCGGGCACCGGCGACCTACCGGACAGCATCAGCGTAGTCAAATTCTTCGAGATGATGGACCAGCTCCGGGCGCAGGGATTCGAAGCGATCAACACCGATCAACTCCAGGCTTTCATGGAACGCAACGTCGAGATCCCACCGCGCTCCGTTCTGCTGATCCAGGACGGCAACCAGGGCGTGGAGTATTACGACAAGTATTTCCGCGAGTATTTCTTTATGTGGGGTTGGAGCGTCACGAACGGCTGGGTCAGCGAACGCGAAGTGGATGCGAACCTGCTGGCGGAAAATTTTACGCTCGAGTACGAAGGCTTTATCGACCATCAAACGCGCGGCGTAACCCCGGATGTACTTCTCTCCGACGATTCCGCCAAGGTTATCATTGCGCGTGAACTCCAGGGATCGTTGACAGGGTTTGCAGACCAGTTTGGCAAGACACCCACTGCCATCGTCTGGCCCAACGGTGGGTTTGGAATGCGCCCGATCGAAGCGGCCCGGCAACTGCGCTTCAAACTTGGTTTTACCGCCAATACGCGCGGACCCATCATGTACAATTGGGTACCGCTTGGCGATACAGACGACCCCGAACGCCCGGGTATGATCCCCGAGGGTCTGATCGACGATCCATTGATGACCCTGCCAACGTATACGCCGAATGAAGCTTTGACCGCCATCGACACCGTCCGCGCCATTGGCAAAGCCGCCGCAGATTATGCAGCGTCCAGCATGGCTGCGGAATATAAATACTATGAAGTCGTTTGCGAAGAAGAATACGGACCCATGCCCACTCCGTAAAACCCAAGGAGATTTTCCATGACCGACTGCATCTTTTGCAAGATCATCGCAGGTGACATTCCCAGCACGAACGTCTATAACGACGAACAGGTGACGGCATTCCTCGACATCAACCCCGTCGCGCCTACGCACATTTTGATCGTCCCCAAAAAACATATCGACTCGATCAATGTTTTGACCGTGGCTGATGAACCGTTGATCGGTCATCTCTTCTTCATCGCAAAACAACTTGCCGCGCAGGAGGGCATCGCCGAACCTGGTTATCGTCTTGTCATCAACACCGGAGCCGAATCCGGGCAGACGGTCGATCACGTCCACCTCCACCTTTTGGGCGGCAGGCAAATGCGAGCGCTCGGGTAGGATCATCGAAGCGATCAGCGCAAACTGGCTGGTCGCTTTTTTTCGCAAATCAGCCATTATGGACTGCAACGTCTCCCGACGTTGCAGTCGTCCAAAGTCAGAGACTTTGGACTCCGAAAATACAGGAGCCTCATGCCCGAACGAGACATTTACCTTTTATCCCCGCGCGCGTTAAGCCCGGAGACCATCGCTGTCGCCTTTGCCAAGACCTCGCGTTCCCCCGAATCATTCCGCGAGATTGCCGCGGAGTTGAGCGATGAATCATCGGCGAAATTCCATGAAAAATGGGTCGTTGGTTACGGGCACGCCTCTGTCGCTGAACATGCCGTTTTGCATATCGCCTTCGAAAACGTCTCACGCGTTGCCATTGAAACCATCGAAGGCAACAGGCTTGCTTCGTACACAGAAAAATCCACCCGTTACCAAAAATGGGGCATGGATGACTTCACCATCCCACCCGAGCTGGATGGACACCCCCTGCACGATGAATTCGTGAATACCGTGCGCCTCCTTTTCTCGACCTATGCTGAGTCGCTGGACCCGGCAAAGAATCTCATCGTCGAGCAGACTCCGCGCCGCGAAAACGAATCGGATGAAGCTTACGACCGCCGCATCCGCTCGCAATATGTGGACCGTTGCCGCTTCCTGCTGCCCGCCGCCGCCAACGCCAACGTCGGTATGACCGCCAATGCGCGCATCATCGAGATGACCATCCGCAAGATGCTCTCTCATCCGCTAGCGGAAGTTCGCCAGATCGGCGAGAAGCTGAAGGAAGTATCGAAAGCCGAAACGCCTACACTGGTGAAGTATGCGGATGCGAATGAGTATGTAATGGGCACGACAGACGGGTTTGCAAATCAAAATTGGAAAGTGGAAAGCGGGCGGTCAGACTGGTGTACGCTGATTGAGCACGACAAGGACGGCGAAAAGAAGATCCTGGCGGCGGCTTTGTATCGCTTCGATGAAACCCCCTTTGCTGACGCGTTGAAATACGTCAAATCGCTCAAGAAGATGGAACGCGAGGCGCTTGCCGAAGCGCTTTTGGGCAAACTCGGCAAATACGACATCCCCTTGCGCGAGTTGGAATACGCAACCTACACCTTCGACCTCGTCATGGACCAGGGTGCGTTTGCCGAGTTCAAGCGCCACCGCATGATGACGCAGACGCCGCAGCGATTGACCACAAGGCTCGGGTGGACGACTCCGCTTCTGATAACTGAAGCAGGTTTCGGGTCCCGTTATGAAGCGGCGATGGAAGCGGCGTCAAACATGTACGAAAAGCTCCACGCCTTTGATCCCGATGTCGCCCAATACATCGTCCCGAACGGATTCAACCGCCGCGTATTGGCGCAATTCAATCTGCGCGAAGCCTTCGCGTTCTGTCAGCTACGGACTGCCGCCAATGCACACTTTTCCATTCGGCGTGTGGCGCAGAAAATTTACGAGGATATTTCACGCGTTCATCCTCTGCTTTCCAAATACATGAGACTGCGCGAAGAGACATGGCAAAGCGTGGAAGAAAATTATTTCTCGAAGATATAACAATGCGCCCCTTAAAACCAAGTCTCCGAGGTCTTAAAGACCTCGGAGATTTTATGTTAATCGTCGTCTTCGTCCCTCTTCACCACACCGAAGACCTCGTCGATGCGGTTCATGATCTCAGGGGTCAGCTTCTCGACAAAATCGGCAGCCTTCATATTTTCATGGACCTGCTCCGCGCGGCTCGCACCGGTGATCACCGTGCTCACGAAGGGATTCTTCAAACACCACGCCAACGCCAGTTGTGAAAGTGTCGCTCCGATCTCTTTCGCAATTGGCTCGAGTCCCGCAACTTTCTTGAGTCTTTCCTGGTCGGTCAGACGGCTTTGCAACCACTCATACCCTTTGAGCGCACCGCGGCTTTCTTTGGGAATGCCCCCCTGATATTTCCCTGAAAGGAAGCCAGAAGCCAGCGGACTCCAGGTCGTGGTCCCATACCCATAATCGGTATAAAAACGGGCATAATCTCCTTCGAGACGATTGCGGGTGAACATGTTGTATTCCGGCTGCTCCACCACCGGCTTGTGCAAATGATGTCGCTCCGCGATCTGGATCGCTTCAATGATCTCCGAAGCCGCCCACTCCGAAGTCCCCCAGTACAACGCCTTGCCCCACTCAATGATATTGTGCATCGCCCAGACTGTCTCTTCGATTGGAGTCGTTTTATCCGGGCGGTGGCAATAGATCAGGTCCACATACTCCATGCCGAGGCGTTCCAACGAACCATTGATGCCTTCGATCAACCGTTTGCGATTGAGAGTATTCTTCTCGTTGACACCATCGTGCAGTCCCCAGTAAAACTTGGTGGAGACCAGGTAACTCCCACGTCGCCAGCCCAGTTTCTTCAACGCAGCGCCCATCACCTCTTCAGACTTCCCGCCTGCATATACTTCGGCATTATCGAAAAAATTAACACCATAATCGTACGCCGCTGTCATGATCTTCATGGCGGCATCCACATCCACTTGATTTTTGAATGTGACCCACGAACCGATGGATAACTCGCTGACCTGTATTCCCGTCCTGCCAAGATGACGATACTTCATTGTTCCTCCGATTTTTATCAAGTGACAGTCACCTTTCAGCTGACTGTCACTTTTTTGACTCAATTATAATCACCCCATGCGAAAACTTCTCCTGTTTTGCATTTTGCTCGCCGCTTGCACGTCATCCCCCACCGAAACCACAGACGCGCTGCTTCAACCCACCCTTACCGACACACCCAAACCGACCTTCACGCCGAACGTTCTCGTTATCAACGACACCCCCATCCCAACCAATACCCTGCAAGTTTACATCATCGAAGAAGGCGACACGCTCAGCGAGATCGCGGAGAAATTCAAGATCCCCCAATCGGAATTGATCGCGGCGAACCCGGATGTCAACCCAAACTCACTTCCCATCGGTGGGACTCTCTTCATCCCGGACCCTTCCTCCCCTCTCGCCGCCGCCTCGACTCCTACGCCCGAGCCTGTTTCCATCACCCAGGCAGCCTGCCACCCCACAGCGGACTCCGGTAACTGGTGCTTCGCACTCATCCATAACACTACGCCGAACCTGCTCGAAAATGTTTCGGCGCAGATCACATTGCTCGATGAAAATAATAAAGCCATCACAAGCCAGACGGCTTTTCTTCCGCTTGACATCGTCCAGCCGAATGAAGCGCTGCCGGTTTATGCTTTCTTCCCAAACACTCCAGTCAATGTAAATCCCCAGATCCAATTATTGAGCGCCATGCAGGGAGTTGGAAGCGGATATTTACCAGCCCGGCTCGACAATACAGCAGTCGAGATCGCCTGGAGCGGCAAATCCGCCAAGGTAAGCGGACAAGTCCATTTGCCTGCTGAATCAACAGCCGCAACCCAAGTTTGGGTCGCGGCTGTTGCATTTGATTCGGTTGGAACAGTTATCGGCGTCCGGCGCTGGGAGGGTGGAGAGATCCAACCAGGGAGTACGGTCAAGTTCGATTTTCAAGTCTCCAGCATCGGCGGAGAGATCGAGGCGGTGGAATTTTTTGTTCAAGCAAGGTGACAGTCACCTTAACTTGCTACTTCCCTTCCAGCCACATATATCTCTCAAGCGAGATCGAAATCGGAGTGTTGACGAAACCTTTCACATACGGCTGAACGAGTTGATACGAAAGCGAATGAGTCAGGAAGAGCGCCGGGGCATCGTCCACGATGATACGTTCGGCTTGTTGATACATTTCGATGCGCCTGGTCACATCCGGTTCGATGCGCGCCGCTTCGAGAAGCGCATCCAGTTCAGGGTTGGAGTAGCCGCCGTGATTCTGCGGCACATCGCTGTGGAACAGAACATCCGCGAAGTTTTCCGGGTCGGGGTAATCGGCGCACCAGCCGCCGTCGAAGATCTGACCGTGATTGCCAGAAAAGATCTGCTGGTAGTAGAAATTGAAATCGAGATTTTCCACCTGGATCTTCACGCCGAGATATTGCTCCCACATCTCCGCCAGCGCGGCGACATTCCCACCGACATAACTTCCGACGCCCGAGTTAGTGTAGATGATCTCGGGCATACCTTCGGGTCCACCGTACTTGGATTGCTTGAGCAATTCACGCGCCTGTTCGGGGTCGAATGGCAGACCTTCAAGGCTGTAATCGAAGCCGGGCAAACCAGGTGGGTACAACCCTACCGCCGGTAATACAAGTCCTTGATACAAAACGTCGATGTAACGCTGACGGTCGAATGCCATGCTGAAGGCTTTGCGCACATTGACGTCGTCGAAGGGCGGTTGTGTCGCATCGAAGACAACGTAATTCGTACATAAGTTCACGCCGCTGACAAGGTTTCTATTCATCGGCTCGTTCGGATCAAGCATGCGCTCGACATCATAAAGCCCGACACCAGCAATATCCACTTCACCGGTCTCGAAGAGCCGCACATCATCTCCCGCATAGAGCTTATAAACAACATATGGGATGGACGGCGCACCAAGATAAAAATCCTGATTGGCTTCATAGACGATGTATTCGTAGGATTTCCACTCACGCAATTTATAAGGCCCCGTTCCATTCGGCTGCTTCACCCATTCTTCGCCGATAGACACATTATCTTTATCCACTATATAGGATGTGGGGAAGGTCAGCTTCATCAGGAAGTAGGGCTTTGGCGCATCGATCGTGACTTGGAGCGTCTTCTCGTCGATGACCTTCAACCCGCTGATGCTGTCGGCTTGTCCGAAATATTTCTCATGCACACCGACAATATCGCCCATATAGGTCAACACGGTATCGGACTGTAATTCCGGGCTGGCGGCGCGCTCCCAGGAAAAGACCACGTCCTGCGCGGTGACATCACGTCCATCATGGAACTTCGCATCCGGGTGAATGTGGAAAGTGTAGACCGTTCCACCTGCACCGACTTCCCAGGTCTCTGCCAAATCCGGGCGGATGTTGAGATTCGTATCGAGCGAGACCAATCCGCTGAAAATGAGTTTATCCCCGGAGCTGTAGGTCGTTGCCGGATCGTAATCGCGCAGGTTCGCGGATTCGCCCCCGCTGTAAACGATTGCCTGATCGAGTGGAACGCCTATCTGTATATCAAGGGTGGGCGGCGCGCTGGCAGTCAGGAACAACGAAGCAATTAGAAAAAGCAAGAGACCGAGGACCACAAACCGACGACCACAGCCTGCGGTCTGCCTTCTTGGAATAATCATCTGATTAGCCATTCTTTCCTCCTTTATTGCCTCTCCTAACAACAAAGCCGATCACAACCACGCCGATCACGAGGAGAAATGTCAGACAGAAACAGATCAAAGCGATGGTCAATGCCAGGGGCGGGTTATTAGAAGACGGTTGGGAATTGGAATTGTCGAACGAGGATGTAGGAATGGCCCCCGGCGTGGGCGTCTCTGCCAGCGGAATGCCTGCGATGGGTATATAGGTCGGTACCTGGGTCGGGGTCGGTTGAGCGGTTGCCTGTGCCACGACCAATGCGGGCAAACCGAGCGACTCGCGCCATTGCGTGTCGAGCCCGTCGGTATCGACGCCGTAGATTCGCACCAAGGCAACATCCACGGGTTCGGCATCGCTCAAGGCTTTCAGTAATTCATTCATCTTCTCCTGCCCGTAGGTTTCGAGCATGAACTTGACGATACTGTAAGATTGACCATAAGAGAGAAGCGCTTTTTCAGGAATCTCTGAGAAGTTACCGCCAAGAGAACGGATCGGGAATAACGTGTCATCGCGGATGGCGATATCGAGCTGGGCTTGCATACTCGTCTCCGGTCCGCCTTCACTGTAAACGGCGAGACCTTCATTCAACCAAGTTGGGATGAAGCCGATACAAGTGAATGCGTTTCTTCCAACAAGGACGTGGGTCAATTCGTGGATGATCGTGCCTTTATCGAAGTCCGCGTCGCCGGATACGCCCATGATGATGATGCTAAAGTCGGAATACGCCAGCCCGCCCGTCCATTGCGGCTCATACAGGATGGCATCGCGCATATCTTCGTAGGTCGGGTAAACATAGATATTCACCGGAATATCGGGGGTCATGCCGGCCTGCTCCTTGTTACGGCGCAAGCCTTCGATACCAGCGTCAAGCATGGTCTGCCCGAACGCCTGATCGTTGCCGTAGTAGTGAATATTGACAGAATCCTTCGAGACCGTCTGCCAGTTGTGTTGATCGTCCAGCCAGGTGACGGTCTTTGTGTCACTGAGAAATTCTGCACCGGATGAATCGACGTAACGCCAGCGCCACCAGATGGTCGTGCCGGGTGGGAGAGAACCGCTCTGGCGCATATCCCATGTCCATGAGACACCGATGGATTCACCGGGCTGGAAGTCGGGGAAGGCTTTGGCGATGACCTCGCCGCAGGTCAACTGCTCGTTACCGTATTCCAGGGTAACCTCCACGATCCCGGCGGGGGCGTTGAGGGTTGCGGAAAAGGTCACCGTGTTGGGGAAATCCAATTCCGCTGAATCCGCTTCAACGTCGGCTCGAGGCGCGGCTTGGGTTTGAGTCGGGTTCAAGAGGGTGAGAGTCAGGGTCAATACCAGGATGAGTTTCTTTGGCATCCGTATCCTCCAGGAAGTTTTGAAAACTATACCATCAAAAGGCATCGCCTTACATGAATAAGGTCAAATACCCTGCCCCGGGGTGGGATCACACCCGTCATCGGGATAATAGGATAAAGTAACGCAGAATTGGTGACATCCATCCCCTGCAAACTCAGGGCGGATTAATCTCATCATGTAAAAATGGACACAGTTAGTTCAAATTAGTATCTGCTCCTTTGGAGGCATTCATGAAAATCAACAAATTCTTCATCGGCGGCGCGTTCATTTTTGCCGCCATCATTTTCCTGATCGCGACGTCAACGCAGGCGAGCGCGGAATATTTTATGACCGTGGACGAGTTGAACGCGGAAGGCGCGGCGGCGGTCAACAAGAGCTTGCGGCTCTCCGGCGCAGTGCTGGGCGATACGATCCAATATGACGCTTCGACTTTGACGCTGACCTTTGAGGTCGCGCACGTCCCCGGTGACAATGCCGAGATCGAAGCGCAGGGCGGGCTGGCTGTCGTGCTGCATGAAGCCGTCAGTGATCCGAGCCGCTCACGCATCAAGGTCGTCTACGAAGGCGTGATGCCCGACCTGCTGCGCAACGAGGCGCAGGCGATCATGACCGGCACACTCGGCGAAGACGGCGTTTTCCACGCTGAGGAACTGTTGCTCAAATGCCCCACCAAATACGAAGAGGCTGTGCCGGAGCAGGCGGCATCCAATTAACCAAATGACCTGATGGGTGTTGTGACCATCAGGTTTTGTTTCTAGAACCAACCCACCTCACCCCCGACCCCTCTCCTTTAGGAGAGGGGGGACTGGAAAGAACTATGCTCCCAGAATTTGGATATGGCGTTTTATTGGTTAGCTTCATCGTTACGGTCTACAGCGGCTTTGCCGCATGGTACGGCGTGCAAAATAAATCCGCTTCATTGGTGGAAAGCGCGCGCCGCGCCCAATTATTGACCTTTCCGCTTTTGACGATCGCAGCAGGCGTTTTGATCTATCTGCTGGTCAACGACCATTACGAAGTTTCCTTCGTCTATGAAGTGACCAGCCGAAGTATGCCGACCTACCTCAAAGTGACGGCTTGGTGGGGCGGGCAGGCTGGGTCGCTTTTGTTTTGGGCGTGGCTGCTTGCCATGTTCACATCGGCGGTCACCATCCGCAAATGGGACCGGGATCTGGAATTCCTGCCGTGGGTGATCGTGGTTTCCGCGATCACGCTGGCGTTCTTCATCGGCATGGTGGTCTTTTACGAGAATCCCTTCACGCGCTTCTGGGATGTCGGCGGAGAAGTTGTCCCATCCTTCTTCGCTCCTTCCGCTACTGCGACGGTATTTACTCCACAGGATGGTCAGGGCTTGAATCCGCTTCTGCGCCACCCGGGCATGGTGATCCACCCGCCGATGCTTTATCTCGGCTTTGTCTCGTTCGTCATCCCCTACGCCTTCGCGATGGCGGCTCTCATCACCGGGCGCACCGACGACCGCTGGATCCGCATCACGCGCCGCTGGACGTTGTGGGCGTGGCTCTTCCTCTCGATGGGACTCGTGCTCGGCGGACGCTGGGCGTATGACGTTCTCGGCTGGGGCGGCTATTGGGGCTGGGATCCGGTCGAGATCGCGGCATTTATGCCGTGGCTGACTGGAACCGCATTCCTACATTCGGTCATGATCCAGGAAAAACGCGGGCTGCTCAAACACTGGAACATGATCCTCATCATCCTGACCTATGCCCTGGTCGTTTTCGGAACCTTCCTGACGCGCTCCGGTGTACTCTCATCCGTCCATGCCTTTGCGAACAGCCCGATCGGTCCGCTGTTCATGGGGTTCGTCTCGTTGACCCTCATCGCTTCGGTGGCGCTGCTCATCAAACGCTGGCCCGAATTGAAGAGCGAGACCGAAATGAAGTCCATGCTCTCGCGCGAGGCGTTGTTTCTCTTAAATAACCTGCTCTTCATCGGCATTCTCATCGTCTGTTTCTGGGGCGTCATCTCGCCGCTGGCTTCGGAACTCTTCACCGGCACCAAGATCACAGTCGGACCTCCCTACTACGAACGTGCCACAGGCCCGCTGTTTGCCGGACTGCTTTTCCTGATGGCAATCGCGCCCCTTTCAGCATGGGGACATTCCACCGTCCAGACTCTCGGCCGCGTCTTGTGGAAGTCGGCTCTCGCCGCTTCGATCCTGACCGTGGTGCTGGTCTTCACCTACACTAAAAATATCTACGCCCTGATCGGGTTCTTCCTCATTTCCTTCGTGCTCTTCGCGACCGTCCACGAATTCTGGCGCGGCGCAAACGCAAGGATGAAAACCCAGAACGAGAACTTCTTCGCCGCGTTGGGACGCTTGATGGGACGCAACCGCAGACGCTACGGCGGTTACATCATCCACATCAGCATGGCGTTGATGGCGATCGGCATCCTCGGCATCGAGATCTTCCAGATGGAGACGCAGGGAACGGTCGCCTCCGGAGAATCGCTGGAATTAAGCGAATATCGCGTCGAATACCGAGAACTGGCTTCATGGGACGATTTCGGCGCGGGTGTCAACTACACCCGTTCGGTCGTGGACATCTACGAGAACGGTATCTTCATCGGTCAACTCTTCCCGCGCATCGACTATTACTACGACTCACAGCAGAACATGACCATTCCAGGTCAACATGCCACACTCAAAGACGACCTTTACATCCTGCTCGTGGATTGGCAGCCCACCTCCAACGAAGGCGCGACCTTCAAGGTCTACGTCAACCCGCTGGTCAACTGGATGTGGATCGGCAGCCTGACCTTTTTATTCGGTCTCATGTTTGCCGCCTGGCCCGACAAGGACCCTGCCGACGAACCCGTTCGCCGCAAGGTGAGTGCGGGCGACCGGCAAACGAGCGCGGCGGATTAAGAGTGATTGGTAATTGGAGATTGTTGAAATGAAGAATTACAAATTACGAATTACGAATTACGCGCTATTTGCCCTCGTTCTCATTGCGCTGACAGGTTTGTTTTACCAGACCGCCTCTGCCCAAGACACCACCCCCACCGACGATGATGTCAACGCGATTGCCAAGCAGTTATACTGCCCGGTCTGCGAGAATACACCGCTGGATGTCTGCCCGACCGAAGCGTGCCGCCAATGGCGCGAATTGATCCGCCAGATGTTGGCGGAAGGCAAAACCGAACAAGAGATCAAGGATTATTTTGTGGCAAACTACGGCGCGCGCGTGCTGTCTGAGCCGCCGCGCACGGGGTTCAACTGGCTGGTCTATATCGTCCCGCCGGTGTTGATCCTGGTCGGAGCGTATATCCTCTTCAACTCTTTCAGGGCATGGATCAAGCCCAGGGCTGTCGAATCCGTTTCGGGTCCAGTAAAAGAGGCGAAGCCTTCCTCCAGCGACGACGAATATGTCAAACGCCTGGAAGAGGAATTGAAGAATCGAAAATAATATCCTATAGACCTGACAGTCGCGCTGAAGGCGTGACTGTCAAGTCTGGTTACCGGAGAATGCAATGACAGAGACAACAACTCCAACGAGAAAGAGCGTCCCCTTGTGGGCACAGGTCACCATTTGGGTGTTTCTGGCGGGCTTGCTCGCCCTGGTCGGATTCGGCTTGAACCGCGCCAGCAACCCGATGGCAGAGATCGGCAAGCCCGTGCCGGATTTCGACCTGGTTTACTTCGAGGGTTATGAATACAACGACACAGCCGAAATGAAACTCTCGGACCTGCGCGGCAAGATCGTAGTCATCAATATTTGGGCGTCATGGTGCAAACCCTGCGAACAGGAAGCCCCCGAATTGGAAGAAGCCTGGCAGTTATACAAAGACCGCGGCGATGTGGTCTTTGTCGGCGTGGATTATGTCGATACACCCGAAGGCGCCCTTGGCTACTTGAAAAAATTTGCCATTACCTTCCCAAACGCGCCGGACCTGCAATCGACCATCTCGAGCATTTTGAATAGGCAGATGGGCGTACCCGAAACTTATCTGATCGACCGTGAAGGTGTGCTGCGGCAGATCAAGATCGGTCCTTTCGCATCCATCGCTGAGATCCAGGCGTTCATCGCCAACGCGGAGTAGGGGAAAAATGGAACTGGGTTCAGTATTTCTTATTCTGGCAGTCTTCATCATTGTGGGTGTCTATCTTTATGCCCCATTCATGTCGAAACCGCGCAAACTCTCGACCAGCGAAATGCATGAAGTCTCGGCATTGAAAGCCGAACGCGACCGCGTCATCAACTCGTTGCAGGAACTCGACTTCGATTTCAAACTCGGCAAAATTCCGGAAGAGGATTACCCCGAACAACGCGCCGAACTATTGAAGAAAGGCTCCGAGGTCCTGCGCCAGCTCGACGAACTGGAGCCGGTCTACGCCGCAGCGCGGACGGCTGAAGCCCGCATCGAAAAAGCCGCCGCCGCCAAACGCGCCGACTCCGCCTCCGACGGTGCGGCACTCAGCGACGAAGAGGTCGAAGCCATGCTCGCGGCAAGGCGTAAACAGCACAAGAGCAAATCCGCCGGGTTCTGCCCCAAGTGCGGCAAACCCGTTCTTACCGCCGATAACTTCTGCCCATCGTGCGGGAAGTCTTTGAAGTAAATGGTAATTAGTAATTGGAGATTGGTAATTACCATTTACTAATTACCAATCTCCATCCCCACCGAGGAATTCATGAAATTACGCCACATCGTTTTATTAGCCCTTGGCACCATCCTCCTTGCCGCCTGCAATATGACTCTTGCGGCAGATGTCACCCCGCCTCCGGGATACGTCCCGCCAACGCCGATGCCCACACTCGGGCCATTATTCCCTGAGCAGGCGCCGGATATTGAAAACGGCAGAGCCATCTACATCGAAAAATGCGCAGCGTGCCACGGCGAAAAAGGTTTGGGTGACGGTGAGCAAAGCAAAGACCTTCCCGTTTCGGTCATCCCCATCGGCTTGCCGGAATTCGCGCGCGACGCAACACCCGCAAAATGGTATGCCACGGTCACGCAGGGCAACCTTGAACGTTTCATGCCGCCCTTCATGAGTCTCACCGACCAGGAACGCTGGGATGTCATCTCCTACGCGCTGACCCTTCACACCACGAACGAGCAGGTCGAACTCGGCAAGACTCTCTTTGAACAGAATTGCGCCGATTGCGATCAGACGTTTATCAACATCGAAATGATGTCGGCACTATCTGAAGACGACCTCGTCAAACTCATCCGCGAAGGGAATGGAAGCATCCCCGCCTTCGGAAGCGGATTCAGCGATGAAGAAGCCTACGCCGCTGCGGCTTATATCCGCACGTTGACATTCGCGGTTCCTCCCGCGCCCGTAGTTGAATCAGCGACCCAGACCCCGGTTGCTGCCGAGGCGGTCACACCCTCAGCGGAGGGAACGCCCACAGACGGTACACCCCAGGCTCAGGTCACGGAAGAAGCGAGCGCCAGCGCCATCCGCGGCTCGATCGAGAATCTCACAGGCGCAGACCTTCCATCCGGTTTGAAGATCACACTGCATGGCTACGACCACGGTACCGACCCCAGTGCGGGACCAACCGAATTCCTCAACACGCAGGGCGATGTCAATGCAGACGGCACGTACACCTTTGAAGCCGAACTGGTCGAAGGTCAGATCTACCTGACCGAAGTGCAGGTGAACGGCATCGACTATCAATCGAATTTTGCCGTAGTGCCTGCCGATGCAGTTGAACTGGTTATCGAGCCGATCATGGTTTACCCAACCACCGATGACCTCAGCGTTTTGAAAGTGGAGGAATTGCAGATCTTCTTCGATCTTGCCGGCGATGAGGCACAAATCTTCTCGGTCTATTTCATCCGCAACGACAGCGGTAAGACCCTGCTGGTCGAAATGAGCGACGGGAAGACCATCCCATTCATCTCCTTCCCTGAAGGCGCCGCCGGGCTTGGCTACGAAACAACCGACAGCAGCGCCGGGTTTGCCTCCACTGAGAACGGATTTGCCATGCCTCCCGGCGAAGAACCCTACGGGCTGATCGCCTTTGCCTCCATTCCGAAAGCGAAAGAGATCAAGATCGTCCAGCCCGCCCTGCTCTCCATCGATACCGTCACCCTCTACCTGCCTGAAGGCGTAACCGCCGAAGGCGAAACATTGACAGACGGCGGCGTTCAAGCTTTGCAGGGCGCGAACTTCCATGTTTACACCGCCGCCGCCATTGAAAAAGACGGCACGCTCGAATTCACTTTGAGCGGCGAACCCGCAACTGTGACCGAATCGCCGGACATCACCCAGAACCAGACCGTGCTGATCGGAGTCGGCGGGTTGGGTATCGCGCTCATCTCTGCCGGTGTCTGGATGTACCTCCGTGACCGTAAGAAAATTGATGAAGACGATGAGGAAGACGAAGACACCTTCGAAGATACCGAATCCAACCTGGACGCCATCATCGCCCTCGACGACCTGCACCGCGCGGGAAAGATCAGCGACGAAGCTTACAAAAAACGCCGCGAAGAGTTGATGGGCGCGTTGAAAAAGGGTAATTAGTAATTGGTAATTACCAATTACTAATTACGATCTTCCAATGATCGAAGTCAAAAAACTCGTCAAACGATTTGGCTTGAAGACTATCCTCAAAGGGCTGGATTTCACTGTTCAACCTGGGGAATTTGTGGCATTGCTCGGACCGAACGGAGCGGGCAAGACAACCTTCCTACGGATTCTCGCCTCCCTCTCCCGCCCCAGCCTGGGAAGCGTCAAAGTGGCGGGATATTCACTCCCGAACGAATCTGCCAAAGTCCGCGCAAGGTTGGGAGTCGTCTCGCACATGCCGTTACTCTATCCCGACCTGACCGCGGAGGAAAACCTTGAGTTCTACGCGCAGATGTATGGCATCTCCAATCACCAATTACGAATTACCGAAGTCCTTCAAATGGTCGGGCTCGAACCCCGCCGCCGCGACCTCGTCCGCACCTTCTCGCGCGGAATGCAGCAAAGACTCGCCATTGGACGTGCCATCCTCCATGATCCGGAAGTCGTCCTCTTCGATGAACCCTATACCGGCTTGGACCAGGACGCCTCCGAAATGCTGGATGATGTCCTGCGAACAGTCGCAGCCAAAGGACGCACCGTCGTCATGACCTCTCACGACCTCGCCCGCGCCGAAGACCTCGCCACCCGCTTCGATGTTCTCTCCCGCGGAGTCATCGCCGCTTCGGGTACGAAGGATGATTTTAAAAACTCGAACCTGCTTGATTTTTACAAGAAAGCGTTGGAAGCTTAATCAAGCATCACGTTTCACTCATCCAATAATCTGTGAAAACTGAAACGTGAAGAGCCTGCCCATGACACAACCCACCCCCTCCTTCTTCAAAGCCGTGTTCGCCATTGCGCGCAAAGACCTTGCCGCGGAGTTCCGCTCACGCGAATTACTCTCCGCCATGCTGGTCTTTTCGATGCTGGTCATCCTGATCTTCAACTTTGCTCTGGAACTGAATGTCGAAGTCCGCAGAACAGTGACCGCTGGTGTGCTGTGGACGACCTTTGCATTCGCCGGGACTCTCGGCTTGAACCGTTCGATGGCAGTCGAAAAGGACCGCGGCTGTATGGACGGTCTGCTGCTCGCGCCGGTGGATCGGTCCGCGATCTTCTTTGGCAAAGCCATCAGCAACCTGGTCTTCATGCTCGTCGTCGAAGCCATCGTTGTGCCGATGTACGCCATGCTCTACAATGAGACACGCATCTTTCAATTGGAATTCATCGGTGTGTTATTGCTCGGCTCGATCGGCTACATCGCCGTCGGAACGCTGCTCTCCGCCATGTCTGTACAGACACGCACCCGCGATGTTCTGCTGCCGATCCTGCTCTTCCCGGTCGCTGTCCCTGTGCTTCTCGCCTCCGTTAAAGCCAGCGGTGGCATTGTCGCCGGGCTGCCGTTCGAAGATTATGTCACTCCGCTGAATTTGCTGATTGTTTATGATGTCATCTTTATCGCCGTATCATACATGATCTTCGATTTTGTGGTCGAGGAATAGTCGAAAGTAAGTCATGTCAGGCTGATAGGCTGACTCAATTCAAGGTCCAAAAAGAGCCAGAGTTCTTCAATCTAAAATCGTAAATCTGAAATCGCAAATCCTCATAAGGAGTTTATCCATGCAACAAAAACCAATCCTGCTCACCATCCTCGATGTTTTATCGATCATCGGGCTTGGTGTATCGACCTATTTCGCCCTGGTCTTCGCCCCCACCGAAGCCGTGATGGGCAACGTCCAGCGTGTGTTCTATTTCCACATCGGCACCGCCTGGGTCGGGCTGGTCGGGTTCGTCCTTGCGGCGGTCTCGGGCATCGTGTACCTCATCACCAAAGACATGAAATGGGACCGCTTCGAAGTCGCCGCGGTGGAAGTGAGTACCATGTTCTTCTTCATCACCATCGTCCTCGGCTCGATCTGGGCGCGCCCCGCCTGGAACACCTGGTGGACGTGGGACCCGCGCCTGACCACCGCCGCCGTGACGGAGTTGATCTACATCGCCTACTTCATGCTCCGCGCCGGTATTGAAGACCCAGAAAAACGCGCCCGCTTCGGGGCAGTCTATGCGCTGCTGGGCGGTTTGAGCGCGCCGATCACTTTCATGGTCATCCGCCTGTTCCGCACCATCCATCCTGTCGTTGTCGGCAATGCCAGCGCCGCGGCGGAAGGCGGCTTCGATATGACCAGCAATATGCTCACCGCCATGTTCGTAGCCCTGGGCGCATTCACGATCATCTTCATCGACCTGATGTGGCACCGCATCCGCATCGGTGGTTTGGAAGAAAAGGTCGAACAACTTAAACTGAAAGTTTCCATGTAAAGGAGCCCGCAATGGAACCCGCAAACACCGATAACTATATGATCGCAGGCTACATCGTGTCCTTTGTTACGATGGGCATCTACCTGCTTAGTATGTACCTCCGCACCCGCAACCTCAAACGCGACCTCGAAACCTACGAGGCGATGGAAAAGGACGGAAAGTAAACCGCACGCTGCAACAATTACACAACCGGGTTAATTTCCAAAATCAACGGAGTTCGTTATACACTGTACTCACAGTCATAAATTGTGTTTTCCCGCTTCACAAAAGCGCACAATTTATGACCTCGCTGGGTATAATTGCAACGGGCTCCGTTATTTCTTATGAGACGCCAACGGTGGGCTAATCGCTTGTTTCTGGTCCTGATCGCGCTTTCGAACCTGGCGGTCAGTTCTGGCTCCATGCCCGCCGCCGAGGACAGCCCCGCCCCTGAATCAGAATCCAATCCCCCACCTGGACCCGACCGCTTCTCCATCATTGCCGTTGAATACACTTCCTATGAATGGGACCTGCTCACATGGGAAGATAGGACCACCGTTTGCAAGATCGTGGTGGACCATGACGGTATGCCCCTGCCGGACGAAGTCTTTCGCGATTGTGGCACAATCATCTACCGCAAGTGGATGTCGCAGCCGATGTGCAACCTCAACAATGTCAAAAATTGCGAAGGCTATTACGCCCTGTTGATCGACTCCATGCCCATGGAAAAAGAGATCGCCATGCAATTGCCTGCTGCCAGCGCATGGATCTCGCTCGAAGACTGTGAACCGGTCCACAGCACAGGGACGAATATCTGTGAAACCAAGCCCACCCTCGTCATCACCGGGCAGGAACCCCTCCCCAACGAAACCATCAACCGAATCGAAGGTACTTACAACGGTCAGTCCTTCTTCTGCGAAGATACCGATGTGTGCAAATTCCGCGTCCCTGAAACGGACGATGAAGGCGCGGAGATCACCTTCTGGGCTTACTCGACCTATGGCGACAGCAGCCTTGTATACGATGCCCAGATCCGCGTCAAGCAGGTGGACGAAGGCGACCCCGACCAGCTTTACTGGTATGTGGATGTGCTTTCGTCGCAGTGGCAGGGCGAAGTCAGCGCGACATGCTCCGAGACCTGGGGCATCTTCCCTCCCGTGGGCGGCGCGCCTGAATGGCTAAGCACCCCCACTGAAAGCGAAGAACTTAGCAGCGACATTCCATACACCTACCTCGCCGCGAACCTCATCCTTCAAGGCGCGGTGGATGCCCGTTCCTGCCCCGACGGTGGTCTATCCCCCGGTAATGTGGCCAACCAATGCGGGTTGGAAAAATCACGTGACGCAGTGCGCGAATGGCAGAACCAATTCGACGGACTGATCCTCGACACGGCAAAAGAAACCAGCGTTCCGGCTTACTTGCTCAAGAACCTTTTCGCCCGTGAAAGCCAGTTCTGGCCTGGCATCTTCCAGGGCGCTGCGGATATTGGACTGGGTCAACTCACCGAGAATGGCGCAGATACCACCCTGTTTTGGAACAAATCATTCTTCAATCAATTCTGTCCACTTGTGACGGATGCGGAAACCTGTGGTCTCGGATACGCCAATATGGATGAGGAAATGCAAACAGAACTACGCCGCGCCCTTGTCGGAAACGTCAATGCGGAATGTGAAGACTGTCCGCTCGGGCTGGATCTTTCCCAGGCAGATTTCTCAATCGACGTTTTTGCCCATACACTGATCGCCAACTGCGAACAAGCTGGTCAGGTTTTATATAACTACACGCTCACCAAACCGGAAAGTGCCGCCTCCTACGAAGACATGTGGAAGTTCACTCTCGTCAACTACAATGCCGGTGGCGGCTGTCTCGCCGAAGCCATTGGCGGCGGATTCGCCACCAATGATTTGCCGCTCACCTGGGAGACCGTCTCCCCACACCTGGTGGGAGTCTGCGCCAGTGCGGTGGATTACGTGAATGACATTAGCGGGCAATCGGAAGAGTTGGCAAATAGTGAGTAAATAAATAGACAAGGATTTGGAAAATGTGACTTCCCGCTGGCGGCTGGCGGGAAGTTTTGTGTTAAGCGGGGATTATCGATGTCCATAAGCAAACCCGATAAGCAGACGTAATGAATATCACTAATAACAATAAGCCTTTTGAATAATAATTTGTGAAAAATAACACAAAAGAGGATGCATGAAAATAAAACTCCTTGGTTTCATCGTAACTGGAATACTGCTCCTTGCGGCGTGTGCCTCTCCAAAAACAGAAACGCCTGCACCGGAGACAGAGTCCCCCACAGTGAAAGGAACGCTTATAGCAACAGAATCAGCCGCCGCGCCTGCGCCAGAGGCGGGGGAATGCATCGCATGCCACACCGACCAGCAGCGGCTCATCGACACAGCCGCGCCGGTTGTGGAGGCTGAATCAGAATCCAAAGGTGTTGGCTGAGGGGGCGATGTGGCTCCGTTGGAGCCTTGGGAAAAAGTAATCGTAGATAACGAAGCCTTCTCGCAGACCGATCACGGCGAATTGACCTGTATCGAATGTCATGCCGGTGTGAATACATCAGAAAAAGATGCCGCGCACGAAGAGTTGCTTGCCAGCCCCAGTTCGCAGCCGCAGGAATTCTGCGGTGAGTGCCATGAGGAAGAAGTAGCTTCCTACCCGAACAGCCTGCACAATACTCAAGCCGGGTATTGGACGACTATCAACGCCCGCAACGGGAATATTCCCGAAGACCACCCTGCTCTGGATGAAATGTTCGGCAATCACTGCGCCACCTGTCACACCACCTGCGGCGAATGTCATGTCAGCCAGCCAAAGAACGTAGGCGGGGGTTTGTTCACCGGGCATGTATTTGAAAAGACCCCGCCCATGACGCGCTCTTGCACCGCTTGTCATGGCAGCCGGGTGGGCAATGAATTCCTTGGCAAGAATGAGGGCATCCCTGGCGACGTGCATTTCCGTGAGGCGCGCATGAGCTGCGTGAAATGCCATGAAGGCGCGGAACTGCACGGAATGACAGAATCCTCAGCCGGGGCAGCGCATCGTTACAGCGGCGCGGAAGACCCGCAATGCACAGACTGCCATTCCGGAGTTGCGGATGGTTCCGATGGGATCGAAATGCATGCGCAGCATGGCGACGGAAACGAACTCTCCTGCCAGGTCTGCCACTCGGTGACATACACCAGTTGTGACGGTTGTCATGTAGCGATCAGCGAGTCGAGTGGAAATCCATTCTTTGAAACGCAGTCAACCTACCCGACCTTCTTCATCGGTCTCAACCCGATCCAAAGTGCAAACCGCCCCGCCAAGTATGTTCCGGTTCGTCATGTTCCGGTGGCGCCGACCAGCTATCAGTTCTACGGCGAAAACCTGCTCAGCAACTTCGATGCGCTGCCGACATGGGTCTACACCACACCTCACAACATTCAACGCAACACGCCGCAGAATGCTTCCTGTGAAGCCTGTCACGCCAATCCTGAAATCTTCCTGACCGCCGACAAGGTGCAGGCTGTTGAACAAAGCGCCAACCAATCGGTCATCGTGAAAAACTTGCCGCCCGCCGTGGAAGTATTCCTCGCTGCCATGCCGCAGCCTGCAGAACATGCCGAGCTGGTCAGCAACTCATGTGTGGCATGCCATGATAAAGGAATTCGCAACTCCCCCCTTTACCCGGAAGACCACACCGGGTACTCGAACGAAAGCTGCTCTGGATGTCACAAGCTGCCATAGTGCGCTTGATCAATAAAATCAATCATTCTTCATAAGGAGAAGAAAATGTCTAAAAAGTTTCAAATGTTTCTTGCCCTGCTCCTGACCCTTAGTATGGTCCTGGGAGCCTGCGCCTCACCGGCGACCACTGAGCCCGCCGTAGAAGTCGAAGCGACGGAAGCGGTCGTGGAAGAAGTCGTGACCGAAGAGCCTGTTGTCGAAACGGGGCCCGATGTGCTGGCGCTATTCACCGGCCTCGTTGCTGATCTGCCTGCCGATAAAGGCTACGGCACTGTCAAACCTGCCGTGCTGAACGAAGAGATGGTGGACAAAGCGCCGTTCGTTCTCGATGTACGCGAAGCCTCCGAATTGGAACAGGATGGGTATATCGAGGGCAGTTTCAACATTCCAGTGCGCGAGGTGCTAAACAACCTCGACAAACTCCCCGGTTTAGATGAGCCGATCGTGGTGACTTGCGCCTCCGGTCATCGCGGAAGCATGGTCATGGCTTCGCTCAAGCTGTTGGGCTACACTAATGTACGCAACCTCGGCGGCGGCATCAACGCCTGGAAGAAAGCCGAACTGCCGCTTGTCACCGGGTCCACACCTGAAGCCCCGGCTGCCATCAGCACTGCCGTCATCGAAGACGAAGCGCTTTACACGATGCTGAACGACTTCCTCAGCAATCTGCCTGAAGGCTATTATTCGATCAAGTCGGATAAGCTCAATGAATTGCTGGTTGAAAATCCGCCCATGATCATCGACGTTCGCAGCAAAGGCGAATGGGACAAAGACGGATACATTGAAGGCTCGATCAACCTGCCGTTCAGCGATTTCTTCGCCGACATGAGCCAGGTCCCAACTGATAAAGATGCGAAGATCATCATCACATGCGCATCCGGTCATCGCGGCGCGATGATTATGATGGCTATGCGTCTGATGGGTTATACCGACGTCTCCAACCTGGCTGGCGGAATCGGCGGATGGAAGACGGCTGGACTGCCTGTCGTCGGTCTTGTTCCCGAAATGGGCGCATTTATTGCCGGTCTGCCAACCGATGCCGGCTATTACAGCATCAAATCGGACAAGCTGAATGAAATGCTTGTTGAAAATCCGCCCTTCATTGTGGACCTCCGTTCCGCCGCTGAAATCGAAGAAACCGGTTACATAGCCGGTTCAGTCAACATCCCGATTCAAGACCTTCTGAAAAACCTGGATAAACTCCCCGGCAAAGACGCCAAAATCGTCACCGTTTGCGCATCTGGTCATCGCGGCGGTCTTGCGATGATGTCACTGCGGCTGCTTGGCTATACCGATGTGGTCAGCCTTAATGGTGGCATCAACGGTTGGAAGAAAGCTGAATTGCCCCTTGAAAGCGGCACACCTACAGCACCTGTCGCCGGAACGGCTCCTGAAGTGGATGCCGATAAACTTGCAACTCTCGATGCTTACCTCAGCGGGCTGCCCGAAGGCTATTACACCGTCAAGCCTGCCGACCTGAACACTGAGATCGTTGGCGGCTCAGTTCCGTTCCTCCTTGACGTCCGCTCACAGACCGAATGGGATGAGAATGGACACATTGACGGCGCGCTTTTGGTCCCGGTCATTGACCTGCCCGCCAACCTCGCTCAATTACCTGCCGACAAAGCTGCACCAATCGTCATCTACTGCGCGTCTGGTCACCGCGGTGCAATGGCGATGATGTATCTACAATTCATGGGCTACACCAACGTCCGCAACCTTGCCGGCGGCATCAACGGCTGGATCGCGGCGGAATTGCCCGTGGTCAAATAAAACCTTCGGGACTGAAACTCGTCCCTGATCCATGAAAATAAAACAGCCTGTGAGGGATAATCACAGGCTGTTTTATTGAAACCCAATGGTCATAACCGAAACTTGACGATTATCACTTCCCAGACGTATGAGAAAGGCTTATTCTTATGCAAAAGCATCATTACAGGCACTTATCATTTCTGGAGCAGAAGATGATCGAGCTTTCCACACTACGGGTCTTTCTTGTAGCCGCCGAAGAAAAGAACTTCAGCATTGCGGCAAAACGCTTGAACCTTTCCCAATCCGCTGTCAGTCAGAACATTCAAACCATCGAACGCGCCTACAATGTGGAACTTTTCCTGCGGCACGGGCGTTCAGTGGAACTGAGCGAAGCGGGGCAATCCATCCTGCCGTTGGCGCGGGAAGTGCTGCGCGCGGCGCATATGCTCGAGGATAGTATTCAGGAAATCCACCACCAGGTTGGCGGCGAACTATTGCTGGGTTGTTCCACCTCGGCAGGCAAGTATCTCATGCCAGTCTTGCTTTCCATGTTTCAGGAAAAATACCCCGCAGTTCACCCGCGGGTCAAGATTATGTCGCGCGAAAACGTGTTGGAAAGGCTGTTGTCCCAGAAGATCTCCATCGGAGTCACCAGCAAGGTCTTTGAACACCGCGAGATCGAATGCCAGCCATTATTCGACGACCGCATTTACCTGATCGTCCCCGCGAACCATCCCTGGGTGGCATACGGCAAAGCCACGCCTGATGACCTGGTGAGTCAGCGCATCATCATGCGCGAAGAAATGTCCGGCACATGCGAGACAGTCATGCATGAGTTGAAGACCTTCGGCATCACACCCGACATGCTCGATGTGGCCATGGAACTTGGCAACCCCGAAGCCATCGAAATGGCGGTGGAACGCGGCGTGGGCATCGCTTTTGTCTCTGAAATGGTTGCCGCGCGCGGGCTGGCATTTGGACGCATCAAAAAGGTGGAAATAGAAGGCATGGATTTGCGGCGCACCGTGTACATTGCCCGGCAACTCCATCATCCTCTTACGCGTGCGCAAAGTCTCTTTTGGGAATTCACGCAAGAACAACGCGAACACCTCAATACCGAGATATGGGACAGCCTGACCACCTTTAAACCTGTGATGTAAAATTGACTTGTGCTAAACTTAACAAACATAACCAGTAGGTCACGCTTAAAGCGTGACCTACAAAGTTGATACGGAGGCTCCATGCTCACGCTTGTCGAAAAAATCCTCTTTGCAGTTGCTGTCCTCGTCTCGTTATACTTCACCTACCAGGGCGCGATGCGCATCGTCGGTCATATTGCCAGCGGACACGGAAAAGCGGATTGGTCTTTGATCTGGAAACGACTCTGGGATCTGGTTCTCAAAGTGGGTCTTTTTCAACCCGTCTTCCGCTTCCGACTCGTGCCGAGCCTGCTGCATGCTTTCATCGGCTGGGGATTCCTCTCGTTCCTTCTCATCAACCTCGCAGACCTGATCTACGCTTACACGGGCTGGCGTTTGCTCGATAACACCGGTTTATTTGGGGACGCGTACCGACTCATTGCGGATATTGCCAACGTTGCCATCATCGTCGGTATCCTGGCGATGGCGTTCCGCCGCTTCATTCTTAAACCGGCAACTTTATCCACTCGCGAGACGACTTTACTTAACCCGAAAGCGCGGACTGGTATCCTGCGCGACTCGGCGATTGTCGCCACGTTTATCTTCGTCCACAACTCGATGCGGTTCTTGGGCGAGTCGTTCAATTTGGCTGTGGCAGGTCACACTGATGACAGTTGGCAGCCCAGCATCTCGGCGGTGTCCCAGCTTTGGGCGGGGGTGGAACCGGGGATATTGGTCGCGGGAGAACACATCGCCTTCTGGTTGTCTATTGGCGCAGTCGTCGCGTTCCTTCCTTATTTCCCTTATTCAAAACACATTCACCTATTCTTTGCCCCGTTGAATTTTGCGCTCAAGCCCGAACGTAAATCCATTGGTGAGTTGAGCTATATCAATCTCGACGATCAATCCATCGAACAATTTGGCGCGGCGAAGATGAAAGACCTCGGCTGGGAACAGATCATGGACAGCTACGCCTGCATCATGTGTTTCCGCTGTCAGGAAGTGTGCCCGGCGTATAACACCGGCAAGCTGCTCTCCCCCGCCGCATTGGAGATCAACAAGCGTTATCACTTCAACGGCGGCGGCACGACCGATGTAGCGATGACCGAACTCATTAGCGAAGAAGCGGTGTGGGCTTGCACAAGCTGCGGTGCCTGCGTGGATATTTGCCCAGTGGGCAACGAACCGATGCGCGACATTCTCGACATCCGCAGAAATCTATCCATGATGGAAAGCACCTTCCCGAAGCAACTCGAAACGGCGTTCAAAGGCATGGAACGCAACATGAACCCGTGGAATGTTTCGCAGGGTGACCGCATGAAATGGGCAGAAGGCATGAGCGTGCCGACCATTGAGCAAAATGCCGAACCTGAAATTCTTTGGTGGGT
>ERZ761607.1856-NODE-1856-length-24598-cov-4.802469_pt1 | contig 24598 bp, 26 predicted proteins | sample MGYA00511164_ERZ761607 | MGnify/ENA primary metagenome ERZ761607 (study PRJEB28899, sample SAMN02445080) | bioreactor sludge metagenome | biome: EBPR sludge | place: Australia: Brisbane, Thorneside Wastewater Treatment Plant | collected 2011-06-22 ... | reverse complement strand
GTCTTGCGCAGGTTGGCCAGGCTGTGCGCATGGCTGGCCGACAGCGGCAGCAGCATGGCGTCGGCCCCGCTGTCCAGGGCCGCCTGCGCGCCCTTCAGGTTGGGCACCAGCACGGTCGTCACCAGGCCCGGCAGCGTGCGCGCAACGGCCACCAGCTCGGCGGTATCGGCCAGCTGGGGCAGCAGGCGCGCCGGCACGAAGGAGCCGACCTCAGCCTCGCGTACGCCGGCGTCGTGCAGGCCGCGCAGCCAGTCGATCTTGGTGGCCGTGGGCACCGTGCGGGCGATGGCCTGCAGGCCGTCGCGCAGGCTGACGTCGCGCACCGATACCGCATCGAGGCCGCTGCAGTGGGGGTTGTTCATGAGTCGCGGACTGTAGGCATTCCGTCCAGAATCCAGAAATGGTGATTTCTCAGGTTTGCCGTTCCCGTTGGGAACGGTTGAATCCATGACCCTGGCATGAACAACCGCCCGCTGGACCCACTGACCCTGCGCCACTTTGTGGCCGTCTGCGAAGAGGGTTCGATCGCCCGCGCGGCCGCGCGCGAGGCCCTGGTGGCCTCGGCGCTGTCCAAGCGCATCGGCGCGCTGGAGGCCGAACTGGGCGTGATGCTGCTGCACCGGCGACGGCGTGGCGTCGAGCCCACGGCCGCTGGCGAGGCGCTGCTGGCTCGCGCGCGTGAAGTGCTGGGCGCGCTCGACCGCGTGCGCGGCGAGCTCGGCGCCTTTGCCCGCGGCCTGCAGGGCAGCGTGCGCGTGCTGGCCAGCCCGTCGGTGCTGGCCGAGCGGCTGCCCGACGACATCGCACGCTTCCTGGCCGCCCACCCCGGCCTGAGCGTCAGCCTGGACGAGCGGGTCAGTGTCGACATCGTGCGCAGCCTGCACGAAGGTGCGGCCGATGTCGGCGTGCTGTGGGACCACGTCGACCTCGCCGGGCTGCACGTCGTGCCCTACCGCAGCGACCAGCTGTGCGTGGCCGTGCCGCCTGCGCACGCGCTGGCCCGCCGGCCCAGCCTGCGCTTCGTGGACGTGCTCGACCAGGTGAGCATCGGCGTGGCGCCGGGTGGCCTGATGGACCAGATGCTGCGCCGGCAGGCGGCCATGGTCGGGCGCTCGATAGCCTACCGCGTGCAGGTGTCATCGATGGACGCCGGCTGCCGCCTGGTGGCCGCGGGCCTCGGCCAGGCCATCCTGCCGCGCGAGACGGCGGCGCCACACGCCGGTACCGGACGCCTGGCGCTGGTCACCCTGGACGAGCGCTGGGCACCGCGCCGCTTCGTCATCGTGCGGCGGTCGCCGCCGCTGCAGTCGCCCGGGGCGCGGCAGCTGGGCGACTTTCTGCAGGCGGAGGCTGCCGACGCCGGCAGCCAGCGGTCAGGCTCCGTCCGCGCCGGGCAAGGCTCCTACCCGGCGGGCTCGACGCCGGGCACCCAGCCATCCTTGTAGAACCGCTCGTAGTCGCGCGGGGTGATCAGCATGTCGGTGTGCGGGTCGCCAGGGGTGTCGAAGAGCACCAGCACGTGCGCGTCATGGTCGTCCAGGTTCTCGAAGGTGCGCATCACGCCGGCCGGCACCGAGATCACGCCGTAGCGGCCGACCTCCACGCTGTGCGCCTCGTCGTCGCCGCAGTAGAAGCGAAAGCGCGCGTCCAGCGGCATGAATACCTCGTTGTACGGGTGCGCGTGCGTGCTCGGTCGTACGCCCTTGGGCATGCGCATCACGGCCATGTGGAAGCCGTGCGGAGCGCGGATCGGACTCGGCTCACCGGCCAGACCGCCGGGCGACAGCAGATACCAGACCGTGCGGGCGTGCGCCTGGTCGTTGATGTCGGGAAAGGCGCCGCGGTCGGGTGCCAGCTCGGCGAACTGGGCCACGCGGCCGGCCATGTCGGCCGGCGAGACGGGGACCGAGCGCCCGGGTCGGCGCAGGTGGCGGGGATCGGCATCGGGCGCCATCGCGGCGTGCTCCTCGTGCGGGTTGAAGGGCCTGTGCGAAGGCCCTGCTGGGCCCGTGCAGCGGCACTCTAGGCAGCCGGCCTGCACATGCACAGCACCCCGCGGCGATGGCGGTCATCGCCGCTGCCGATGCCCCGTCGATCCGGCACAACCCCGTTGACGATCGACGCATGTCGACGGGAGACTGGTCCGGCTCCCGGAACCCTCGCCCATGGCCCAGGCCCGCAACCTCGACCTCTTCACCCTCGAGTGCTTCGATGCGCTGATGCGCGAGCGCAGCGTCTCGCGCGCCGCCCAGCGCATGAACCTGTCGCAGTCGTCGATGAGCGAAGCCCTGGCCCGCCTGCGTGAACGCTTTGCCGATCCCCTGCTGGTGCGCACCCGCGACGGCATGGCACCGACCGAGCGTGCGCAGGCGCTGCTGCCCCAGGTGCGCGACGGCATCGCACAGCTGCGCGCCATCCTCGAGCGGGCGGCCGACTTCGATCCCGCTTCCGCGCGCGAGCGCTTCCGCGTCACCGCCACCGACTATGCGCAGCTGCTGCTGGTGCCCGCACTGGTGCAACGCCTTCTGCAGACGGCGCCCCATTGCTCGGCCGAGTTCGTGACCGTCAACCTGCGCGCGGTGGAACTGGCGCTGGAGGCGGGCGAAGTCGATCTGGCCATCGCCTACTACCCGGAACCGCCGCCCGCGCTGCGGCGCAGCCCGCTGTTCGCCGACCGCTATGTCTGCATCGCGCGCCAGGGGCATGCGGCCACCGCGCAGGCGCTGTCGGCCGAAGCGTTCGCGGCGCTGGCACACGTCAGCGTGTCACCGAGCGGGCTTTCGTATTTCGCCGGCGTCGTCGACTCTGCGCTCGAGGCGCGCGGCCTGGAGCGGCACGTGGTGGTGCGCTGCCCGCATTTTCTGATCGCCTGCCAGCTGGTGGCGCAGTCCGACCTCGTGCTCGCCCTCCCCTCGCGGGCCGCGCAGGCGGTCACACGCTTCCTGCCGGTGCAGGCGGTCGAGATCCCGTTGCCGATGAAGCCGGTCGATGTCTCGATGTACTGGCACGAGCGCTGCCACCACAGCCGCTCCCACCAGTGGCTGCGCGAGACCGTGCGCACGATCCTGGCCGCGCCCTCGCCTTGAGGCCGTCAGGCCTCGTGCGCGCCCCCATCGACGAGCAGCGCGGTGCCGGTCAGGTTGGCCGCATCGTCCGACAGCAGGAAGGCAGCCGCTGCCGCCACGTCTTCGGGGCAGGCCAGGCGGCGCAGCGGCGTGGCCAGGCGGAAGTTCTCCAGCACCTGGTCGGTGCCGCCCCAGGCACCGGTGGTGGCGCGCACCAGCGGCGTGTCGACGATGCCCGGGCACACGGCATTGACGCGCAGGCCCTCGGGACCCAGTTCGAGTGCCAGGCTGCGCATCAATCCGACCACGGCGTGCTTGCCGGCGGCGTAGACCGAGATCATCGGCCGCCCGTGCAGACCCACCCCCGATGCCGTGAAGAGGATCGCGCCGCCGGTGGCGACGCGGCTGCGCCGCAGCGCCGGCAAGGCCGCCTGCGTCATCAGGATCGGGCCCATCACCACCACGTCCAGCAGTGCGCGGGCGCGCGCCTCGGGCATGTCCTCGAAGCGGCCGGTCCAGCCGCTGCCGGCATTGTTGTGCAGGGCATCCAGCGCCCCGTAGCGCTGCAGCGCCAAGGCCACCAGGGCCTGACACTGCCCGGCGTCGGTGTGGTCGCAGCGTGCCGCCACGCCATCCACCTCGCGGGCGACGGCCTCGGCGCCGGCCAGGTCGACGTCGCCGATGACGACGCGCGCACCTTCGGCCGCATAACGCCGTGCACAAGCGGCTCCGATGCCACTGGCCCCACCGGTGACGAGCACGACGCGTCCGGCCAGGCGCTGTGACAGGTTCATCCGGCCCCCTCCCACCCGTGGTCAAGCAAAGCGCACCGAGACGGCGCCCAGGCCTTCGATGCGTGCCTCGAACGCGTCACCCGCGGCCGCTGCCACCATCGGCCCCAGCGCGCCGGTGAGCACGATGTCGCCCGCCCGCAGCGGCTCGCCCTGGCGCGCCAGCGCGCGTGCCAGCCAGGCCGCGGCATTCAGCGGGTGGCCCAGGCAGGCGCGGCCCACGCCCTGGCTGGCCGTGGTGCCGTTGCGGGTCAGCACCATCGCCGCATCGCGCAGCGCCAGGCGGTCCAGCCGCACCGGGTCGCCGCCGAGCACGAAGGCCCCGGCCGAGGCGTTGTCGGCGATGGTGTCGAAGAGGCCGATGCGCCAGTCGGCGATGCGGCTGTCCACGATCTCCAGCGCCGCCAGCGCAAAGTCGGTGGCGCGCACCAGGTCGGCAATGCTGGCGTGCGGCGTATCCACGTCGCGGCCCAGCACCAGCGCCACCTCGGCCTCGACCTTGGGCTGGATCAGCGTGGCCATGGACACCTCGTCGCCGTCGCCGAACGAGCCGCCTGCCCACAGGTTGCCGTAGTCGGGCGAATCCACCCCCAGCTGCTGCTGCACGGCGCGCGAGGTGAGGCCGATCTTGCGGCCGACGACGCGGTCGCCGCCACGCACACGGCGGTCGCGCACGCTGCGCTGGATGGCATAGGCCTGGGCGGCGGTGGGCTCCAGGCCCAGGGTCGCGGCGGTCTCGCGCAGGGGCGGTACCGGCTCGCGCGTTGCCGCGGCCTGCCACAGCCGCTGGGCGAGGGATTCAATGGCGTCATCCGGCATGAGGGTCGCTCCGGCGTTCATTCGGCGGTGGCGCCGGCTGCACGCACCAGTTGCGCGTACTTGGCGATCTCGCGCTCGACGTGGGCCTTCATCGGCACCGGCCCGCCGGCCAGCGGTGCCAGCCCCAGCTGTGCGATGCGCGTGCGGAACTCGGGCGACACCTGCACCGCCGCCACGTCGGCTGCGATGCGCGCCACCACCGCCGCCGGTGTGGCGGCCGGCGCCATCAGGCCGAACCAGCCCCCGACCTCGAAGTCGGGCACGCCCTGTTCGGCCAGCGACGGGATGTCGTCGGCCAGCGGCCAGCGCTGCGGCCGCGCGACTGCCAGCGCGCGCAGCCGGCCGTCGCGCACCCAGGCCAGCGCGGTGGCGTCGAAGGCGAACTGCACCTCGCCCGTGGCCAGGGCCTGCAGCAACGGCGCACTGCCCTTGTAGGGCACGTGCTCGGCGTCCAGGCCCAGGCGCGCCTTGAGCAGTTGGCCGGCCAGGTGATGCGCGCTGCCGATGCCCACCGAGCCGAAGTTCAGCCGGCGCCCCGCGCGGGACGCGGCCTGCAGGTCCGCCACGCGGCGGATGTCACCCGCCGCCCCCGTGACCAGGAAGAGCGTGCTCTCGGCCAGCAGCGCGATGGTCGCGAAGTCGCGCAGCGGGTCGAACGGCAGGCTGCGGTACAGCGTGGGGTTGATGCCGTGGCTGGCACTCTGGCCCAGGAACAGCGTGTGGCCGTCGGGGGCGGCACGCGCCACGTGCGCGGCCCCGATGTTGGTGCCGGCGCCGGGCTTGTTCTCGACGTTGACCTGCTGCTTCCAGGTCGCGCCCAACGACTGCGCCACGCTGCGCGCCAGCAGGTCGGTGTTGCCGCCAGGCGCATAGGGCACCACGATGCTCACCGGCCGCGTCGGCCAGGCCGGATCGGCCTGCACCCGCCACGCGGCCATCGAAGCCGCCGCCAACACCAGGGAATCCCGTCGCGTCACTCTCATACCAGCCTCCTGCCGCCGTCGCAGTCGATCACCGCGCCGGTCATGAACCCGTTGCCCACGCACAGCATCACGGCCGAGGCGATGTCCTCGGGCGTGCCCACGCGCTGCACCGGCACCTGCGCCGCCATGACGGCGTAGGTGCGCTCGCGCGTCTGCGGGTCCAGCGCGCGCTCCCAGTAGGGCGTGTCGACGAAGCCCGGGGACACCGCGTTGACGCGCACCGGCGCCAGCTCGCGTGCCAGCGGCCCGACCATCGCGTGCAGCGCCCCGTTGCTGGCCGCCAGGGCCGACATGCCGGGGATCGCCGCACGCGCGGCGGCGCCCGTGATCCAGGTCACCGAGCCGCCGGTCATGTGCGCCAGCGCCGCCCGCGTCACGCGCTGCACCGGCCAGTACTTGCCCTCGAAGGTGCGTCGCAGCGCGTCTTCGTCCAGTTCGCGGTAGGGGCCGATCGCGCTGCCCGCGCCGATCGACACCACCAGGTGGTCGATCGTGCCGTGACGCGCCAGGGCCGCCTTCAGCGACGCCGCGTCGGCCGCGTCCACGGCCTCCCCCTGCGCGCCGGGCGGCAGTGCGGCCAGCGCGGCCGCGAGCCGCTCCGGCGACCGCCCGGCCACCACCACCCTTGCCCCCACCTCCGCCAGCGCCTGCGCGCAGGCCAGGCCGATGCCGGAAGTGCCACCGAACACCCAGGCCCGCTGCCCCTTCAGGTCCGCGGCCATGGCCTCAGGCGCCCCGCCGCAGCAGGTGGAAGGCGTAGTCGCGCGTCAGTCCCTGGCGGTAGGCGCCATGGATCCACAGCTGCGCCAGCGGCTCGAGCATGCGCGACGAGTCCAGCGTGCCGGCGTCGACGGCCTCGAACCCGATGGCGCTCGCGAGGTCGCAGACCACGGCCTTGGCATCCGGGTCGTCGCCGGCGACGTACATCACCGCGTGACGCCCCTGGATCACGGGGTCGTCCATGATGTTGAAGCCGGTGGTGTTGAAGGCCTTGACGACGCGCGCGCCTGGGGCCCAGCGGGCCACCTGCTCGCCACCCGAATCGGTGTGCCCGATCGTGAGCCGCAGGTCGGCGCCCAGCGGGTTGGTGGCGTCGATCAGCACCTGGCCCTGCAGCGACCCGCATTCGGCCAGCGCGGCCTGGGTGGTCGACCAGGGGGTGGCCAGCAGTACCGCGTCGGCGCCGGTGCAGGCCTCGCGGTTGCCGGCCAACCGTGCACGGCCACCGGTCTGCGTGACCAGACCCTGGTACTTCTCGCGCGCCGGGTCGCGCACGCCGAAGACGACCTCGTGGCCCAACGCCGCCCAACGGCGGCCCAGGGTGCCGCCGACGTTGCCGGCGCCGATGACGGCGATCTTCATGAGACTTCTCCTCCTGCCACCAACTGGTGGGCATAGCGGTTGCGGACAATGGCGCGGCGCAGGGCCAGTGCGGGTGTGAGCTCGCCGTTGGCGGCGTCCAGCGGCCGCGGCAGCAACCGCGTGCGCACGATGCGCATCGGCGCCGGCAGCCGCTGGTTGGCCTCGGCCACGGCCTGGTCGATCAGGCGCGCCACTTCGGAACTGGCGGCCAGGCTGCGCAGCGTCGTGAAGGCCAGCCCGTGGGCACGCGCCCATTCGCGCAGCGTCACTTCGTCGAGCTCGACCAGCGCGGTCACGCCGCCTGCCGGCCCGCCCACCGCCACCGCCTGGTTGATGTAGGGCGAGGCCTGCAGCTCGGCCTCGATGACCGCCGGCGCCACGCGGCTGCCGCCCGGCAGCGTGAGCATCTCGGCCTCGCGGCCGACCAGGTGCAGCTCGCCGCCGGCCAGGTCGACCCGGTCGCCGGTGTCGACGACGCGCTCACCCAGGCGGACCGCCAACCGGCCGCCCGGCCCGACCTCGGCGCCATAGCCTTCGAAGAGCCGCAGGGCCGGCGCCTCGGCCTGCTCGAACAGGCCCACCGGCCCGCCGGCCTCGACGAGTCCGTAGAGGCCCCGCGTGGCCATGCCCAGGCGGGTCAGGAAGCGCGCGCTGACAGGCGTCATGCGCTCGTAGCCGGTGATCACCGCACGGCAGGCACCGAGACCCAGCGCGGCCGCCACCGGGCGCCCGACCACGGCGTGCATCCAGCCATGGGGTTGGCCGATGGCGATCCAGCGCTGGATGAGCCGCTGTCCCAGGCCCCGCGTGCGGCCGGCACGCGCCGAGGTCTCGCGGCGCAGCTGGTCGAGCAGCCGTGCAGGCAGTGCCACGGCCTCGGGCGCACACTGGCGCAGCTCGGCCACCGTGGGCAGGCGCGACTCGCCGAAGCATGGCACCACGCCGAACAGCACCGGTGCCACCGCGGCGAGGAAGTGACCCAGCGGGTCGGCCAGGCTGAACAGCGACGCGCAGCGCACGCCCTCGGCCAGCCCGATGGGCGCCCCGCTGGTCTGCAGGCGCAGCAGCTCGGCGTGTGCCACCGTGACGAAGCGCGGCTCACGGTGCACGCCGGCGCTGAAGAGCCCGACACCCGGCGCGCGCGGACCCGCCGCAACGCCGTCCCCTGCTGCCTGCGCGGCCAGCGCCTCGAACGGCCGCACGTTCACGTGGCGGTAGCCTCGGGTGCCCTTCGGGTCGACGACCCACACGGCTCGCACCTGCGGCAGTCGCGTCTGCACGTCGGCGAATTTGTCGACCTGTTCCTGGTCCTCGGCCACGAGCGCGGCAATGCCCGCCTGCTGGGCCAGTGTCGCCAGGCCGCCCGCAGCCAGGTTGGCGTTCAGCAGCACCGGCACCATGCCGGCATGCTGGCAGGCGTGGACGGCGGCCACGGCCTCGACGCGCGCGCCGCTGGCGATGCCCACCGCCTCGCCCGCCGACAGCCCGGCCGCGCGCAGCCCGGCCGCCAGCGCGCGCACCCGAGCCGCGTGCTCGCCCCAACGCCAGGCGCGCCAGATGCCATGCCGCTTCTGCAGGAAGGCGACGGCGTCCGGGTGCGCCTGCGCGCGCCACGCCAGCCGGTGCGCGACGGTGTCGTCGTTCACAGCGACCATCGCTTGGCCTGCCGGTAGTGCTTGACGTCGCGGAAGCTCTTGCGCCCGCCGGCGGCCGCGGCGCCGCCGAGGTAGAAGTTCTTCACCTCGGGGTTGTCGGCCAGCGCCGCGGCCTCGCCCTCGAGCACGATGCGGCCGGCCTCCAGGATGTAGGCGTGGTCGGCATGCGCCAGCGCCACGCGGGCGTTCTGCTCGACCACCAGCATCGACACCCCGGTGCCGCGGTTGATGCGACGCAGTGTGGCGAAGATCTCGGCCACCACCTTGGGCGCCAGGCCGAGCGAAGGCTCGTCGAGCACGATCAGCGACGGCCGCGCCACCAGCGCACGGCCGATGGCCAGCATCTGCTGCTCGCCGCCGCTGAGGTAGCCGCAGATGTCGCCGGCACGCGCCCGCAGCGGCGGGAAGTAGCCGTAGACCTCGTCGAAGTCCTTGGGCGCGGGGTGCCGTCCGCCGAGCGCGTTGCAGGCCGCGATCAGGTTCTCCTCGACGGTCATGTCGGTGAACAGCTGTCGCCCTTCGCGCACGTGGTACAGCCCTCGGCGTGCCAGCAGGTGGGGCGCCATCTGCGTGGTGTCGCGGCCGCCGAACATCACACGGCCGCCGGTGATGGCACCCTTTTCCAGCGGCAGCAGCCCCGTCACCGCCTTCAGCGTGGTGGTCTTGCCGGCGCCGTGGGGGCCGATCAGGGCGACCACGTCGCCTCGCGGCACGCGGATCGACAGGCCTTGCAGCACCTGCTGCACGCCGTGGTAGGTGACGTCGAGGCTGCTGACCTGCAGCGCGAGATCCATCGCGTGCTGCCCCGTGCTACTTCCGGTCGACATTCAGCCAGGGCGAGACGGGCGTCGGCACGAAGTCCTTCGCCGCCTCGAAGCGCACCACCTGCGCCAGCGGGATGCTGTTGCCCGCGAAGGTCACGGGCGCGCCGATGATGCCGCCGGTGTCCCAGTTGCGCACCGCGCGCAGCGCGTCGCGCAGGCCTTCGCCGGTCACCGGCCTGCCTTGCGCGATGGCCTCCTCGGCCGCCTTGGTCATCAGCATCGCCGACATCCAGCCCTGCATGTAGTAGATGTCGGGCACGCCGTCGTACTTGGGGTCGCGCCGGCGCTTGATGTCGTCGATCGCCTTCAGCATCGGCGCCGTGGCGCCCGTCGTGCTCCAGGCGTAGTTGCTCACCCCCAGGAAGCCGTCGGCCGCCGGCCCGGCGCGCCGCATCAGCGTGCGCGAGCTCTCCCAGAAGGTGCCCATGAACTGGGTCTGCAGGCCGTAGTCGCGGGCGAGCTTGATGACCTCGAGGAAGATCGGCGCCCCGCCGAAGCCATGGATCAAGGTGTAGTCCGGGCGCGCCTGTCGCAGCTTGATCGTCTCGGCCGCGGCATCGGTGCCGCTGAACTTCATCTCCAGCGTGGCGACGATGTCGATGCCGAGCGCGGCCGCGCGCTTGCGGATGTACTCGAGCGGGTCGCGTCCGAATTCGCTGGCGCTGTGCACGATGGCCAGCTTCGGCTTGCCGCCGCCCTTGAAGTTCGACCTCACGTACTGCAGCAGCACGTCGGCGGCCTCGCTGTAGTTGGGCCCGCTCATGAAGTGGTAGCCGTACTTCGTGCCGTCCTCCAGGTCCGACGCGTACGAGGTCGACGTCATCATGACCTTGTAGCGCTCGTTGTTCTCCTGCGCCGAGGCGCGCACGAAGCCGGTGCCGTCGCCGAAGACGGCCACCGGGTTGTCGGAGGCCATGAACTTCTTCCACGCGGCGATCGCCTGGTCGACCTTGTACTGGGTGTCCTCGGCAATGAAGCGCACCTTGCGCCCGCGGATGCCGCCGCGGCCGTTGACGAAGTCGAAGTGGTCCTTCATGCCCTCGAGCTGATCCTTCGCGACCGCAGCGAACGGCCCGGACAGCGGCAGCGTGGCGCCGAAGACGATCTCGCTGCCCTGGGCCATCGCGGCCGGCAGCGCCTGCGCGAGGCCGAGCGCGCCCAGGGTCTTCAGGGCATGGCGGCGGGTGGCTTGCATCACGTGTCTCCTTTGTCGGTATGGGCGTGCGGGGGCGGTTGGCGATCAGGCTGGCGCTGCGGCGGCGATGCGGTCCAGGCGGGTGCGTACGGCCAGCAGTCCGCCGTCGACCGCCAGCACGTGGCCGTTGACGTAGGACGACAGGTCGGACAGCAGGAACAGCGCTGCGCCGGCGACTTCGTCGGGATCGGCAAAGCGGTCCATCGGGATGCCGTCGAGCAGCGCCTGCTGCACGGCGGGGTTCTGGTTGGCGCGCAGCGCCTCGGTGAGCACCGGCCCGGGAGCCAGCGCATTGACGGTGACGCCGCACCCGGCCCACTCGGCGGCCATGTGGCGTGTCATCGACACCACCGCAGCCTTGGCCATCGAGTAGCCGAACAGCCGGGTCACCGCCGCCTCGGCCGCCGCCGACGCCATGTTGACGATGCGGCCGCGTCCGGCCGCCCGCATCGAGCGCGCGGCCGCCTGCGCGCACAGCAGCGTGGGCGCGAGGTGGATGCGCAGCACGCGCATCAGCTCGCCGAGCGACGTGTCGATCGCGCCGCCGTAGACCGTGGTACCGGCGTTGTTGACCAGGCCGTCGATGCGGCCATGGGCGCGCACGAGGCCCTCGAACAACGCGGCGACGGCGCCCTCGTCGGCCAGGTCGCACACATGCGCCTCGGCCCCAGCGCCCCGTGCCTGCAGCGCCTGCGCGGTGGCGTGCAGTTCGGCGGCCAGCCGGTCGACCAGCACCGCGTGCGCGCCTTCCCGGCACGCCGCCTCGGCGATCGCGCGCCCGATGCCACGGGCGGCGCCAGTGACGACGACGATCCTCCGGTCGAGCAGCAGCATGGTGCGGACGCCTCAGGTGCGGAAGGGCCAGACGGCCAGCCGCGCGCGCGTGCGGCGAACGATCTCGGCCAGCCCGAAGGGCTCGAGCAGCAGGAAGCCGACGATCAGCAGACCGAAGACCAGCTCGCGCGCCGAGGCCAGCATCACCGCGCTGCGTGCGGCGTCGGCGCCGGACAGCAGCGTGGCCAGTCCCTTCAGCACCTCGGGCAGTGCCACCATGAACAGGCTGCCCAGGATCGAGCCGAGAATCGATCCCAGCCCGCCGACGATCACCGCCGTGAGCTGCAGGATCGAGGATCCGAAGCCGTACTGCTCGGGGTTGGCGATGCGGAAGAAATAGGCCATCAGCGCGCCGGCGATGCCGGCGTAGAAGGAGGCCAGCGCAAAGCTCAGCAGCTTGGTGCGCAGCAGGTCGATGCCCAGGACCTCGGCGCTGTAGTCGCGCTCGCGCACCGCGATGAAGGCACGGCCGATGCGGGTGCGGAACAGGTTGGCCGCGAACACGCACATCGCGAAGGCGACGGGCACGATCAGCCAGTAGAGGCGGAAGTCGCTGTCCAGCCGCAGGCCGCCGACCTGCGGCGACGGCACCTGCAGGCCGCGGTCGCCGCCGGTCACCGATGTCCAGTGCTGGACGACGAAGAGGAAGATGAATTGCGCGGCCAGCGTGGCGATGGCGAGGTAGAGGCCCTTGATGCGCAGGCTGGGCAGGCCCACCAGCACGCCGGCCGCGGCGGCCATCAGCCCGCCGAAGGGGATCGCCAGCCAGAACGGCAGCTCCCAGCGCGTGGCCGCCACCGCGCAGGCGAAGGCGCCCACGCCGTTGAAGGCCGCGTGGCCGATCGAGAGCAGCCCGGTGTAGCCGGTGAGGATGTTGAGCCCGACGACGCTGACGATCGTGATCGCGACCAGGCAGGCCATGTAGACGATGTAGCCGTCGGCCACGAAGGGCAGCAGCGCCAGAAAGGCCACGAGCAGCGCCAGCCCGCCCCAGCGCAGCGGGCTGTCCAGGCGGCGGCCGGCGTCGGCGTGCGACAGCGGCAGAACGCCGCAGCGCGGGCCCAGCAGGGCGAGGGACGGACGGGTCTTCATATGCGCTCGATCTCCTTGCGGCCGAACAGGCCGTGCGGCCGCACCAGCAGCACCAGCAGCACGACCCCATAGGGCATCACCTCGCGCCAGCTCCCGCCCAGGTAGGCGCCGGTCATCGCCTGCAGCCAGCCGATCGCCAGGCCGCCGACGATCACGCCGGCCAGGCTGTCCAGGCCGCCGACGATCAGCACCGCCAGCACCGCCAGTGCCACGTCACCCAGGTGCGGGGTCAGGCTGTTCAGCGCCGACAGCAGCACGCCGGCCAGCGCCCCGGTCGACGCCGCCAGCCCCCACGTGGCCGCCGAGATCGCCGGCACGTTGATGCCCACCGCGTAGGCGTTGGCCTGGCTGGACGCGGCCGCGCGCATCGCCACGCCGCTGCGCGTGAAGCGGAACCAGGCCAGGCAGGCCAGCACGATCGCCAGGCTGGCGACGAAGGTCCAGAACACGCCGCCGGGAATGAGGATCTCGCCGACGAAGACGGGCTTGCGCGGCAGCAGTTCGGGCAGCTGCCGCTGCTCGGGCCCGAACAGCAGACCGGCGCCGCCCTTGAGGACGAGTCCGAGGCCGACGGTGGCCATCACGATCGACAGCGTGGGCTGCCCCGCCAGCGGGCGCAGCACCACCCGCTCGACCAGCGCCCCGAGGGCAAAACCCACCGCCACGGCGGCCAGCAGGCCCAGCGCCCAGTGCGCGCCCAACATCTGGGTCAGCGTGAGGTAGACGTAGGCGCCCACCATCATCAGCTCGCCCTGCGCGAAGTTGAAGACACCGGTGCCCTTGAAGACCAGCACGAAGCCCAGCGCGATGAGCGCGTACATCCCGCCCGAGGCCAGGCCCACGAGCGAGTATTCGAGGAAGAGGCTGAACGGGCTCACCGCGCCTCCCCCAGGTAGGCCTCGACCACCGTCGGGTCGCCCGCCACCTCGGTCGGCGTGCCGCTGGCCAGCCGGCAGCCGAAGTTCAGCACGTGGATGCGGTCGGACAGGTCCATCACCATCCCGATGTCGTGCTCGATCAGCAGCACGGTCACGTCCCACTCCTCGCGCACGTCGAGGATGTATCGCGACATGTCCTCCTTCTCCTCGCGATTCATCCCCGCGACGGGCTCGTCGAGCATCAGCAGCCGCGGGCGCATGGCCAGCGCACGCGCCAGCTCGACGCGCTTCTGCAGGCCGTAGGACAGCGCGGAGACCGGCGCGTCGCGCCAGTCGGACAGGTGGAGGAGATCGATGATCCGCTCCTCGATGTCGCGCCGGAGATCGGCCTCCTCCCGGGCGGCACGACCGAGGAACCAACCCGACGCGAGCAGGCCGCTGGTGAGGTAGTGGTGGGCCCCGAGCTTGATGTTCTCGAGCACGGTCAGGCCGCGGAACAGGGCGATGTTCTGGAAGGTGCGCGCCATCCCCAGCGCGGCGCGCCGGTTGGGCTTGACCGCGGTGATGTCGGCGCCGTCGAAGCGCACCGAGCCGCGCTGTGGCCGGTAGAAGCCCGAGATCACGTTGTACAGGCTCGTCTTGCCGGCGCCGTTGGGGCCGATCACCGCCGTGACCGAGCCCGGCTCGACGGTGATCGAGACGTCGGTCAGCGCCTTCACGCCACCGAAGGCGAGCGACACGCCGTCGACCTGCAGCAGGCTCACCGCGCCGCCCCCGCACCGAACAGCGCCGCCCAGCCGGTATACGGCAGCATGCGCGAGACGTCGAAGGCGATCAGGCCCGCCTGCACCATCGGCAGCCGGTCCAGCGTGGCGTGCGCCTCGTCCAGGCTGGCGCACTCTAGCAACAGCACCGAGCCCGGCCGGTCGGGGCACAGGTGCACGCTGCGCAGGCTGCCCTCGACGTGCAGCAGCCACGCCACGCGCGCCTCGTCGGCGGCCAGCGGCGCCAGCTTCTCCGCCGTAGTGCCTTCGAGGCGGCGCGAAAGTGCCAGGAACTGCACGGTCTTGCGCCCTGTCAGGCCCGGTCCGCGGCGCCGTCGGCCCAGCGCATCGGCGAGAAGCCCGTCGGTCGGATCAACCGGTTCTCCTGGTGCGCGATCCACGGCAATGCGAGGGCCCCGAGGCGCTGCCACTCGGGGTCGGCCCAGAGCGCCGCGCGCCGGCGGTCGCGGTCGGCGGCGTCCACATACGCCCAGGCCTGGATCACCTGGTTGAGCGTGCCTGTTTCGGTGGTCGCATAGAGGATGCAGATTCCGCAGTACCGCGCCTGCAGCGGGAAGATCTCGGCCTCGGCCAGCTCGAGGAACGCGCCGAGCTTGCCCGGGTGGAAGGTGTAGGTGCGCAGGTCGATGAGCATGGTCGGCCACCTTCAGCCCTGCACGCCGACCATGCCGGGGTTCCAGCCGCGGTAGAACTTCTCGTACACATCGGGCGGCACCACGATGCCGGTGTGCGGGTCGCCGCCGTGGTCGAAGATGGCGACCATGCAGCCGTCGTGCTCGTCCAGGTTCTCGAAGGTGCGGAACACGCCGGCCGGCACCGAGACGACGTCGAAGGGTTCGAGGTCGATCGACTGCGCCAGCGTCTCGCCCCAGAGCAGGCGAAATCGCGCATTCAGCGGCATGAAGACCTCGCTGTATGGATGCGAGTGCACCGTCGGGCGGATGCCCTTGCCCAGCGTGCTGATCGACAGGTGGAAGCCGTGCGGCTGCTGGATCGGTGCCGGCCCGCCCAGGCCGCCCGGCGAGACCACGTAGGACACGCTGCGCTGCCCTTGTTGTTGCTGGAGGTCAGGAAAGGCACCGGGATCGGCGAGGCGCCCGGCAAATCGGGCCACGCGGGCCAGCATCTCGTCCTGGCTGCACGGCAGGCTGTGGCCGGGCGAGCGAAGGTGCTCGGGCCGCACGGTCTGGTTCATTCGGTCACTCCGTGGGGAACGATGAGCGCGTCCAGCGCGAAGGCGCCGTCCGGCCGCGCCAGGACGGGGTTGAGGTCGACGGCCGCCACGCGGTCCCTGCTGGCCCAGGCCAGCTGCGACAGTCGCGCCACCAGGCGGGCCAGCGCCGCCTCGTCGGCCGGCGGCGCACCACGAAAGCCGGCCAGCAGCCGGCCCAGCCGGGTGGCGTGCAGCATCTCGCGCGCGCCGTCCTCGTCGACCGGCGCCAGGCGCACGCAGACGTCGTCGAGCAGCTCGGCCAGCACGCCGCCGGCACCGACGGTGACGACCGGACCGAAGACCGGGTCGGTGTGCGTGCCGACCAGCACCTCGGTGCCGCCGGCCAGCTGCCGCGCCACCAGAAAGCCTTCGATGCGGGCATCGGGCCGCGCCGCCGCGATGCGCCCGCGCATGGCCGCCAGCGCATCGCGCACAGCCGACTCATCGCCCAGCCCCAGCGCCACGCCGCCGGCCTCGGTCTTGTGCGCAATGTCGGGCGAGACCACCTTGAGCACGACCGGGTAGCCCAGCGCGAGTGCGGCCGCGGCGGCCTCTTCGGCGTCGACCACGAGGCGCTCTTCGGCGAAGGCGATGCCCTGCGCCGCCAGCGCCCGCTTGGCGCCGTGCTCGGTCGCCGGCACGGCGCCCAGCACCGGGGCGGCGGCCCGCACGTCGGCCGGCGGCAGCCGTGCAGCGCGGGGCGCGCAGGCCGCCAGCGCGTGAACCGCGGCGCTGGGGTCGGTGAAGACGGCAAAGCCCTCGGCCTCGAGGTCGGCCGTCACCGCGGCGTCGGCCATCGCCACCGCCGCAAAGGCCAGGCGTGGATGGCGTGCCCGCAGCGCCACCAGCGGCCCGCGCAGCTGCGCCCAGTGCGCTGCATTGCGAGGGATGTGGGCCAGGAAGCACAGCGCGGCATCCACCTCCAAGTCGTCGAGCGCGCGGGCGGCGATGCGCCCATAGGCCGACAGATCGGCCAGGATGCCGGCCGACGTGTCCACCGGGTTGCGGCCGTCGGCCAGCGACGCCACCTGGCGCAGGTCGGCCAGCGCGGCGTCGCCGATCGGCGGCAGCGCCAGTGCCGAGGCCTCGGCGGCGTCGGCAGCCAGCACCCCGATGCCGCCGGAGGTGGTGACCACCAGCAACCGCCGTCCGGCCGGCAGCGGCCCGATGCTGGCCACGTAGGCAGCGTCCACCAGCGCCTGCAGGCTGTCGGCGCGCACCGCGCCGGTGTCATGCAGCACGGCGTCGAAGACGCGGTCGGCACCGCTGAGTGCGCCGGTGTGCGTGGCGGCCGCGCGGGCGCCGGCTTCGGACGTGCCCACCTTCATCGCCAGCACCGGCTTGCCCGCTGCGCGCGCGGCGCGCAGCGCGTGCACCAGCTTGCGGCCATCGCGGCAGCCTTCCATCGCGGTGACGATCACCTTCGTGGACGGGTCGGCGGCCAGCCAGCCGATGCAGTCGGCCACGTCGACGTCGCTCTCGTTGCCGGTGGCCACGAAGTGCGAGAAGCCCAGCCCGCGCTGCTGCGCCATGCCGAAGAAGTAGGAGCCGAAGGCGCCGCTTTGCGTGGCCACGCCGATGCCGCCGGCGCGCGGCCAGGCTCCGTCCAGCGCGGTGGCGAAGGTGCCGAAGAAGCCGTCGACCGCATTGAACAGGCCCAGGCTGTTGGGGCCCAGGATGCGCATGCCGGCCTCGCGCGCCAGCGCGCGAAGCCGTGGCACGGCCTGCGACGCGCCAGGGCCCTCGCCGAAGCCTGCCGAGAACACCTGCAGGGCACGCACCCCCCGTGCCGCACATTGCTCGACCACCGGCGCCACCTGGGCCGCGGGCACGGCGACGATGGCCTGGTCGATCGGTCCGTCGATGGCGTCGAGGCTGGGGAATGCGGGCACCCCCTGCACCTGCGAGGCGCCCGGGTTGATGGGCAGGATGCGCCCGGACCAGCCCGCCCGCAGCAGGAAGGCCAGCGGCCGGCCTCCCACCTTGTTGGCATCGCCGCTGGCGCCCACGATGGCCACCGAGGCCGGGCGGAACAGCGCGTCGAGGTCGTTCATCGCGGCCGGGGCGTGGACGGTCAGCGGCCGGCAAAGACCGGGCGACGCTTGTCGATGAACGCCGCCACGGCCTCGGCGTGGTCGCGCGTGAGCTGGCTCTGCGTCTCCAGCGCCACGCCGTATTCGAAGGTGGCCAGGGCCAGCCCCTTGAGCGTGTGGTTGATCGCCCTCTTGGTGCCGCGCAGCGCCAGGGGTGGCAGCTTCAGCAGCCGCTCGACCAGTGCGTCGATGCGCGCGTCGAGTTCGGCCGCGGGCACCGCGTGCGTGATCAGGCCCAGCCGCGCCGCCTCGGCGGCGGGGATGTTGTCGCCCAGGAACAGCAGTTCCTTGGCCTTCTGGAAGCCGATCAGCATCGGCCACATCAGCGCGCCGCCGTCACCGGCCACCAGGCCCACCTTGACGTGCGGGTCGCCGATCACGGCGGACTCGTCGGCGATCGAGAGGTCGGCGTAGACCGCGAGCGTCGCGCCCAGGCCGGTGGCGGCGCCGTTGACGCGCGCGATCAGGGGCTTGTCGAGGTCGAGGATGGAATAGAACAGCGCGCGCGCCTCGTCGACGGTGTCGTTCCACAGCGTGCGGTCGGCGATCTTGTCGCGCATCGCCCGGATGTCGCCGCCCGACGAGAAGGCATCGCCGGCCCCGGTGAGCACGAGGATGTCGGAGCCCTGGTCGCGCTGCGCATCGGCGAAGACGCGCGAGAGCTCGCGGTGCATGCGGATGTTGGCCGCATTCTTCACCTCGGGGCGGTTCATCACGATGCGCAGCACGCGGCCGGCACGCTCGAAGCACAGGTGTTCGTAGCCGGCGAACCAGGCGTCGTTCATCGCAGGTTCCTTCAGCGCCCGCCGGCCACCGGCAGCACGGCGCCGGTGACGTACGAGGCGGCATCGGACAGCAGCCACAGGATGGATTCGGCCACCTCCTCCGGGCGGCCGGCGCGCTGCATGGGCATGCGCGTGGCGTAACGCTGCAGGCGCGAGGCGTCACCCGCCTCGGCATGGATGCCGGTCTCGATGAGCCCGCAGGACACCGCATTGACGCGAATGCCCTCGGTGGCCACCTCGGACGCCAGGCCATAGTTGAAGGTCTCCAGCGCGGCCTTGGCGGCGGCGTAGTGCACCAGTTCACCCGGTGAGCCCGTGCGCGAGGCCATCGACGACACGTTGACGATGGCGCCGCCGCGGCCCCCGTGGCGCGTGGACGCGCGGCGCACGAAGGCCTGCGCACACTGGAATGCGGCGAAGACGTTGACCTCGAACGTGCGCCGCAGCACCTCGGGGTCGAGGTCTTCGACGCGGCCGATGCGGCCCGGCACGCCCGCGTTGTTGACGAGATGCGTGACGGCGCCGAAACCCGACGTCGCGCGCTCGAACAGCGCGTCCACGTCGCCGGTGCGCGAGACATCGGCACGCAGGGCCTGCGCCCGGCCGCCCTCGCGTCGGATGGCCGCCACCAGTTCCGACGCAGCCTCCTCGTTGGCCACATAGTTGACGCTGACCAACCAGCCACGGGCCGCCGCGGCCCGGGCGGTCGCCGCGCCGATGCCGCGGCCGCCGCCGGTGATCAGCAGGTGCTTCGACGCGAAGCCGGCGGTGACGGGTGCGGCGGTGCTCATTGGGCGGCGACGATAGGTAGCGTTTGATCTGCGGCAAAGATGCGTGAGGCGATCGGCTCCATCGGTTCGGCCGATGACACGGGGCAAACCCTCGGACGACCGGCCATCGCGCCGTCAGCGGCGCGTGGCCAGCAGCAGTTGCAGCGCACAGACCACCAGCCCGGCCAGCACCAGGGCCGCGGTCTGGGCGGGCCGCCACACGGCCACCACGGCCACGAATCCGGCGGCCACGGCCAGGTGCCAGCCGGCGCGCTGCCACGCGGCGCGCCGGTCGGCGCGGCCGGCGGGGCCGAGCAGGCTGATGCCCGTCATCGCCAACGCCAGCCCGACCGCGTACAGCAGCGCCGGCACCGTACCCGGCTCAGGTCGTGTCGACAGCGCCACCGTGCCCGCTGCCAGGCTGGCCACGCCCAGGTAGATCGGCACGTGGGCGTAGGCCCAGAGCCGCAGGTCGCTGCCGTCGCGCTGCCCGGCCACCATGCGCTCGGCATGGCCCTGCGCACGCCGGAAATAGCCGGTCCACAGGCAGAAGGTGGCCAGCGCGCCGGCCAGCGCGACGCCGACCGCGTTGGCCGTCAGCGCCTCGGCGTGACCGAGCGCGTGCACCACCGCGGCCATGCCCTCGCCGAGCAGGATGATGGTGAAGAGCCCGAAGCGTTCGGGCAGGTGCTCGGGGTGTGGGGGAACGGCGGCCGTGTGTCGCGCCACCAGCCACGGCGATGCGAGGTCCAGCGCCAGCGCCGCCAGCCAGGATGGCAGGCGCAGCGCCGGCCAGGCGGCGCCGGCCGCCCACAGCAGCGCCTGCACGCCATAGATGGCAGCGTAGGTGCCGATCAGGCTGCGCGCGCCCGTCCAGCGCCATTCGCGCGCGTAGGCTAGCGCCAGCAGCACCTTGAACGCCGCGATGCCGCCGCCGAAGGCCCAGGCGCGTTCGCGCAGCGGGTCGTCCGCGCCGTAGGCGATCAGCGCCACGGCCAGCACCTGGGCCATGCCGATGGCACGCTGGTCGGTCCGCTCGGCGTCGAATCGCGTGGCGTGGAAGGTGTGGCCCAGCCAGCACCACCACATGGCCAGGAACGCGAAGGCGAAGACCGCCGCGCCGCCGGCGTCGTAGTGGTGCGCATAGGCACCGGCCAGCTCGGCCACGGCGACCACGAAGACGAGGTCGAAGAAGAGCTCGAACCACGTCGCCTTGCGGCCATGGGCCTGGGGCGGCAGGAAGCCGGCCGGGTGCAGCAGGTCGTGCGCCATGGCTCAGGCGCGCGCACCGCGGCGCAGCACCGCGAAGGCGAAGTCGCGACCATGGCCCTGGGGGATGGCGAGGTGGATCCAGGTCATGGCAAAGGGCTCCAGCCAGCGGGCAGACACCAGGGCGCCGGCGTCCACTGCGTCGAAGCCGATGCGCGTGGCCAGCGCCATCACGCGCTGCCGCGCCCGCGCGTCGTCGCCGCACACCGGCATGAACGGGATGCCGCCCGGATAGGCGGCATCGGCCAGGTTCTCCGCCCCGGTGGTGTTGAAGGCCTTGACCACGCGCGCACCGGCGGCGCGGCGTGCCAACTCTTCCGCGCCCGAGGTGGTGGTGCCCAGCGACAGGCCGGAGAGGCCCGGCGCCAGCGGGTTGGTGGCGTCGACCAGGATGCGGCCCTGCCAGTCGGCGCGCTGCGCAGCGATGGCCAATGCAGCCCCGTAGGGCACGGCCAGGATCACCACCTCGCCGGTGTCGATGGCCTGCTCGGCCGTCGTGAGGATCGCGTGCGGGCCCAGCGCCTGCACGGCGTCCCGGTACCTGGCGGGCTCCGGCACGCCGAGGGTGACGGTTTCGCCGCGGCGGGTCAGTGCCCTGGCCAGGGCCATGCCGACATGGCCGGCGCCCAGGATGGAAAGACTCATGGCAGGTCCTCCGGGGGTCAGGGCGCGGTGTGACGGGCCGGATAGATCCACGGCGCCAGGCGCCGCGTCACCAGCGGCATCAGCCACCACGTCATCAGCACCACCTCGATCGTGATGGTGACGAGCAGGCGCAGCGGGTACGGCGTGGCGAAGGGCAGCAAGGCAAAGGCGGCATTGACGGCGCTGCCGATCACCAGCACCAGCGTGAAGACCATGGCCACCATGACGACGGCCATGCGCGGGCGCGAAGGCTGCGGCACCACGGTGCCGGGCGGCGGCGAGAACCAGAATTCCAGCCCCGTCAGCCGCTCCCAGGCGGCATCGCCCTCCACCAGCGGCGCCACGCTCGCCAGGTGGCGGCGGCGCAGCTCGCTGCGCTCGAAGGCCTGCAGCTGCGCCAGCGACGCGAAGCGCACCGCGCTCACGAATTCCCGCGGGCCGCCGGGCGCCGGACGCTGCGTGGTCACGCCCAGGTAGCCGTCGAGCGTGCGCGCCTCGGCCTGCAGCGCCTGCAGCCATTGCTCGTAGTCGGCCTCGCGGCCGGGCTTCACGCGGCGGCGGATGATCACCGTCACCGGCTCCTCGGGCCGGGGGGCCTGGCCGCTGCCGTCCATTCAGCGCCCCAGCGCCTCGACCACCAGGCGCGCCGTCTCCTCGCCGGAGAAGTTCTGCTGTCCGGTGACGAGGTTGCCGTCGCGCACCGCAAAGCCGCGCCACAGGCCGGCCTGGATGTAGTTGGCGCCCAGCGCCTTCAGCCGGTCCTCGATGCGCCAGGGCATCACGTGGCGGTCGCGCGGCAGCAGGCCGTAGCTCCACACGGCGTTGTCGGCGAAGTCCTCCTCGCAGTTGGCAAAGCCGGTGACGGTCTTGCCCTTGGCGATGTATTCGCCGTCGGGCCCCTTGGCATAGGCCAGGATGGCCACGCCGTGGCACAGCGCCGCCGCCACCTTGCCGGCGGCGTGGAAGTCCGCAAAGACGCGGTGCAGGTCGGTGGCGGCCTCGAAGCTGAACATCGGCGCCTGGCCGCCGGCCACCACGATGGCGTCGAAGGCGGCCACGTCGATCTCGGCCACCGGCCGGGTCTGCTCGACCAGGGCGCGCAGCTCGGGCGTGTGGATGAAGCCCTGGCTGATGAGGTCGGTCTTGCTGTAGCCGCTGGGGTCGCTGGGGTCGCTCATCGCGTCGGCCTCGCAGCGGCCGCCCTGCGGGCTGAACAGCTCGACCTCGTAGCCATGCTCGGTGAAGACGTGGTACGGGTGGGTCAGCTCGCTCCACCAGAAGCCCACCGGCCAGCCGGTGGTGCTGGAGACGGCGGGGTTGGCGATGACGAGGGCGATGCGCTTGGCGGGCTGCGTGCGCAGCGGGTTGACGTCCTTGAGGCTCATGGCGGTCTCCGGGTTGGCGATGGACCGGACTGTGGTTCTGGGCTCAGAATTGATCAATCACGCGTCCAGAGACAATCTGTTGCCCATGAAGACAACAATCGACCTGCCCGCCCTGCAGGCTTTCGTGAAGGTCGTGCAGACCGGCAGCTTCACGCGCGCGGCCGAGTCGCTGCAGACGCAGAAGGCACACCTGTCGCGCGTGGTCAGCCAGCTTGAGCGCGAGCTGGGCGCGCGGCTGCTGGAACGCAGCACGCGCGCGCTGTCGCTGACCGAGATCGGTCGCGAGTTCTTCGAGCGCGCCGTCGGCATCCTGGCCTCGGTGGACGACGCGCGGCTGGCGGTGCAGCAGGCGCAGGGCGAGCCGCGGGGCACGCTGCGGCTGACCTGCGGGGTGGAGTTCGGCCAGCTGGCCGTTTCCGCCTGGATCCAGCGTTATCTGCAACAGCACCCGCAGGTGAGCGTGGACGCCGAATTCACCGGCCGCGTGGTCGACCTGGTGCACGAGGGCTTCGACCTCGCCGTGCGGCTGGGGCCGCTGGCTGATTCTTCACTGGCCGCGCGCCGGCTGGGCACGCTGGGCTACGGGCTGTACGCCGCACCGGGCTACCTGAAGCGCCGCGGCCGGCCCCAGGCGCCGGAGGACCTGCGCACGCTCGACACGCTGGCCTTTGCCGTCACCAGCCCGCGCGCGCAGTGGACGCTGACGCAGGGAGCCGACACGCGCCGCGTACCGCTGCAGCCGCGGCTGCGCGCCAGCAATACCTTCGTCGTATGCGAAGCCGCCGTGCAGGGCCTGGGCCTTGCGCTGCTGCCGCGCCTCGTGGCCGAACCGCGCCAGGCCGCCGGCCAGCTGCAGCGCGTGCTGCCCGCCTGGTCGGGCCCCGAGGTGCCGGTGCATGCCGTCTTTGCCAGCGCGCGCTACCTCACGCCCAAGGTGCGTGCCTTCGTCGACCTGGCGGCGGCGATGTTCCAGGCAGGTGATCAGACGGGCGACCAGGCAGCCTGACCGGCCGGCGCGCCCACCGCCGCCCAGCCACCCCCGCGCACGCGGCGGAAGAAGGCCGGCACGGCGTCGCCCTCGATCGCCAGCAGGTGCAGCCAGCCGTGGTCGACCAGGCGGCGCACCGTCTCGTGCGCGGCGATCACGCCGTCGATGGCCGCGCGCGGCGCCTCGACGAAGACCGAAAGCCGCCGCGGCGTGTGGCGCAGCCGCTCGCCGTCGTGCACCGACTGCCAGGGCAGGCCGATGCGCAGGTCGCCGCCGTTGCCCTCGAAGACGCCGATGCCGCCGCCCACCACGTTGTGCAGCAGCTTGTTGCCGGCGCCCTGGCGCTGCGGATCGACCGACGAGGCCAGGTACTGCAGGTTGATCCAGTGCGCCACCACCATCGGCGCGGTGAGGATCAGCGTCAGCACGCGGTGGCCGTCGTCCTGGCGGTGGTCGTAGTCGTGCAGGAAGACGCGACCGCCGAGGTCGACGCCGCGCGTGCGTGCTCGCGGCGCGGCGATGAAGGCGGCGTTGTCGGCCAGCGCCCACTCGGGCCGCGTCTCCGCCCAGTGCACAGCACGCTCGTGCAGTGCACGCCGCAGCGCCGGGGCCGGCAGCGGCGGCAGGCCCAGGCCGGGTGCGCGCTCGGCGCGCGCGGCGTCGCCGGCGGCCGCCAACCGCTGCCGCAGCGCCTGCAGCGCGGGCCGCAGCGCCGGCGGCAACGCGGCGGTGTCGAACAGCGTCACCTCGTCGGTGGTGGTGTGGTGCAGACCGGCGACCACGTGCGTGCCCGCCGGGATGTCGATCCCGCGCCTGCGCAGCGCCTCACGCACCGCGGCGTCGTTCAGCAGCGTGGCCAGGGCGCGCGCATTCACCTCGCCCGTCTGCCCGCCGCAGGCGCCGCAGTCCAGGCCGGCGGCGTGCGGGTTGTTCGCACTCTGCCCGCCGTGGCCGCACAGCAGCACCAGCGGGGCGAAGCCCGCGGTCAGGCCCATCGCGCCCAGCACGGTGTGCGCCAGCTCGGCGGCGGCCTCGGTGTCCAGCGCCAGCTGCGGGCGCAGCGCGGCGGCCTCGTCGCCGCGCAGGCCGGCCTGCGCCCACGGCGCCTCGGGCGCGCGCGGCAGGCTGGCGCGCAGCAAGGCGCCCGCGGCCAGCACACCGCAGGCC
>ERZ761607.1854-NODE-1854-length-24605-cov-4.808880_pt1 | contig 24605 bp, 16 predicted proteins | sample MGYA00511164_ERZ761607 | MGnify/ENA primary metagenome ERZ761607 (study PRJEB28899, sample SAMN02445080) | bioreactor sludge metagenome | biome: EBPR sludge | place: Australia: Brisbane, Thorneside Wastewater Treatment Plant | collected 2011-06-22 ... | reverse complement strand
CGCGGAGGCTCGGACGCACGCGGAGGCTCGGACACGCGCGGTGATGCCGACGCGCGCGGCGCGAGCGCGGACGCGGCCGGCCGCGCGACTGCTGGGCGTTCGGCGGCCGAGGGACGCGGCGGCTCCGACGTTCGCGCAGGCGCCTTCGCGCGCGCGAGCGCCACCGGCAACCACGTCGGCGCGAGCGGGGGCGGAGTCTCCAACGCGCGGCGTGACGTCGTGTCGTCGTCGCGCGGCAGACGCGGTGACGGTTCGACGTCGGGCACCGCCGACGACTTCGGCACGGCCGGCTTCGGGCGTGGGATCGCGACGGGGACTGCACGCACGTCGGTCGGCGCGGGCGGCACCGGCGACGGCCAACGCGGCGCCGGACGCGCGGGCGTGGGCGCGGAGTCCCACGTCGCCGCCTCGGCCTGCGCGTCGACGGCGACTTTGTCGGCGACCCCGTCGTCGGGATACGCCTCGGGCGGCATCGAGGTGAGCGTCTTCTTGGTGGTCTCGTCCTCCCACTTCGGCTCGTCCTCGTCGACGGCGGCGCGCGCGAAGGTCTCGAGCGAGTGCTCCTGCGTCGAGTCGACCGATCCCTCCTGCGCACGCCGCACGTGCGGCTCCGCGATCGCGAGCGCCTCCGGCACCGGCGCCATGATCGTCATGACGCGCGCGAGGTCGTGACGCTCGACGTGGCCTCGACCGCGCTGGAGCGCGAGCAGATCCGCCAGCGCGCGCACCCCCACCCGCAGCGGCGTCGGTCCCGAGCCGTAGGTCGTCGCGCTCACGACGAGGTCGCCCCCGAGCTCGACCACCGCGCGCACGTCGTCGGACGCGATCACCACGCGGAGCACCGCGCCGTTCGCGCCAGCGAGTGCGCGCAAGACACGCGCGGGCCCGAGCCGCGCGAAGGGCACGGGAAAGCTGCGTCGCGCCTCCGCCATGTGCCGGAGCTCGCGATCGAGCGCGAGCTCGGAGCGCACCGCGAGCGCGAGCAGCTCGAGGTTCGGACGCACCGCTCCCGCGGGCCAGACGTCGTCCCAGTAGAACGGGACGAGCTTGGCGCCGCGCAGACGCGGGCAGTCGTCGAGCGCGGTGCGGAGCACGTCCTCGCGTGCGCGGCGTGGATCGTAGAAGAGCGCCTGCGCGTCGAGGAAGCCGAGGCGGTCGAGACCGCGCCCGCGGGCATCGGTCACGCCGACCGCGGCGCCGTGCGCGCGCAGGTGTCCCACGAGCGCGTCCGTCGCGACGGGATCGTCGCCCGCGACGAGCAGACGCGCGCCGCTCAACACCCCGCTCGCCGCGAGATCGAAAGGCTCCGCTTCACCTTCCCACGACGAAGCGAGCGCGATGGCAGCCGAGGAGAGCAGCTCCATACTCAATCCTCGTATCTCAGGAACGGTGATCGAAGATCCAGCGCATTTCGCGTGGAACGTTCGCGAAGACCTGTGAAGCGTCTTCGCAAGAATCCACGAAGACGCGAAAAGCGTCGCGAGAATCCACGAAGACGCGGGACGCGTCGCGAGAACGGACGTTCGGAAACACCGGAGCCCCACGGGCGCGAGTCGCTTCGTGCGCACGAGCGCATGACGAAACCTCCTTGCGCCCCTCCCGCGCGAGGGAAGAGAAGCACGGGAGGCGATCGCTCGCCAGCCGACGTGCGCGTGAGCGGGTTCGGCCCGCGACGGGGATCAGCCCGCGAACGGAATCAGCGCGCGCAGGTGCCGCACGCGCTCGCGGGCCAGCGGCACGCGCGGCGTCTCCGGGTGATCGAGCACCAGCTCGTACGTGCCGGTGCCGCTCGGCTCGAGCGTCTTGATCTTCGAGAGCCGCACGAGGCACGCGCGATGCGAGCGGAAGAAGTCGCCCTTCGGCACGCGCCGCTCCACCGTCGCGAGCGTCAGGTCGAGCGCGTACGCGTCGTCCGCCGTGATCGCCCACACCAGCTCGTCGCGCACCTGGAAGTAGATCACGTCCTCGATGTCGACGACGACGTACCCACCCTTGCGCCGCACCGCGAGCCGATCGAGCGGCTCGTCGCCCGAAGCCCCCGGCTCCAGCTTGCCGCGCACCCGCTCGAGCGTCGCCTTCAATCGCTCGAGGCGCACCGGCTTGAGCAGGTAGTCGAGCACCTCCGCTTCGTACGCACGCAGCGCTCCGTCGTCGTGCGCGGAGACCACGACCACACACATCTGCGGTTGACGCGCGCGCAGCGCCTCCGCGAGCGCGATCCCGTCCGGGCCCGGCATGCGTAGGTCCACGAACGTCACGTGCGGCTGCGCTTCGTCCACGAGCTCGAGCGCCTGTTTGGCGTTCGCGGCCTCGCCCACCACCTCGACGTCGAGCTGTCCGAGCAGGAACCCGAGCTCGTCGCGCGCGAGCGGCTCGTCGTCGACCACCACGGCCTTGAGGGCCTCCTTGCTCATGCGGCGTCCATCTCCTGATCGTCGTCCTCGGGCTCGCTGCCTTCCGGTCCGACGGCCTGCCAGGGTAGCGTGACTCGCGCGATCGTGCCTCGCTCCTTCGGCACGAGCTCCAGGGTAGCCGACTCGCCGAAGCGTTTGGTGAGCCGCTCGCGCAGCGTCTTGAGCGCGATGCCGTGACCCGCCTCGACCTTGCCGAGGTGCTCGCCCTCGCTCTCGTCGTGCACCTCGACGATCAGCGCGCGCCCTTCGCGTCGCGCCTCGATGCGCACCACGCCCGACTCGTGCGCCCCCACGCCGTGCTTGACCGCGTTCTCCACCAGCGGCTGCAGCGTGAGCGCGGGGACCCGCGCGTGCCTCACGTCGTCGTCGATCGCGGTCTGCACCTCGAGCCGCCCTTCCCCGAGGCGCGCCTTCTCGATCGCGAGGTACGCGCAGGCGTGATCGACCTCGCTCGAGACGGGCGCGTCCTCCGGGTGATTGAGCAGGTAGCGGTAGAGGTCGGAGAGATCGCTGACGAGATCACGCGCGCGCGCCGGATCCTTGCGGATCGTCGCGCGCAGCGTGTTGAGCGCGTTGAAGAGGAAGTGCGGCTCGAGCCGCCGCCGCAACGCCTCGAGCGCGAGGTGATCGGCAGCCGCGCGCGCCTCGACGAGCGCGATCGCGGCCTCTTCGCGGGCGAGAACGACGCGCGCGGAGAAGATCCAGAACGTCATGCCGGAGGCGACGCCGAACATCTGCACCGCGAGCGCGGGCACCATCTCGAGCCGACGCGCGAGGTCGCCCGTGACCCCGAGGTAGATCGCGAGGCAGCTCGCGCGCGCGAGCTGAACGAGGCACGCGGTCGCGAAGGTGCGCCAACCCGAGAACCACTGCGGGCGCTTCTCCACGATCCAACCCGCGACGGCGCCCTCGACGATCGTGGCCGCGACGCCGACGAGCCCGAGCGAGGGCTCGACGCGGTAGACGTAGAAGAGACCCGCAAAGAGCCCCGTGAGCACCCCGGTGCGGATGCCCCCGAGCAGCGCCGCGATCATCACGCCGATCGCGTGGATGTTCACGTGGTGCTCGAGCCACCACACGCCCATCTTCGCGCCCCACATCGAGAGCGAGAAGCCGAGCAGGAAGGCCGCCACGCGATCGCGCGGCTGCCCGCCGACGCCGAGCAGACGGTTTCGCAGCGGCGGCACGAGCACCGACACCAGCGCGGCGGTCGTCAGGAGGCCGAGCTTCTCGGCGATCTCGATGACGACCAGCCGGATGTCCACGGCGCGGAGCCTACACCCGAACGCCGGCGGGTCAGGCCGATTCGCGCGCGCGGCTCAGGCGCGCAGCTTCGCCTTCTGGACCTTGCCCATCGCGTTACGCGGGAGATCGTCGACGAAGCGGATCTCCCGCGGGCGCTTGTGCACCGCCAGCTCGCGCGCGACCGCCGCGATCAGCGCGTCTCCGTCTCGAGGCACGTTCGGATCGGCGACCACGAAGGCGACGATGCGCTCTCCGAGATCGTCGTCGGGCAGCCCGACCACCGCGACCTCGCGCACGCCCGACTGCTCGAGCAACACCGCCTCGATCTCGCCCGCGCCGATCTTGAAGCCGCCACACTTGATGAGGTCGGTGCTCTTGCGACCCACGATGCGCAGCGCTCCGTCGCTCGCGCGCGTCGCGAGATCCCCGGTGCGAAAGAACCCTTCCGCGTCGAAGGCCTCCTCGTTCGCGTCCGGTCGGTGCAGATACCCCGCGAGCACGCTCGGGCCGCGCACCAGGACCTCGCCGATCGTCGCGTCGTCGTGCGCGTCGATCACGGCGCCGGCGTCGTCCACCAGGCGAACCTCGACCCCGCGCAGCGGTCGCCCGACGTACCCCGGTCGCGCGCCTTCGTCCGCGCGCACCCCACACACGATGAGCGTCTCGGTGAGCCCGTAGCGCTCGACGATCCCACGTCCCGTGATCGACTCGAAGCGTCGGTGCTCGCGCGTCGGCAGCCCCGCGCTCCCGCTCACCACGAGGCGCGCGCGGCCGAGCGCGCTCGCGACCGAGCGGTCCGCCTCGGCGGCGTCGATCAATCGATGGATCATCGTGGGCACCGCGAAGAGCATCGCGCGGGGGCTCGCCGCGAGCTGCGCGCCGATCGCCGCCGGTTCGAAGCGCGCGACGTGACGCAGGGCGCCGCCCGCCCGCAGCGCGCCGAAGAGACCGAGCACGAGCCCGTGCACGTGAAAGAGTGGCAGCGCGTGCACCACGTCGTCCGCCTCGGTCCAGCCCCACGCGTCGGCGAGCGCGTCGAGGTTCGCGGCGATCCCACGCGCGCTCAGCTCCACGCCCTTGGGCGCGCCGGTGGTTCCGCTCGTGTAGAGCAGCAACACCGGGTCGTCGTCGAGCTCACGGATCGGCGGTGGCTCGCTCGCGTCGATCGTCTCGAGCGCGCGCAGCGGAAGCGCGGGCGTCGACTGTCCTTCGACGTCGGACGTGAGCACCACCGCCGGTTCGGCGTCGGTCAGCACGTGCATCAGCTCGCGCGCGCCGAGCTTCGGGCTGAGCGGCACGCTGACCACACCCGCGAGCGCGTTGCCGACGAGCGCGACCAGCGTCGGCAGGTCCGAGCGCGCCCAGATCGCCACGCGCGCGCCGCGCTCGACGCCGAGCTCGTGGAGCTGCGCGACGTGCGCGCTCGCCGCGCGGGCGAGCGTGGCGTAGTCGAGGGAGCGCGGATTGCCGGGGTGCGGGGTCAGCCGCGGACCCTCGTCGACCTCGAGCGCGAGGCGGACGTCGGGGGAAGCGAGGCGAGGAAAGAGCGACACGCGCGGAGCCTGCCTCCGATCGTACGCGCGCGTCGAGGGTCGGTGCTCGTGGGGCCAGAACCGCTCGCGCTCCCGCTCAGCCCGAGCGCGGAGATCGAGTCCGGGCAATCCAGGGCTCGCAGGACCGCGAGATCCGGTATCGTCCTGCGCCGATGGCGGAAGATCGCGACGACCGCACCCAAGAGATCGCGCTCGACGAGGTCGACGCCGCTCGGCCTCGCTCGGGTCCGCCGCCGCTTCCGTCGCGTCGCACGCCCTCGCCCGACCTCGAGCCGGAGAGCTCGGATCGCCCGACGGATCCGCCGCCGAAATCGCCGGGTGCGTCGAAGCCCCCCGTGCGGCTCGGCAAGAGCCTGGTCCCTCCGCCCCTCGCGGCGGCGGTCGCGCCCGGTCGCGCGGAGACGCCCCGCAGCTCCCGCGCGACGGTGAAGCTCAAGCCGATCACCGACGTGCCTTCGGGTGAGACCCGCGTGCCCGACGTGCGCCCCGAGCCGCTGCCCTTCGCGCAAGCGGCCGAGGCCGCACGCCCGGCGGACGCGCCGACGACCCCGCGCCCGAGCGTCCCCCCTCCCCTCGCGGGCGGCGTCCCGCCGCGCGTCGATCGTTCGACTCGCGAGCTGCGTCGGGTGGGACCGAGCGACGCGAGCGCTCCTACGACGACCGCTACGAGCGCGACCGTGGCGCCAACTCCGAGCGCGACGACTCCGAGCGCGACGACTCCGAGCGCGACGACTCCGAGCGCGACGACGCCGAACGCGAGCATGCCGACGTCGGGCGCGAGCATGCCGACGTCGAGCGCAAGCATGCCGACGCCGAGCGCGACACCGCGCGCGCTGGCCGCACCTCGCCCGGCGCTCGTGTCTCGGCCTCCGACCGAACGTCCGGGGGAACGCACGACCACGGCTTCGCTCGCCGACGCCGCGCTCCAGGCCCGCCTACGTCACCTCGAGACCCACGTCGACGAGCTCCCGAAGTGGACCGCCCGCATCGTGGCGCTCGAGTCCGATCCCCGCTTCGCTGCGATCGACACGCAGCTCGAGACCCTCGGTGCGAGCCTCGCCAGCTTGCACACGAAGCTCGACGCTACCGTCGCCTCGCTCGCGTCGTTGCTCGATCGCACGTCGGGACTCGAGCGCGCCCGCGACGAGGGGCGTGCACGCGCCGATCGCGCGCTCGACGTCGCGACCGCAGCCCACGAAGCGTCGCGAGGGCTCGACACGCGAGAGCGAGACACCACCGAACGTGTGCGCGCGCTCGAAGAGTCGCTGCGTGCGCTCGAAGCGAGCACGAGCCACGCACACGATCCGAAGCACGCAAGCCCCCACGCGCACGACACCGACTCGCACGACACCGACGCCCCATGGGTCGCGCTCGAGGAGCGCCTCGCGATCCTCGAGCGCGCCTCCGACGCGACCTTGCGTGCGCGCGTGGAGGCGATGGAGGCCCGCCTCGTGTCCCTCGTGGCGCGCTTCGCCGACATCGCGGCGCGTGCTCCCGGCGAGGGCAGCGGTCGCGCGTCGCTCCTCCCGCCCGCACCGCTGGCGCCCGTGGCGCCGCTCGCGCCGGCACCGCTCGCTCCCGAGACGTCGCCGCTTCCATCCGGCACCGAGCTCGAAGCGCTCGTCCGCGAGCTGGTGCGACGCGAGCTCGCCGATCACGTGCCGGCGACGACGCAAGACGAATCCCCTCGCGCGAAGCCCAAGAAGCCGCGCCGCACGGCCGACGTCGATTCGACCGACGCGGACCCGCTCACCACCGTGAAGGGCGTCGGCCCCGCGTTCGCCGAGCGATTGCGTGCGAACGACGTGACCGACGTCGCCACCCTCGCGCAGCTCGACGACGCGCGCCTCGAGGCGCTCGCCCGCGCGGTCGGCGCTCCCATCGCGAAGCTCCGCAAGTGGCGCGAGGCCGCGCGCGCGATGATCTGAGCGCGCCGGGCACGACGCGAGCACGACGCACGAGCACGACGCGCGAGCACGACGCGCGAGCACGACGCGCGAGCACGACACGCGAGCACGACGCGCGAGCACGACACGCGAGCACGACGCGCGAGCACGACGCGCGAGCACGACACGCGAGCACGACGCGCGAGCACGACACGCGAGCACGACGCGCGAGCACGACGCGCGAGCACGACTCTCGAGCCGGAAGCTCGAGCGTCGCGGCTCAACGGCCTCGGTGCTCGTCCGCCGGATACTTCTGCCGATTCTTCCGCATCTTCGCGTGCACCGCGGCCGGCAGATCGAGGCCGATGCGATCCGCGAGCATCAACAAGCTCACTGCGACGTCGGCGATCTCGTCCGCGACCCGCCCACGCGCCTCGGGGTCCGCGCAGTGCGCGTCCGCCTCCTCGCCGCGCACCCACCGCAGCTCCGAGAGCAGCTCGCCCGCCTCGGAGGCCACCGCCATCGCGAGGTTCTTCGGGTCGTGGAAGGGCTCCCACTCGCGCTCGCGCACGAAGTCGCGGATGTCGTCGAGCATGGCGTCCAAACGGTCGGGGCGGCTCATGCGGACAAGGCTGCCGAAGCGGCGCGAACACGTCGAGCCGTCTCACGCACGTCATCGCTCGAAGGCTCACGGTGCGACCGCAGAGGGCGCGATCGTGCACGGCGCGACCGCAGAGGGCGATCGTGATTGGCGCATCACCGAACGCTCAACGTGCGCCACACGCCGCGGGGCTCGCCTCGAGATCGCGCACGAAGCTCCGCAGCACGACCTCCAGCGTCGCTGCGGTCCCGAGCCTCCCCCGCAGACGCATCGCGATCGCCCCACCCCGCCGGCGCTCCACCACGAGCTCGTCGGCCACCGCGTCCATCACCACCGAAGGCACCGCGAGCCGCCGCTCCGCGAATCGCAGATCGCGCACGTCGCCGCGCCACGCGCCCTCCTCGTCGACGCGCAGCACGACCTCCAGCACGAGCTGCGCCCCCTCGGAGAGCGGACCACCGACCTCCACGCGCACGCGCGACGCGCAGCCCTCCGCCGCGAGGGCGACCCCGCGTGCGACGGCCTCGACGTGCTCCGTACGACGCGCCTCCCCCGAGCTCGTGTGCACGATCGACAGCGCCGCGTCGTCGCGCGCGCCCTCCTCGTCGAGCTCGTCCGCGTCCTCGCTCGCCACGACCGAGCTGCCGTACCGTCGCACCGCCGCCGCACACGCCGCGTCGCGTCCACACGCCCCCGCGTCGTTCGTCGCCACCGCCACGCACCGACGTCGCGCTTCGCCCACCGTCGCGTCGCAAAGCCGCGTGACTCCCGTCGTCCACGCGAGGCAGCTCGGATCGCGTCCCTCCATCGAGCGCGCGGGCGGACAGTGCTCGGGCGTGCGCGTCGCGAGCGCCACCCGCATGCGGCACCCGTCGCGCAGCCCGGTCGCACCGAGCGATTCGCACGCCTCGGGATCCCCGCTCTTGCCCGCGCGCAGATCGCGGCAGACGTCGTCGAGCACCGCGTCGTAGCCGAGATCGGCGAGCGCCTGGGCGAGCTCGACCGGCACGCTCTGCCGCAAGCGCGCCACGCAGGAAGCTTCGTCCTCGAAGCGCGCGAGGCTCTCTGCGAGCGACGCGGTCTCGGTCGGCCACGGCGATGGGCTCGCTTCGACCTCGACCACCTCGGGCGTCGGCACGCGTGGCGGTGGCGGCGGCTCGGGCGCGGAAGGCTCGCCACCGCACGCCCAGAGCACGACCGTGAAGAGAGCTCGACGCACGCGCGAGGATCTACCGCAACCCACGCGCGCGTCGAATCTTCGTCGTCGCGGGATCGGCGTCCGCCGCGGATACGACCCGGACCACGACCGCGGGTAACGCTCGAGAAAACGCGTGCCGCTCAGCGCGCGAGGAAGCGCGCGTGCCCCTCAGCGCGCGAGGAAACGCGCGTGCAGCTCAGCGCGCGAGGAAACGCGCGAAGTCGAGCCCGCTGACGATGCCGACGGTGCCGCGCTCCTGCACCACCAAGATGCGGCGCACGCGGAGCTCGAGGGCCTGCGCGGCCGCGCGCGAGACGGGCACGTGCGGCGGCAAGGTCACGATGCGCAAGGTCATCACCTCGTCCACACGCGTCTCCGGAGGAAGCCCGCGGCTCGCGAGCGCGACGCGCTGATCGAAGATGCCGACCGGCCAACCGTCCTCGACCACCACGAGGCCCTGCTTGTTCGAACGGTCGAGCCGATCGGCGGCGAGCGCGAGGGGGTCGTCGGCCTTCACGGTCACGAGCGATTTGTGCGCGAGCTCGCCGAGCGGCTCCGCGACCCCACGCTCGACCACCACGCGCATCAGATCGCGCGTCGAGAGCACGCCGACCAACCGATCGCCCTCTTCGACGAAGACCCGGTGAATGCGGGCATCCCGCATCGTGCGCGCCGCGACGCGCAGCTCGGTGCCGACGCCGACGGAGATCGGATCGGGCGTCATCACGTCGGCGACCGTGCCCTTCGGCAGCGTGAACGTGCGCCCGCGCCCGAAGTCGGACGCGCGGAGGAGATCGCTGCGCGAGAGCACGCCGACGAGGCGACCGTCGTCGTTCACCACACCGACCGCGGAGAGATCGTGCTCGTGCAGGAGCTGGTCGGCCTCCTCGATCGGCGCCGACGCGCGCAGCGTGCGGACGGGGGAGCTCATGAAGTCGCGAACGGGTCCGGTGAAGTGCATGCGCGAGGCGTTTGCAGCGCGCGTGCCTGCGTCGTCCGCGCCTCGCGACACGCTCGTGTTCGCGGGTCCACCACCGTCGACGAACGAGGACGGCGCGCGTGACCGTCGCGAGACTCATGCGCCCTCTCCGACAGATCGGCTGCGCGCGTCGCGATGATCCTGCGCTCGCGATGCAGATGCTGCGCGACGCTTCAGGCCGCCTGCTGCGGCAAGAACTGCAAGCGATGGAGGAACTTCGCGATCTCCTCGAGGTACACGCCGCGATCGAGGTGCAGCAGGTGGCTGCCCGGGAACCAGTGCAGCGCGCACCGATCCCAATGCTCCCAGAGCAGCCGCGAGTGTTTCGGCGGCGCGAGCCGATCGCCGACGCCACCGACGATCATGCGGCCTTCCTTCGGCACCACCGGCGCGTAGGTCAGCGGGTTGCTCACCGCGAGCAGACGCCGCGCGTCCACCAGCCGCCGCCCGACCACGCGCAGCATGGTCCGCACCGTGACTCCGATCGGCTCCCACTCGAGCACCAGATCCGGAAAGGTCACCACCGGCACGTTCGGGATCGCGAAGGAGAGCCGCGGCTCCGCCACCGCGAGCACGCTCGACGTGAAGCCGCCGAGGCTCACGCCGGTGACACCGACCTTCGGCACGCCGCGCACGTTCATCAGCCAGTCGATCAAGATGCGCAGATCCATCACCGACTGCGCGACCGCCTCGTTGATGTGCGAAGGCCCGCCCGCGAAGTAGCCGTGCCCGCTGAAGGGCGAGTACGCCGGCTGCCGCTCTCCGTGGAAGGGCAAGGTGAAGAGCACGACGTCGCAGCCCATCCGGTAGAACCACGGGATCGCGAAGAACCACTCGTTGACGAGGTAGAGGTCGGCCGAGAAGCCGTGGATCGCGACGATCGTCGGGCGCGGGCGATCGCCGTGGAACCAATAGCGCGCATGCGCGACGCGGTTGCCGGCGTGCTTGAGGTAACGCGCGTGCAGCCGCGGGTTCACCGGCATGAAGGGGCTGTCGAAGCGAATGGTCTCGCAGGTGCCGTCCTCGGGATCGAAGCGCGGGTACCAGTCGGCGGGGGAGGTGCGCACCCGGACGTTCGAGGGCGGCGCGCGGAAGAACTTCGTCGCGTCGCCGCTCTTGGCCATCGGCAAGTAGAAGTCGACGTCGTCGAGCGCGCGCCGCAGCTCGCGCGGGTGGTAGCCGAGCGGCAGCGCGAGCCCCGCGACCGCCGAAGCCGCCGCGGTGCGGATGCCGACGTCGATCACCGCCGTGCTCGCGACGCGCATCTTGTCGCCCGCTTCGAGCGCGAAGGGCTCCTCGGTCGACGCGAAGTCCTCCGGCAACGCCTCCCACCACGGCAGCTCCGAGCGCAGGGGCGCGATCGACGCGGTGCCGTGACGGATGCGGGAGAGCACGCTGGACATCCGATGAATCCTACTCGCGCCCGCCCCGCGCGCGTAGTTCTGGCACCGCTCGCTCCCTCGCACTTCTTCACGGTGTCGGCGGGGTCAGCCGCCGACTTCTCGCAGAGACCGCGCATTGACACACCGCGTCACGAGCCGTAGACCTCACTGAATCGCCATTCACCACGTCGTTGCGTGGGCGTGAGCGAGCCAACGAAGCGCGCGCCGTTCGGGAGGCGCGCCGACTCGGGAGGGTAGCCATGAGCAAGAGCGACCAGGCCAAACGCCTGGGCAAGAAGGGCGAGCGCGTCGCGATCGTCGCGGGGCTCCGCACGCCGTTCGCCAAGCAATGGTCGGCGTACCGCGAGGTGAGCGCGCTCGATCTCGGCAAGATCGTCGTGAACGAGCTGCTGCAGCGCACCGGCGTCGATCCCTCGCTGATCGAGCAAGTCGTCTACGGCCAGGTCGTCCCCTCCGTGCACGCGCCGAACATCGCGCGCGAGATCGTGCTCGGGACCGGCATGCCGCGCGACATCGACGCCTTCAGCGTCAGCCGCGCCTGCGCGACCAGCTACCAGTCGACGATCAACGTCGCCGAAGCGATCGCGACCGGCACCATCGCGGTCGGCCTCGCGGGTGGCGCGGACAGCTCGAGCGACGTGCCCATCACGGTGAGCAAGCGGCTCGCGGCGGCGCTGATCGAGGCGAGCAAGGCCAAGACCTTGCAGCAGAGACTCCAGGCGTTCATGGGATTGAAGCCGGGCGATCTCGCGCCGGTTCCGCCCGCCATCAAGGAGCCCTCCACGGGCCTCTCGATGGGTGAGAGCGCGGAGAAGATGGCGCAGGAGAACGGCATCTCGCGCAAGGCGCAGGACGATCTCGCGCACCGCAGCCACACCCTCGCCGCGAAGGCGTGGGCGGAAGGCAAGCTCGACGGCGAGGTGATGGAGGTCTTCGTTCCGTCGAAGTACGCGGAGTCGATCCGCAAGGACAACCTCGTGCGCGAGAAGTCCGAGCGTGAGAGCTACGACAAGCTCAAACCCGCTTTCGACAAGAAGTACGGCACCATCACCGCCGGCAACGCCTCGCCGCTCACCGACGGCGCGAGCGCGGTGCTCGTGATGCGCGAGGACGTCGCGAAGGCCCACGGCCTGGACGTGCTCGGCTTCATCAAGAGCTACGCGTTCGCGGCGCTCGATCCGAAGGGCCAGATGCTGATGGGTCCGAGCTACGCGACCCCGAAGGCGCTCGACCGCGCGGGCATCACGCTCAACGACCTGGCGCTCCTCGACATGCACGAGGCCTTCGCCGCGCAGGTGCTCTCCAACACGCAGGCCTTCGAGTCGAAGGCGTGGGCGCAGAAGCACCTCGGCCGCGACGAAGCGATCGGCACCATCGACTGGGACACCTTCAACGTCTCGGGCGGCTCCCTCGCGCTCGGTCACCCGTTCGCCGCCACCGGCGCGCGTCAGATCACCCAGACCCTCAACGAGCTGAAGCGCCGCGGCGGCGGCCTCGGCCTCTGCACCGCGTGCGCCGCGGGCGGCCTCGGCGCCGCGATCGTCTTGGAGGTGGAATCGTGAGCGACAAGCAGAGCGCATTGCGCATCGATCGCCGCGGCGACGTCGCGATCCTGATCATGGACGTCCCCGGCGAGTCCATGAACACCCTCAAGGAGGACTTCACGCAGGAGTTCGCGGAGGCCTTCGCGCACCTCGGGAAGGACGCTTCGGTCAAAGCGGTCGTCTTCGCCTCCGGCAAGAAGGACTCCTTCATCGCGGGCGCGAACATCGACATGCTCGACGCGTGCACGTCGGCCGCCGACGCGGAGAAGCTCTCACGCGACGGTCAGCGCGCGATGAACCGAATCGCGGATTTCTCCAAGCCCGTCGTGGCCGCCATCCACGGCGCCTGCCTCGGCGGCGGCCTCGAGGTCGCCCTCGCCTGCCACGCGCGCGTCGCGAGCGACTCGCACAAGACCAAGCTCGGCCTGCCCGAGTGTCAGCTCGGTCTGCTCCCCGGCGCCGGCGGCACCCAGCGACTTCCGGCGTTGATCGGCGTGCAGGCGGCTCTGGATCTCCTGCTGACCGGCAAGCAGGTCGACGGAAAGAAGGCCAAGAAGCTCGGCTTCGTCGACGAGGTCGTGCCGGCCGCGATCCTGCTCGACGTCGCGGTGAAATACGCGGAGAAGCTCGCGAAGGAAGGCCACCACAAGAAGCCACCTTCCTTCTTCGAGCAGCTCGGCGACAAGGAGGCCCTCGCGGAGCTCGCGCTCGCGCACAACCCGCTCGGCCGCAAGGTGCTCTTCGATCAGGCCCGCAAGGCGCTGCACAAGAAGACCCGCGGCAACTACCCGGCGCAGGATCGTATCCTCGACGTCGTGAAGGCGGGCCTCGAGAAGGGCCTCGAAGGTGGGCTCGACGCCGAAGCCAAGGCCTTCGGCGAGCTCGTGATGAGCCCGGAGTCCAAGGCGCTGCGCTCGATCTTCTTCGCCACCCAGGCGCTGAAGAAGGACAACGGCACGAACGATCCGGACGCGAAGCCGCGCGCGATCACCCACGTCGGCATGCTCGGCGCGGGCCTGATGGGCGCGGGCATCGCGTACGTGACGACCGCGCAGGCGAAGACGCCCGTGCGCCTCAAGGACCGCGACGCCAAGGGCATCCTCGCGGGCCTGAAGTACGTGCGCGAGATCGTCGACGAGCGCGTGAAGAAGAAGCGCATGAACCGGATGGACGCCGATCAGCTCATGACGCTGACCACCGGAACCACCGACTACTCGGGCTTCTCGGCGTGTGAGGTCGTGATCGAAGCGGTCTTCGAGGATCTCGCGCTCAAACAAACGATGGTCCGCGACGTGGAGAAGGCGAACCCGAACGCCATCTTCGCCTCGAACACCTCGTCGATCCCGATCGCGAAGATCGCCGACGCGAGCGCGCACCCCGAGAACGTTCTCGGGATGCACTACTTCAGCCCCGTCCACAAGATGCCTCTGCTCGAGATCATCGTGACGCCGAAGACCTCGAACGAAGCGACCGCGACCTGCGTCGAGCTCGGCAAGAAGCAGGGCAAGACCGTCATCGTGGTCAACGACGGTCCCGGCTTCTACACCACGCGCATCCTCGCGCCGCTGATGAACGAAGCCGCGCACCTGCTCGCGGAGGGCGTGGCGATCGAGACGATCGACCGTTCGATGCTCGACTTCGGCTTCCCGGTCGGCCCGATCAAGCTGACCGACGAGGTCGGCATCGACGTCGGCGCGAAGGTCGGCAAGGTGATGCTCGAAGCCTTCGGCGACCGCATGGCGGCGCCGGCGGGCATGGAGAAGCTCATCGCCGACGACCGCAAGGGTCGCAAGAACGGCAAGGGCTTCTACCTCTACGGTGGCGACAAGAAGGGCGTCGACGAGTCGGTCTACGCCGTGCTCGGCGTGAAGCCGGACAACACGAGCGTGAGCGCCGACGACGTCGCGTGGCGCTGCACGCTGCAGATGGTCAACGAGGCCGCGCTCTGCTTCCAAGAGGGCATCCTCCGCTCCGCGCGCGACGGCGACATCGGGGCGATCTTCGGGCTCGGCTTCCCGCCCTTCCGCGGCGGACCGTTCCGCTTCGTCGACACCGTCGGGGCCAAGGAGATCGTGCGGCGCCTCCGGCAGTACGAGCAGGCGGTCGGCAAACGCTTCGCCCCCGCGCCGCTGCTCGTCGCGATGGCGGAGAAGGGCCTCGGCTTCCACCAGGGCACCACGGTCTCGCCGGGTCGGATGCCGGGCTGATCGCGCACCCGAACGCACACGAGCACGTGCGATTCACGGGCGCTCCTTCGGGGGCGCCCGTTCGCTTTGGCGCCGACGGCGCGACCGAAGGCCGACATTTTACCCGAGTTAACTCGCGACCGACCCCGCGGGTCGCCAGCTTCTTCTCTTGCGAGGCGCGCCTCGCGAGGAGGACGCATGGACTGGAAGAGGCTCTTGCCTTGGGGGCTCGTGAGCGTGATGGCGCTCGGCGGCTGTGGGGACGACGACGGCCCCGCGGGGGTCGACGCGGGCGACGAGATCGACGCGGGCGACGAGATCGACGCGGGCGACGAGGACGGCGGCGTCGAGCTGCCCGACGGCGGTGGCGAGGTCGCGATCCTGCGGCGCGCCTCGCGCTCGAGCGCGCTCGCGATCACCGACGACGACGCGATCGTCGGCATGGTCAGCCCCGAAGAAGACGCGGTGGCGTTCTTCGACGCGGCCACGGGTGCGCGTCGCGCGATCGTCGACACCGGCGTGAGGCCCTCGTCGATCGTCTTCCACCCGAACGGCACCACGGCCTTCGTCAGCAACCGCGGCGAAGCCACGGTCGTGCGCATCGACGGCATCGACGACGAGCCGACGGTCACGGCGACGGTCGACGTGGGAGCGGAGCCCACCGGCCTCGCGCTCTCGCCCACCGGCGCGATCCTCTACGTCGCCGAGCACGCCGAGGGCAGCATCGGGGTGATCGACGTCGCGAGCTTCGAGCGCACCGAGAGCATCGACAACCCGACCAACCCCTTCGCGCTCGCGGTCACCAACGACGGCGACGCCGACGACTCCGACGAGCTGCTCTTCGCGCCCGAGTTCTTCGGCACGCCCATCGACGGGGCCGAGAACGCCGACGCGAGCCGTCGCGGCCTCGTGCGCGTCTACCGCACGAGCGACAACGTGCCCGACGGCCCGATCACCTTCGAGCCGGTCTCGAGCGGCTTCTCCGCCACCGAAGGCGGACCCGAGGTGCTCACCTCGCCGAACCAGCTCGGCGGCATCGCGATCGCGGGCGGTCGCCTCTACGTGACCTCGATCAGCGTCTCGCCCGCCGCGCCCGTGCGCTTCGATCTGAACGTGCAGCCGGTGATCTACGTGGCCGACATCGCGACGCGCACCGAGGTCCGGGACGGCGCGGGCACCACGAACCTCGCGCGCCTCGTCCGCGAGGCGGAGGGAGAGAACAAGCTCTTCCTCGCCGACACCGTCGACCTCGCGTTCATCGGCGACTCGCTCATCGCGTACTCCGCGAGCCGCGGCGCCGACGCCGTGCAGCGCATCACCTTCGACCCCGACGCGGGCACCGTGACGCTCGGCTCGTCGCGCAACCTGCAGATCGACGTCGTCGGCGCGCCCGAAGGCTCGACCGCGGGCTGCCAAGGTCCGATCGGCATCGTGACCGCGCACGACGGACCGCGCGCGTTCCTCAACTGCTGGGTCACCCGCCGTCTCGGCATCGTCGATCTGTCGACGCAGGCGCTCGCGAGCACCCACGAGGCGTCGACGAGCAGCGACTCCACCGAGGTGAACCGCGGCCGTCGCTTCTTCTTCACCGGCCGCGCGCGCTGGAGCAACAACGGCTGGTCGAGCTGCGGCTCGTGTCATCCGGGCGGTCTCACCGACAACGTCACGTGGTCGTTCGCGGCCGGCCCGCGCCAGAGCACCTCGCTCGACGGCTCGTACTCGCACGGCGCGGGTCCGCAGAAACAACGCATCTTCAACTGGACCGGGATCTTCGACGAGATGCACGACTTCGAGCGCAACACGCGCGACGTGTCGGGCGGTCGCGGCGCGGTCACGAACGGCGATTGTTCGGCGCTCGCGGCGGAGACTCAGGTCGCGATGCCGGGCAACCTCGCGCAGCCGGTGAAGGAGCTCGCGGACGCCGAGGGATCGTGTGTGCCGGGGGAGTGGGACGCGGTCGACGCGTGGGTGCGCACCATCGATCCGCCGCAGGGTCTCCGCTTCCTCGATCCGGCCTCGGTCGCGCGCGGCGCGGCGCTCTTCGGCATGCCGAGCGGCGGCGCGAACAACGGCGGCTGCGTGTCGTGCCACGGCGGCCAGGGCTGGACGGTCTCGCGGCGCTTCTTCGTGCCGTCGAGCGCGACCAACGCGGGCCTCGCGACGCAGGCCTTCGAGGCGCCCGAGGCGTGGCCGCCGGGCTGGAACCAACACACCACGCAGATCGGCGCGCAGCCGGCGAGCGCGGACTCGACGGGCGTCGTGCAGGGCCCGCCGCAGGTCGCGTGCGTGCAGCGCGACGTCGAGACCTTCGGTGTCCCGGGCGACGCCGCAGCGACCGCGGCGCTCGAAATCCGCGCGAACGGAGCGCGTGCGCAGGGCGACGGTGGCTACAACGTGCCCTCCCTCTACGGCCTCTCGGTCGGGGCGCCTTACCTGCACCACGGGCAGGCGCGCACCCTCGAAGAGCTCGTCTCGGATCCGGCGTGGGAGGAGCACCTCCGCGCCGCGAACCCCGTCTTCCTCACCACTGGTGACGTGGCGCAACAGCGCGCCGACCTGGTCGCGTTCCTCCTCTCGATCGACGCCTCCACGACCGAGCAAGCGATCCCGGCCGGCTTCGACGGTTGCCCAGTCCCTTGAGGAACGTTTCCGTTCCGTGAGCACGCCTCTTTCGTGAGCGGGCGTGCTCTTCGGAGCCGGACGTGCGGTGGGGTGGGAGCGAAGTGCCCCCGGCGGGTGAGCCGTGATTCGTGAGGATCGCGGCACGCACGCCGGGGGCGTTTCCCTTCGAACTGATGCGACTGCTCGGATCGTGGGCGTGGGCGTCGTTGACGTTGACGTTGCCGTGAACGGCGACGTGTCCGACCACGACCACGACCACGACCACGTTCACGACCACGGTCGTGGCGCGAAAGCTCGCTTGAAAGACGACACGAACGAGGAGATCAATCGTGACTGATCGGCACGTTCGGATCGAGCAGATACCCGCCCGACTCGTGGCGCACGAGGAGCTCCCGGAGCCCGAGCTTTCGCAGGGTGGAGAGCGCGACCTTGAGGCGATTGTTGGCGGAGTCGCCGGTCATCCGCTCGCCGGGCCAGCCGGCCTCGATCGCGGCCTCGATCGCGAGCGGCTCGCCGGGCGCGCGCTCGCGCAGGGCCACCAGCGCGCTCACGAGGCGCCAGAGCACGAGGCGGCTGCCGAGCTCGACGTGGGTTCCGTCGGGCAGCACCAGCGCGCGCGCCTCGTCGGCCACACGAAGACTGCCGTGCCCGATGCGACGCCGGAGCAGACGCGCGGCCAGGCGCAGATCGTCCGACGAGGCCATCGGCTCCGAACCTTCGAGCGCACGCAGCAGCGCGACCGCTTCGTCGGAGCCCCGTGCGAGCGAGAGGTGCGCGCGGTGCAGCTCCACCGAGCGCGCCACGCCGACGTCGTCGACGCGAGTCAGCGCACGATCACTCTCCTCGAACGCCTCCTTCGCGGCGGCCACGCGCCCACGCTGGGCTTCGAGCGCGCCCACGAGCCCCGAAGCGAGCGCGAGCAGACGCGCGTCGCCCACGCGACGCAGACTCGAACGCGCGGCGTCGTAGAGGCGCGCCGCGTCCTCCGGGCGATCGTGCTCGTGCGCGAGGGCGCCCGCGTAGACCTGAAGATGCGCGGTGTAGAGGCGATGTCCCGCGCGCTGCAGACGCTCGGTGGCGCGCGCGTAGAGCTCGGCCGCACGTGCGGGCTGACCCTCCTCCTGTTCGAGGATCGCGAGGTTGCCCTCCGCGAGCCCGCGCCGGATCGGATCGAGCTCGGGATCCAGCCCCCCGAGCGCGGCCTCGTAGTCCTCGCGCGCCTCTTCGAGGCGACGTTGTTGCAGGCGAAGCCCGCCGAGGTCCGCGCGCAGCCCCGCGACCTCCACGTCGAGCCCGAGCGCGCGTGCGCGATCGAGCGCGTCCACGTAGGCGTCCCGCGCTTCGTCGAGCTGACCACGCGCGTGCGCGACGAGGCCCACCACCCGCGCGGCGCGGCACTTCGCGAGCGACGAAGGCGCCGCGTGCTCGAAGGCCTCGCGCGCGTGCTCGGCCGCGGTGACCACGTCGCCCCGCGCGAGCTCGGCGTGCGCGAGCTCGCCGAGGATCGTCGCGCGCGCCTCGACCACGCGATGATCGGCGTCGCGCTCACGGTCGCTCGGATCGCTCGAGCCGACCGGCAGATGCGCGAGCGCGGCGCGAAAGGCCGCGATCGCTTCGTCCATGCGCCCCGCGGCTTCGAGCAGACGCGCGCGCAACGCGTGGATGAGGGCCGCCTCGGCGGGGCGCTCGTGGAGCGCGCGTTCGAGCCGCTCGAGCAGCTCGGGCGACGCGACGCGTCCTACCCGCGCGGTGGCGATCGCGAGCAGCAGCGTGGTGTGCTCGTCGGGCGATGCGCCGAGGCTCGCGTGCTCGAGCTCGTCCAGGCAGGTCACGAGGCGAGCGCCGGCGCTCGCGTCGCCGCGCGTGTGCGCATCGAGCTGCTCGCGCGCGTGGGCGACGAAGAACGCGCGGTGGCGCTCGCGCGCTTCGGGCGCGAGCTCGGCGTGCGCGGCGGCGAGCTGACGGACGCTCGCGTAGAGGCGGAAGCGCGATCCGTCGCGCGCGACGAGCGATCGATGCCGGAGCTCGCGGAGCTCGTCCGCCGCGCCCACGCCGATCACGGCCTCCGCGGCGTCGAGATCGAAGGGCCCACGAAACACCGCACAGCTCACCAGCGCCCGTCGTTCGGGGGCGCGGAGCCGTCGCCACGACGCATCGAGCGCGTCACGGAGGGTCGCGCCGGTCGTGCCTTCGAGGAACGACGGCAGACGCGCGAGCAGCTCGCCCGGACCGAGCGCCTGCAGGCTCGCAGCCGCGAGCTCGAGCGCGAGCGGGACCCCGTCGAGCGCGCGCGCCAGGCGATCGAGCGCGTCGGCTTCGGCGTCGTTCGGCGTGAGGCCGGCACGGAGCGCGAGGAGCCGCGCGGCGTCGCTCGGTCCGTCGGTGCCCACGGTGGCGAGCGGACCGAGCTCGAGCGGCGTCTCGTCGGCGACGCCGAGGCGCTCGCGCGAGGTCACGAGGGCCCGCGCGTTCGGCGCGGCCGCGAGGAGCGCGACGAGGAGCGGACCGAGCTCGCGCGCGACCGCGTCCACCTCGTCGAGGACCAGCAGGACGTCCGCGCGCGCTTCGAGGGCCCACGCGAGCTCGTCGATCCACGGCGGCGGGGGTCGCTCGGAGGGTGCTTCGGAGGTCGCCGCAGGGTGGAGCTCGACCCAGCTCGTGCGGACGTCGAGCGCGAAGGCGAGCCGCGAAGCGAGCGCGTCGGCGCTCTCCACCTGCGCGAGGTCGATCCAGAGCGGGTCGCTCGAACGCCGGTCGCCCGAACGGAGGGCGAGCTCCCGCGCGAGACGGGTCTTGCCGATCCCCGGCGGTCCGAGCAGCACGAGCAGGCGGGCTCCCGACGCGAGGAGCTCCTCGGCGCGCGCGAGCTCGGCGTGGCGGCCGACGAGCGGCCCGAGCGAAGCGGCAGGGACGGACGTCATGGGCGGGCGCGCAGTATGCGCCGCGCGCGCGGTCGTCGTCGCCTGGTTCTTCGGGCCATCGACACCGCCCACCGCCTCACGTGACCTCCGCACGTTCCATCGCTTACAACCCCCACCACCGCGCCCGCGGTCCTCGAGAGCCCCATGCGCACCTTGCTTTCTCTGCTCCTCCTCCCGCTCCTCGCCTGCGCCGACGATCCTCCGCCGGCCGCGCCCCTCGATCCCGGCACCTTCGGCGACGCCAGCGCGCGCCTTCGCGTCCGTGTGATCGACGCCCGCACCCGCGCGCCGCTCGTCGGTGCCGCCGTCACGTCCGACGACGCGAGCGCGATCACCGACGCGACCGGTGAGTCGGTGCTGCCGAGCGGCGACGTCGTCGGTGCACGCATGAGCGGCTTCGTCGCGCAGACCTTCGTCGGCGCCGAAGCGGGCGCGCTCACGATCGCGCTCGAGCCGAGCACGGCGCCCACGTCCCGCACCGTCACCGTCGAGCTCGCCGAGTGGAGTGCTCTGCGCGCGAGCGAAGGCGAAGGCCTCGTGGCGCGCTTCTCCGCCGGTCGCGATCCCCGCATCGATCGCGAGGCCCCCGGTACCGCGACCTGCGTCGGCACCGACACCGAGTGCCGCGTCACCTTCGCGGTCGGTGAGCACGCGCGCCACGCCTTCGCGGAGCTCGCGACGATCGACGACGCAGGCACGCCAGGCGACCCGAGCGACGACGTCGAGACCCCCTTCGGCTTCGCGATCGGCGAGCTCGTCGACGACGGCGCCACCCTCGCGCGCGTCGACGCGGTGGTCGAGGTCGAGCTGGATCTGCGTCTGCCCGCGGGCATCGACGCGATCGTCGGGGTGCCGGGCGTGCGCATCGACGGATCCACTGGGTCGGCGGGGTCAGCCGACGACGACGAGGTGCTCGTGCTCGCCCCCGCGAACCGCGACCGCTTCGTGCTCCCCGTGCTCGACGGCGCGGCGTTCTGGGCGATCGCGACCAGCACCGCCGACGACCTCACGAGCCGTAGCGTCGAGCGCGCGACGGTCGACGAGCTCCGCGGCACCTTCGCGCCTCCCGCGCCGCTCACGCGCCTCGACGTGCGACGCGAAGGCGACACGCTCGTGCTCGAACGCGAGGCGGCGCTCCTGGTGCTCGCTTCACGTGAGCACGTCGTGCACGTCTTCGATGCGCGCACGCAGGTGCCGGCCTCGTGGTTCACGAGCGCCGTCACCGCGATCGACACCGACGCCACCCGCGGCCCCGAAGGCTGGAACCTCGACGAGGTCGAGCGCCGCTGGGCCCGCCGCGCGATCCGCCCGGTCCCGTAGCTCCGGGGACCGCGCCGACGAGAGGGGCAACCGTCGCCTGCCGACGGAACGTTCGATCTGGAGACGCGCGACCCCAGATCGCGGCCCTTCAAACGCACGAAACCACATCGTTTTCTGGCGGCACGGCGTTCGCACACTCGTCGCCTCGGTCATGCCCACGGGGTCCATCGCCCTCGCTCTCCTCGTCACGCTCGGCGTGGCGGGCTGTGCGTCGGGCTCCACGCTCGACACGCAGCGCCGCGAGCGCGACGCCTCGGCGCCCTCGGAGGACCCGCTCTCGGGCGACGACGCGGGGCTCGTGGACGCGGGCGCCTTCGACACCGGAGCCGAAGACGCCGCGACGGAGGCTGAAGACGCGGGCGTCGACGCGCGCGTGTGCGTCGCCGAGACCTGCGACGGCACCGACGAGGACTGCGACGGTCGCATCGACGAAGGCGCGACCTGCCCGTGCGAGCAGCTCTCGTGGGAAGGCCGCTCGTACCTCTTCTGCGACACCGAGCGGAGCTGGCCGGGCGCGCGCATGCACTGCGAATCGACCGGCTACTCGCTCGCGGTGATCGACGACGCGACCGAAGACGCCTTCGTCTTCGCCGCCGTGCTCGCGCGCGAGTGGGGCGACACCTGGCTCGGTCACAACGACCTCGTCGACGAAGGCGTGTGGACCTGGCTCGACGGCGCGGCGATGCGCTACGTGAACTGGGACGAAGGCGAGCCGAACGACGGCGGCGAGAGCGGCGAAGACTGCGGCGTCGTCATGACCGCGGACGGCCGCGAGTCGTATTGGGACGATCGCCCCTGCGACGGCGAGCGCACGTACGTCTGCGAGTCGCGCTGAGCGTCAGTTCGTCGGCGTCGATCGTGCGTTCGAGCCGAACCGTTCTCGTCGTGATCGACGCGCGCGACGCCCGGTCGGCGCTCGATCCATCGGCGCTCGATCCATCGGCGCTCGATCCATCGGCGCTCGATCAATCGACGATCGCGAAGCGCAGCTCGCGCGTCTCGTCGCCGCGGCGGTACTCGACCACCAGCTCGCTCGCGACGCGCAGCCCGTTCCACACCGCGAGCGCCTGCTCCGGGCGCTCGATCGGCGACGCGTTCACGCGCACCACGGTGTCGCCCGGCTGCAGATCGAGCGACGCGAAGCGAGGATCGTCGGGGTAGAGGCTCGTGAGCCGGAAGCCCACGAAGGTCTCGCCTTCGAGGTGCGGCTCGGTGATCACGCCCTGCAGGAAGCGGCCGAAGCCCGCGTCGAGGATCGGCAGGAGCTCCGCGCGCGCGATCGTGCCTTCGGTGGTGGGGGACGCGTACGTCTCGCGAACCGGCTCGGGCTCGGGGGCGCTCGTGGTCGGAGCCGGCGACGAGGTCGAGCCGCCACAAGCGGCGAGGGCGAGGAGCAGGGCGAGCGCGCGCATGGCGAAAACGAGCCACGCCGGATCGACCCGGTCAAGAAAGCGGGCGTCCACCGTCGCTCGCGGTCCGCGGCCGAGCGCAGGAACGTCGGCTTCCGGTTGGCGCCCGCGCCGGTGCTGATACGCTCGGGCCCGTGCCCAAGCGGGACTACTACGAAGTGCTCGGGGTCGCCCGCGAAGCGTCCGCCGACGAGCTCAAAAAGGCGTACCGCGATCTCGCGCGCCGCTATCACCCCGACAAGAACCCCGACGACGCGGAGGCGGAGGAGCGCTTCAAGGAGGCGAGCGAAGCCTTCCGCGTGCTCTCGGATCCGGAGCAGCGCAAGCGCTACGACCGCTTCGGCCACCAAGCCTTCGAGCGCGGAGGAGCGAGCCCCGGCTTCGATCCCTCCGACTTCAGCGGCGGTTTCGGTGAGATCCTCGAGGGCATCTTCGGCGACGTGCTTGGTCGCGCGCGCGGCCGCAAGCGCACGGGCCGCGATCTTCAGATCGACGTCTCGGTGACCTTCGAGGAGGCCGCCCTCGGGGCTGACAAGACCGTGACGGTCACGCGTCCGCAGCCCTGCGATCGGTGCAGCGGCTCGGGCGGCGAGCCCGGCACCACCGTGCGGAGCTGCCCCACCTGCGACGGCCGCGGCGAGGTCCGCTTTCAACGCGGGATCTTCGCCACCACCCGCACCTGCGCGACCTGCGGAGGCACCGGCAAGAAGCCCGAGGTGCCGTGCACGAAGTGCCGCGCGACCGGGCTCGTCGAGGGACAGCACGAGCTCTCGGTGCGCATCCCCGCGGGCGTCGAGGACGGCGCGGTGCGCTCGGTGCGCGGCGCGGGCGAGGTCGGTCCGGGCGGACCGGGCGATCTGCACCTGACGATCCGCGTCGAGCCGCACCCGCTCTTCGAGCGCCGTGGGGTCGACGTCCTCTGCACGGTGCCGATCACCTTCCCGCAGGCGGTGCTCGGCGCGACCCTCGACATCCCGACCCTGGAGGGCAAGGTGCAGATGAAGCTCCCGCCCGGCACCCAGAGCGGCAAGTCGTTCCGCCTGCGCGGCAAGGGCATCACCGCCTACGGCGGGGTCGGAAAAGGCGATCAGCTCGTGACGGTGATGGTCGAGGTTCCCGAGAAGATCACGCGCGAACAACGGCGATTGATCGAGGCCCTCGCGGCCGAGATGGGCACCGACACCCTCCCGCAGCGCGCGAGCTTCCTCGACAAGCTCAAGGGTTTGTTCGACTAGACTAGAAGCTCAGCCGATTTCGCAAGCCGCCCTGCCGGACGGCGCGCAGCGACCGAAGGGAGCGAAGGCTCGTGGGAGGGGGCCCCTCG
>ERZ761607.1853-NODE-1853-length-24607-cov-38.408765_pt1 | contig 24607 bp, 33 predicted proteins | sample MGYA00511164_ERZ761607 | MGnify/ENA primary metagenome ERZ761607 (study PRJEB28899, sample SAMN02445080) | bioreactor sludge metagenome | biome: EBPR sludge | place: Australia: Brisbane, Thorneside Wastewater Treatment Plant | collected 2011-06-22 ... | reverse complement strand
CCCCAATTCTCCGGGTAAGTCCCGAGTGAACAACCTATTGAGAGATCACAGCTAGCGCGCGTCTGGGCGGCGCGGCCTGCTGCCTTCCGGGCGCTCATGCGACCACCCGCAACACTGGCAACTTGTCCGCAAAGGCGGGCAAGGCGGCAGGCTCACGCGGGCCGATGTAACGGGCCTCGACGTAACGGCGAGCAAGGCCAACGACCAGGCGCAGGTTTTGAATCTCCCACGGCTGGAACGAATACCCCTCAGGAGTCACCAAAGCCCCGTCACGGGCAAATCGCCACCCTTCCCAGCCCTCGACGTGGACGATAGCCCTGGCACGCATCCTGACGAGCTTGAAGGCCGGGTAGGGGATGCGGTTGACCCCGGTTTCCCAGTTGCGAATGCTGCGGACAGACACACCGATGTACTCAGCGGCCTGCTTCTGGGTCAGGCCAGCGGTCATGCGCTCGGCATGGAAGCGGTCGGGATCGGCCCAGACGAAGTGCGGATGGCGGCGCGGTTGCTTCTTGCGGCGGTGTTTTTCAATCATCGCGACCCCCTGAAAGCAGTTCGGCCGGGACGCCGTCGAGGTCGGCCGGAAGGCCGTCATCGATGTCGGACAGGTCGATATCATCGACGGCAGGACGAATGCGGCCCGAATCAGGGAACGGACAGGACTGTACCAGCTCAACCAGCCGGTTCTTGAGCACGTGGGCGACGGCTGACAGGCCCTCGGGTTCCTCGACTTCGCCAAGAACGTGATCGATGGCATCGGTCAGGATCGCCAGCTCCAGATGCCAGGTGTTGAGGCGTTCGGCGTAGTCGATCATGCCGCACCCCCCGCAAGGGCGCAGGAAAGCGGAAGCGCTACGGCAACGCTTTGGACCTCAAGACGCCACCGGTGAAGCTGACCCACAACCCGGCACCGGGCAGGTACATCGTGGACGCGATGCGCAAAGCCGTATCCGCCTTGGCGAACATCCGAGGCTGGCGAGACTTCTCGGACATAAGGTAATAAGTTTTGCCACCCTGACGGCCCGGAGGCAGGAACACCAACGCCCAGCGCTCGCCATGCTTGAGCAGTTGCAACCTGCCGACATGACGGCCTATGCCTGCCAGTGCTTTCATGCCTTCGAGGGTCAGGCCCTCCATTCTCGAAAATACCCCGTTTTCCATCCGTCGCCCTCCGATCGAAACCGCAAAATAGATGTTTTGCGGATGGAATGCAAGAAACGTCTGTTTGGCGCACTTGCAACGGACGGCCTGAAATCCAAGCCGCACAAGGCATAGCGCGACGCGTAACCGGCCGCAGTGTCAATTTGAGACTGAACGGACTAGTGTTACTTAGCCGAAGTCTGAGATAGGCCCCGGACTTTTTCCCGTCGCTGGATCCAGAGCGCGGTTTTTGCCGACCGTCAGCCAGGTCGAACGGTAGTCCCAAAATGTGACTATTTTCGGGACCAGAAAGGGCGGTTTCCCTTGGCGGCACGGGTTGCCGCTCCCAATCTGTTACTTCGCATAATGTATACATTCGATTAATCAATGACTTACGCGATGTTAATAAAATCGTTGTCAGGTACCGGCGAATTTCATCAAGGGGAACGAATTTCGACGATGCGCGAAGCAAAGGGGAGGCAGGTTTTTCCATGCTAAGTCCTTCGGCTGGGTTGAACAAGTTTCGGGGTTTGCGGGGGTCAGTGCTCGCACGCGAGCCGCGCGCGGCAGACGCCGCGCACGAGCTGCGTGCTACTTCGGGGAACGGCCAGCGGACGGTGCGCGCCAGCGCAGCGGTAGCAAAGAGCCAGCGGACGGCTGGCTGCCGCTGAGGGGGCTTGCAGGCTGACGCCTGTCCGATGGGTGCGGGCTGGATCATGCTTCGCCAAGTGAAGCGGAGCGCCGACAGGGCGTCGGCCGTCCCTCCGGCCGCGCTAGCGCGCGTCTGGACGGCACGTCCTGCCGCCTGCCGGGCGCTCATGCGACCACCCGCAACGCTGGAGGCATGGCCGCTACAGCGGGCAAGGCGGCAGGCGTGCGAGCCTCCATGTAGCGGCGAGCCAAGCCGACCACCAGCGTCAGGTTTTGCAGTTCCCATGGCTGGAAGGAACGGCCATCCGGGGTCACCAAAGCGCCGTCACGGGCAAATCGCCAGCCTTCCCAGCCCTCGACGTGGACGATTGCCCTTGCGCGCATCCTGACGAGCTTGAAAGCCGGGTAGGGGATGCGGTTGACCCCGGTTTCCCAGTTGCGAATGCTGCGGACAGACACCCCGATGTACTCAGCAGCCTGTTTCTGGGTCAGACCAGCGGTCATGCGCTCAGCATGGAAGCGGTCGGGATCGGCCCAGACGAAGTGCGGATGACGGCGCGGTTGCTTCTTGCGGCGGTGTTTCTCGATCATGCCGGCACCTCCTCGGGAAACGGACAGGAGGCGACCAGCGCATCGAGACGCGAGCGCAGCACGTAGGCTGTGGCTGACAGGCCTTCGGGTTCCTCGATACCTTGCAGCACGTGGCCGATGGCGTCAGCGAGGATGGCAAGCTCCAGATGCCAGGTGTTCAGGCGGTCCCAATCCTCAGACATGGCGGGCCTCCTTGCGCGGAAGATCGGGGAAAGCGGCCCAGCCGCCGGCGTCGAAGGCAAGCCGGGCCTGTTCGGCCATGCGGATGCAGTAGGCCTGCGTGCCGTGGGCGTAGGGCGTGCCGTTGACAGTCAGAACCCAGCCCAAGCGACCGGCTGGACGGATGGTCAGAGAGAGAGTTTTCTGGCTCATGCCGCACCCCCAAAAACGGTCGATTTTGACCCCACGTCTGGACGCGGGTTTACAGGGAGTTTCGAGCCGGGAAGCGGCGTGGATGCGTGGGCGTACAAGTTGCCACCCATGGCACTAAGTCCGGGTATTACATAGGACCCGGACTTTTTCCCGTCGCTGGATCCAGAGCGCGGTTTTTGCCGACCGTCAGCCAGGTCGAACGGTAGTCCCAAAATGTGACTATTTTCGGGACCAGAAAGGGCGGTTTCCCTTGGCGGCACGGGTTGCCGCTCCCAATCTGTTACTTCGCATAATGTATATTAGCGGTTTCTGATATACCACTCTTTGGAGTAACGCGCTAACTCAAGCCTGCTGCGGGTTCCGCAGCATCCAGACTGGTTATGTCCATGTCCCTCGTTAAACCTGGGGAGGGATATGATCAAGTTCACTGTACTGAGTACGAAGGGCGGGGTCGGTAAGACCACACTAGCAGCAAATCTTGGTGCACTCATGGCGGACATGGGGCTGAGAGTCCTGCTTGTCGACGCTGATGTGCAGCCCGCGCTATCAAAATATTACCGTATTAAGCGCGAAGCTCCGTTTGGCCTCACAAAAGTCATCACCACCGGATATGTCACTGAGGATTGCATCTCTCAGACGGTAATCGATGGGCTCGATGTAATCCGGTCGGACGATCCAGATGGCAGTCTCCAAACCTGGCTCCTGCATCGGATTGATCGCGGCGAACGACTTGGCAATGCCCTAAATTCCCCAGCCGTATCCGAAGACTATTACGACTGTGTCTTAATCGACACGCAGGGAACCGTAGGCCCACTGCAGGACACTGCCGCACTCGCCGCCACGCAGATCATTTCCCCAATCAAGCCGGAAATCCTGTCGGCACGTGAGTTCAAAACGGGAACGATGGAATTGCTGGCGCGGCTTGAGCCCTCACCAAACTCGAAATACAGGGTAGGGCCGGTCAAGGCAGTCATTTCGATGCAGGACCGGACTGCCGACGCGAGAATCATCGCGGAGTCGATCAGACAGGACTTCATCAAGCTGGGCGGACGGGTCACGGTCCTCGATACGGTAGTTCCTGATGCTAAGTCCTACAAGGAATCGGCCACCCTGTGCATCCCTGCGCACCGGCATGAACCGTCGCGCAAGGGCACGATGCCATCTGCCTATGAAACCATGCACGCTCTCCTCTGGGAGTTGGTGCCGAGCCTCGCAGGTCATTACGCCGGATCGGAGGCAGCACAAGACATAGGCCGTGACGGAGCTGAAGCATGATGGCGGGCGGAAAGAAAAAGCCCCCACTCATGAACATCCCGAGTTCGATCAAGATGGTGGACTTGGCTGCCAAGCATGGGTTTACCCCAAAGTCCGATTCGGAAAAGCGGACCGTACGGGAGCGCCTGAAACTGGAGGTGTCCAACAGCCTGAACGTGCCGGCGCCAAACAGCGGGAGCGGCCTCAAGCATGACACTGAAGTGGATGATTCGTGGGCGAGTCTTCCCGTAACCACCGTCCACTTCTATGAGCGTAATCCCCGCAAGGCGAACAACGAAGCCTACGCTGAGCTGAAGGAGAGCATCCGGGTCAACGGAATCCTCCAACCCTTGACCGTCACCAAGCGGCCGGGAGAAACCCATTACATCTTGTACGCGGGTGGCAATACCCGCCTGCAAGCCATCCGGGAGTTGTGGGAAGAAACCGCAGAACCGAAGTTTCGCGAAACCCGCGTCATCATCAAAGCTTGGCGCGGCGAGGCTTCCGTTCTGCTGGCCCACATGGCCGAAAACACCCAGCGCAACGACATGACCTTCTGGGATCGTGCCAACGGGACGCTGGAAATAAAGCGGCAGATGGAAGAGGAGGGCGGTAAAACACTCTCACACCGGGAGTTTGAAGCCGAAATCAAGAAATTCGGCCTCCAGACTGATCTGCGAACTCTCAGCATGTACCGATTCGCAGTCGAAAAAATTGCCGATGTCGGCCCGTGGCTTTCCGGTTTAGCCGTGCGAGCCATCCAGCCTCGCCTGAACCTGTTGTTGAAGCTGGCTAATCATCACGACATCGAGGAAAGCGCTTTCTACGCCGAGGTGGTCACGCCAACCGCAAAGACCATAGCCGGCATGGTTCTGGAAGATAGCCATGCGTTTACCGCTGACTTGTTTCTTGGTCGATGCGAGGCCAGCTTGTCTGCCCGGCTGGAATTGACTGAACGGGACATGGGCAAGTTTCTCACCGCCATGGAGCGCTTCCCTGACATGACGCTGGAAGGTTTGCAGCGGATATGCAAGCCCCAGCGTCCGGTCGAACCCCAAACTCAATCCACACCAGAGTCTGTCGGCCAGGAACCGGGGAAATCGTCACAGTCCATTGCTCTTGCTCCACGATTGCTCGGGATAACCACACCGACTAAGCCGACCGCAACAGAGCACGGTGAACGCAGCCAAAGAGTGAGTTCAACGGCTTCCCATTCCACAGTCAGTTTCCCCCCGATCCCAGCTGAGAGAGGAGAGTCGAACCGGTTGATGACCTTGATTCAGCAAGTGCTTGTCTCCGCCGGCCTCGGCTCCTGCTATGAGCCTTCACCTGGCATGCCCATGGGGTATTGCATGGGATTCCCCAAGGATGGACCACTTGATTTGAAAGAGAACGCGCAAAGCCGCCAGGCTGCCTGGTGGGTGCTTGCGATGGCAAGCGGACAGTTCGAACCGGACGTGTGCCGGTCTGGCCTTGACGACCCCAATGAGTGGCGCACCTTGATCCTGGAAGAAGGTAGCCAGGAAACGCTGGGAGGCCTGGAACTCGCCATACAGCACAACATTGGTGGCCAAGGTGAGTTTCTGCCGATTCCATGGCTGCTGAACCCGGACAACCCTATTGCGGGCGTGTGCCTTGAGTTGCTCTCGGTCATTCGTGGAGGGGCTCGATCATGATGATGGTTCGCGTCACCGACAATACGCTGAGAGCCTCGCTGCTGATGCACTTGATCGAGCAGCTTGAGCGTGGCGACCTTGCCGTCCTGCTGGAAAAGGGCGCTTGTCCGCGGTCCATGGATCGGTTGCGAGGTCTCGCCATTAACGAAATTCTGCACCTGGCCTCATCAGGCCATCCCGACATCCATTTCTCGATCGATGAGGGCGGTTTCGAACTCGGAATCGAAACCCTGTTTCGGCGCAAGCAGGAAACCGAGCATTTGGTGTATTGCATCCAGAATGGCGCCAGCCAGTCGATGCTAAACCAATTGTTCCCGTCGACCGACCCGCGTGTCATCCAGACCTACCGCAAGCTCCTCAAGAATGACCGCAAAATCGGCCGTGTCGCGCTACCTGATGAAAGTGTCCGCGATCTGATCCACCAATGCTGGTTCGGGATGAATGAGGAATACCCCGAGATCACCACTCTCCGCGAAAAACTCATGCTTCTGCATGGGTTTTTCAGCAACTATTCCCTCGACGGGCTGTACGCCACCGTCAATGAATTCAACGAACCCCCAAGGAAGCACCATGGCCAGAAATAAAAGCCGTGCCACGCCTCCGGACTGTCTGCCAATGAATCCATCGACAGACGATCAGGCCGTCTACAACACGATCAGCCCAGCAATGTTGCTGGACATATTCGACGAGCCAATAGTGTTCCAGCGTGCCTATGTGGGTCTGACAGGCAGCGCTGTGGCAGCACTGTTCCTGTCATACGCGATCTACACGATAGACCGTCTTCCGAAAGACGCGGAAGGCTGGTTCAGAAAGACTGGGGATGAATGGAAGGCTGAAACGGGACTGACCCGCTTCGAGCAGCAAACGGCTCGCCGTATCCTGCGGGAGCTGGATGTTCTGATTGAACGGCGGGCGGGCTTGCCGGCCGAGCTTTGGTTCAAGATTCGAATTGATCGCATTCTTGAGCTGCTATCGGATCAGGCAGAAGCCAAGTGGGGGCAGGTCATCTAGGACCAGATGATGCCCCACGCATACGCCATAGCTGCCAAATCGAGTCAGGTGAACGAAAACCTGGCCCAGGGGGTGAAAGACCTCCTGTCGGCGCTTGGTAACCGCTACGTGGCGTATTACCCCTCCCTCGCCGAATTGACGGGTTCTCCCAAAGCCGCCCTGATGCTTGGACACGCAATGTTTATGACCCGTGTGGTCCTGGACAAGCAGCCCAGCCGCGGAGGGTGGTTCTGGAAGACCTCGAAGGAATGGAAGCAGGTCGCCGGATTGAGCGTCCGGGAGATTGAAACGTCTCGCAAAGTGCTTTTAAAAGACGGCATATTGCAGGAATCAAGACGTGGCATGCCAGCCAAACTCTGGTTCAGGGTCGATCTTGACCGTCTGGCTTTGAGGCTGTGCCAGTATGCCAATACCACCTACCGTCCTTGGTCATGGGAAGACCGGGTGCTGAAAACGCTGCTCGGTAAACCGGTGATGTTCTACGCTCCTTTCGCATGGGCGGCGGACAGCGCTTTGGCGGGTCTCTATATGTCCAGCCTGTTCAATCGGCTGCGGCAGACATTATCCCGGAACGAAGTTGACGAGGCAGGCTGGTTCAGCAGCCCAACCAGCCAATCACTGATCCATCTCCATTTTGGCCGTCGCATGTTGATGAATGCCCGAGCCAAACTGATCGAGTCCGGCATGATGGAAGAGGTGCGGGAAAGCCGTATGCAATCCCAGTTGTTGTCGCGCATTATGTTAAAAACACTGCCGGCCAAAATCTGCCTGGAAGCCAATGAATTCCACAGTTTGTCGGAATCCAACAAACTAGATTGCCGGAATCCGACAAACAACAGTTGCTCAAAACGCGTAACAAGAGTTGCCGGAACCGTAAAACAAGAGTTGCCGGAACCGCAAGACAACAGTTCACGTTTCCGCGAAACAAGTTCTGCGGAAACAGCAACTCACTCTAATAAAGAAATAAATACTCCATACCACCCCCTCCATAACAGCTTGGAGGGGGTGGGCGTATTCGATTTCCCCAAGACCATCCGGACTGCGCCAGCAAGCGCTGATCTGGAAAACCTGATCTATCCGGACAAGCTGCTTCCCGGCGAGAAACAGACCGCACGGCAGATTCTGCACGGCAGCCCCAATCCTCAACTCATCCTCGACGAGCTGGCAGGCCAGATGCAGGACGGCCACGTCAAAAATGCGATCGGCTACCTGCGAACCCTGAAAACCAGACAACAGGCCGGGACATTTGAGGCTGAGTACGCCCATCGGGTTGAAGCAGATCGAAAGCGCCGGCAGGAAATACTGGAACAGCGAAAGCGCCTGATCGTTGAGCCACAAACACAGTTTGCGACAAACCGGGATTCCGCCCGGATCAAGCTGACCGAACTGCGTCAGACCATTTGGGGAAAGAAATGACCAGAGCCACGGCTACAGGAAGTGAGGGTGATGGTAGTGCCATCACCGAACAGGCAACCGCAAGGTGGCGCAGCAGGAAGTGAGAGTGATGGTAGTGCCATCACCGAACAGGCAACCGCAAGGTGGCGCAGCAGGAAGTGATGACTATAGACGGAGGCATTTGATGGCAACACCGAAATCGAAGATCAAGTTCCCTACCTCGGCGGATTCTCCGTTCGAGGATGGGTATGACATTGCTGGGGAGCGAGATGCTCTGAAAGATTTGGTCGAGGCGGAGGAACCGGACGAGAAAGATCCTCGCTGGGAGCGTTTCATGGACCTGCTCGAAAGGGAAGAGCGCCTGCGGCAGGAACAGGCGAATCGCCAGCAACGCCAATACGCTGACCCGATCGTTCCCGATCATGAGGCACGTGCACTGAAGGCAATCGGCAGCCTCGTTGCTGATGAGACTGATGTGATGGCAATCCATACCAAGGAGGCCTACCGACTGTTCATCGGCAGGACGCGTGATGAAAGCCCGCGCGGCTACGGAATCACCAGTGGGAAGAAGGTTGCAGCAGTGCTCCGGTCAATCTGGAACCTGTCGGCCAATGACAATCCCTATGCGGACTGGATTCTGGTGCAGGTGACGGATCGGGTCGGCGAACTGCGCCAACAGCTTGAGCATGCCGGAAAGCATTTCCAGGACGATCTGGACAAGTTGCAGGCGCGTGGCCTGCGCGTGTCCGTATTGAAGAGTCGTGCGCCAGTGGAAGTGGAACTGGGTTTCCGCAGTCCCTACGGTTACATGATCGTGGATCTGATCCTGGACTTTGACTGGTATGCGCGTGTGGTCAAGACGATGGTGCAAAAGAATCGGCTGGGCGACATCGAAGGGAAGGAAGACATGTACCAGATGACCAAACGGATTCGGGCGTTGTTCGAATCCACCTTGCCCTATCAGAAGTATCTCCTCCGTGAGGAGTTGCGCCTGCTATCAAGGAGCGATTTCCTCCCTGGCGCCAGCGATGAAGCAAGGAAGCGGGTTGAAGCAGCGGTTGGGATATTCGGTGAGGTACCGCAGCCGATCTTCACCGGTGAAATGCGACCGCGTCATAGCCGTCGTCGGGCAGATGTGAGTGAGGCAGAGATGCGATTGCTGGTGGATGTGGCGCAGGGGAAAGTGGATACGGCCGGAAGTGATCTGACCCAGGAAAACACGCTCCTATGAGCGGTTTGTCATCAATCCAGATGGATAAAAGGCCTTTTAAGGGTAAGGGGGCGGATGAGTGGCTGGCGCGGCTCCATCGTGACTACCGGAAGGTCGTGTTTGAGATGGAGGAATTGTCCGAGCACTCGAAGGGTGCTGCAGGCAATGCCTGGTATGTGTATCTGCATCACCGGAAATCGACTGGGCAACGCTTCCTGATGTGGCGCAGCTTTGGCGTGAAGCATGTCCACCTGACATGGGACAGCATCCAACCCACGCTGGGCCGAATGACCCGGTCACAGCAGGACTGGTTTGAGGACGTCAATGCGGCAGTGCGGTTGCTGAATGCGAAGGAGGTCGTGACCAGAAAGGCAATACGCATGGCACAGGAACTGAACAGTGAGGATTGAAGCAATGAAACGGGTACGCCACCCCATGGCGTGGGTTTTTTAATCAACTGAAGGAGAAGAGTCAATGAGCAATGAATTTCGTGGCACGGGCAATTTGGGCGACAACCCCACGTTGAAGACCGTCCTGGTCAAGGGCGAGGATCGTAAGGTCGCAGAGATCCGGGTGTTCTTCGACGAATACAAGCCGGATGGTCAGGGCGGTTTCGAGCAGTCCGGTGGGTTCTGGATGAATGCTTCGGTGTGGGACAAGCGCGGCGAGGATGTTGCCCAGCACCTGCGCAAGGGGGCGCGTGTGCATATCGCCGGCCGCCTGGCCGAGCAGGAGTGGACAGACAAAGAGTCTGGCGAAGTGCGGAAAACGATGCAGCTCAATGCCGACGATGTCTATCTGTCGCTGTCTCGTCTGGAGGAAGTGAAATTCAGGCCGAAAGCGCAGGAAGTGGGTGCTTGATGCGAACAGTCCCCTCTCTGCTGCTTTCATCAGCGCTCATGCTCAATACCTCAGCATTTGCTGCTGAGAATCACGAGCTGATGATGTGCAACACCTATTCGGGTGGCGGAGGTGTCAGCGTCAAGGGCAGAACCCTCAAGTGCGAAGGCGAACCGGATGCTCGCGGCTACAGCAAATTCTGGACTACGAGTCTAACGGACCTGTACGGCCAGGGTTGGAGGGTTGAGTCCATGTCGACCTACCCGGCGAGCTCATCCGGGGAGGCGACGGTGATTTTCCTGTTGAACCGGACAACGACATCCGGCCCCGCTTCACCTGCGCAGAAATAGGAGGCTTCATGAGACACCCAACACAGCCTGAGGAAAACATGATTGCAGCGGTGCTGCAATCGGTGTCGGAAGACGCGTGCCGGCATGGGATGGGCTCGGGATGTTTTCATGGATTCGAGTTCAAAGCCATGAGGCTTGGACAGCGTGCCAGACCAGGTGCAATGGCAAGAGTAAAGGTTGTGGTCAGTCAGGATGGCGAGGTGATCGAATCGCGATTACTCGATGTTCCGAATGATCCGTTGTAGGCCGCAGCTGGGTTGAGTCGGGGTTATGAGCCAGCACTATTTCAACACGACGTTTGACGGTGAACCCGTGACCGTCATTCTTGGATGGCACGCAGCGGTTTGTTCAGGGAGGTGATGCAGTGATAGACAAGAACTGGCAGGCAATTGCCCCGGATCCTGATTGGGTGAGGCAGGAAGTAGCCCGCCTGAATGAGGCAGTCGATGAATTTGCCAGCGCCATGAAGGCGAAGCTCGCGCAGAAAGCGCATGAGGGCTGGACTGGCTGGGACAAGCCTGAATCGGGGATCAAGATCTGGAATGCCATGCTTGCCCAAGGCGCTGCGGTACCGCTGGCCAAGGGGCAGGAAGTGGATATTGCCAATCTGGCGATGATGCTATGGCGGACAAATGGGCGGATGGAATGAATGCCCTTGCGCACTGGTGCCCGATGATATCGACCGAGCTGGCATCTTTCATTGATGTGTCTGCGATTTCAGGAGGGCTTGAGTGAAGCTCTACCTCTGCGAAAAGCCTTCACAAGGCAGAGAAATCGCCGGCCACATCGGTGCGCGGACACGTGGCGAAGGATGCATTACTGGTAACGGTGTAACGGTAACCTGGGCCATCGGCCACCTGGTTGAGCAGGCGAAACCGGAGCACTACAACCCGGCATTGAAATTCTGGGACATCGCGCACTTGCCTGTGCTGCCGGATGAGTGGCACATGGAGGTGAAGCACCAGACCCGTGATCAGTACAAGATCGTCTCGAAGCTGTTGAAGCAGGCAACTGAGGTTGTCATTGCCACCGATGCCGACCGTGAGGGCGAAGTGATCGCACGGGAGCTGATGCAGCTGAACGGCTACCGCGGGAAGGTTTCGCGCCTTTGGCTTTCAGCGTTCGACGATGCGTCGGTGAAGAAGGCTCTGGCAAATATCCTGCCGGGCGAGAAGACGCTGCCGATGTATTTCTCCGGGATGGGCCGAAGCCGGGCGGACTGGCTGGCCGGGATGAATCTCACCATGGCCTTGACCAAGGCGTTCGGTGCCGGTGGCAAAGACGGAACCTTGCATTGTGGTCGTGTACAGACGCCGGTGCTGGCTTTGGTGGTGCGGCGCGAACGGGCCATCGCCGCGTTCGTTCCAAAGGCGCACTTCGGGGTCAATGCGACCTTCCTGATGGGCGGGGCATCCGTGACGATGGCCTGGATGGCGCGAGCGGCGCTTCTCGACGATGAGGGGCATCTCGTCGACCGCGGAAGTGCAGAGGCGGTGGTCAAGCAGGTCGCAGGGCAGACCGGGAAGGTGAGCCTTGTCGAGACGACACAGGAACGCGAAGTCGCGCCGTTGCTGTATAGCCTGGGATCACTCCAGCGGGAGGCCTCGGCGCGCTTCGGGATGAAGGCGCAGGCCGTACTCGATGCTGCGCAGGCACTTTACGAGAAACATAAGGCGACATCGTATCCACGAACGGATTGCGAATACCTGCCGCGCTCGATGCTGACCGAATCGAACGAGACGCTGCAGGCCATCGCCGGGGCGAAGCCCGAACTGGCAACACTGGCCACGGTTGCCGAGTCAGCGCTCAAGGGTGCCGATGAGCGTTTCCGGGGCAGGGCATTCAACGACAAACAGATCACGGCCCACCACGCGATCATTCCGACGCGAAACCCAAACATCGATGTGTCGGCCATGACGCCGACCGAGCGGACGGTCTTCGACATGGTTTGTCGACGGTATCTGGCGCAATTCCTGGGGGATTACCAGTACAGCAAGACGGTGATCGAAGTGATCTGCGAGGCAGAGAAATTCAGGGTGAGCGGCAAGACGCCGCTGGTCCCCGGCTGGCGGCAGACCCTGCCCGAGGCGACGAAAGCACCCACGGACAAGGACGATGATCAGGAGGAGGCGGTAACGCTCCCGAAGGTACGTGTCGGCGAGGATGCCCGCAACCTGCGATGCGAGGTGCAGGACAGAAAGACCTCGCCGCCCAAGCGTTATACCGAGGGCACGCTGTTGGCCGCGATGGAGTCGATCGACAAGGAGATCGAGGATCCGCGCTGGAAGTCGGTGATGAAGAACAAGGAGAAAGCGGGCATCGGAACGGATGCAACGCGTTCGGCCATTATCGAGGGGTTGTTCAAGCGGGACTACATCGTCGCCAAAAAGAAGGAGCTGTTGCCGACCGAGAAAGCTGTCGCGCTGATTGGACTGATCGAGGAGGTTTCGCCGGAAATTGCAGATCCAGTCTTGACTGCTCAGTGGGAAGATCGACTGAGCCAGATTGAGAAGGGCGAGATCGAGTTGTCGCAGTTTGAACGCAGTCTTGGCGAGTGGCTGGTGCAGGTGATTGACGGCATCAAGAGTCAGAATGGCACGCGGCAGATCTCCGTGTCTGGAAAGACTCGTGATTTGCCGACCAATGGAAGTGCGGACGTGGCGTGCCCTGCTTGCGGCAAGCCAATGCACAGAATTGATGGCCAGAATGGCTTCTTCTGGGGTTGCACAGCGTACCGGGAAGGGTGCAAGTCGACGCTCCCCGATGTCGACGGTAAACCCGGAGCCGCCAGACAGGGATCGCTTCCACAATCGCAGGCAGGGCCTTCCTATCCATGCCCCAGATGCCAGAAGCCTCTACGCCTGATGAAAGGCCCCAAGGGACCATTCTGGGGATGCACGAGCTACCCGGAGTGCAAGCACACCCAGCCGGATGATGAAGGGAAGCCAGGCGTTCGAACTGACGAAGTGGCAGGAAAGGTTCGGCGACCCGAGGCGGCCGTGGCGCGAGGAACACCCATACGTACCGCTAGGGCAGGTGCAGCCTGTCCGGACTGCAAGACAGGCTTGCTCGTCAGCAAAACCATGAAAGATACCGGTAAGGCATTCGTGGGATGCAATCGCTTTCCTGCCTGCAGATTCTTTGCATGGCCAACGAAATAGCCGGACGCGAGTGAAGCACACCACACGTATCGAAATTCCCTGCGCCGAGCCGGTATGGCTGGTTGCCGAATGCAACTGATTCTAACCAAGAGGGAGTCTTTGATATGGAAATGCAAAATAGTAACGGGGCTGGCGATGCGGAATCACAATCCCTGTATTGGTTAAGCCCCGGTGTGGACGTGCCGGTCCTGGAAGATGAGGCCGAGGATCCGCGAACCTACGAGACCATCTACGGGTTCATGGTCGACGTCGGAGCAGGGGAGGCTGTGTTCTCCCCGCAGGGCGAATTTATGGACCAATCCCCGATTTGGCGCATGGATGTGGCCAGTGATTTGCTCGCATCGATCATTCAGGTCTATGAGCACGCCGCTGTGGAATACCTCCGGGAATTACAGAGCCAGAAGAAGGCTGATGACGCATCGATGGATGCTAGTGTTGACCGATACAAGGAGCTCCTCAAAGAGGCCGGGCTTCCATTCTCGGATTCACTGGAGCGAAAGATCCGTAGCGATCAGCGATATATCGAGGATGCGCTTGAGGGGGCGTTGAGTAATGACAATACGTGATGCCCAATCGCAATGGAAGATTGGCCCCGGTGTGGACGTGCCCGTCCCAGAGAATCTGACAGCCGTACTCCCTTCTGCAGCCCCACTGCGCGGTTTTTACTTCGATTCCGGCCTGGGGGATGCCATTTTTATTCCCGACGCCACACTCATGGAGCTTACGCCACGCAAGCGACTTGGCGTTATTGATGGGTTGCTGGCGTCAATCGAACAGGTCAGGCTGCATGCACTTGTGGAGTTGTTCCGAGACTTCCTAGACCATCTGGCGGTGAAGATTCCAATTTCGACTGACGCTGACGCCGAATTCGATTTTGCAATTCGGGCTTTCCTGGCTTACTGCGCCGATGAGAAGATTTCCCTTCCTGGGGAAGCGGGCGACATGAAGGCCATTTTGTGTCTGCACGTTTCGTTCAACGCTGCTTCCGATGCAGGCAACCTCCCCAGAGGTCGCCAGAAAGGAGGGGGGAATTGTGGGTGAAAGCAACCCCGAAATCGAATGTTCAGATCAAACATGGATTATTGCCGAATGGCCGGACGGCACCTGGTGCGATCTTCATGATCTGCATGAAATGACACACATGAGCGACGACTACCAGATTGTTCGAGTGCTGACGCACGACGAAGGATTCACCCCAATTAAAACGCAACGATGGAGCCCGAATTGCAAATGACAGAAAGTGAAATCCGCCACGCAGTGAGCGACGAGTTAGTGAGGGATGTGCTTCGTGAGCGCCGCTCAGAACGGCGCTGGCGACTGATCAAGCGCGGAATGATGGTCGCGGCCGGCGTGGTCTTCTTTGCCTTGTATCTCTTCGGCTACGCGAAGCAGATGGGATGGAAAATGATTCCCAACAACGAGATCACCGCGGTGATTCACATCGATGGTGAGATTTCAGCCGGCGCCACGGCCTCGGCGGAGAAAGTGGTTCCCTTGCTCAGGCAGGCATTCGAGGCGAAGAACGTCAAAGCAGTGGTGCTGAGTATCGACAGCCCAGGAGGCGCTCCGGTTGAAGCGGAGCGAATTTACCAGTCGATCAAGGCTTTCAGAAAGAAGCATCCCAAACCGGTTGTTGCGGTGATCAACAACGTCGGTGCGTCGGCCGCCTACATGGTGGCTCTGCATACCGACAAAATATACGCTGCGAATTATTCGCTTGTCGGATCTGTAGGCGCGGTCCTGACAGGTTGGGACTTCCACAAGGCGCTTGAGAAGCTCCAGATCAGCCAGCGGGTGTATGCCTCCGGCAATCTGAAATCCATGCTCAATCCCTATATGCCCATGACGCCTGAAGCCGATCACAAGGCGCAGGAAATGGTTCAGAAGATGGGCGAAAGATTCAAGGCAGAGGTTCAGGCTGCCAGGGGGACGAAACTGCAGAGTGGAGTGGATTACACCACCGGTGAAGTCTGGGATGGGGTGCAAGCCAGGGAGATCGGGTTGATCGACGAAATCGGTACGCTTGATACCGTGGCGAGTTCATGGGATAGGGCGGTGCATGATTTTGGGCCGCGCGCGCCAGGGGCGGGGTGGTTAAGTGGCATGGCCACGGCCTTTGAATGGCTGGCACGCTTTCAGAATGGTTTGCATTGATCGTTACCGATTGATGAAAAAATAATCGCGCGGCAAGGATGCTTGATCGGACTGAGATTTTGGGTGAAATGCTAAAGTCTTATCCACAGAAAATGTGGATGAATTGTCATGGAGCCGGATATGAGTAATGTGGTGGATCTTGCGGGGTTTCAGTGCCCGGTTGGCAGCATGGCCATGCATTCCGTGCATGGCCTGGTTGAGGTTTTTTCTCAGGATGGGTGGATGCGTGGTGTGATCTATGAACACCATGAGGAATTGAGCCTTGCCCATGAGAGTGATGACGTGGTTTTTGCTGAGCACATCGAGGTGCGTGAGGTATGGGTTCATGTTCGCGAGCTTGCCGAGGCGGATCTTGCGAAAGACATCGAGAACCTGCGAAAGCGTGGTCAATTTCTCTTTGATACTGTCGACTGAAGTGAGGTCGACGTGCTCCCGTACCCATCATTCCCCTTGACCGCATCCCGACGCTCAGATACCACCAGAAGCGGATGCACAAAGCAGTCAGTTCAGGGTTGATTTGGGCCGCTGATCATCAGTCCCAGTACGGCCAATTCCAGGCGGTCAGGTTTTTAAACCGTGACCATCCGAAACTTAACCATAGGGATGACTTCGTCATATGTGAGCGGCTTGTTAATGAGGTTGTTGGGAATGGAAAATTGAGCCCAGCAAGGGCTTGCGCCACATACAATTATTTGTATAATTACGTTAATGTTAGATATTAAGCCTGTCGAGTTCCGGGGCAGCGCCCTTGATGATCTGCGCGCCTTCCCCATCTCGGCTCGGCGCGAAGCAGGACACCAAATCGACCTGGTACAGCAAGGCGGCGAACCGGAAAATTGGAAATCGATGACAACAGTAGGCCTGGGCGTGCGGGAAATCCGGATTCGGGACGAAGTCGGCGCGTACCGGGTGATCTATGTCGCCAAGTTTGCCGATGCTGTCTATGTGCTGCACTGCTTTCAGAAAAAAACGCAGAAAACCAGCAAGGCAGATATCGACTTGGCAGCGAAACGCTACCGGGATTTGTTGAAGGAGATAGAACAATGAGCAATAAACGATTTTCCAGCGTGTGGGATGCCATCGAGGACACCCCTGAGGAAGCGGAAAACATGAAGCTCCGCTCGGTCTTGATGATGGCCTTGAAAAATCATATCGCCCGCGTCGGCATGAGCCAGTCGCAAGCTGCCAAGCTGTTCGGTGTGACGCAGCCGCGCGTCTCTGATCTCATGCGCGGCAAAATCGACTTGTTTGCCCTGGATGCCTTGGTCAACATGGCGACAGCCGCAGGCCTGCACGTCGAAATGCGTGTGCTGGAAGCTGCATAGGGCAAGTTGCAACGTTTGCCGGGCTTTATTTTCCGATTCCCAAATGAACCCCGCATGCAGAAAGTGGCTTCGTCTGCCTGGGGCGGTTGTCGCCCATGAAAAGACACTGATGAGGCGGGGAAAAGCGTTACTGGGCGGCAAGCAGCGGTCAAGCCGCCCAAGAAATTCAAGTTTGCGGGTCAACGTCTACCTATGACCACAAACACCGACACGTCGCGGATAAAGGTGTCCCTTATGAGTTTAAGGACGCTTACCAGTTAATGGCCGCCTTTTTCACCGAAGTGGATCGTGTATTAAAGGAAGCAAAGCAATGAAAAAAATCGCCATCGGGATCATGTCTCAAGAGAAAATCCGCGAACGCATGCTGGCCATTGCCAAGGGCGAGTACAAACCCAAACCCGGCGAACCTAAAATCTGGTTCACCTCGATGAAATCCCTGGCTGAAGTCCTGAGCGACGATAATCGCGCCCTGCTCAAGACGATCCGTGATTTGCAGCCTGAATCCATCAGCGGTCTGGCCGTTATCACCGGCCGCAAACCCGGAAACCTTTCGCGCACCCTAAAAACCATGTCCCGCTATGGGATAGTGGAAATGCGCCGGGAGAATCACCACGTGCGGCCCATTGTCATGGCAACCGAATTCCAAATTCTTACAGCGTGAAATTTGGCGCTGCATCGTTACCCCTCAAGGCCACACGCCTAATCGATGGAATCCATCTTTGCGGTGTATCAGCTGACGAGACATCATCTCGTGTAAAGCGGTTGCGACCGGCTCTAGTCGGCCAATCGGTCGTCACTGGCTGAGTGGGGAAATGCGTTACTGGGCGGCCGGTGTAGGACTGTAAGCTGCCAGGTGTGAAATCGGCACGTACTTCTGTTGATCGGCCGAAGCTGCCAGCAGGTTCTAGGCCAACTTGGTCCGCTATGCGGTGTTGAGCAGTCGCTGATCAGGAATTCGCCGCATGGCTGCTTTTCAATGCGGTGCTCTCGACCCTGAAGAGACGGTCTGGGCTTACTCATCGAACGGCCGTTGATGCAAGGAAAGCGGCCTATACACAAGCCAACCTCACACTTTGCGCACATAGTTGGCCGACTCGAACAGGAGCATAATCCGTCCGCAGCCAGTCTCCTGCTCAATAATGTAGTATGAAAGATAGGATATTGAGAAAACCTATAAAAGACATCAAGACACATCACCATGACAGCCGTCTCTAATTTAATAAATGTCCGGTTTCCATGATTCGTTTGATTAATTGTTGGCTCGACAAGGAGAAAACATGAAGTGCCCACACTGTGGTGAAACTGTTGGCCTGTTTTCAAAAGGAATGATGTTTGGGAAGAACAAATCATGCCCACATTGCCAGAAACCCATTGTGGTGTTCACAAGTTACAAAGTCGCAATACCTCTAATAGCTCTTGCTTCTTTCCTCGCATATCTAATAAGACCGCTAATAAGAACGCTCTTTTTAAATTTTGGTGATCTTGGCGTTTCACTTGCAGTAGGCCTCACAGGGGGTCTGCTAGTGGGGCTTGCAGTAATGCTCGCGATGAGACTCAAGGCAGCATAGTCAATAATGCAAATGTTATATCTCACTTCCTAATGAACCAGCTCTGCTCATTCATTAATCTCACAAGCGCTGAGTTGGCATCATGGGTTCAAGCAGGTGGCACCATCGCAGCCATCATCGGCGCTGCAGGGATTGCCATATGGCAGTCTCGTCGCCAGCATGAGGCTTCTCTTGCACTTATGCGTGCTGAGCACAGCCTTGAGCGCACCGAACTAGCCCGCACTTTGCTGGCGTTAAGCACCAATTGCGCACGAGCAATTGAGTTCGTTGCTAAACAGTTTCCAGACAGAGATGCCGTACACCGAATCGCAGATCAGGAGACCCACTTTGATTTCAATGAACTTCGCATCATCGAAACCGCACTGATCGGTATCCCTTTGCACAGCCTGCCCCATACGCTTGTATCGCTGACAATGATCCTTAGTTCTACCGTGCGGCAGTTTCGAGAGAAGGTTGAATCAGCACTACGCTTTCATCGTCAAATGGACTCTGCCGCGTTTGAAGACTTTTTCTCTGTTCTCAGTCAGATGCGGCGCAGTCTCGAGCAGACTTGCAAGGAAATCGTAACCGAAGTTGAACGTTCCGACAGCGAGGTCTAACCCCGTTAGTCAAGTGGGCTACGCAAAAGCGCGCAGCCTACATATTTTATTTCAACGTTGAAGGCTGCTTATGATCGGCCACCGGACATCCGCATACAGCACTGTGAAGGTCTGTTCTTGGCCGGTTGTATGCCTTCAACCTGCCCCCCCTGAAAGCAGCCGCTACTCGGCAACACAATCAGACTCCCATCAACCACGAAGGAGTCTGACATGGAAACCAATCAAACCCGGGAACCCTGGAACAAAGGCAAGCTGGTCGGCCAGAAGCCGCCACTCAAGCCCAAGGACATCTGGGCCATCCGAATCCACCTGCAAAACGAACACCAGGTTCGCGACCTGGCCATGTTCAACCTGGCGATCGACAGCAAGCTGCGTGGCTGCGATCTGGTGAATCTGCATGTTCGGGACGTGACGCACGGCAACCAGGTATTGCCTCGCGCGATGGTCGTACAGCGAAAGACCCAACGCCCGGTTCAGTTCGAATTGACCGAGCCGACCAGGTCTGCTGTATCGGCATGGGTCGAAAAGGCGAATTTGAGGCCGGAGCACTATCTGTTCCCCAGTCGCCTGGCGAAATCGCCCCATGTTTCTACCCGCCAGTACGCCCGGATCGTGCATCAGTGGGTTGCCGCCATCGGACTCGATTCGACGGTCTATGGCACGCACACCATGCGACGGACCAAGGCGACACTGATCTACAAGCGAACCAAGAACCTAAGGGCCGTCCAACTTTTGCTCGGCCATACCAAGCTGGAAAGCACTGTTCGATACCTTGGGATCGAGGTGGATGACGCACTGGAAATCTCAGAGCAGACTGAGATCTAGCACAGGGAAGGTCGGCCGCACGCTAGGCCTTGATGGGCTTCGTACGGCCGCTTTCAGTGGTTCAGTCACGTCGACAGCAATCCGGCAATCCAACCTATTCGCAAAATAGTTATTGACACCAGTTGTGTCGTTAACTACAGTCGTTATAAGCACAAACGCTGTTTGATACGACTGCCATGAACGAAGAAGTGCGCCATTCCATCGATGACCTATGCCGGCTCACGGGATTAACCCGTCGCACGGTGCGCTTCTACGTCCAGAAAGGTCTGCTGGATCGCCCCGAGGGCGAAAAGCGTGGCGCCTGGTACACCCCCCATCACGTCGAGCAGTTATTGCTGATTCGGAAATGGACGGGGGCCGGGCTGAGCCTGGAAGCCATCAGAGAACTTCTGGCAGGCAAGAACAGCAACTTGCCCCCCGTGAAGCCGCTCCTGCCCGGCACGGTGGAGGTTCGAAGCCACCTCGTGGTGGCTGATGGCATTGAAGTGGTGGTCAGCCCCGAACGGGCACACATGAGTCCTGAGGCCCTGCGGGATTTCTTGCGCCGGGTTGGGGAGATATACCGAGTGATGCAAGAGGAGAACAACGATGGGCAATGAACTCGCGATCATGAAGACCCTGGCCGGAGAAAAAATGCCCCTGTTGGGTGTGACAGCCCGGGGTGTTATTTCAGGCGAGCTGTTTGAGCTGGAAGTGGAACAGCGCTACCGCAATGACGAAAACAAGAACATCGAAGCGATCTACACGTTCCCTCTTGCCGCTCGCGCCGTTCTGCTGGATATCGAGTTCGAACTTGGCGGGAAAAGGCTCACCGGCATCGCAGTGGAGAGGAAAGATGCCGAGCAGGAATACGAGAAGGCCATCGAGGATGGCAACACTGCAATCCTGCTGGAGAAATCCAGTGAGGACCTATACACCGTTAACCTTGGCAACCTCATGGCCAGTGAGGAAGCCGTGGTTCGATACCGCTATGCCGAACCCCTGGTCCGCGAGCAGGGACAACTAAGGCTGGTCATCCCAACTGCCATCGCGCCGCGTTACGGGAACCCGGAGTCCGCTGGCTTGAAGCCCCACCAGATTCCAGGTGTCGACATTGGCGCGGACTATCCATTCACCCTTGCTATCGATGTGCTGGGCGAACTGGCGAAGGGCGATATGGCTTCGCCTTCCCATAACTTGACCATGGCAGCCATCGAACATGGCATCCGTCTCAATCTAAAAAAGGGCTGGCTCGATCGGGACTTCATTCTCATGATGGATGGAGCCGGCTATTCAAACATTTCCTGTGTACGGGACGATGAACAATGGATCGCAATGGCCACCTTCTGCCCTGCCATTCCAGATGTCGACACAGGTTGCCCACTGTCCTTGCGTTTGGTCATTGACTGCTCCGGTTCAATGGAAGGAGACAGCATCACCCAGGCACGACAGGCGGCAATCAAGGTAATCGAAACTCTGAAGGCCGATGACGAATTCGACGTCACCCTTTTTGGATCAAATTATCGTTTGCTCTTTGGGCACATGAAGCCCTCCGACGACTTCCATAAAGGTCGAGCAACCCAAGAACTGATGGGGCTTGAAGCGGACATGGGGGGAACCGAGATGGAGGACGCGCTGCGTGCGACTACAACCCGATCTTCTGAGCGGGATGGTGGTGATGTCCTCCTGATTACGGACGGCGAAATTTGGCGGATAGGATCGCTGATCGCCATGGCGCAGAAAAGCCATCTCAGATACTTCATCGTAGGGGTGGGTAGCAGCCCGTCCCATGCCACCCTACGCACGCTGGCTGAAGAAACCAAGGGCGCGTACGAAGCAGTATCCCCCAACGAGGATATCGAATCTGTTGTTCTACGGCAGTTCGCCCGCATGCGACAGCCTCGCGTATCGCATCTGCAGGTGGCTTGGCCTGTTTCCCCTCTTTGGACGACTCAGTTACCCAAGGCAATATTCCATGATGGAACGTTTCATGTTTATGCGGGGTTCAGCCAGCCACTTGCGGGCGACATAAAGCTTACCTACTCACTTGATGAGGAGCGCGATGTTCAAGAGGCAGCGCATGTCTCACCCTGGGTAGGAAAACCGGCGAGTCTGGCCCGTATCGCAATTGCAAAGCGGATACAGGAGATGAGCAGCCCCCTGTATGGGCGGGAGCCCGGCTCTGATCGCCCCATGCGAATGACAAAAGGGCGACTTGCAAAACTGGCAGTGCAGTACAACCTAGCGACCGCATACACTCATTACCTGATCGTGCACGAACGGGCCGATGGGGAAAAAGCAGAAAACCTGCCCGACGTAAGGCAGGTGAAGCAGATGCTGGCAGCTGGTTGGGGCGGTAGCGGTACTGTCATGGCGCGCCTCGGTGCGAAACATGCGGCTATGATGCGCCCCCAACCCTGTCAACATCCCATAATTCGCGTAGGGTGTGACGATGCCCTTTTCTTTGACGATGAGATGCCGACCGATGAAGTTCCTAGCGTGATGACGTCGCGCCGTGAAGAAACGAAACAAGCAATGGACGATGGCGGAACCGATATTCCTGCATTCCTGAAAAAACAGCCCGGTGACAAAAAGGCCACAAAGCACGAATACTTGAACTTGAAAGACTTACTGAAAAAGTTGATCGAATTGGTGAACAGCGGCTTGACGCATCCAGATGACTTCCCGGCGCTCGCCAATAAGCTCAATAATGTGCCGGATCTGATTTTGTTGCAGGACTTCATCAACACTATTAAAAACCAGGGAATGCGGACTGATGAAATTTGGGTGGCATTAATCAGTTGGGCAGCAAAACAGGCTGGTTCAGAATACCAATTGACCCGCCACGCAGCCAGGTCTATTCACTCCCTGTCTGGGGCTATTGCACCTGATCGTTTTGCGGAACTGATGATGAAGCTCAATGGCATTGCACTGTTATAAATTTCCATGGTGCAGGACGATGAAAAACGGAAAGGCTTCACATGAATGTCATTAAGCGATTCTTGAAAAGACGGAAATTTGCAAAGGCAGAATCTGATGCAGCGAAAATCACATCTGTGATCCACCCGTTTATCAATGTCACCGGAGAACTTTCATCGAACGCACTCAATCAAGGGGTTTCGTCGTGGAGCCTGTCCAACAAAATCCTGCTCAATTATCTGGGGTATGTGGCGGGAGTGATTGATGCCGCCCAATACTCATTGGGCAAGTCACGTGCTGACGATTGGACAGTGTCAGAAATCGTATTCCATCAAATAATTGTTGGACAACTGGACTGGATACCTGGTAGTGAAGACTTCATCAAACTTAATCGCATGGGTGTTGAATGCGGGGGAAGCTCTATTGCTGGGTTGCAAAATAATCCGCAGTTCCTCGAAGCAATGAAACTTGGTGGAAACGACTTTCTGTCAGTTGGATCGCCAGGATTTTACCCAAAGGGGCTTTTCGAAATAGGTCTTGTTACAGGTGCCAAACCCACAGAATAGATTACCCAGATTGGGAAAATACGCAGACTGATTAGGCGGGCAGGCTGCGGTAGTTCGCAATCTAAGTACTGGAGGCGGCTTTTCGTTCAGTTTGCGAATCGGCCGACGGAAGACCAAATGAATATCATCAAGCGATTCTTAAAGAAACGTGAGCTTGTGAAGCATCAAGCTGATGCAGAGAGAATCTTATCTTTAATCAATCCATACCTGAATTATTTAAATGCGGGAGGACTTCAGAAATTTATACTCCAACAGAGAATATCATCGTGGAGTCTATCCAATCAGTTCCTTCTGGATTATTTAGGATATATAGCAGGCGTGATCGATGCTGCAGATAACCTATTGGGAAATAGAAGCACTGACAACTGGACAGCTACAGAAATTGCATTTCATAAAACCATTGTGGCTCAACTAGATTGGATACCCGGCAGCGAAGCATTCATAGAGCTTAATCGCATAGGTATTGAATTCGGGGGGACCACAATTGGCGGGTTGCAAAATAATCCTCAGTTCATCGAGGCAATGAGATTAGGTGGTATCGATTTCCTCTCGTCTAGGTTGCCTGATTTTCACGCAACAGGTCATCACCTTACAGGGCATAACAAATTAGGCCTGCTTACGGGGGTCAAACACGAAGACACTGCGGAATATCGGGAATGGGAAGCTGCGTGGGAAGCTTCGCGCAAAGATTAGATGGAGGGGCGGCGGAAGCGTGTATCCCCAAGCAAGGTCTATGCAAGTGATGGCGCAGTTCGATGAAAAGAAACTGTTACGCAAATTTGGACAGCATAGGGAGGAATGATGAATTCAGAACAGCGCAAGGTTATGTACAGGGACAATGTTTAGGTCCGTAAGAAGGGTTGCATGGGGATCAATCATCATCCCAAGTGTATCGTTCACTATTAGAAGTTTTGGTCCGGTTGCTTTGTAATAGTCACAAATGAATCACAGGGGGCTTGTGAATAAGTGAAACCTCTGCTTAACTACTGACGAATTTGCATAGTCCTGATATAACGGCCCC
>ERZ761607.1852-NODE-1852-length-24611-cov-6.433051_pt1 | contig 24611 bp, 24 predicted proteins | sample MGYA00511164_ERZ761607 | MGnify/ENA primary metagenome ERZ761607 (study PRJEB28899, sample SAMN02445080) | bioreactor sludge metagenome | biome: EBPR sludge | place: Australia: Brisbane, Thorneside Wastewater Treatment Plant | collected 2011-06-22 ... | reverse complement strand
CCCACGCCCTCGATTGACTTGGCGCGGAAGCTGGTTTCCTCGACATAGACGCCGGGAGCTAGGTACTCGGGCATGGCAGGTCTCCTTCGATCGAGCGTGCCGGGCCATGGTTGCCCGGATTTCGGACCCTCTGCCTACGGCAGATCAAGGCCCAGGTTGAGATTCAGGGCACCTCGCGCAGCGAGGCTGACGTTCTGCTGCATCGTCGCCAGGGCTGCACGACGGGTTTCGATATCGGCCGGGTCCACCAGCGGCGTCGCCGCCGGCTGGCGACCGGCACGGACATCAACGATTGGCGTACGCGTACCCCGCGCGGGGTCGAAATAGACTTCGACGCTGGCCGCAATGCTGCTCACTACCACCGCGTCCTCGTCCTCCGACCAGGTGGTCACTGGCACGCCGACCACCGGCACCAGGGCCTCGCCACGCCAGTCACTCATGCCGCGCGCGAGTACCGCGCTGCCGACAACCACGCGCAGCAGCGCGCCACCCAGAGCAGCGCCGTCGGCGTTGTCGGTAATGCTCGCGCGCACGGCAGTCCAGTTGATCCCCAGGCCAGCAGCGGCGCTCGGATAGAGCGGAATATCAACCGCGGTGAAGAGGGAATCGCTACCCACGGCCTGCGGGTCGCGCGGCAGCGCCAGAGTGGCAAGGCGTGGCAGATAGCGCCCGGAGGGATCGCGCAAGGTGATCGCCAGCTGCTCGCTGCCGGGTAGCGGCAGGGCCGGAGGCGCCTCGAAAGCTGCAGCGTGAGTGGGCAGGCGCGACCATTCGTGGATCACATACAGGCCGCTACGATTGCGGGCAATGCGCGCGCCCACGGCAGACGCTTCGAGGCGGCCGCGTAAAGCGATGCCGGTCGTTCCATCGACCGGCCGCAGCGCACCGAGTACCCGCCACTCAAGGCGTTCGAGTTCGTGGAGTTCGCGAAACTGACGGGCGACGCTCACGACGCTCCCTCACCGAAAGCAAAGCGCCCGCTGAGCACTGGACGGAACTGCGCGTCGTCGCTGTCCGGGTCAATGCGTACCAGTCGCGCCACGTAGGATACCGACAGTCGATAGGAGGGCGTGACGGCATCCCAGATGCGCATCAGGTCCTCCGTGGCCAGCTCCGAGGGCACGATCTGGATGACCTCGTCGCTCGCCCAGCCGGCATCGGGCGTCAGCGACGAGGCATCGAGAACCGGGAATTCATGCAGTTGCCGCAACGCCCAGGTGAGCGCCACCTGCTCATCCTGAGGCGTCATTCCCCAGCTGCTCATGAGGTAGTGCAGATCCAGCCCGAGCGGCGCGAGGCGGCTTTCGGAAGCACGCAGATGCGCGCTTTGCCGGGAATGCTCGTTCACGGAGAGGCGGTAGAGGAAGAGCGTGATGCGGTTGCGCTCGTCGCTATCGCTGGCCAGTTGTCCGGCGCTCACCAGTTCGAAATCGCAGGCCGGCAGAGCCCGCCCACCGATTTCCGCCGGATAGGTATTGCGCAGAAAGGTCGCAATCGAACTCCCCACCGAATGCACCCCGAATACGTTTGCCATCGTCCTCCCGAGGGAAATTGCCTGCTTGGCTTGCCACGCCCTCCGCCAGATTGCACAGCACGCGACGCTCTGCCGCGCCCTTCCAAGAAGGTCCTACCAACGGTTAGGAGCAAACCGCGTGCCAGCTATCGCGGGCGATTTAAGTACATGTATCGGCGGCCGTTTCTGGAAGCGCTTGCCGGCGCGAGGAGGAGAGTGGGTCTGCAGCGACCCGCTGCAGCAGCCGCTCGACGAGCCCTCTGCCACTCGCCGAGTGCTCACTTGGCCGCCCCAATGCCGCCCATGCCGTTCGCCAATGACGCAAACGATGGCTGAAGCCGCAGTGTGTCGATTTCGACCCGGGCGGGTCATTTATGCCCCACCCGACGCGCATCACTACGCTACCAGCGGACACCGGTCGCAACAAAAACAATTACTTATTGGCCGCTCATGCGTGCCGATGGGTTGTCGGCCCGCAGATAGATGACATGCCGGTCGGCATTCTCGCGGCACCGCACCAGGCCCTGCACCTGCATGCGCAGGAGAGCCGCTTCAACGTAGCGAGCATCGACTCGCCAATGCTTGGGCAACCACCACTCGCAAATGCCATCAACGGTATCAGCAGCGTCCGGATGGCTGTGCAGGTAACGCATGATGGCGTCTACCACCTCGCTGAGGCGTGGCTGCGGCTGCATGGGCTCCCTTCCCTGATAGGACGTCCAACGACATCCTTCCTAAAGCAATGTTCGTGCTAGGGGAAAGAGGCGCGTGAACAACGCCAGCAATCAGCGGCAGCGGCCACGTCTCCTGCGGACGCGATGCGACGCGCCTCGGCGAGTCAGCAACCGAAAATCAGCTGCGGCGAATCAGCCGGCGGCAGCGCGGGAGAGAAGGGAGCTTCGTGAGTCGCGGAGGCGACTTTCACGGTAACGCGGGAAGGCGAGCATGACGCCGCTCAGGTGTGCCGGAAGTCATCGGGCGCAATGCCGTGCTTCTTGAGCAGCTTGCCGAGCGCGCGCCGCTCCTTGCCGGCCAGACGGGCGGCGCTCGATACATTGCCGGCGCTTTCCGACATCAGGCGCAGCAGCTGGCCGCGCTCGAAAGCCTGCAGCACCTGCTGCTTTGCTTCGTTGAAATTGAGTGGCGCCGGGTTGGCCGGCAAGGAGCGGCGATCGTGCTGCCGGCGACGATCATTGTCCGGCGCTGTTTCGCCGACCCGGATCTGCGGCTCATCACACAACAGGAACTCGCGCTGAATGCGATTCTGCAGCTCGCGAACGTTCCCCGGCCAGGCGTAGGAAAGCAGCCACTGGATAGTATCGGCGTGCAACTCCTTGACCGCCAGGTGATACTGACTGGCGGCTTCGGCAATCACGTGCCGCGCCAGCAGCACGGCGTCCTGCCCGCGAGCGCGCAGCGGCGGTACGTGTAGCTCCATGGCCGTAAGACGATAATAGAGGTCGGCACGAAACGCGCCCTGTTCGACCGCTTGCGCGAGATCACTGTTACAGGCCGCGACGACGCGCACGTCGGCTTTCTCGACCACGCCGCAGCCCAGGCGACGGTATTGACCATCCTGCAGAAAGCGCAGCAGGCTGATCTGCGCCTTGGCGGTCAGCGTATCCACTTCGTCAAGGAATAGGGTGCCCCCTGCAGCCTGCGCAATCAGGCCGAGCTGACTCTCGCGGGCATCGGTGTAGGCGCCCCTGGCGTGCCCGAAAAGCTCGTTTTCAACCAACTGATCGGGCAATGCGCCGCAATTGACAGGGATGAACGGTCGATCCCGACGTTGGCCCTGATAGTGAACGGCACGCGCCGCCATTTCCTTGCCACTGCCTGTTTCGCCGCTGATCAGGACAGTGGTGTCGTAGCGGGCGACCCTGGCGAGAATCGACAACATCTCCCGGAAAACCACTGATTCGCCGATAAAACCATTATCTTCAGGCAAGTTGCTCATCGTCGGCCCTCCATCGCGTCAGCCACGTAAGTACCCGATTTATTGAACTACGGCAAACAAAATTAGCAGATGATCGCGACCGGCGTCCACTCAAATCTCGGAAACCGGTTAGCGCGCGAGCGATGCTTGGCTTCAAGAGACGGTCCTCCGGGGTCTGATCGAGGGCTTGCACTCGGCACCGTCCTCAGGGCAGTCGCATGAAGGCCTTCAGGATGATCAACTCGTTTCTTCCTTCGCCGACCTCTTGGTCCAGGCTTATACCTCGATGGAAACCGGTGCTATTTTCAGGCACCACGGTTGACAAGGCCGTGCCACCCGAACTGCGGGATTCGCTATCGGATTCATACGATCGGCATGACATCCTCCTGCCGCGCTGGCAGCATGCTGCTTGCGGCGATCGTCGCGCCGATGCTCCCAGCTGCAAGGCCGGCATCACCAGTTCGTTGAGCACGACGGAAGCCGCACGCCCGGATCTGGCGGGGTCGACGCGAAACAAGTATGCATTTTCCCGACGCATTAGCTGAAGTAGTCTAAGATTCCCAGTCGGCGTTTGATGGTTGAAGCCTGCCGACGGATGCTCATCCCCCCGACACGCAGCCAGTCCCCGGGGGCATACGAAGCATCGGGCTACCCTGGCGCCAATGTGGCGCAGTGATGGCCAAAGGTGGATGAGCGGCAGCCCGCTAACTGGCGAGCCGTAGGGCCTTTTGACTTCGTACACCTGGCGGGAGGACAGCATCGTGGTAGAACGCCGCGCAGCACACGGAAAAACGCCCGCGCCAGCAAGCAGGCCAAAGAGACGTCGAGCATCGCTCACGCTGCTGTTTTTCGTGGTGATTTCCATCACGGCTCTGGCGGCCATCTGGGGCACTCTGGAGCATTTCGAGTACCCGCCGCGCTTGCTAGGCTCGTACATCGAAAGGCGTTCACTTGGGCATCACCCGCTCGTTGAGTCGATCGGCGCAACAAGCAGAACGCTGTTGATGACAGCCGATCGTGGTCAACACGGCCCTCATCGCGGCTATCCGGATTGGGCGGGAGCACAGACAGCCATCAAGACGTTCGCCCGCGAATCGCCTGCTATGCATGAGGTTCTTGTTCAATCAAGCCAGGAACTCACTCGAGCCATCGCCACCGCCAGGCCGGGCGACGCGATCACCATTGCGCCCGGCACCTACCGAATAAGGGGCGCAAATAGCATTCCGGTGGTACGCCCGGGTCGCCCTGGCGCAGAAATAAGCGTTCGCGCAACGGCGCCCGGCCTGGTTACGCTCGAGTTTGAAATGGTGGAAGGGTTTCACGTGCAAGCGCCGTACTGGACGTTCGAGAATCTAACGATTATTGGCGTGTGCGAAAACGACTCGGCGTGCGAACACGCCTTCCACGTTGTCGGGGCAGGCGCACACTTCGTCGCGCGCAACAACACGATCATGGACTTTAATGCTCACCTCAAGGTGAACGGCGCTGGCGGCCGCTTCCCGGATCACGGCCGGGTCGAGCGGAACAGCCTTACCAATGGCAGGGTCCGGTCGACAAACAACCCGGTTACCCCGATCGACGTCGTAGGTGCCAACGACTGGTCGATTACGGACAATCTGATCGCCGATTTCATCAAGAGCGGGGGCGATGAGACGAGTTACGGAGTGTTCGCCAAGGGCGCCGGCGAGCGAACCCGGATCGAGCGTAACGTCGTGCTTTGTGAGTTTCTACTCTCCGGACACGCAGGGCGGCGCATCGGAATGTCGTTTGGCGGTGGCGGAACCAGTTCGGATGCCTGCCGAGACGGTCGTTGCATTGTTGAGCAGGCGGGCGGTGTAATGACATCCAACTTGGTCGCCTATTGCTCCGACCAAGGGGTTTACCTCAACAAGGCAGCAACGAGTTTACTAACCCACAACACCTTGATCGATACAGCGGGAATCACCGTGCGTTTTCCGGAATCCACTGCCGAAGTCAGCGGAAACCTCGTCGACGGCGTCATCGTTGCACGCGACGGCAGCCTGCTGCGTGCGGAAGACAACATCGTGACCGCCAACGCATGGCTTTACCTCGGTCTGCATCCGGTACGCCGGCTAATGGCGAACTGGGCCCTGCTTGACCTCGCTTGGCAAACGGAAGCACCGCGACGATCGCACACCGCTGATACCGATCATGATCTGTGCGGAACTTCCCGTAGTAGCACGCCAACATATGGAGCATTTGAGGATTTCGTGCGCTGCACCGACAGACAAGCACCTAGCCCTGCGGCGACCAGGCTTCGCTGATGCCCCTTTCTCGAGCCTCCTCGCTCATCGACTGCTTGTATGCTCGAAGACGATCCAAAAAGAAAAGCGCACGCCGAAAGTGAAATCCGGCACAGGGAAACACATCCAGTTAACCTGGCATCGATCCTGCTGGCAAGCCGCAATGACCACTGTAGCCAGCCAAACCGCGGACTTGCCTCTATCGGCATTGGCCCACTTCAACGGGACTACGAGCCGCTCCGCCCCCTCACTTCGCCCGGCCGGAGCGAAAGCTGCCGGGCGCGCTTCGCCCGCCTGACCGCTATCGGCAACCCGGCGTGCATCGATCTCGCCGGAAAACGCTCGCCGGCCTAGCGCACGCCAAGGAGTTTCCTGCACGCGCCTCCTGAGCGATCCCCTTCAGCAGGCTCGCCGCAGCGGCGACTTTCGCCTCAAGCACCCCGAGAACGACCCGCTACCGGCGAGGCGATAACCGCCGGCGTCACACTACCGCCGGGCAGCCGGTTCGTGCTTGAGGGCTGGAGCGGCGCCAGCGTGGTTTGAGCCGCGGCCAATATGGGCGACAATAGGCGTTTTCGTGCATCTGGTTCGAGACCATAGGTACGAGGGTATCAATCGAAATAGCGGCTATCAAAGTGGGTCTTGCGCCCGACAACTGGACCGCTGGCCATGCAGAACAAAGGGATAGCCGCCATATGCTGTTGATGATCGACAACTACGATTCCTTTACCTACAACCTCGTCCAGTATTTTGGCGAGTTGGGGCAAGAAGTCAGGGTATTTCGCAACGATGCCATTTCAGTCGCCGAGATTGCCCGTCTCGACCCGGCGCTACTGGTCATTTCTCCGGGTCCCTGCACGCCGGTACAGGCCGGCATCTCGCTGGCGGCGATTCGCGAGTTTGCCGGCCGGATTCCACTGCTTGGCGTTTGCCTCGGTCACCAGGCGATCGGTGAAGCCTTCGGCGGTCGTGTGGTGCATGCGCACAAGTTGATGCATGGCAAGGTATCGCCGGTCGAGCACACCAATCAAGGTGTTTTTCGCGGGCTGCCGAATCCGCTCACCTGTACGCGCTACCACTCGCTGGCGGTCGAGCGCCACTCGCTGCCGGACTGCCTGGAGATCACCGCCTGGACCGAAGATGGCGAGATCATGGGCTTGCGTCACCGCAACCTGGCCGTCGAAGGTGTTCAGTTCCATCCGGAATCGATCCTTACCGAACGGGGTCACGACCTGTTGAAAAACTTCCTTGAGGAGCACGACAAATGAAAGCACAGGAAGCACTGGCGCGAATCGTCGAACACCGCGAGATCTTTCACGACGAGATGATCTCCCTGATGCGCCAGATCATGGGTGGCGAAGTGACGCCGGTAATGATCGCGGCGATCATTACCGGTCTGCGCGTCAAGAAGGAAACCATTGGAGAAATCTCGGCCGCGGCGCAGGTGATGCGTGAATTGTCGACCAAGGTCGTGCCCAGCACACGTTCGCATCTGGTCGACACCTGCGGCACCGGCGGTGACGGCGCACAAACCTTCAACATATCGACGGCGGCGATGTTCGTCGCCGCCGCCGCCGGGGCCCGGGTCGCCAAGCACGGCGGACGCTCGGTTTCTTCGCAATCGGGAAGCGCCGACGTCCTCGAAGCACTCGGCGTCAATATCAACCTGACGCCCGAGCAGGTCGGACAGTGCATCGACGAAGTCGGTATCGGCTTCATGTTCGCTCCCAATCACCACAGCGCGATGAAGCATGCGGCGCCGGTGCGCCGCGAGCTGGGCGTGCGCACCCTGTTCAACATTCTCGGCCCGCTGACCAACCCGGCCGGCGCCGACAGTCAGGTGCTCGGCGTCTTCCATCCCGACCTGGTGGGAATCCAGGTGCGTGTCCTGCAGCAACTCGGCAGTTCGCGCGCGCTGACGGTTTTCGGCCGCGAAGGTCTCGACGAGATCTCGATCGCCGGTGAAACACTGGTCGGCGAACTGAAAAACGGCCGTATCGACGAATACACCATCCACCCGGAGCAGTTCAATCTGCCGCTTCAGGATCCAGGCGCCTTGCGTGTCGCCAACGTCGAAGAGTCGAAAGCGATGTTGCTGGCCACCCTGCAGAACAAGCGCGGCGCAGCGCGTGACATCGTCGCCCTGAATGCCGGCGCCAGCATCTATGTCAGCGGCCTCAGCGACACCCTGGGCGAAGGCGTCGAGCGTGCTTTCGAAGCCATCGCCGCCGGCGCCGCCCTGGCCAGGCTCGACGAGTTCGTCGCCTTCACCCGCGACTTCTCCGCCTGATCAGCGACTTGGCAAAGGAGACCAGCCATGGCCATCCCGCAAACTGAGAAGCACTTCGATGCGGCCGCTTACCTGGTCTGGGAAGAGGCACAGATCGAGCGTCACGAATACGTCGCTGGCGAAGTCTTTGCCACGGTCGGCGTGCGCCAGTCGCACAATGTCGCCACGCTGAACCTGGCCAGCGTCCTGCGCCAGGCGCTCAGAGGCGGTCCATGTCGCGTCTTCGTCGAAGCGGTCAAGGCGCGCGTCGAAGCCACCGATTGTTTCTTCTATCCCGATGTACTGGTCACCTGCGACCCGCGCGACCGCTTGACGCCCGACTATGTCAGCCATCCCCTGCTGATCGCCGAGGTCCTCTCCGAATCCACCGCCGCCTTCGACCGGGGCGGCAAGTTCGCCGCCTATCGCACGCTCGACAGCCTGCAGGACTACGTGCTGATCGACCTGGCCGCACGACGAATCGAAGTCTTCCGTCGCGACGCGGACAATCACTGGGTGCTGTATGAGTATGGCGCTGGCGAAAACGTCGAACTGGCGTCGCTGGCGCTGCAGTTGCCGCTTGACGAGATACTCGAAGACACCGAAGAAGAAGCCGGGCCACAAGATAGCAAGGCAGCACCGCGATGAGCGACATCCTGAAGCGAATTCTTGCCGTCAAGCATGACGAAGTTGCCGCGGCGCAGAAGGCCACGCCGCTGGTCGAGCTGCGTGCGGCAGCCGAGAAGCAGCCCGCAACCCGTGACTTCCTCGGCAGCCTGCGCGGCAAAATTGCCGCCGCGCAGCCAGCGGTGATCGCCGAAATCAAGAAAGCCAGCCCCTCCCGCGGCGTGCTGCGTGCCGATTTCCGCCCTGCAGAGATCGCCGCGAGTTATCAACGCCACGGCGCAGCCTGCCTGTCGGTGCTCACTGACCAGCAGTTTTTCCAGGGCTCCCCCGCCTATCTGCAAGCAGCACGTGCCGCCTGCGCGCTACCAGCATTGCGCAAGGATTTCCTGGTCGATAGCTATCAGGTCTTCGAAGCCCGCGCGATGGCTGCCGACGCGATCCTGCTGATTGCTGCGGCCCTTGATCTGGCGGCCATGCGCGACTTCGCAGCCATCGCCGACAGCCTGGGAATGGCGGTACTCGTCGAAGTACACAACAGCCAGGAACTGGAAATCGCTCTGCAACTCGCCACGCCATTGATCGGCATCAACAATCGCAATCTGCGCAGCTTCGAAGTCAGTCTGCAAACGACTCTCGATCTCCTGGCGTCGATCCCGCAGGATCGCATCGTGGTCACCGAGAGTGGCATTCTCGCCAACGCTGACGTTGCCTTGATGCGCGACCATGGGGTCAACGCCTTTCTCGTCGGCGAAGCCTTCATGCGCGCCGGCGAGCCCGGCGAAGCACTCGCTGCGCTGTTCTCCTGAGCGTGCCAGCGCGCAGGACGCCCACCTCTGCGCACAGTCAAGCCGCACCGCCCGCCGCCCCGAAGCTGCCAGTGCAATCAATTTGCCGGGCCTGTTGCAAAAACCCAACACTCTCTTCCCAACGAGCAACTAAAGCGCTCGGGGAACTTGCCGCGCTTATCGGCCTTTGCCACAATCACTCCAACTTCTCGTCATTACCGAGAGGCCCAGTTTGATGAAGCACCAGTTGGATTCATTGATTGCAAATCTAGAGGAGATTCACCATGCAAAAGAAACTTATCGCACTGGCCGTCGCCAGCCTGGCCTCGGGCGCCGCGCTTGCCCAGACCAACGTCACCATCTACGGTGTGGCTGACGCCGGCTACGTCTATAGCCAAGGCAACCGCCCCAGCGGCATGTCAAACCCCAACTTCAGCGGCATCCAGTCCGGCATCCTGAGCGGCTCCCGTCTTGGCTTCAAAGGTTCGGAAGCGCTGGGCAATGGTCTGAAGGCCGTGTTCACCCTCGAATACTCGCTGGGCATTGACGAAAACAATGGCGTCGGCAACACCGGTGGCCTCAATGCTCGCCAACAGTTCGTCGGCCTCGCCAGCGACAAGCTGGGTACCGTCTCCCTCGGCCGTCAGTATGCCCCCGGTTATCTGGCAACGGTCAACAACAGCCCGCTTGGCGGCGCGCTCATCGATCCGCAGTCTTTCCTGAGCTCTCGGGCTGGCAACACCATCACCCCGAACAGCCCGGCGCGTTGGGATAACGCCATCGCTTACACCTCGCCGAACTGGAGCGGCTTCACCGCCAAGGCCATCTACGGTTTCGGTGAAGCAGACGTTACCGAGAGCACCAGTGCCAACGGCAAGTGGGGCCTTGGTGGTAACTACTCCAACGGCGGCCTGAACGTCGACCTGGTTTGGCAGACCCGTCAAAACGTAGTCAGCTCAGCAGTTTCCCCGAGCTTCAAAGTTGGGGTTGTGCCGGGCACGCCGCCGACCACCACCATCACCGGTGTCCCTGGTATTCCGGCAATCTACTCGGGCAAGAATATCGAAGAGGGCTATATCGGCGCTTCGTATGACTTCAAGGTCGTCAAGGTCATGGCCAGCTATCAGGGCCAGAACGACAAGACCGCCGTGGATAATGACAACACCGTCTGGACGCTTGGCGCGGTGGTCCCGGTCATGGCAGCGAGCAATATCCATCTTGGCTATGGCCAGGTTCTCTTCGACAAGGACCGGAACTTCACCCAGATCAGGGATCTCGATGGCGACAGCCAAGGTGCGACCCTGGCCTGGACGACCAACCTGTCCAAGCGCACGACGCTGTATGCAGGCTATATCTGGGTCAAGAACGACAAGAAGATCCCGGCCGCCAATGTCGTCACCCCCGGCGGCGTGCCGCAAGCTGTTGGCTACCCCGGCGAGACCAACAACACCGTCACCGCTGGTATGCGTCACACCTTCTAATTTGACGACTGTCATCTAGTTCCTGAGACGGGCGCTTCGGCGCCCGTTTTTTTTCCGACGCTTCGCCTGACCGAGCTTTGCTCGCCGCGCACGAAACGCACCGCTGGTGCAGAGAACCCATCGCCGACGTGGCAGCCGATGAAGTGTGTGACGAAAATACAACAAGCGTCGCAAATACACGGAAATGAGCACTCGCAAGCTTGCACACACGCGGGCCCTTTGCGAGAATCCTTGGCAATGCCTCATGGAATTCTCTCGCCAGCGAACTGACTTGGCGGAGCAAATTTAAATCTTGGTCTTTCGGAACAATAAGGAGATTCATCATGCAAAAGAAACTCATCGCACTGGCAGTTGCCAGCGTGGCTTCGGGCGCTGCACTTGCCCAGACCAACGTCACCGTGTACGGCGTCGTGGATGCCGGCTATCTCTACTCCTCGGGCAACCAGAGCAAGGCCAATGGTGGCGGCACCAATACCTTCAGTGGTCTTTCTTCCGGCATCAGCGCTGGCAACCGTATTGGCTTCAAGGGCTCGGAAGCGCTGGGAAATGGCCTGAAAGCCGTGTTCACGCTTGAATACGGCCTGGACATTGACACCAACCAGGGCATCGGCACCGGCGGCCTGAACGCCCGCCAGCAATTCGTTGGCCTCGCCAGCGACAAACTCGGTACCGTCGCCCTCGGTCGCCAGTACGCCCCGGGCTTCAATGCATCGGCACGCAACTCGGCGCTCGACGCAACCGACCTCGCCATCCAGTCGAACCTCAGCGTCCTGTCCGGCATGTCGATCACCCCGAACAGCCCCGCCCGCTTCGACAACTCCGTCACCTACACCTCGCCCAATTTCTCTGGCTTCACCGTCAGCGCGATCTACGGCTTTGGTGAGAAGGACGTCACCAAGAGCCAGGATAACGGCGCCAAGTATGGCATTGGCGGTAACTACGCCAATGGCCCGATCAACGTCGACCTGCTTTACCAGGGTCGTCAGAATGTCGTGATTCCCGGGACATCCGCTGGCTTTGTCGTCATGCCGGTCATCCCGCCGACGACCCCCCCGAGCACCACGATCACCGGCGTACCCGCTACGCCTACTGATTACACGGGCAAGGATATCAACGAGTGGTATCTGGGTGGCAGCTACGATTTCAAAGTCGTCAAGCTGTTCGCAAGCTATCAAGAGCTGTACACGCAGACCACCAAGGCGGTTCCCGGCACCTTCAAAGGTAGCACTCTATGGACGCTCGGCGTCAATGCACCGGTCGGCCCGGGTACGGCCTCCCTGAGCTACGGCAACCTTTCCTTGGATAACACGACCATGAAGGACGGCGAAAGCTGGGGCGCTGGCACCATGTATAGCTACCCGCTGTCGAAGCGTACCTCGCTCTACGCGGCGTACAGCTACTTCAGCAACGACAAGTACTCGCTGCCCATGCAAACACAACTGGCACCGATCACCACTGCCGGCAGCCCGGGCATTGGTGCCGTCGGCGAAAGCAACTACGCCATCGGCGCCGGCATGACGCACGTCTTCTAGGTTCTTTTCGGTCGCAGAAGGAACGGGCGCCTGGCGCCCGTTTTTTTGCATCTCCGGGGACATGTTTCTTTCAGGACACGCACATCCAAGCCCCGGTCGCTTGCGTCGGCCTGACTGACTGTGTACAATCTCGGCCTTTCAAGCTCTTCACCAGCTTTTTCATAGGGACAAACATTCATGGCCAATAGCGCACAAGCTCGCAAGCGAGCCCGCCAAGGCGTCAAACAACGCATCCACAACGCCGGCCTGCGCTCGACGCTGCGGACCGCCGTGAAGCGCGTTCAGAAAGCGATCGTAGCTGGCGACAAAACGGCTGCCCAGAGTATTTTCCAGGAATCAGTGGCGGTGATTGACCGCATTGCTGACAAAAACATCATTCACAAGAACAAGGCTGCTCGCCAAAAGAGTCGCCTCTCGGCACAGATCAAGGGTCTGGCCGCGGCGTAGGCACGAAAGCCAGACAGGGCAGCAGCGACAGCGAAAGCGGCGCCTCCTCGGGGTGCCGCTTTTTTTGCGTACACGGTCGCAGCAGCCGACCACCCGGCGAAGGCGGAGACGCGATGCGTGGCAGATACCGCGGTATAATTTCGCTGGAGATCGAATATTAGATCGTGCTGATATTGCTATTGGGATGAGGAATGTTATGACTGCCGTGACGATGGATATGGAACAGGCTCGCTTCAACATGATCGAGCAGCAAATCCGCCCTTGGGAGGTGTTGGATCCGGAGGTGCTGGCGGTTCTCGACGCGGTCAAGCGTGAGCACTTCGTACCCGCCGCCTACCAGCTGCTGGCGTTTGCCGACATTGAAATGCCCATCGGCAATGGCCAGACCATGCTTCAACCAAAGATCGAGGCGCGCATTCTCCAGGAACTGGCGGTGAAGAACACCGATATCGTGCTCGAGGTCGGTACCGGTAGCGGCCACATGGCCGCCCTCCTGGCGACCAAGGCAGAATATGTCTATAGCGTCGAGCTTGACCCCCTGCTTGCCGAGACCGCTCAAAGCAATCTGCAAAAGGCGGGCGTCGCCAACGTCAGCGTCGAGACTGGCGACGCCTCCGAGGCTTGGCCTGCGCATGCGCCCTATGACGTGATCGTCATCTCGGGCTCATTGCCCGTGTTGCCCGAAGCTTTCCTGCAGCAATTGAAGATTGGTGGCCGTCTGGCGGCATTTATCGGCGAAGCACCGGTGATGCAGGCCCGCTTGACGACGCGCAGCGACGAGCATGCCTTCAACACCGTCAATCTTTTCGAAACTCTCGTTGCGCCGCTACGCACGGCTAAGCAGCGCCAGCGTTTCGTTTTCTGAAGCCACCGCGAAGCAATGCAACAGCTCTCGGCAACCCAGTTGGCAGCATGGTTGGCGGCAAGTCGCTCCTCGCCGGGAGATGACGAAGGCGAGTCGCCGCCGCTTCTCCTCGATGTCCGCGAGCCCTGGGAGTTCGAACTGTGCCACCTTGAGGGCTCGCTGCTGCTGCCCATGCAGACCCTACCCGCGCGGATCAATGAGCTTGAGCCGGATGCCGACATCGTGGTCATCTGCCATCACGGCGTACGCAGTCGGCAGGTGGGCAGCTTTCTGGAAAGACAGGGTTTCAATTCCATCTACAACCTCACTGGCGGCGTCGACGCCTGGGCGAACGACGTCGAGCCGGCGATGCACAAATATTGAAAGCGAGTTCAGACAAGATGCCTGTGAAACCCGGTGCCTTCAAGCTCGGCCTCCTGTTGGTGGCTCTCACTTCTGCAGCTCCCGTTGCCGCCGCCGACCTGCTGCAACTGTATCGTGACGCCCTGAGCTACGACGCGCAGTACGCTGCTGCACGCGCCACCGCCGCTGCCGGGCGCGAAAAAGAGCCGCAGGCGCTCGCCGGCCTGTTGCCGACCATTAGTGCGACAGGCAACACTTTCTGGAACGACACCGACTACAGAGTCAAGCTTGAGTCAGTCAACGATAAATACAGCAACAAGTACAACAGCAACAGCTATGGGGTCAACCTGACGCAGCCGCTGTTCCGCTGGCAGAATTTCGTCCAGTACGACCAATCGAAGCTGCTGGTCATGCAAAGCGAGGCCAATTTCGCGCAGGCCGGCCAGGATCTGATCCTGCGCGTCGCGCAAGCCTACTTCGACGTCCTCTTCGCGGTCGAGAACCTGCGCGCCGTGCAGGCCAACAAGACGGCGATTGCGCAACAGCTCGCGCAGGCCAAGAAGAACTTCGAAGTCGGCATCGCCACCGTGACCGACACCTACGAGTCGCAGTCGCGCTTCGATCTGGCAACAGCGCAAGAGGTTGCCGCCGAAAGCGAGCTGGCCGTCAAGCGTTACGCGCTGAGCGTAGTCGTCGGCAAGGAAACCGGCGAGCTGAATCGGCTCAAGCCGCAGGCGGTCATGCAGCCACCACAGCCCGCCAGCATGGAGCAGTGGGTCACGGCTGCCGAAAGCGACAGCTTTGTCGTCCAGGCGCAGAAGGCGGCCGCCGAAGCAGCAGCCAAGGCGGTCGAGGTCAGCCGGGCGGGTCACTACCCGACCCTGGACATGGTCGCCAACGTCAACCAGAACAACGGCCCGGGCCAATTTGGTGTCGGCTCGATTGACAACCACACCAACCAGATTGGTCTGCAACTCAACATCCCGATTTTTCAGGGTGGGTCGGTCAACTCGAAGACGCGCGAAGCGATCGCCAGGCTCGAGGCCGAACAGGCTGCGCTTGACAATGCCCGGCGCACCTCGACGCTCAACGCGCGCCAGTCCTATCTGGGTGTCGTCAATGGCCTCGCCGGCGTACAGGCCCTGCAAGCGGCACTGGTTTCCGGCCTCAGCTCGCTGGAATCGAACCGGCTCGGTTACGAAGTCGGCGTGCGCATCAACATCGACGTGCTCAACGCCGAAAATCAGGTCTACGTCACCCGCCGCGATCTGGCCAAGGCGCGTTTCGACACCCTGCTCTCCCAACTCAGACTGAAAGCCTCCGTCGGTGCGCTCAGTGAAGCTGACCTGGAGCAGATCAATAGCCTTTTCGAGGCTCCGTAACGGTCATGACCGTCGAGAGACCGCAGATCATTAAAGTCATGACCGTTTCCCCCTCTTCCCCAACCCTTCTCCCGCGAGGGGAGAAGGGCGCTTCGTGAGTCGCTTACGCGACTTTCCCATTAAGTTTTTCGATCAGCGCCACGGTACGCGCCGTTGCGCCACGGTGCGCCTGACTGAATGCAGTCGCCGCCGTGTGCATCGCGAGCAGTTCGGCTGGCTGTGCAAAAAGCTCAGAGGCCACTAGCGCCGCCTGACGAGCGTCAAGCACTCGCCGGGCGGCACCACAGGCGATCGCATCCTCACTGGCCTGGGCGAAGTTGAAAGTGTGCGGACCCAGCAGCAGCGGACAGCCACAGGCGGCCGCCTCGATCAGGTTCTGTCCGCCAAAGGGCAGCAAGCTGCCGCCAATCACAGCCAAATCCGCCAGGGCATAGTAGGCGGCCATTTCGCCCATGCTGTCGCCCAGCCAGACCTGTGTTTCGCTGCTCGGCAGTTCCGCCGAGCTTCGCCGGCGGAAGCTCAGGCCGCGACTGGCAAGCACGCCGGCAACCTCGGCAAAGCGTTGCGGGTGACGAGGCACCAGCACCAGCAGCAGATCGGCAACACCCACCGTTGCCAACGCGTCGAGAAGCAAGGCCTCTTCTCCGTCCCGGCTACTGGCCAAGACCCACACCGGCCGCCGTCCAATGGCTTGCCGCCAACGGGCGCCGAGCTGCAACTTGTCTGCCGCCGGCGTGACGTCGAACTTCAGGTTGCCGCAGACGATCGGCTGGCGGGCGCCGAGCTGCTGCAGGCGCTCGGCATCGGCGGTGGTTTGCGCGGCGACGGCACTCAAAGAGCGCAGCGCCGGTCGGATCAGGCTGTTCAAGCGCCTGTAGCCACGCGCGGAGCGCACCGACATGCGCCCGTTGATCAGCGCGACGGGCAGGTGCCGCCTTCTCGCCGCGGCGATCAGGTTGGGCCACAACTCGGTTTCCATCAACAGCCCCAGCCGTGGCCGAAAGTGATCGAGAAAACGCCCACAGGCGTCAGGCAAGTCGTAGGGCAGGTAAGCCTGCGTCAGCCGTTCGGGACGAGCCGCCAGCAGCTCGCTGCCGGCTTCCCGGCCAGTCGGCGTCATATGGGTGAGCAGCAGGTCATGGTCAGGATAGACCGCGAGCAGCGCGTCGATCAGCGGCGCGGCGGCGCGGGTCTCGCCGACAGAAACCGCATGCAACCAGATCAAGGGCCGCCGCCGACACGCCAAATCTTGCCGGTAGACCGCGTGCCGCTCGCCAAGATGTTGTCGATAGGCCGGTTGCCGACGTCCTCGCCAGAGCAGCCGCAACCAGACCAAGGGCATTGCCAGGTAGAACAGCAGCGAATAGCCGGCAAGAACCAGGCGCCCGATCAACGCAGCGCCTGCTCGGCAACGAGAAGCACCTCGGCGGTCGATGGCGGCGCGCCGCAGGAACCGAGATTACGCACGAAACCACTCCCATAGACGCCGGTCAAGGCGGGATCGGTGGCCACGTAAAGGGCAATGACCGGCACCCGCAAAGCGGCCGCGAGGTGCGCCAGGCCGGTATCGACGCCGACCACCAAGTCCGCCCGTGCGAGCAGAGCTGCGACCTGCGGGAGCGACAGCGGCGGCGGCACGACGGCCCCTGGCACGGCAGCCGCGATACGCTCGGCACGCTGCCGCTCAAGCGGATTGCCGGCAGGAAGGATCGGCGTCAAGCCACGCTCCAAAAACACGCCGGCAAGCAGACGCCAATTCGCCTCCTCCCACAGCTTGTCGTCGCGACTGGTCGCCGTCAGCAGGATGACCCGCCGCTCTCCAGACCGGTATGCGTGGTCGATTGCCGGCGGCGAAATGCCGTAGTCGAGCGCCAGGTCGACCGGATAGGCGAAAGCCGCCGCGGCCAGCCAGCGGTTACGTTCCACCGCATGAGCATTGCGCGGGATGACGAAAGTCTCATCATAGAACCGTGCCGCGACGGGTTCGCGCGCCGATTCGGCCGCATAGCCGTAGCGCCTGCCCTGGGCTTGCCGGGCGATCAGCGCGCTCTTCAGCAAGCCTTGCGTGTCGAGCACTGCATCGTAGGTCCGGGCACGGATTCGTGAGCGCAGGTCGCGCACCTCGCGCCACGTCGACAGATGGCCAAGGTTTCTTCGCCAGCGCCGCAGGGCCACCGGAATGACCTGGTCGACGGCCGGGTGCAGCCGCGGAATGTCGGCAAAGCCTTCCTCGACACACCAGTCGATCGCTGCTTCTGGAAAGCACTGCCGCAGATCACTGAGCACCGGCAGATTGTGGATTACGTCACCGAGCGACGAGGTCTTTACGAGTAGGATGCGCATCGGTGGAACGGTTCCGGGGAAGATGGGCGGCAAGCAGGAAGAGCGCATTATAGAAGATGGCGCGCGCAGCCTGCTGCTGCCAAGGACAGGTCTCTTGCGCGTGCAGGCGGCGCGGCGCCGCTCGCTACTGGCACCGCAGCCGATCGACATAGCGCGAGAGCGCTATAATGCCGCCTCCCAAATCATTGGCGGCAAGCCTGCACTAACTGGAGACGTTGGAAATGAATAGCTCTGTGATACGCCCGGTCATTCTCTGCGGAGGCTCGGGCACTCGCCTGTGGCCGCTGTCACGGACGCATTATCCGAAGCAGTTTCTCCGTCTTGTCGACGAGCGCTCGCTGCTGCAGAACACGCTTCGTCGCCTCGACGGGCTCTCCGGACTGGGTGAGGCGATTGCCGTCGCCAACGAAAACCACCGCTTCCTGGTTGCCGAGCAGTTTCACGAAATTGGCCAGAAGGCCGACATTCTTCTTGAACCGGCCGCACGCAACACCGCTCCAGCGGTCGCCGCAGCCGCGGTGCACGCCATCCGCACCGGCCTTCGGCAGGAGCCACCGCTACTCCTGGTGCTGCCGTCGGATCATGTCATCGCCGACGTGCCTGCCTTTCAGGAAGCAATCAACGCGGCGATTCCGCACGCCCGTGCGGGTGCCCTGGTCACCTTTGGCGTCGTCCCTGACCGTGCGGAAACCGGCTACGGTTACATTTGTCGCGGTGATGGCGTCGAGGGCGGCTATACGCTCGACCGCTTCGTCGAGAAACCCGACGCCGAAACCGCGCAACGCTATCTTGATTCCGGCGACTACTACTGGAACAGCGGCATGTTCCTCTTCAGCGCCGACACCTATCTCGAAGCCCTTGACCGCTACGCGCCGGGAATCCGGGAGTGCGTGACTGCGGCCGTCGCCAGCGAACGCTGCGACCTGGACTTCGTGCGCCTTGATCACGCGGCTTTTCTTGCCAGCCCCTCGAAATCGATCGACTACGCAGTTATGGAGAAGACCGATCATGGCGTCGTCATTCCACTGGATGCGGGCTGGAACGACATCGGCGCCTGGGACGCGATGGCAGCGCTTGGTCAAGCCGACGCCGACGGCAACACGCAGCGCGGTGACGTGTTGAGTATCGACACGCACAATTCGATCCTGCTTTCGGAGGGGCAGTTGCTGGCCACCGTCGGCGTCAGCGAGCTGATCGTCGTCGCCACGCCGGATGCAATCCTAGTGGCGGACAAATCGAAGGCGCAGGAAGTCAAGGCTCTGGTTGAGGCCTTGAAGCGTTTGGCGCGCAGCGAAACCGAGCTCCGGCACATCGTCCATCGCCCCTGGGGAAGCTATGAAGGGCTGGCGCATGCGCCGCGCTATCAGGTCAAACGCATTCTGGTGAAGGCCGGTGCCAGCCTCAGCCTGCAAAAGCACCACCACCGTGCCGAGCACTGGGTGGTCGTCAAGGGCACGGCGCTGATCGTCCGTGGCGACGAAACGCTGTTGCTCGCCGAAAACCAATCAACCTATATTCCGCTCGGCGTCGTCCATCGCCTGGAAAACCCGGGCAAGATCGACCTCGAAATGATCGAGGTCCAGTCCGGCAGCTATCTTGGCGAGGATGACATCGTCCGCCTGCAGGACAGCTACGGCCGCTGACCACAAGCGCCGTCGAGCGCGCGTCCCGACACGTGCCGGCTGTGCCTGATGGCTGACGACAGCGACGCGCCGTTGCCTCCCCACTTTCCCACTGAAAAGGTGTGCACATGATTCTGGTCACCGGCGGCGCCGGCTTCATCGGCGCGAATTTCGTGCTCGACTGGCTGGCACAAAGCGACGAGGCGCTGATCAACCTCGACAAACTGACCTACGCGGGCAATCGCGAGAATCTCGCCACGCTGGCCGACGACCCGCGGCACATCTTCGTGCACGGCGACATCGGCGACAGCCAGCTGACCGGCCGCCTGCTTGCACAATACCAGCCGCGCGCGATCGTCAACTTTGCCGCCGAATCGCACGTCGATCGCTCGATCCATGGTCCCGAGGATTTTATCCAGACCAATATCGTCGGCAGCTTCCATCTCCTTGAAGCGACGCGCGCCTATTGGGGCTCCCTGGCTGACCAGGCCCGACAAGGCTTCCGCTTTCTGCACGTGTCGACCGACGAGGTGTATGGCTCGCTGAGCAAGGACGAGCCGGCTTTCAGCGAAACGCACGCCTACGAACCGAACAGCCCCTACTCGGCGAGCAAGGCGGCCAGCGACCATCTGGTGCGCGCCTACCACCACACTTACGGGCTGCCGGTGTTGACCACCAACTGCTCGAACAATTACGGTCCCTATCATTTTCCGGAAAAACTGATCCCACTGATGATCGTCAATGCCCTCGCCGGCAAGGCCCTGCCGGTCTATGGCGACGGCCAACAAATTCGCGACTGGCTGTACGTCAAGGACCACTGCACGGCGATTCGGCGGGTGCTGGAAGCCGGTCGCCCGGGAGAAACCTACAATGTCGGCGGCTGGAACGAGCAGCCCAACCTCGATATCGTACACACCGTCTGTAGCCTGCTCGACGAACTTCGCCCACGTTCCGACGGCAAGCCCTACCGCGAGCAGATCACCACGGTTGCCGACCGCCCCGGTCATGACCGCCGCTACGCCATCGACGCGCGCAAGATCGAAAGCGAGCTGGGCTGGAAACCGGCAGAGACTTTCGCCACCGGCATTCGCAAGACCGTGCACTGGTACCTGGAAAATCAGCAGTGGGTAGAAAACGTGCAGTCCGGCACCTACCGCGACTGGGTCGAGAAGAACTACGGAGAACGTCAGCCATGAGGATTCTTCTCTTCGGCAAGCGCGGTCAGGTCGGCTGGGAACTGCAACGCAGCCTGGCTCCGCTGGGAACCATTATTGCCCTCGATTACGAAGGCGATGGCGAACTGTGCGGCGACTTCAGTAAGCTCGCCGGCCTGGCGAAATGCGTGCGCACGGTCGCACCGGACGTGATCGTCAATGCCGCCGCGCACACCGCGGTCGACAAGGCCGAAGCGGAGCCCGAGCTGGCGAGAACGCTCAACACCCTGGCTCCCGGGGTGCTGGCCGAGGAAGCCAACCGCCTCGGCGCCTGGCTGCTGCATTACTCGACCGATTACGTCTTCGACGGCAGCGGCGACAATGCCTGGCAGGAAAGCGACCCGACCGCTCCGTTGAGCGTTTACGGGCAGACCAAGCTCGCCGGCGAGCATGCCATCGCCGCCGCCTGCGCCAAGCACCTGATCTTTCGCACCAGTTGGGTATACGCCGCGCGCGGCAACAATTTCGCGCGCACCATGCTGCGCCTGGCGAGCGAACGCGATCAGCTCAAGGTCATCGCCGATCAGATAGGCGCGCCTACTGGCGCCGAACTGCTCGCCGACGTGACCGCGCAGGCGCTGCGCAGCGTCCAACAGAAACCGCAACTGGCTGGCCTTTACCATCTGGTAGCCGCCGGGGAAACCAGCTGGTACGGCTACGCCCGACACGTCATCGAATTCGCCCGCCATTCCGGAGAGAACGTCCGCGTCGCCCCGGAGGCCATCGAAGCAGTACCCAGCAGTGCCTACCCCCTGCCCGCACCACGTCCGCACAACTCGCGCCTGAACACAGGCAAGCTGCAGGCGGCCTTCGATCTGCAGCTGCCCGACTGGCAGGTCGGCGTGGACCGGATGCTCGCCGAGCTCCTCGGGAAGTAGAGCCCATGCATGGCAGCGCCGCTTGGCCGCTGCGAACCGGCGCTGGATTCGTGGGATGATAACCCCCCGTGGCACGGTCAGTTCTTGACTTGAGGGGAGTTCGGTTTGCTCTGGTGTCTGGCATATATCGCGCTTGGATTGTTCACCGGCTTGTTCGCCGGCATGCTCGGCATCGGCGGCGGCCTGGTGATGGTACCGACGCTGACCATGATGTTCGCCGCACAGGCTGGATTTCCGGCGAATGAGGTGCTACATATGGCGCTCGGCACTTCCATGGCCACCATCCTCTTTACCTCGCTAGCCAGTCTGCGCGCCCATCACCAGCATGCCGCCGTGCTGTGGAAAGTGGTTGTCCAGATCACCCCAGGAATTCTCTTCGGTACGGTGATCGGCACGCTGTTCGCGGGCAGCGTGCCTTCCCGTCCCTTGGCGATATTCTTCCTGGTCTTCGTCTGCCTGATCGCGGTGCAGATGATCCTCGACCTGAAACCCAAGGCCTCGCGTGAACTCCCCGGAGCGTTCGGCGTCTTTGTCGTCGGCACCGGCATCGGTACGCTGTCGGCGCTGGTCGCCATCGGAGGTGGCTCCCTCACGGTGCCCTTCCTGACCTGGTGCAACGTGCGCGTGCAGCATGCCATCGGGACCTCAGCGGCCGTCGGCTTCCCAATCGCCATCGGCGGTTCGCTGGGTTATATGTTCAACGGCTGGGGGCACCCCGGGCTGCCGCAAGGGAGCCTCGGCTTCGTCTACCTGCCGGCGCTGCTCTGGCTGGTGCCAGCAAGCATGCTGATCGCACCCCTCGGCGCCCGCCTGGCACACCGCTTGCCGGTGACCACGCTGAAACGTCTGTTTGCCGGCATCCTGATCCTGCTGGCGGCCAAGATGATGTGGGGTCTGTCCGCCTGACGATCATGACCTGGCAAGATACCCCGGATCATGAAAGTCATGACCGCCCCCTCTTCCCCATCCCTTCTCCCGCAAGGGGAGAAGGGCGCTTCGTGCGTCGCGTACGCGACTTTCATATTAACTGGGGCGATCAGCAGCCTCTGAATTGCGGCTTGCGCTTCTCGGTGAATGCCGCCAGGCCTTCACGGTAATCCGCGGTATCGAGAAAAGCGAACGAGGCACGCAGCTCCTCGTCGCTCAAAGGATCCCCCTGCTGCAGCCGCCGCAACCACTGCTTGTGCCAACGGGCGACCAGCGGTGCGCCCGCACAAATGCGGCGTGCACTGGCGTAGGTTTCATCAACGACTTCGGCATCGCTGACAACCCGGGTGACGAGGCCTTTGGCGAGCGCCTCGGCGGCACCGAAGATGCGACCTTCGAGCAGGATTTCCAGCAGGCCTGCCGCTCCAGCCAGACGCAGGAGGCTGGCCATTTCAGCGGGATACATCGAAAACCCGAGCTTGTTGATGGGTGCGCCGAAACGCGACGACTGCGCGGCAATGCGCAGATCGCACTGCGCAGCAATCTCCAGCCCACCACCGATGCACGCCCCCTGCAGCAGCGCGATCGTCGGCTGCCGACAATCGGCCAGGGCTTGCAGGGCGGCGCCCGCTTGCGCGTGGTAGGCCATCGCCCGCTCCAGCGTATCCCTTCGGCTGACAAACTCCTCGATGTCGCCGCCGGCAGCGAACGCCTGATCGCCCTCGCCACGGACGACGATGCAGCGCAGCTGCTCGTCCCGCGAAAGCTCAGCAAGCAGCGCCGCCAGGCTCTGCCACATGGCGAAGTCGACGGCATTGAGTTTGCCGGGATTCGACAGGGTGACCGTGGCCACACTCTCCACACGCGTACAGAGAACACAGCCGCTCATGTCGTCAGTTCTTGAACAGCGTGGATCCTGGCCAGTGCCGCACGTCCGGCAAGAATGTGATCGTGCATTGCGACTTGCGCGCCTTCTGCATCGCCGGCCTTGATCGCCGCCAGAATGCTTGCGTGTTCGGCGAGCGACTGCTGCAGACGACCGTCGAGACCCAGCGAGAACAGCCGCGTCAGTTTAAGCACCTTGCGCAGGTCCTGGATCACCTGGCGCAGCCTGCGGTTTCCGGACATTTCCTGGATCTCGTAGTGAAACGCCTGGTTGACCTCGAAGAAGCGCTCGATCTCGTTACTCGAGGCAAAGCGCTGCAATTCCTCGTGCAGCGCATCGAGACGGGTCAAGTCTTCGGGCTTGGCCCGGGTCGTCGCTTCGAGCGCGCAGCGCCCTTCGAGCATGGCCATCAGGGGAAAGATGTCATCCAAATCCTGTTCCGAGATCTCGGTGACGAAGCAGCCACGGCGCGGTCGCAGCGTCACCAGTCCTTCTGCGGCAAGCACCTTCAGCGCTTCGCGCAGCGGTGTCCTGCTGATCCCATAATCGATCGCCAGAGCCTGCTCGTCGATTCTTGCTCCCGGGGGCAATTGATGCGCAAAAATTCTCTGCCGTAGTCTTTCAGCGACTTCCTGGTAGAGGGCAGTCTGGGCTATTTGACTCGGATCCATCAATCTCTTTTTCTGCTGACTCATTCAGGGCCTCAGACGAGACCTTGCTTTCATAATTATGGATACAGTATTATTCGTCGGGCGGGGTGTCAAGCCTTACGGTCATCGATAGGCCATTGTGGCTCTCCTGGTCGGTATAATTCTTTGCGTCGTCCGGGGGCGAAAGCCCCACCCCATTCCACCGATTCCGTGAAAGGTTCCGTAATGTCCAACGCGAACGATCCTCAAGTAGCCGATTCTGCAAACCTCGATGACTGGAAAAAAGCCGCCGCCAAAGCACTGCGCGGTGCCGAGCTCGAAACACTGAACTGGGTCACGCCTGAAGGCGTGGTCGTCAAACCGCTGTACACCAGCAAGGATCTGGAAGGCCTGCCATACACCGACACCCTGCCAGGCCTCGCCCCCTTCGTCCGCGGCCCGCAGGCGACGATGTACACCGGCCGGCCATGGACCATTCGCCAGTACGCCGGCTTCTCCACCGCTGAAGCGTCGAACGCCTTCTATCGCAAGGCACTGGCCGGCGGCGGTCAGGGCGTCTCGGTAGCCTTCGACCTGGCCACCCACCGTGGCTACGACTCCGACCATCCGCGCGTCACCGGCGACGTCGGCAAGGCTGGCGTGGCGATC
>ERZ761607.1850-NODE-1850-length-24628-cov-6.189924_pt1 | contig 24628 bp, 18 predicted proteins | sample MGYA00511164_ERZ761607 | MGnify/ENA primary metagenome ERZ761607 (study PRJEB28899, sample SAMN02445080) | bioreactor sludge metagenome | biome: EBPR sludge | place: Australia: Brisbane, Thorneside Wastewater Treatment Plant | collected 2011-06-22 ... | reverse complement strand
GGGTCACCTTCTCCATCCGGCGCATGGTGCGAGCGGTGCCCGGCAGCAGTCTGGTCAGGTCGCGGGTGCGGTAGCGGATCACCGGCATGGCCTGCTTGGTCAGCGAGGTGAAGACCAGTTCGCCCCGCTCGCCGTCCGGAAGGACCTCGCCGGTCACCGGGTCGACGACCTCGGGGTAGAAGTGGTCCTCCCAGACGTGCAGCCCGTCCTTGGTATCCACGCACTCCTGCGCCACGCCGGGACCGATCACCTCCGACAACCCGTAGATGTCGACCGCGTCGATGCCGAGCGCGTCCTCCATCTCACCGCGCATCTGGTCGGTCCAGGGCTCGGCGCCGAAGATGCCGATCCGCAGCGACGACTCCTTCGGGTCGAGCCCCTGGCGGCGCATCTCGTCGACGATCGCGAGCATGTACGACGGGGTGACCATGATGATGTCAGGCGCGAAGTCCGCGATCAGCCGGACCTGACGCTCGGTCATGCCGCCCGACACGGGGACCACGGTGCAGCCGAGCTTCTCCGCGCCGTAGTGCGCACCGAGCCCACCGGTGAACAGTCCGTAGCCGTAGGCGTTGTGCAGCACGTGGCCCGGTCGACCACCGGCCGCGCGGATGCTGCGCGCCATCACCGTCGCCCACATGTCGACGTCCTCGGCGGTGTAGCCCACGACCGTCGCCTTGCCCGTCGTACCGCTGGAGGCGTGGATGCGGACCACCTGCTCCCGCGGCACCGCGAACATGTCGTACGGGTAGTTGTCGCGAAGGTCGTGCTTGGTCGTGAACGGCAGCTTCGCGAGGTCGGTCACCTCGCGGACGTCGTCGGGGTGCACACCGGCCGCGTCCCAGGCCTCGCGGTAGTGCCGGACATTCGCATAGGTGTGCTGCAGCGTCGCTCGGAGCCGCTCGGTCTGGAGCGAGCGAAGCTCGTCGAGGGACGCGGTCTCGATGGGTTCCAGATCCTCCATGCCCATGCGGGCAACCTACGCCTCTCTACGGTGGTCCCATGTCCGTGCGAGCGACGCGACGGGGCCTGCTGATCGGTGGGGCCGCGGCGTCCCTGGCTGCGTGCTCGTCCTCCGACGACAGCGGTACGCCGGGCGAGCCGTCGTCCTCGACCTCGACGGGTGCGGGCCCGACCGACTCGACTCCCAGCTCGGCGGCGCCCGAACCCAGCGACACCAGCGACCCCGCAAGCACAACTCCCGATCCGCAGGTCGCCGGTGAGCTTGCGACCGGGCTGGCAGTGCCGTGGGGCATCGCGTTCCTGCCTGACGGGACCGCGCTGGTCGGCGAGCGGGACACCGGACGGCTCCTCCGGGTCGGCAAGGGACGCGTCGACGAGATCGGAACGCTCGACGTGTACAGCCGGCTCGACGAGGGTGGCGAGACCGGACTGCTCGGGCTCGCGCTGGACCCGGCGTTCGCGGACAACCGGATGGTCTACGCCTACGTCTCGACCCCCGACGACAACCGCATCGTGCTCTTCTCCTACGACGGGAAGACCCTCGGCGCACCCGAACCGATCCTCACCGGCATCGGGACCTCCATCCACCACAACGGCGGCGGCCTCGCCTTCGGACCCGACGACATGCTGTACGCCGCGACCGGCGATGCGGAGGACGCCGCGAGCGCGCCGGACACCGGCTCGCTCGACGGCAAGGTGCTGCGGATGACCAACCTCGGCACCGCCCCGCGCGACAACCCGTTCGGCAACCTGGTGTGGAGCTACGGCCACCGCAACGTGGAGGGCATCACCTTCGACGGCCGGGGACGGCTCTGGAGCGCCGAGTTCGGCGACAAGGGTGCCGACGAGCTCAACCTGATCCGCCGAGGGAAGAACTACGGCTGGCCCGACGTCGAGGGATCGGACGGCCCGGGCGGGTACGTCGACCCGCTCGCCGAGTGGCCGGTCGACCAGTGCTCACCCAGTGGCGTCGCGGTCGCCGACGGCCGTGCCTGGCTGGGTGCGCTGCAGGGCGAGTGCGTCTGGTCGGTCGTTCTGGACGGTCCGGACGCAGGTACGTCGACGCAGCACCTCACCGGCGAGTACGGCCGGATCCGGTCGGTCGCCGCGGCTCCCGACGGCTCGCTCTGGGTCACCACCTCCAACCGGGACGGCCGCACCGACCCGAGGCCCGGCGACGACCGGATCCTCCGAGTCATGATCTGAGTGAAGACCCGACTTCGAACAGTCAGCCCCGCTTGACCTTGCCGCAACGTCAGGCCGATACCGTCGGCGGCATGTTCGGAGCTCTCGGTCGCCTGGTGTCCCGCCGCCCGTGGTGGGTGATCGCTGGCTGGATCGTCACCACGGTCCTGCTCGTCCTGTTCGCGCCCAGCGTCGACTCGACCACCGACCAGGCCGACTTCCTCCCGGACAAGTACGAGTCGATCAAGGCCACCAACCTGGTGTCCGAGGCGTTCCCGCAGCAGCAGGACGCCGGCGCGACGATCGTGTTCGACCGCACCGACGGCGAACCGCTCACCGATGCCGACGTCGCGACCGCCCAGCAGGTCGTGGACGAACTGGACCTCCCGGAGGTCTTCACCGGTGCCGAGCCGATCCAGGTCTCCCCGACCAAGCAGGTCGCGATCGTCAACCTCACCCTCGCACCGGACGTGACCGGCCAGGACCCGGACGAGTACAACCAGGTCAAGGACCTGCGCGACGGGCTCTCCGACGGGACCAAGGGCACCGACCTTCGCGCGCAGACCACCGGCAACCTGCCGCAGACCTACGACCAGGCCGAGTCGGGCAGCAGCGCCGAGGCGATCGTCGGCGCCGCGACGGTGCTGCTGATCCTGCTGCTGCTCGGCATCATCTTCCGCAGCGTCCTGATCGCGCTCATGCCGATCCTCGCGGTCGGTTTCATCCTCTCGCCGGTCTCGTCGGCGCTGATCAACATCGCGGCGAAGCTCTTCGACCTCCAGAAGGACGACTCGACGACCGTCATCCTCATCGTCGTCCTGTTCGGGATCGGGACCGACTACATCCTGTTCTTCCTGTTCCGCTATCGCGAGCGGATGCGTGAGGGCGAGGAGCACCGCGAGGCGGTCGCGCACGCCCTCGAACGAGCCGGCGAGGCGATCGCCTCGGCAGGGGCGGCGGTGTTCGTCGCCTTCATGACCCTCGTCCTCTCGTCGCTGGGCATCTTCCGCTCGATCGGTCCGTCGCTGGCCATCGCCGTGGCCGTCACACTGGTGGCCGCACTGACCCTGTTCCCGGCCCTGGTGACGGTGCTCGGCCGCGCGCTGTTCTGGCCTTCGAAGAAGTGGAAGGAGCCCTCGAAGGGCGACCGGTTCGCGCGGATCGGAGGCTCCCTCGGCAAGCACCCGGTGCGGTACGCCGTCGCGTCGGGCGGCGCGCTCGCCGTTCTCACCATCTTCGCGCTCGGGTTCAACCCGACCTTCGACCTCGGCTCGTCGTCGTCCTCGAGCACTGTCGAGTCCGCCGAGGCCACCAAGACGCTGGAGGACGGCGGCTTCGCGGCCGGCTCGACCCAGCCGATGCCGGTCGTGCTGCACTCGGACGACGACCTCACCCAGGAGCAGGTCGACCAGTTCGCAGCGGGCCTGACGAAGGTCGACGGCATCGCCCAGGTGATCGGCGCGCAGCTCTCACCGAGCAATCCCTCCACGGCGATCGTGATGACCGTGCTCCAGGACGATCCGACGTCTGACGCAGCACTGGTGGCCGTCCGCGACACGATCCGGCCGGCGATCCACGACCTTGCGCCCGACGGCTCGACGGCGTACGTAGGCGGGATCACCTCGGTGTTCGTCGACTTCCAGGCGGCCATGAACCGCGACTACTCCATCGTGTTCCCGGTCGCCGCGCTGATCATCATGCTGATCCTCGCCCTGCTGCTGCGCTCCCTCGTCGCGCCCGTCTACCTCATGATCTCGGTCGGGCTCGGCTTCGGTGCCACCCTCGGTGCCTCGGTCATCGTCTTCCAGCACTTCGCCGGCCACGAAGGCCTGGTCTTCCTGCTGCCGATCTACATCTACCTGTTCGTCGTCGCGCTCGGCACCGACTACAACATCTTGATGATCGCGCGGCTGCGCGAGGAGGCGCGCGAAGGTCGCGCGCCGCGTGACGCGGCGGCCCAGGCCGTCCGACACGCCGGGCCGACGGTGGCGGCGGCCGGGTTGATCCTGGCCGGCACCTTCGCGTCGCTGATGCTCGCGGGCAACTCGCTGCTGACCCAGATGGGCTTCGCGATCTCCTTCGGCATCTTCGTGGCGGCGTTCGTGATGGCGATGTTCTTCACGCCGGCGCTGACCGCGCTGATCGGGCACGCCGCGTGGTGGCCCGGCCACGGCGACGAGAAGAAGCCCGAGGCCGAAGCCGAGAAGGTCCTCTGACTCAGCTCAGCCGGCGACGAGTCCGCGGATCTCGGCGTCGGACAGCGCGCGCCGGTAGAGCCGGATGTCGTCGAGCTGACCGTCCCAGAACGCCTCGAGCAGCCCCTCGTCCGGATAGTTCTTGGCGCCCACCGCCAGGGGCCGATCGTTCTTGCATGTGGTGCCGGTGACCGAGAGGCTTCCTGCGCGGACGCCGTTGACGTAGATGCGCAGCACCGAGCCGTTGTAGGTCCCGGCGACGTGGGTCCAGGTGTTGAGCGGGATCGTCACCGTGCTGTCGAGATAGGTCCAGGCGGGGTTGGTGCAGCCCCCGAAGAAGCCGCCCACGCGCAGGTGGCCGTCCGTGCGCAGGTTCATCCAGTACGCACCGGCCTTCTCGAGCACCTCCCACCGACCGCCGGTCTGGTCGTTCTGGACGCCGGTCGGGTTGATGAACGCCGCGAGCGTGAACCGGTCGAGGTCGATGGCGTCACGCTCGGGCACCGCGACATACTGGTGCGACGTGCCGACCAGACGGATCGCCCTGGACTGCCCTGGTGGTCCGACACTTCGGGCGGCAGCCGCCGTCGTGTTGACGTAGCTGCCGTTGATCGCCCGGCCCGAGGAGTCGCGGGCCACGACGCCGGAGTCGTTGTCGAAGCGGTAGTTCAGGATCAGCCCCGTCGTGGTCGGCGCCGCCGCACTGGGCGCGCCGTAGAGGCAGGCCACGACCAGTCCGACGACCGTCGCCACGAGCGTTGCTCTGCGCACGCCGTACCTCCCCAGAGCGCGTTCTCGTCAGGGTGCTCCGGGCAACCGCGTCCGGTCAACGAGCCACCCCTCAGATGAGGTAGGGCTGGTTGTCTACCCCCGCAAACTTCGACCCCACCCCCGTGCCGACGCTCGCCTAGTCTCCACTCAACTAGGTTTCGGCCGTGGGCTGCGAGATCGCCGACTTCCTCGAGCTGGTGCACCAGTTGGAGGACGTCGGGCAACACGACCGGGAGCGCTGGTCGGCGTTCGACGTCGGCCGGCGCGGCTTCGCCTACTTGTGGCCGCGCACCCGCACCGTCGGGCTCAAGCAGACCATCGCGGAGCAGCTGGCGCTGGTCGCCGAGCGGCCGGAGGTCTTCGAGGTGCAGTACACCTCCGGCGGCTTCGGTTGGGTCGTGGTCCAGCTCGAGGGCGTCGAGCGGGACGAGCTGGCCGAGCTGACCTTCGAGGCCTGGCGGCTCACGGCACCTGCCGCGCTGGTCGAGCAGCGCGCCGACCGACTACCGGTGTAAGCGCTCTGCCAGCGGCAGCAGCACGCGGAACGTCGTGCCGACACCCAGCTCGGACTCGACCTCGATGCGGCCGCGGTGGCGACGTACGACCCGGTCGACCACCGGCAGACCGAGGCCGGTGCCGGGCCGGCTTCGCACCGCGACGTTCTCGGAGCGGAAGAACTCCTCGAAGAGCCGGCCCTGCTCCTCCTCCGCGATGCCGATGCCGCGGTCGGTCACGCACAGCTCGACGACCTGGGATCCGTCCTGCACGGCGTGCTCGATGGTGACCGAGACCGAGCCACCGGGATCGGAGTACTTGATGGCGTTGGAGACCAGGTTGGAGACCAGGTCGTCGAGCTCGCCGGGGTCGCCGGTGACCAGCAGCGGCTCGATGGGTGCGGTGATCGTGGTGGTCAGCCCGTGCGCAGCGGCCTCGAGGGCGACGCCGTCGAGGATGTCGCCCACCAGTGCGGCAAGGTCGACCGGCACCTCGTGCAACGGCCGGTCGGGGTTGTTGACCTTGGCCAGCACGAGCAGGTCGCTCACCATCTCCTGGATCCGGCCGTTGGCCCGCTCGATCGCCCGGAGTGCCCGCTCGGAGTGATCACCGGGCGGCAGGTCGTCGAGCAGCAGCTCGAGGTTGCCACTGATCGCCGCGACGGGGTTCTGCAGCTGGTGCGAGAGCGCGTCGATCAGCTGGCCGCGGTAGGCGGCCGTCGCCCGCTCCCGGCGCATGCCGTGCTCGAGCTCGGCCCGGTCGAGCAGTGCGATCACCGCCCGCCCCGCCTGCCGCGCGTACAGCTCCAGCACCCGGCGCTGCTCGGCGTCGGGACGCTGACCGTGTCTGGGCAGGTCGACCGAGAGGACGCCGCGCAGCACCCCGTCGTCGTCCTCGAGCAGGGCCACCAGCAGGTCGTGGGGGTGCCAGCGCACACCGTCGCCGGGTCCCGGGTGGTGCTCCCGGATGTAGGAGAAGTCGTCGAGCCGCCCGGTCTGGTGCTCGTGCGGGACGAAGCGCAGCGCGCCCCACTCCTCGGCGTGCTCCAACTCCGCGAGGACGTCATCGATGGGTGGCTGCAGGGTCGCGAGCTCCGCGCGGGCGCCGTCGTCGCCGGCGATGGCGACGGCGTGGAGGCGGCCCTGGTCGACGATCGAGATCGCCGCGAGCTCGAATCCGGCGAGCTCGGTCACGCCCTCCGCGATGAACTGCAGACCGGCAGCGTCGACGGCGGCCGCGCCCGTCGGCTCATCGGTCCTCACGTGCAAGTCGTAACACAGCTTCGTCGTCCACCGCTCCCCCTTCGGATGGAGTGGTCGACGCCGGGCGATCCGCGGCGGGCGGGGGAAGGGCCACCGCCACCGCGGTGAGCAGGAGTACGGCGACCACGCCGTCGAGCCAGTAGTGGTTGGCCGTGACCACCACGACCGTGACGGTCACCAGCACGTGTGCGTAGGCCACCCAGGCCAGCCACCGAGGTCCGGTCCGGTGGACGACGTAGGCGATCAGTACTGCCCAGCCCACGTGCAGGCTCGGCATCGCGGCGAACTGGTTGGCCAGGTCACCGCTCGCCCCGGCGTACGCGTCGGGGCCGAAGGCGGCCATCGTGTCGAGGAAGCCCCACTGCGGGAACATCCGCGGCGGAGCCAGCGGGAAGACGATGTGCACCACGAGGGCGATCCCGGTGAGCGAGATGACCAGGTTGCGGGCCCAGCGGTATTCGGCACGCGGCCGGAAGAGGTAGCCCCAGACCAGGAACGCGATCATTGCCGGGAAGTGCACCGACACGTAGTAGACGTTCGCGAGATGGAGCACGGAGTCGGGCAGCAGCCCCTGGATCGTCGCTTCGGACGGCAGGCGCAACACCTGTTCGAGGTGGTGAACGCGCACCGCGTTCTCGTACGCCGCGGCCTCCTGGCCGCGGGCCAGCAGCCGGCCGAACCGGTAGAGCTCGAAGAGGACGAAGACCAGCGCCAGTTCGAGCACCGCGCGCAGCACCGTCGGGGCGACACGTCTCACTGCTCGACGCACTGTCGCCGGTGCCTCTCCCGCGTGCACGAGTGCCATCTCGCCTCCTCCCCCACGGGTCTACCTGGTCACGACATCGTTCCGCACCCGGGTATTCCCCGAGATCGGCCCTGAGCCGGCCCCCGGAGGCGCTTCAGCGGGCCCGATGCGGGATTCCTTGACCCGCCGTCGCACAATGCGGGCAGGGAGAGCGAACCTGGGCAGCCTTTCGTGCGTCTTTCGTGCGGAGGGTCTCTCCGGAGGAAAGGGTGCACGTGAAGAAGGTCCATGCCCTCGTGGCAGCCGCGGTGGCGGCAGTACTCGTCCTGACCCTGGACGCGCAGGCGACCGCACATGCGGTCGGCGCGGACGGGTCATCCTTCGAGCCGAGCTCCGCGGCGACGTCCGCGGCGACGTCCGCGGCCCCGGTGACGCCGGTGAGCCGGAAGGACGGCAAGGGCGACGGGAAGGGCAAGGGTGCCTACCACCTGCCCAGCGGCGCGTTCTTCAACAACCCGCGCGGCGGCTGGGACGTCCGGCTCAAGATCGAGCGGCAGGTGGTCCGGGCGATCGACCACACCAAGAAGGGCTCGACCATCCGGATCGCGCTGTACTCCTTCGACCGGATCCCCGTGGCCAAGCGGCTGATCGCGGCGCGCAACCGCGGCGTGCACGTCCAACTGCTGCTCAACGACCACCAGGACACCCGCGCGATGAAGATGCTGCGCGCGCGGCTCGGCACCAACGTGAAGAAGAAGGACTTCATCTACAAGTGCCACTCGGGCTGCCGCACCGACAACCGCAAGCGGCTGCTGCACACGAAGTTCTACACCTTCACCAAGACCGGTCGCACCAAGGACGCCCTCCTGTTCGGCTCGGCGAACCTCACGATGAACGCCGCCCGGCACCAGTGGAACGACCTGTTCTTCACCTCGGGCAACGCCGAGCTCTTCGACCAGTACGTCGCGCTCTTCAACGACATGAAGAAGGACTACGAGAAGATGCAGCGGCCGCTGCCTACCTTCTGCGGCATTCCCCGCAACGGCAGCACCTGCGACGACGCGGTCGACTTCGGCACCACGGTGACCTTCCCGCGCCTCCTGGGCCCCAAGAACGACCCGATCGTCGCGATCCTCAACCGGGTCCAGTGCATCACCACGACCGCCAGCGGTGAGCGGGTCCGGACCAAGCTCGCGGTCAACATGCACACCATCCGCGGCCGGCGCGGCGATTACCTCGCCGACGCCTACCGTCGCAAGTTCGCCGAGGGCTGCCAGGCCCGGTTCAGCTTCGGACTGGTCGGCTTCCACACCAAGGGTCACCTCGGCGCGAAGACGCCGCGCGGGCGGATGCCGCTGCGGTCCACGAGCTTCGACTACCACCCCGACCAGCAGGTGAAGAACCCGGACGGCAAGCTCGACCTGACCCTCGACTACTACTCACACGAGAAGTACCTCGTCATCCAGGGCAACTACGCCGGCGACCCGCACGCCAACGTGGTCTTCACCGGCTCCTCCAACTGGGGCGCCCTGGGCGCGGTCAACGACGAGATCCTGGTCGCGGTCCAGGGCAAGAAGATCGCCCGCCAGTACATGGCGAACTTCGACTTCATGTGGCGCCCGGGCAACTCCCGCAACGCCTACACGACGTCGTACACCAACTTCCGGGTGCCGGTCGTCCGGATGGGCGCCGACGGCGAGAAGGTCGTGACCTACCGGACCGAGCGCCGCAAGCAGGTCACGGTCGACCCGGCCCTGGTCTACCGGCCGGCCGGCCCGTTCTGGGAGGACGACTGATCCGGGCTGAGGCACTGGCGGCGGCGTAAGTCGGAATAGCGTCGTCGATATTCCGACTTAGGAATGCTAAGTCGGAATATCGGATACGCTCTTCCGCATGGAAGACCGGGCGTCGGGAGCGGCCGCGACATCGCGGATCCCGCTGCCGGCGCACCGACATCGCGTCGAACCGTGGCGGCAGACCGTCCGTGGGGGGTCCGTCGAGGACCGCACCAACTCCTCCGTGCGAGTCTCGCTGCCGCCACGCATAGCGACCATCGCGCCCACGGTGCCGGGGGAGCTGAGTGCGCTCATGGAGGAGGCGCTGAGGGAGATCGCGGCTCTGGACGAGGAGCACGGCGATCACCTTGCGTCACTGTCGATGCTTCTGTTGCGGGCCGAGTCTGTGGCCTCCTCCAAGATCGAGCAGGTCGAGGCGTCGACCGACGACTACGCGCGCGCCCTGCACGGCGTCCGCTCGAATTCGTCGGCCACGTCCATGGTGGCGTCGACCCGAGCACTCCACGACCTCATCGTGTCGGTGGGCGACGAGCGCCCGATCACCCTGGACGGCATCGTGTGCGCTCACGCGATCCTGATGGCCGACGACCCGTTCGAGGCCTCCTACGCCGGCCGGATCCGCGACATGCAGAGCTGGATCGGCGGCTCGGACCACTCCCCGCGCGGCGCCCTCTTCGTGCCACCGCCGCCCGCAACCGTTGCCGACTACCTCGCCGACCTGCTGGTCTTCGCGAACCGGACCGATCTCAACGTGCTCGGCCAGGCCGCCATCGCGCATGCCCAGTTCGAGTCGATCCACCCGTTCACCGACGGCAACGGACGCATCGGACGAGCCCTCATCAACACCATCCTGCGCAAGCGCGGAGCAACGCGACGAGTGGTGGTCCCGCTCGCCTCGGCCCTCGTCGCTCGCCGCGACGACTACTTCGCCACGCTGACCGCCTACCGGGATGGCGATGCCGGGCCGATCATCGAGGCCTTCTCGACGTCGACGCTGATCGCATCTGTCGAGGCGCGGGCAACCGCGAAGCGACTCGCCGACCTACCTGCGACGTGGCACGAACAAGCGGGCGGGCCGCGCGCCAAGAGCGCCACCCACGCACTCCTCGAGCGGCTGCTCGACGAGCCGGTCTTCTCCGCGGAGGACGCCGAGGCCCGCATCGGAGGTGCCGTGTCGAGCGTCTACGCAGCGATCGGCCGGCTGCACGAAGCCGGCATCATCAGACCGCTGACGACCCGCACCCGCAATCAGATATGGGTCGCCGCAGCTCTGTCCGACGAGTTGGACGACCTCGGTCTGCGCATCGCGATCCGAGCCCGTGCGTCAGTTGGGGCCGGGCGGCGGTGACCTACCAACCACCGGCGGACATCAGGAGGTTGATCACCCACCGCCACCCAAGACCACCGCAGATCTAGCCCAGCGGCCGCTCGCCATGCAGGCCACGCTCGGGTCGGGGGGCGGGCGGCAGGGTCAGCGAGGGCGGAGCCGGCGCCACGGCATCGTCGGGGCCGAAGGCGTGCGCGATCTCGGTGATGCTGCGCACCGGAAGCCCCACCCGCCTGCAATGCTCGACCACGGCCTCGTAGTCGTCAGTCTCGACGACGCAGGACACGACGTCGGCGGCGACGGTGCCCAAGACCCAACGGAACTCGACACCCAGCGACTCGGCGGCCTCGCGCATCGTGTGCGCTAGATGTCCGAGCTGGGTGCGGTCGAGACCGGCGGCGCCAGGTACGTCCCGCTCGACCAGGTAGTACGTCATGGCTGGAGAATGCCCGCCTGAGGTCCGGCGGCACATCGGGTGGAACCCCCTAGATGAGCCCTTGAGCACCCCGGGGAGCACGGCCCCGCTCATCCGGAAAGGGCGATGTCATCGGCCGGCGCTCGGCAGCACAGTGAGCTTCGTGGAGTCGACTCGACAGGAAGCCCCGGCGCGCTCCGGACTGGTACTCACCGCCCTGATCCTGGTCGCGGCCGTCGCGAACCTGAACCTCGCGGTGGCCAACGTCGCACTGCCTGACATCGGCAAGGCATTCGACTCCAGCCAGACCACCCTCGACCTGGTCGCCGTCGGCTACTCGCTCGGCCTGGCCGCCTCGGTGATCTACCTCGGCGGCCTCGGTGACCGGTACGGCCGCAAGATGATGCTGATCGCCGGCGTCTCGCTCTCCGTCCCGGCCTGCCTGCTCGCGGCGTACGCGCCGTCCGACACCGTGCTGATCGGAGCGCGGGTGCTCGGCGGACTCTCCGCCGGCATGGCGTACCCGACCACGCTGGCCCTGATCACGGCCCTGTGGGCAGGGGCAGGCCGCACCAAGTCGATCGCCTTGTGGTCCGGCCTCGGTGGCGCGATCTCCTCGCTCGGGCCACTGCTGGCCGGACTGCTGCTCGAGCACTTCTGGTGGGGATCGGTGTTCCTGGTGACGCTGCCGCTGGCTGTCGTCGCGCTCGTGATGGCGTTGCTGTACGTGCCGAGTCACGTCAACGAGGCGACCGATCCGGTCGACCACCTCGGTGGCGTGCTGTCGGTGGTCGTCGTCGCCGGCCTGGTGCTGGCCATCAACTTCGCGCCGGTCCCCGACCAGCTCACCCTCGCGCTCGAACTCGGCGCGATCGCACTGGTCGCCGCGGTCTTCTTCGTCATCCGGCAGCTGCGGTACAAGTTCCCGCTCTACGACCTCAGGGTGGCATCGCGACGGGTGTTCTGGGTCGCCGCGCTCGCGGGCATCATCGTGTTCGGCACGCTGATGGGCGCCATGTTCGTGGGGCAGCAGTTCCTGCAGAACGTGCAGGGCTACTCGACGCTCGAGTCGGGTACGTCCATCCTGCCCGCCGCGATCGCCATGGTCCTCGTGGCACCCCGGTCGGCGAAGCTGGTCGACGCGGTCGGAGCCCGGCTCACCCTCCTCATCGGCTACGCATGCTGCCTTCTCGGCTTCCTCACGATGCTGCTGCTGTGGAACGAAGGCGTGGGGTACTGGGCGATCGGGCTCGGCTATGCCCTGGTCGGGGCCGGCGTCGGCTTCGCCGGCACTCCGGCGTCGCACTCGCTGACCGGCTCCGTGCCGGTCAGCAAGGCCGGCATGGCCTCGGGCACGGCCGACCTCCAGCGCGACCTCGGCGGGGCGATCATGCAGTCGATCCTGGGCGCCCTCCTCGCGGCCGGCTACGCCTCGGCGTTCGCCGCCCAGATCGCCTCGTCCCCCGAGGCCGACAGCGTCAGCAAGTCCACCCAGAGCGCGCTGACGCAATCGTTCTCGTCGGCCGAGGCCCTCGCCTCTCGCTATCCCGACCAGGCCTCCGCGATCACCGCCGCAGCCAAGTCGTCGTTCCTCGACGGGGCCGACTGGGCGTACGGCGCCGGCATCATCGCCATCCTGATCGGCGCCGTCATCGTGTTCTTCTGCTTCCCGCGCAAGGAGGAGGAGGCCCGGCTGCTCGCGGAGTACCAAGCGACCGACGCTGCCGAGGTAGCCGAGCCGGCCTGACCTGACCCCATATCCCCCCGATCGGGCGATGCCGGGCCCATCGCCCCGGAGAACAGTCGGTACGGCTGTGGAGGGCTTCGGATCGCGGAGGGAGGGATCGATGAGACCGCATCTCATCACGAGCTCGGCGTCGGCGTGGTGCGAGGCCCACGCAACCCCTCCGGTCGAGCTGCGCCGACAACCCGCCCCGCCACCTGCCAGTCGGGCCCGACCCCCCAGAGCGTCCTGGCTGGCCGTCGAGCGGCCCGAGCAGCACCGACGGCTCTCGCGCTCGGTCGAGCACGCCACCGTCACGCTGCTGCGAGCCCCGGCCGGCACCGGCAAGACCGTCCTGGCCGCTGATTGGGCGTCCCGACGGATCGGCGGCGGTGACCCGGTCGCCTGGATGACGATGACCGAGCGCGACAACGACCCAGCGGTGTTCTGGGCGCATCTCCGTGAGGCGCTTGCCCTGCTCGACCTCTCCGGTCCGGAGACCGGCCTACCGGCCGGCGTGCCCGACGCCGAGCACCTCGACCTGCTCAGCGCCCGGCTCCTGGAGCTCGGCGCACCCGTCGCGCTCGTCGTCGACGCCGCCGACCGGCTCCGCACCCGGACGATCTACGACCAGTTGCGCGCCCTGATCGAGGCCGCCGACGATCGCCTCCGCATCGTGATCACGAGTCGGACCGAGCCGCCCCTACCGATCCATCGGTACCGCGTGGAGGACCGCCTGACCGAGTTCGGCGCCGACGACCTCGCGATGGGAGCCGACGAGGTCGAACAGGTGCTCCTCCGGCACCGCGTGCCGGCCTCCGCGGAGCTGATCGACGAGGTGCTGCGCCGTACGGAGGGCTGGGCGGTCGGTGTCCGGCTGGCGGCCTTGCGCCTGGCCCAAGAGGGGCCCGGCGTGGACCTCGCCGGCTTCGCGGCACCGTATGTCCGCGAGGAGATCCTCACCGAGCTGGCGCCGATCGAGCGGGATGTGTTGACCGCGACCGCCCCGGTCGAAGAACTCGCGCCCGGGCTGGCGCCGGCGTTGACCGGCCGCCCCGACGGGGACGTCGTGGTCCACGCCCTGGCACGTGGCAACGCGTTCGTGTGCCCGGTGCCTGGGCGGCCTGAGACCTTCCGGCTGCACCCGCTCGTCCGGGAGCTGCTGCTCGACGAGCTCGACCACCGGTTCCCAGGGCGCTCCGCAGCGATGCACCGACGCGCCGCGGCCTGGTGCCACACGCACGACGACCTCGAGGGCGCCGTACGTCACGGGATCGCCGCGTGCGACTGGCGTACCGCCGCCGGCTGGGTCGTCCACGGTCGCGGACTCGCGGAGGTGATCGCCGGCACGCCCACCGGGACCGCCATCGCCCGCGAGTTGAGGACGATCCCCGAGTCGGGCCTGCCGGAGGTGATCGCCCTGCGCGCCGCGACCGCCCTGCTCGACCACGACCTGGACGGCGCGCGGGCCGCACTCGACCTGGCGCACGGGCGCCCCGCCCTGGCGACGTCTGCGCTCGCCGCGGCGTGGTACGACGCGTCCGGGCGTTCGCCAGAGGCGCTGCAGGCAGCGCGCCGGGCGCGCTCGAGCCTCGAGACAGCCCGGACGCCCGACTCGTTCGTCGCGGCCGTGGTGGCGGCGTTCGAAGGCTTCGCCGAGCTCCGGGCCGGGGACCTCGAGGCGGCCGGCGTCGCGCTGCGAGAAGCGGCGACCGGCACCGAGGGCATCGGCGTACCGCTGCGGCTCCGGTGCCTGGCCGAACTCGCATTCGCCGAGGCGGTCGGCGGCCGCCTCGGCCTGGCACTCGAGTTCGCGGACGCCGCCGAGCGGACCGCCAAGGACCAGGGTGTCACCGCGTCGGCACGCCCCGTCGTCCTCGACCTGACCCGAGCCTGGGTGGCCCTGGAGCGTCAGGAGCTCTCGGTCTGCCACAGGGCGCTCAACCGCACCGGCCGCGCGCGCGTCGGTCGTGATGACGAGACCTGGCGGACGACCACGGTGATGCTCCGCGCCCGCCTGCTGCGCGATCGCGGTGAGCTGGGCAGCGCCCGCCGCCAGCTCGACCAGACGGCGTCCACGCCCCAGGGCGGTGGGCGATCGGTGCCGATCCCCCGATGGCTCCGAGACCAGCTCGCCGCGGAGGCGGGCGGTCTCGGAGCCGGCACCCAGGGCGACCAGCCGTCCGTCGCGGAGCTGCTCGCCCACGCCGATCTCCGCTATCGCGACGGCGACATGGCCGCCGCCCGGACCGAGGTCGGGCGGGCCCTGCAGCTCGCCCGGCCCGAACTGGTACGCCGGCCCTTCGCCCATGCCTCGCCAGCTGTGCAGTCGCTCATCCGCAACGACGCCCGGCTGTCCGCGCTCGCGGGTTGGCTGAGCCCCGAGCAGCTGGGCCCGGCCGGGGCCGACCCCACGCCGCTGCCACAGCCGGTGCTGGATGCGCTGTCCACCCGCGAGCTCCAGGTGCTCCGCCACCTCGCGGAGTTCCTCACCACCGAGGAGATCGCCGCCGAGATGTACATCTCGGTCAACACCGTCCGGACCCATGTACGTCGGGTCCTCGAGAAGCTCTCGGTGTCGCGGCGCCACGAGGCGGTGCGACGGGGCCAGCAGCTCGGCCTGGTGTGAGCGGTAGCGCCCCGAGCATCGCGGGGACGTCGTCCGCCGTGGGTGATGCAGACGGCACGGGCACCGGACACCCTGGATCGACTGGTCCGACGCGGCGATGCCACCGTCGCGGAGCCGTGAGGAGGGGTGACCCGGCGTGAGTGCAGCCCTCAGCGACCTCGTGGCGATCGCCGCGGTCAACCCCGTTCCGTGGGCCCGCTCGCAGATGGCGTTCACCCTGGGCTTCCACATCATCCTGGTGCCGCTCGGTGTCTCGTGGTCGTTCATGACGCTGGTGGCCAACTACCGCGGCGTACGCCACAACGACCAGGCGGCCCTGCTGTTGGCGCAACGCTGGTCGAAGTACATGGCCGTGACCTTCGCCGTCGGCGCCGTGACAGGCACCGTCCTGAGCTTCGAGTTCGGGCTGCTGTGGCCCCGCTTCATGGGGCAGTGGGGTGAGGCCTTCGGTGTCCCGTTCGCCTTCGAGGGCATCTTCTTCTTCACCGAGGGGATCTTCGTCGCGATCTACATCTTCGGCTGGCGACGGCTGAGCCCCTGGGCGCACTTCTGGACCGGCGTCCCGATCACGCTTGCCGGGATCTTCGGCTCGATCTCCGTCGTCGCCGCCAACGCCTGGATGAACGCGCCCTCCGGCTTCACTCTGGACTCCGAGGGCAACGTCACGAAGGTCGATCCGTGGGGCGTCATCTTCAACGACGCGATGCCGCTCCAGGCGGCGCACATGCTGGTCGCGGCCTACCTTGTGGGCGGCTTCATGATCGCCTCGGTGTACGCCGTGGCGCTGCTGCGAGGCCGCAACGACCGCTATCACCGGCTGGGCTTCCTCATCCCCTTCACGGTCGCGGCGATCATGACGCCGGTGCAGATGGGCGTCGGCGACGCCCTGGCCCGCTGGGTCTACAACGAGCAGCCGATGAAGTTCGCGGCCATCGAACTGGTCCCGGAGACGAGTTCCGACGTACCCGAGACGCTGCTCGGGAAGCTGAACTCCGACGGGACCGTGTCGGGCGGCTTGCCCATCCCGGGGCTCGCCTCGTGGTTGTCCGACCCGTCGACCGGGAAGTCGACGGTCATCCAGGGGCTCGACAGCTTCCCCGAGGACGCGCGTCCGTCGACCTCCGAGGTCAACATCGTCCATCTCGCCTGGGACGTCATGGTCGGGCTGGGCACGCTGCTGTTCCTCCTGTCCGCCTGGTACGGCGCCGTGTGGCTGTTCCGCCGACGGATGCCGCAGAGCCGGTGGTTCCTGCGCGTCGCGGCCTGCTCCGGGGTCGTCGCGGTGGTCGCGATGGAGGCGGGGTGGGTGGTCACCGAGGTGGGCCGCCAGCCCTGGATCGTCTACAACCTGATGAAGGTCGAGGACGCCGCGACCGCCAACACCGGCGTGTGGATCACCTTCATCGCGATCATCCTGCTCTACACCGCCCTCGCGATCACCACGATCCTCGTGCTGCGTTCGATGAGCCGCCGGTTCCGGCGCGGCGGCGGCTTCGTGGACGACGACGTGCCGTACGGCTCCAGCGGCGGCGCTCCGACCGAGGCAGAACTGGACGGCGCCGTACCGTGAGCACCCTCATCGCAGCCGTGCTGCTGGCCGCCCTCGCGACGTACGCCCTGTTCGGCGGCGCCGACTTCGGCGCCGGGTTCTGGGATCTCACCGCTGGCGGGCCGGAGCGCGGCGAGGCGCCGCGGGAACTCATCGAGCACTCGATCGGTCCGGTGTGGGAGGCCAACCACGTCTGGCTCATCTTCATCTTCGTGGTGACTTGGACGGCGTTCCCCGTCGCGTACGAGTCGATCTGGCTGACGATGTTCGTGCCACTCACGATCGCCGCGCTCGGCATCGTCCTGCGTGGCGCGAGCTTCGCCTTCCGCAAGGCGGTCACGAACCCACAGGCACGCCGGATCTTCGGCGGCGGCTTCGCGCTCTCGTCGGTGCTGGTCCCGTTCTGCATGGGCGCGATGATCGGTGGCATCGTCTCGGGCCAGGTGCCCTCGGGCGGCAAGGCCGGAGACCCGGTGGACAGTTGGCTCAACCCCACGTCGATCGTGATCGGGCTGCTCGCGGTCGCGGCCGTCGCGTACCTGTCCGCGGTCTACCTGGTCTCGGACGCGCGCCGAGCCGGCGACGCCGCCATGGCGCAGTACTTCTTACGCCGGGCCACGGCCGCCGCCCTCGTCGTGGGCGTGCTCTCGGTCATCGGGCTGATCGTGCTGCACTCGAAGGCGCCACACGTCTTCGACGGGCTCACCTCCCGCGCGCTACCCGTCGCCCTGGTCAGCGTGCTCTGCGGGCTGGCCGCCCTGATCCTGCTGTGGCGCGGCGCCGCGCGGGGCATCCGAGTGCTGGCCGGCCTCGCCGTCGCCGGGACGGTCGTGACCTGGGGGGTCGCGCAATGGCCCTACCTGCTGCCTGAGTCGCTGACCGTCGACGACGCCGCGGCACCGTCGGGAACCCTCACCGCGTTGGTGATTGCGGTCGCGATCGCGGCAGTGACCGTGCTCCCCGCGTTCGTGCTCCTCTTCGTGCTCGTGCAACGCCGGCTGCTGCCCGACGAGGGCGTGCCGGACGTCGCGGATCGCGTAGCTCCAACCTCCTGATCATCTGCCGGGGGTGATGTGACGATGCGGACCGATCGCCGATCGTGGTGACCGTGACCGCACAGCCGAGCGAGGCGCCGCACGTCGTGGTGCTCGGCGGCGGACTGGCCGGCGTCGCCTGCGCCCACCGGCTCGGCGACGAGGGCATCCGCGTGACCCTGGTCGACCGCAACGACTACCACCAGTTCCAGCCGCTGCTCTATCAGGTCGCGACATCGCAACTGCCTGCCCAGGACATCGCCCGTCCGCACCGGACCATCTTCCGCGCCCACCCGACCGTCGAGGTGCGGAGCGTCGAGGTCACGAGCGTAGATCCGCAGGCGCCGAGCCTGACGCTCGTCGACGGCGACGTCCTCACGGGCACCCACCTCGTCATGGCGGCCGGCGGACGGGCGGAGTACTTCGGCGTACCCGGTGCCGACGAGCATGCCTTCCCGCTCTACTCCGTGTCCGATGCCGAGCGGCTCCGGCTGCACTTCCGGCAGCTGCTCGACGACGCCGGCGACGACCAGGAGGCACTCGAGTCGGCCCTCGACGTGGTCGTGGTCGGTGGCGGGCCGACGGGAGTCGAGGTCGCCGGGGCGCTGGCCGAGTTGACCCGAGCACTCGCCACGCTCGGCGAGATCCCGCGGCCGGGGCGGATCCTGCTGGTCGACCGCGGCAAAGTCCTGCTCGGCGGATTCTCCGAGAAGTCCCACGAGTACGCCCATCGGCGACTCACCAAGGAGGGCGCCGAGCTCCAACTCGGCACCGGCGTCTCGGCGGTGTACGCCGACCGGGTCGAACTCGACGACGGCTCCGTGGTGCCGACCCGCACGGTGGTCTGGGGCGGCGGCGAGTCGGCCGCGACCATCGTCGCGGAGTCGGGGCTGCCGACCGGACGGGGCGGGCGCGTACAGGTCACTCCCGAGCTGACGGTCGAGGGCCACCCTCGGGTGTACGCCGTGGGCGATGTAGCCAACATCCCGTCCGATGAAGATCCCGGCGTACTGCCCCAACTCGGGTCAGTGGCCCAGCAGTCCGGGCGCTGGGCGGCCGACAACATCCTGCGCGAGCTCACCGGCCAACCGGCGGTGCCCTTCCGCTACAAGGACAAGGGCATCATGGCGATGATCGGCCGCAACGCCGCCGTGGCCGAGGTGGGCAAGCACCGGCACCAGGTCGAGGGCCCGGTGGCGTTCGCCGCGTGGCTGGGCGTCCACGCGATGCTGCTCAGCGGCGCCCACAGCAAGACCGATGCCTTCCTCTCCTGGGCCTGGGACTACTTCGACCGCGACCACGCCGCCGTCGTCGAGAGCTCGACGACCGAGGCCCCGCACCGGATCGCGTGGGGCGACGACGAGGCCGACGTACCCCACATCTCCACCGAACGGCGCGGGTGAGCGGCAGTCGGACTATCCGACGCGTCGGTACTTCCGGTGCATCGATTGGCGGGTCACTCCGAGGAGGGTGCCGATCTCCGCCCAACTCAGACCACGGTTCCTGGCTCGTCGAACGGCGACCTCCTCGCGGCGGGCGAGAACTCGCTTCGCTTCCGACACCGCAGCCAGTTCCGAAACGACGTCGTCGCCGTCGTCAGTGCCGAGCGAGACCTTCATGGTGTCAGCATATGCTGACAGGCAAGGACAGGCCCGGGAGGACAAGTAGGAACTTCTCTGACTCCAGCGTGGCCGGCTCACATCCCAACACCGACTCTTCGGATAGGTCACTCCCGGACCCGCCAAGCGGCAGCCTTGAACCCCGCTTCCGGCTGCGTCTTGACCTGGGGCCAGATCCGGACGTCGGGGCCGGTACAGGGCGTCCTCAGCCTTGCGGGTCTTGCGGGTCGAGCTCGTCAAGGGCAGGCGGCACCCAGTAGCGGCGGATCCAGTCCACAGACAGCGTGGCTGGTCGAGTACGTGGACCCACGCCAGCCTGGCGAGAGGTCTTAGGTAGACGGTGTGACGCAGCTCGCTGAACGACCGGATCGCGGCAGATCCGGATGTCCCCGGTGCGTCATTCGCGGCGGTATGACGCGGCTCGCTGAACGACGGGATCGCGGCAGATCCGATCGTGTGGCAGACCCCTCGCATCCTGCGGATCCCAGCAGTCTGCAGGCAAGACGTCGCCTGCTAGTCCTCCGTCAGGACCTCGCGTAACTTCTCGTGCATCTCCTCCGAGATGGCCTCATCCAATTGCAGCGTTACTGTCATGGTGAGATTGAGCTTCTCGCCTCGTGCTATCCGCTCGGTGGCAGTGTCGAGCTCTGTTACGAGTTCGTTCACGAATCGGCGACACTCCTCGACCGGCTGCTCAGCCCATCGCGCCAGCAACTTGAAGACTTCTGCACCATCGCCTGAAGCCGAAGTTCCTCGCAGTTCTGCCGCCCAGTCCATAAAGTCTTCGTAGACCGACACGAATCGTTCAGCCAGGTGCAAAATTCGGTCCACATCGCCGGGCTCACCCGGCTTGCCAAACGCAAGCTCCTGCACGTTGGGGTCGAATACCAGGTTGAAGTTGTCCACTATGCCTTGGATGGAGCCTATTGCCTGCTGAACATACTCAGGGAGGTCGTCGCGGGGGACGTGGCGGCCAGTGCGCCTTGCATAGCCCATTGCGAAGTCGCGGTATTTCGGCTCCAACTCGTCCATTTTTTGGCGTAGCAAACCCCCGTAGAGGAGGTACTCCCAGAGTCCCGTGCGCTCAGCAGTGAGGGCCTCAATCGCTTTCCGGGACCTAGGAACCTTGCCATCCCCTAGAGCGTTGATCGACGTTGTCGGTGCCGCTCGGCCCAGCAAGAGCTTCCCGCAATCCAGGACCCGAGCAGCAACCAGATCGCTTAGTCTGGCCGGGAGCCGACTGTTGAGCATCCGGACTTCGGCCTCGGCTGCAGCCGATGAGAACGCGTCTGGTGCCGCCTCTAGAAGACTTTGAGCATGATCCCGGACCTCAGCTTCAGTCAAGGCCAGATCCGCGGCCAAGCGGGCCCAAGGACTTGAAACGGGATTCATCTTGTAAGAGCTGCCGAACTTCATAGCTAATCTCTGCTTCTGGATCGCGATGTCGTAAGGAAGCGCCGAGGCGACGTCGTAGAACGGCGCCAACCGAACCTGGTTCTGATTTAGCATTAGCGAGTAGTTCTTGGCATGGGCGTCAGTGCCAGCAATGATCCAGTTCCAGATAAGAGCGTCGAGAAAAGATCTGGTCGCCTCAAGCGCTGTTCCCCGCGGCATCACTCGGCGGAACAAGGCCGCGACTTCCTTCGGTCCTGGGCCGCCTTCGTTCTGGTATTTCCTCGTTGGATGCAAGCCAAGTGCCTGGCACATGTCCTCTTGGTGTACGCGTACTTGCAGGCCGCTGACGGAGATACGGTCGTAGCGAGTCACCACGATGGCCGATTGATCCTCGAAACGTTGGACGCGACTCCGCACTGCACGAAGGCCAGCAATCCGCATGGCCGAGAGGCAGAGGTGCTCGTTTAGGTCGTGGTCGTCGCGGCCCTCAATGGCCGGCTTCAGGATGTGGGTAGTTGCGGTTGATCCTTGGGGTGCGCCCCAACCGTTCGTTGGATCCAACAGCAGTGCAGTCTTGGCCTGTGCACCTGCGAGGCTGAATCTGCCGCCATGTCGCGCTCCGAGCCATGCCGTGTTGTCTGCCCTGAGGTCACGCAGTCTCTTTGCGACCCCCGCGTCGGTGAGCCATTCGACATTGCTCAGGTCCGCATCGGGAGCCTGAAGCACTTCTAGGCGTTCAGTGGTGATCAAGCGGATTGCGCCGGGACAGTCTTCGCCGACGGGTGTCGCGAGCATCGAGAAAGCCGAACCGCTCGACACATGGAACTCTCGCGCCCAGCGGCTGAGAACTGCGTCGTTGTCAGGGAGGAGCCCCCAAAGCCATGGCGTGATTTGACTATCGGGGTGCGTTGGGACCTGCTTCGGCATCGAAACCGAGATCGGGGTTGCTGACGCTAGATTTGAGTATCTTGGGTTGTACTCGAATGCGAGCTTGCCTCCTCCTAGTTGGCTGACTGTGCCCGCATGATCGGCACCCATGAAGAGTTCGAGGCGCTTCGTGCTCACGGGCGGCCTTGGTCGTAGTCGTCCAGAAGTTCGTCAAGATCAAACTCGTTAGGGCTGCCGACCCCGGTTGGTTTGAGAGTTGTCGACGTCGGCTCTGCTTGGTCCGGATTGAGCAGAGCCAGTGTGTAGCCGAGTGCCTCGACCACAGCAATGACACTGCGCAGTTCAACGGTCAGCTTCCCCCCTTCGAGATCGGATATGAACGTGCGGGACACGCCGGCCTGATTCGCTAGCGCGGTCTGGGTCAGTTTGAGCGATTGCCGTCGTCCTCTGACGGCTGCAGCTACGTCCTGCAAAGCTCTGATCTCCATCGGTCTCCTAGCAGCACCGGTGTAGCCGTACGGCGACAGATGACAAGTGTAGCCGTACGGCGACAAAGTATAGATGTAGCCGTACGGCGACAAGGCATGGATGTAGCCGTACGGCGACAGAAAGCAGATGCAGCCGTACGGCGACCGGACAGGCCCGCCCGAGCGAAGCCAAGAAGGCCTCTTGGAAGACGACCGAAGGGAGGCAGCCAGAGGGACGCGACCGGACCTCCCGTGGCTAGGGGCATCAACCATCGGCCATCAAGCGAGCTCTCGATGCCTTCAAAGGCAATCGCATCGGCACGTCCTACGAGCTCGGCTGGTGGCGGTTCAATGCCCCGTCGTGTAGGCAGGCCCGCTCATCGGCGGTCCGGGCGGCAAGACCCACCGATTGACGCGCTCCGTGCGCACGGTGATCGAGTCGCAGTTGCTCCTAGGCGTGAATGGCTCTCTCGAGGAGTGTTCGGAACCCCGACTCCGAGACGATGGCAACCCCATAGTCTCGTGCCTTCTTGGCTTTGCCGCTCAACGAGTCGGGATCGGCGGCAACTAGTAGCTTGGTTCGTTTGGTCAGCCCGCCAACGATGAGCCCCATGTTCGCCGCTTCCCGCTCGAGAACGTCTCGAGGCACCGACATCGAGCCGGTCAGACAGATGGCGTCGCCAGGTCGGAGCGCAAATCCTGAGTCCCGAGCGGCGTCGGCGGGCAGGTTTGCGGCCTTGGCCAGTGCGCTCTCTACCTCCTCTGGCAGTCCCAGGAGTGATGCCACTCGCGCTAGATCGCTCCGCTCGTCGTCCGTGACGACGCCGTCTTCTAGTGCCACTCGGGCCATAGCGACGAGGTAGTCCTGATGGAGATCCTCGACCGCTTTGCGATCGAGGCCATGACTTTCGGCGACCGCGAGCAGGGAGTCGATCTCGTGCGCGGACAGATACCTGTCCAACAGCGCCATCTCGAGGACGTCCAGATACGAGTCGACGGCGGCGTCGCCCCCGCTCGGCATCTTCCCGATGATCCGATCAAGCCACGAAGAGTCGTCGGAAGCTTGCTGCTCGCCACGCGTCACAAGACGGCAGGGCTCGTCACCGTAAGTGAGGCCTGGCCAGGGATAGGCCTGCGACCAGGCCAGCGCATCGGCCCACGGTGGCGAACCGCCAGTTGCTTCGATGCAGCGCTGGAGAAGAACGGCGACCGCCGCCGCCTGGTGGCTGCTGCTATAGCGACGAGCCAGCGGAACGCCAACCTCATCGCAGCAATCGACAAGCCGCCGGCGCTTCCTTGCGGACAGCAGCCGGAACCACTCCATCGTGGGGACTCCGACTAAGAGCGGCATGGTGAGGGGTACGCCGCAACGTCGTAGCTCGGCTTCCAAGAAACCAAGGTCGAACATGAGGTTGTGAGCGACGAGCGTCCGCCCCGTCACAGACTGCAGGACCAGCTGAATGAGGTCGTCGAAGATCGGCGCCTGCAACACGTCTCGGGCAGAGATGCCATGAATGCCTGTTTCGCCTACATCGCGCTCAGGATTTACAAGAGTGCACCAGGAATCTTCCACTACACCGGAAGCTGAGGTCAGGACCATCGCGATCTCGACCACTCGATGCTGCATTGAAGGTTCGAGTCCCGTGGTCTGGACGTCGATGACTGCGTACCCGCTCATTCATCCCCGTTCGACTGGATGCGACTTAACCCTGAGGTGTTACCCACGAAGGTCGGGTCGCGGTGAAGAAGGAAACCGTACGTCGAGACAAGCCTCGATTGTCACCCAGACAGCTGCCCGCGTAGGCGCCTCGTCGCCTTCGCGCGCGCACTGCTTCAGTGCGTCGTTGTGGGCGGAACGACGCACTCTGCCGGGCACGGATCTCGGCAGATCCGGGCCCCTTCTGGAAGGTCGCATTGGGGTGTGGAGGAGTCCGGAGGGAATGTCGGTGGCCGCGTCTAGCGTGCGATCCATGAGGGATCTCGGGGACGTAGCAGCGAGCGGGGCCGGTGCGACCACGCTGTCTGGTCTGCCCTCGGATGTGCTGCCCAGCCACGCCGTGATCGCGGCGTTCGCGTCCCTGTTGGCGGCCGACGCGGGAGGTTTGTCGGACCACGACCGGGTTGAGGTGATCCGGGCGTTGGAGGTCCTCAAGTGCACCGCCGAAGGCGC
>ERZ761607.1849-NODE-1849-length-24631-cov-5.124308_pt1 | contig 24631 bp, 20 predicted proteins | sample MGYA00511164_ERZ761607 | MGnify/ENA primary metagenome ERZ761607 (study PRJEB28899, sample SAMN02445080) | bioreactor sludge metagenome | biome: EBPR sludge | place: Australia: Brisbane, Thorneside Wastewater Treatment Plant | collected 2011-06-22 ... | reverse complement strand
GCTCGTACTTGTCCTGCTTGAGCTTGCCCTTCTTGACCTGGGCTTCGTAGTTCTTCCGGATCGTGGCAATGCCGCGATCCAGCGCTTCCTGCTTCATTTCCAGAATCTTCACCGGGATGCCGGCGTTGAGGAAGTTCATGGCAATGCCGCCGCCCATGGTGCCGGCGCCGATGACGGCCACCGAGGCGATCTCGCGCTTGGGCGTGCTCTCGGGCACATCGGGAATCTTGCTCGCCGCGCGCTCGGCGGTGAACAGGTGGCGCAGCGACTTGCACTCGGGCGTCCACATCAGGTTGATGAAGATCTCGCGCTCGAAGGCCATGCCCTCGGCGAACTTCTTCTTGGTGGCGGCTTCGACGGCATCCACGCACTTGGCCGGCGCCGGGAAATTCTTGGCCATGCCCTTGACCATGTTGCGCGCGAACTGGAAGTAGGCGTCGCCGTCCTTGTGCTTGCAGGGGAGGTTGCGCACCAGCGGCAGGGCACTGCCGTCCGCGTGTTTCGCCGCCATCTCGCGCGCCAGCGCCAGGGCTTCGTCGGGCAGCGACTCGACCGAGGCGGCCATCCGGTCGAACAGCTTCTGCCCGGGCAGCATGGCCAGCATCTCGCTCTTGATCGGCTCGCCGCTGACGATCATGTTCAGCGCGGGCTCGACGCCCAGCACGCGCGGCAGGCGCTGCGTGCCGCCTGCGCCCGGAATCAGGCCCAGCTTGACCTCGGGCAACGCCACGTTGCATCCGGGCGCGGCGATGCGGTAGTGGCAGCCGAGGGCCAGCTCGAGCCCGCCGCCCATGGCCACCGAATGGATCGCGGCAACCACCGGCTTGGCGGAATTCTCGAGCGCCAGGATCACGCTGAGCAGGTTCGGCTCCTGGAGCGCCTTGGGGCTGCCGAATTCGCGGATGTCCGCGCCGCCGGAAAAGGCCTTGCCGGCCCCGGTCAGCACCACCGCTTTCACCGCCGCGTCCGCATTGGCCTGTGCCAGGGCATTGGTGATGCCAAGCCGGGTCTCGTGACCCAGACCGTTGACCGGCGGGTTGTTGAGCGTGATCACCGCCACGTCGCCGTGGACTTTGTACTCAGCTGTCATGCTGTGGTTCCTTATTGAACGAAACGGATAACAGAAAAACGAACGAGCGTTCGATTTATCGATTCTAGGTTGTCCGCTCGACTGAGCAACAACCGCTTGTCACTGTCGGGACGTCCGCAAGTATCAGACCTCAAGCCACTCCTGGCGTACCTGACTATCCCCTAGCAGCGCAGTACCGGCGCCTTCAAAGACCACCCTGCCCTGTCCCATCACTGCGATCCGGTCTGAAATCGTCAGCGCAATGGTGAGCTTCTGTTCGATCAGCAGAACCGAGACGCCCCGACTCCTGAGCGTCTTGAGGAAGCTGGCCACTTGCTCCACCACCTGCGGCGCGAGGCCTTCTGTCGGTTCGTCAATGATGACCAGTTGCGGCCCGCCCATCATCGTCCGGCACAGGGTCAGCATTTGCTGTTCACCGCCCGACAACACGCCCGCCTCGGTATCGCGCCGGCACGCCAGCGCCGGAAACAAGGCGTACATCTCGTCGAACGTCCAGGCATTTCCGCTCACAGGGGACCGCTTTTGCCCCAACAGCAGATTCTGGTGCACGGTCAAGGTCGGAAAGACATCACGGCCCTCCGGCACATATCCCAGGCCCGCACGGGCAATTTCATAGGGCCGTTCGCCCACCAGTTCCCGTCCATGCCATCGCACGCTACCCTCGGCCACCACCAGGCCCATCAGCGCCTTCGCGACCGTCGATCGACCAGAGCCGTTTCGCCCCAGCAGGGCAACAATTTCTCCGGAGCCGACGCACAGATCCACCCCATGCAGCACACGACTTGTTCCATAGCCAGCGTGGAGTGCGCGTACCTCCAACATGTCAACGACCCACTCTTTTCAGACCCGCGGTCTTCATCAACCCCAGGTAGGCGTCCTGGACCGCCGGGTTGGCGCGAACGGCCTGTGGTGTGTCAAATGCCAGCAACTCCCCATGGACCAGGACCGCAATCCGGTCTGCCAGTTCAAAGACAACCCCCATATCGTGTTCAACCGTCAGCAGGGTCTTGCCGGCCGTGACCTCGCGAATCAGGGCAATGAAGCGCGTCGTCTCGCTGTGGCTCATGCCTGACGTGGGTTCATCCAGCAGGATCACCGACGCTCCGCCGGCCACCGTCACCCCGATCTCGAGGGCGCGCTGTTCGGCATACGTCAGGTGTTTGACCAGCTCGTCGCGTTTGTGCCCGAGACCCAGCCTGTCCATAAGCTGCCCGGCCCGCGTATTGGCATCCGCCAGGCCGGACAAGCGGCGCCAGACCGTGTAGCGGTAACCCAGACTCCAGAGAACGGCGCAACGCAGGTTGTCGAAGACACTGAGCTGGGAGAACAGGCTGGTAATCTGAAAGCTGCGCGCCAGTCCCAGACGGTTGATCGCAAACGGTCGCATGCCATCAATGCGTTTGCCCTGCAGGAAGACCTTCCCGCCACTGGGCGCATACCGGCCGCTCACCAGGTTGAACAGTGTGGACTTGCCGGCACCGTTGGGGCCGATCACCGCAATCCGCTCACCAGCGCGGACTGCAAGGCTGATGCCCCGAATGATCTCCGTATTGCCGAACCGCTTGTGGAGCTCGCACAGTTCCAGGGCCGGCGTCACGCAGGTTCCCCCGACGGCCGGTCAGCCCGACCGTCTTGACCCTGGCGGTGGAATTCAGCCCACGCGCGGTCGAACGGCCTGCGGCTGACCGCAAACAACAAGGCGCCGACAACAAAAAGCAACGTAGCGCCGAACCAGACATCCAGTCGGCTCAGGTCCAGCGAGACACCCATGAGAACCAGTGTTGGCCCGAGAACCGCGTTGACCTGGCGGTGATAGAACATTTCGACCAACAGCACCCCCCCCAGCAGCATGACCGCGGCACTGGAGGCCAACGCCAGGTACGAGGCACCCACATTGCGCAAGCCCTTGGCCGCGACGTAGCGCAGGTGAACAACCACCAGGCTCGCAAGCCCACCCGGAGCGACCAGCACCATCACCACGAAAACCAGGCCGAGATACAGTAGCCACGCGGCGGTCAGCTCAGAAAGCCAGACCGAGGCGAGCACCATGAGCACCGCGCCAATGATCGGCCCGAAAAACAGGCTGGTTCCCCCCAGAACAACAAACAGCAGATAGGCCCCGGACCGCGCCGCGCCGACAACCTCGGAACTGACGATTTCGAACTGCAATGCGCCCAGACCGCCCGAAACTCCGGCAAAAAACCCGCTGACACAGAAGGCCAGGTAACGCACCATCTGCGGGTCGAAACCGATGAACTCCACCCGTTCGGGGTTGTCGCGCACCGCGTTGAGCAGCCGCCCCAATGGGGTGCGGGTAAAGGCGTACATCAGGAGGACACACACCAAGGTGTAGGCGGCGATCAGGTAATAAAGCTGGATCTGGGGGCCGAAAGTGATGCCAAACAGTCCGCTGCCTGTCACCCGGTTACCGGCGATCCCCGTTTCACCACCAAAAATTCCGGGGAACATCAAGGTGATGGCCCAGACCAGCTCCCCCACACCGAGGGTGATCATCGCAAAGGGAGTGGCGGCCCTGCGCGTCGACACCCATCCCAGCAACAGTGCCATCGCCAGACCCGCAAGTCCCCCGACCAGCGGAATCAGACTGACCGGCAGCGCCAGACGGCCGGCCGAGACGAGGTTCAAGGTGTGAATTGCCATGAACGCACCCAGGCCGGAATAGACCGCATGCCCGAAGCTGAGCATGCCGCCCTGACCGAGCAGAATGTTGTAGGCCAGACAGACGATGATCGCGATACCGATCTGGCTGAGCAGCGTATGCGAGAAGGAACTGGTCAGCGCCAGCGGGGCCAGAATCAGGATCAGGCCGAACATGCCCCAGGAAAAAGCCGTGCCCCAACGGCGGCTGCGGGACGGGAAATATTGTGTGAACACCGGTCAGCCCTCACGCACGCCAAAAAGGCCTCGCGGTCGAAAAACCAGCACCAGCACCAGCAACAGATACGGAAGCATGGCTGCGACCTGTGAAAAGCGCACCCTGAGCACCATCTCGGCGACACCGGCGGGCTCGGATGCCAGGCCCAGCCAGTGCACCACGTCGGCCAGACTTCGGTCACTGCCCGCCGCAAACGCGTCCAACAGGCCGATCAGCATGGAGGCGACGAAGGCGCCCCGCACCGAGCCCAGGCCACCGACCACAACCACGACAAAAACGATCGAACCGACCGTCGCCGCCATGGCCGGCTCGGTCACAAACTGCGCGCCGCCCACGGCACCGGCCAGACCAGCCAATGCCGCACCGCCCCCGAAAACCAGCATGAAAACCCGCGGCACGTTGTGTCCGAGTGCCTCCAGGGTCTGGGGATGCGTCAGCGCAGCCTGAATGATCAGGCCAAGCCGGGACTTCTTCAGGACCAGACTCAGACAGGCCAGCATGGCCAGCGCAACTCCCATCAGGAACAGCCGATACGCAGGGAATTGGGTGCCGTAGATACTGAACGCTGCGAAATCCAGCTCCGGCGGTTTGCGATAGTCCACCGCCGAACGCCCCCAGATCAACTGAACCACCTCGACGATCAGATAACTCAGCCCGAAAGTGATCAGCAGTTCCGGCACATGGCCGAACGCATGAACCCGGCGGAGCAAAAAGCGCTGAAACAATGCACCAAGGCCACCGACCACCAGCGGCGCGATCAGGAGTCCCGGCCAGAATCCCGCCACTTCGCTGACGGAGTAACCGATGTAGGCCCCCAGCATGTAGAAACTGGCATGGGCAAAGTTCAGTACACCCATCATGCTGAAGATCAGCGTGAGGCCTGAACTGAGCATGAACAGCAGCAAACCGTAGCTCAGACCGTTGAGCAGGGAAACCGCGAAATACTCCATGGAAACCAGCCGATTGCAGGAACGAGAGCCCTCGGCCGCCGGCTCAGTGCCTCAGGCGGCGAAAGGAAGAAGCAGAAAACGCTAGGTTATTCATAGCTACAAACGACCTTTTCACGCTGGGTATTGCCCATTTCTCGCGAAAAACGCCGCAAACGACCGTTTGGGGGCAGAAGGAATTGTCGTGGAGCCCTCAGGTTCAGACTCCCGGCAGGGTGTAGTCCTTGAGCAGGTCCCGAAGCCGGGTCTTGAGCATCTTGCCCGTCGCCCCGATCGGAATGGCATCGACGAACACCACGTCGTCCGGAATCTGCCACTTGGCGGTCTTGCCTTCGTAAAAGGCCAGCAGTTCCTCGCGCGTGACCTCGGCCCCGGGCTTGCGCACGACCACGACAATCGGCCGTTCGTCCCATTTCGGGTGCCGCATGCCCACACAGGCGGCCATCGCGACGGCCGGGTGCCCCATGGCGATGTTCTCCACGTCGATGGAGCTGATCCATTCGCCGCCGGACTTGATCACGTCCTTGCTGCGGTCGGTGATCTGCATGTAGCCGTCGGCGTCGATGGTCGCCACGTCGCCGGTGGGGAACCAGCCCTCGACCAGCGGGTCGCCGCCTTCGCCCTTGAAGTATTCGCGCACCACCCAGGGGCCGCGCACCAGCAGGTCACCCGCGGCCTTGCCGTCCCAGGGCAGTTCGGCCCCGTTGTCGCCGACGATCTTCATGTCGATGCCGAAAATGGCCCGACCCTGCTTGAGACGGATCTTCATCCGTTCGTCGTCGGACAGGCTCTGGTGCTTGTTCTTGAGCGTGCACAACGTGCCCAGCGGGCTCAGCTCGGTCATGCCCCAGGCGTGCAGCACGTCCACGCCGTACTCGTCCTTGAAGGCCGCGATCATGGCGGGCGGGGAAGCCGAGCCGCCGATGACCGTGCGCCTGAGCGTCGAGAAGCGCAGACCAGCCGGCTTCATGTGGCCCAGCAGCATCTGCCACACCGTGGGCACACCGGCGGCATAGGTCACCCCCTCGCCTTCGATCAGCTCGTAGACCGATTTGCCGTCCAGCGCCGGGCCCGGGAAAACCAGTTTGGCGCCGGTCAGCGCCGCCGAATACGGAATGCCCCAGGCGTTGACGTGGAACATCGGCACCACGGGCAGGATGGCGTCGCGCGCGCTCAGGCACATCACGTCCGGCAGCGCCGCCGCATACGCGTGCAGGATGGTCGACCGGTGGCTGTACAGCGCGCCTTTGGGGTTGCCGGTGGTGCCGCTGGTGTAGCACAGGCTGGACGCCGAGTTTTCGTCAAAACGCGGCCAGGCGTAGGTGCTGGGATGGCCGGCGATCCATGCTTCGTAGCTGACCAGGTTCGGAATGCCCGTGCCCTGCGGCAGGTTGTCGGCGTCGCCCAGGGCCACCCACCGGCGCACCGTGGGGCAGTGGGCGTGCACCGCCTGGATCAGCGGCAGAAAGGTCATGTCGAAGCACAGCACCTGGTCTTCGGCATGGTTCACGATCCAGGCGATCTGCTCCGGGTGCAGGCGTGGGTTGATGGTGTGCAGCACACGGCCGGAGCCGCTCACGCCAAAGTACAGCTCCAGGTGGCGGTAGCCGTTCCAGGCCAGCGTGGCCACGCGGTCGCTGAACGCCAGCTGTTCCGCGTCCAGCGCATGGGCCACCTGGCGTGAACGCCCGGCCACATCGCGCCAGGCGTAGCGGTGGATGTCGCCTTCAACCCGGCGCGAGACGATCTCGCCATCACCGTGGTGTTTTTCCGCAAAGTCGATCAGCGACGAGATCAGCAGCGGTTGGTTTTGCATCAGGCCCAACATGGGACAGTCTCCTTCGTTCGAATGGCTCGGGTGTCGATCACGAAGGCGTATCGTATCCGCGGGCCCCCGCCAACGGGCTGCGGCGGGGGAAACCCTGTCTCAGCCCGGACAGTTTCCAAGGGAAAACCCGTGGCGAGGCCGGGCCGCAGGCACAATCGCGCCATGACCGCTCCCTACTCCACGGCCGTTCGCCTGTTTCTTGCCGAACAGGCCTGGTTCAACGCCCTCTCGCCGGAATTCCAGGCGCGGGTAGGCAACGCCTGTACCGTTCAACGCGGCAGCAAAGGCGAGGTTTTGCTGCAATCCGGGCAGCCGGTGGAAGGCTGGTACGCGGTTCTGACCGGCCTGGTCAAGCTGCAAAGTTGCACGGACGATGGGCGGGTCTCTGCCTTCCTGGGTGTGCCGGCCGGTGAATGGTTCGGCGAAGGTTCCGCTTTGAAATCGGAGGTTCGTCGTTACGAAGTGATTGCCCTGCGTGATACCACCGTGATGTGTCTGCCGCTGGAACACTTCCAGGCGCTGTTCCGGCAGGATCTGACGTTCAATCAGTGCCTCGTGGCACACCTGAACCGGCGTCTGGGTCAGGCCATGGCCGTGGTCGAGGCAGGCCGCCTGCGTTCACCCGAACAGCGCGTAGCTTTGTACCTGAGCCGGCTTTTCTGGCCAGGCGCCCGCCAGCTCGCACTCAGCCAGGAAGAGCTTGGGCACCTTGCCGGCCTCGCGCGCCAGACGGTCAACCGGGCACTGGGCGCACTGGAGGAACAGGGCTTGATTACCCTGGAGTTCGGACGGGTCACCATCCTCGACGAAGCCGCGCTGACTGCCGTGGCCTTGATGCCGCCGATACGACGCGGTTGACCACCACACGTGGCTTTGGCCCCGGCGGCGGCCAAACACCCCTTCGCCGCTGGGGAATACCGCTTGCCGTACCGTATCGACCACAGTCACCCACACGAGGCGCGCACCCCAGCCTTGCGCTATTGAACGGAGAGCACCCATGGACACGCCCAAACTGCCCGAAACCGATGACCAGTGGCGGGCCCATCTGGCGGCCCGCGATGCCGAGCCGCTGGCCTTTGAGGTCACCCGCCGCGCGGCGACCGAGCGACCTTTTACCGGACGGTACGAGAATTTTTGGGTCGATGGCCGATACCACTGCATCTGCTGCGGTCAGCACCTGTTTGATGCCGACACCAAGTTCGATGCCGGTTGTGGCTGGCCCAGCTTCTATCACGCCCGCCCAGGTGCCATTACCGAACGCATTGACCGCAGCCACGGCATGGTGCGCGCCGAAACGGTGTGCAGCCGATGCGGCGCCCACCTCGGCCATGTGTTCAACGATGGCCCCGAACCGTCGGGTCTGCGCTATTGCATGAATTCTGCCGCGCTGCAGCACACCAAAGCATGAGGACGCTCGCCGAAACCGGGTTGTCGTTTCTGGACCTGGTCGCTGTTCGCGAGGGCGGCACCATCGCCCAAGCGCTGTCTCTGGCGCTGCGAACGGCACAACATGCCGAGAGCCTGGGCTTCACACGGTACTGGCTGGCGGAGCACCACAACATGCCGGGAATTGCCAGCTCCGCGACGGCGGTGCTGATCGGACACATTGCCGGTGGAACCCACCGCATACGCGTCGGTTCCGGGGGGGTCATGCTGCCCAACCATGCCCCGCTGGTCGTTGCCGAAGCCTTTGGCACCTTGGCCGAGCTGTACCCCGGGCGCATCGACCTGGGGCTGGGCCGTGCGCCCGGGACCGATCCCCACACGCTGCGCGCCCTCCGGCGCGACCGCGTCGAGCGCGAAGAGGACTTTCCCCGCGACGTCGAGGAGTTGCAACGCCTTCTGGCGCCCGCGCAACCCGGTCAGCGTCTGGTTGCCATTCCAGGCGCGGGCAGCGAGGTACCCATCTGGCTGCTGGGCTCCAGCCTGTTCTCCGCCCGATTGGCGGGGCAACGGGGCCTGCCGTACGCCTTTGCATCCCATTTCGCGCCGGCGCTGTTGCATGAGGCGCTGGCCGTCTACCGAAGCAGCTTCCAGCCATCGCCCCGATGCGAGCGCCCCCGCGTCATCGTGGGGGTTCCGGTCATCGCGGCCGCCAGTGATGACGAGGCGAACTGGCTTGCCAGCAGCGTCGAACAACGGATCTATGGCATCCTGACCGGCCGGCGCGGGCGCCTGCAACCACCGGTGGAGGACTTTCGGGCGCAACTGGACGACCACGCTCGGCGCGCACTGGACGATTTCCTGGCCTGTGCGGTGTTTGGCGGACCCCAGCGGGTCCGCGAGGGACTGGCCCGCCACCTCGAAGCCACACAGGCCGACGAGTTCATGGTCGTGACGGATGTTTTCGATCCCGAACTGCGCCTGCGCTCGCTGAGTCTGACGGCGGCCGCCATGGAGCGGCGCTATCGCTGAGAGCCGCCCCAGAGGGCCAACACGCCAGGGACCCGCCCGGGCCCGGGTCCGGCCTGCCCGGGCAGCCCCTGGCCGGCGGGGGCAAGGCAGCAGACACGATAATCCGGCGCATGCGACTTCTGATCGATTTTTTCCCCATTGCGCTGTTTGTCCTGGCCTACAAGATGCAGGGCATCTACGCCGCCACGGGGGTGCTCATGGCAGCCACCGTCGTCCAGACCGGACTGATCTATGCCATGGACCGCAAGCTGCAAACCATCCACAAGGTCACACTCGCCCTGGTGCTGGTTTTCGGCAGCCTGACCCTGTTCCTGCAGGACGAACGCTTCATCAAATGGAAACCCACTGTGCTGTACGCCAGCATGGCGCTGGTGCTCGCGATTGCCATCCTGGTCTGGAAGAAAAATTTCCTGCAGGCCTTGCTGGGCAGCCAGTTGAGTTTGCCTGACTTGGTCTGGAACCGTCTGGCCGCGGCATGGATCGCTTACTTCCTCTTCATGGCCGGCATCAACGCCTGGTTTGCCGCCTTCCATACGACGGATGAATGGGTGGATTTCAAGTTGTGGGGCTACATCTTTCCGGTGGCGTTCATCATTGCGCAAGGGCTCTATATCGCCCGCTTCATCAAGGATGATGGCGAGGCGGGCAAACCATGAACACCTCTGCCGGCGGCATTCCGACCGCGCCCGCACTGGAGGCCGATCTGCGCGCCGCACTCGCTCCGCGTTTTCTTGAGGTGCTCGATGAGAGCGCCGCCCATGCCGGCCACGCGGGCGCCAACGGACTCGGCTATGGCACCCATTTTCGCGTGCGCATCGGCGGTCCGGCGTTCGCCGGACTCAGCCGCGTCCGGCAACACCGCCTTGTGTATGATGCGCTGCAAAAATACCTCGACAAGGGCCTGCACGCGCTGGCCATCGAAATCGTCTGATCCCCAATTTGTCATTTTTTTATAGCGTCAACGCACCTTTTGACGCTGGCTATCAAGGAAAAACCATGAAAAAACCGCTCCTGGCCGCGCTGTCGGCCCTGACCCTGGTGCTGGCCGCCCCCGCCATCGCCCAGAACGTCGCCATCGTCAACGGCAAGGCGGTACCCAAGGCCCGCCTGACCGCACTGGAGCAGCAGCTCGCGCGTTCCGGCCGCCCCGTGGGTCCGGAAGCGGCCGCCCAACTGCGTGAGGAAGTCATCATGCGGGAAATCTTCATGCAGGAAGCGCAGCGCCGCGGCCTGGAGACTGGCGCCGACTACCGCAATCAAGTCGAACTGGCGCGCCAGACCATCCTGATCCGTGAGCTTTTCGCCGACGTACAGAAGAAAAACGCGGTGACCGATGCCGAGGCCAAGGCCGAGTACGACAAGTTTGTCACGGCCAATGGCGGCAAAGAATATCGGGCTCGTCATATCCTGGTCGAGAAGGAAGACGAGGCCAAAGCCTTGATCGACCAGATCAAGAAGGGCGCGAAATTCGAAGAGCTGGCCAAGAAATCGTCCAAGGACCCCGGATCCGGCGCCAATGGCGGCGATCTGGACTGGGCCAATGCCGGCAGCTATGTGAAAGAGTTCTCTGACGCCATGGTCAAACTGCCCAAAGGCCAGATGACCGACACACCGGTCAAGAGCCAGTTCGGCTGGCACATCATCCGTGTCGACGACACGCGCGAGGCCGAGTTGCCCAAGTTCGAAGAGGTCAAGCCGCAGATCGTGCAGCAACTGCAACAGCAGAAGATCGCCAAGTTCCAGGAAGACCTGCGCGCCAAGGCGAAGATTCAGTAAGCGCAGTCCTGTTCGCCCGGATCAACGCGACCCGTCAGCCGCGTTGATTGGGGAATGGAAACACGCCGGGTAGTGCGAGCCGGTTGACACGACGTGCGCCAACGGGGGCTTCACTGCGCACTTTCGAAAGCCTCAACCGCCTCCCGTCGGGCGCGTACAGGCCATGGAGAAATTGATTGCCGCACCTGCCTCCCCAATTCCGACCACGGCAATTTCCCCTCGCTCACCGCTTCCACGCGGCCCCTCTGCCGTCACGTGAGCGATGCCCGAGGGCAAGCCAGTGAATGTGTAGCGGCCCTGCGCGTCGGTGTAGCCGGCCAGTTGCCGCCCGTACGGATCTTCCAAAGTGGGGGCTCGGTAAAGAGATACTGAGGTTCGAAGCGGGCGCGAGTTGCTGCCGTCTTCACATGCCTCGGTGACCGTGACCGTCAACGATCCGGTTGGTACCGGAGGAAACTGCATCGCCACCGTGTTCTCGGCACAGAAGTCAGCAACCTTGGTGAGGGCCAGCAACCGGCGGTCCTGGGATCGCTCGACCCGGAACGTCGCTTCCCGGCTTTGCCCCGGAAGAACGAGGATTTCCCAAAGCCTCAGACGGGTTTCGCCGTCCTGGAGCAACTCGTCCCGGGAGACCCCTTCGCGAACTGTCCCGCTGTAACCGTCGACCGTCACATACATGTCTACCGTTTCTGCGGTGGAATCAATGAAAGGAGGCCAGCCGGTCAGCAGCACGGAACCCGTGTTGCAACGAACCGAACCCTCCGGCGGATTGGCCGGGTCGATCGGGTCCAACGCCGCGCGGGTTGAAAAAGACGCGGTCTGAAACTCCAGAACCAGCCCACCACCGACGGCCTTCACGACACCTGCAGGGCCCGCATCCCATCGCCCCGTCGTTTCATTCCAGACCGAAACCGGAAAGCTGTCGCCGGGCAGGAGAGGACCGGATCGGTCTGCCCGGCGGGTACCGGCCGCCAGGGGCATCTGCACCGTGACGGGACTGCTGAACCGGGTAAAACGGTTGCCTGCGGCATCCTGCAGCGTCGTCGTCACCATGCCGGCAACCCGCACCGGACGACCTTCGGCGGTACGTGCGCCACCCGGGATGGCCGCAAGCCCCTCTGCGGCAGCGGTGGACGGCGAAGTGATCGACAAAGTCAGCGTTCCGGCGGGAGGCTGGCCGGCCGCGTTGGTGATCCGGACGCCTGCGGGGATGGAGACGCCGGCCGGTGCCAGCACTTCGGCGACGCCCGTCACGTTGGTTACGGTCTTGGCCGGAGTGGTCGCGGCGACCGTCGCCGCGACCACGCCATTGGTAGTCGGCGCGGGCGCCGCCGCAGCCACGATGGGTACGGCACTGGCGTTCAATGCGGCAACATTGCGGCTGTTGGTCACCAGGATATCGATCACGCGCACCGCGCCGGACGCGGTGACGTCCACCGTGGCGGACCCGTCTGACCATCCCGCGGCACGGCTCTGGGTACGTATCGTCAGACGGGAGCCCGCCGATACATTGGGCGCGGTTCCGAACGCGGCCGTTCCGTCGCGCACCGTCAGGCTGGTGACGGCGGCGTTGTCCAGATTGACGACACCGGCACCCGAAAAACTCACCGTGGTTGCATCTGTGACCAACGCGCCCGTCGCGGCATCCCGCACCGTGACAAGGTATTTGGCCGCCGAGGCGAGCGCGGCGGTAGGCGGAGTCGTCGGCACCAGCGCGACGGTCGGCTCGGTGCCGCCGCCGCACGCGACCAGACCGACGGCGCCTGCGGATCCTGCCGCAACGGCAATGGCTAATCGCCGAAAGGTCTTGAGTTGATCTGTTTTCATGGGCTCTTTCTCAGATTGGACGAACCATGACCATGCCTGAGTGCCCACGAAAAACCCCCACCCATTCGGGGGAACGTTCGCCGGCTGCGGATGTTGGTGTGCGTGCCGCCGACCACGCGCGGCGTAGGGGAGGATTCAGCGCAGCGCCGCCACCGCCATGAACGCCCCGATCATCACGGGCTGGTGCAGCATGTACCAGGTCAGGCTCCAGCGCCCCAGAAAGGCGAGCGGTTGCACCCCAACCACCGAGGCGCCACTCAACCAGCGGGGCCGCTCGGTCTGCACCCACCGCCCCGCCGCCAATCCCCACCACACCACGCCCAGCCAGGGGAAAACCGGCACATAGTCCTCCGTGAACGGCTTGCGACTGACCAGGCCCAGCCAGTTGAGGGCTTTTCCGTCAAAAATCGACGAAAATTCGGGCATGCCCAGCGCAAAATGGCCACTTTTTGCTATCAAAGGCATAGTGATGGCGAGCAAGCCTGCCGGCCACAACCAGCGCCCCCAGCCGGCACTCAGGCGGGCAACGATGAGCATCACGGCCAGCCCGTGCAAAACGCCGAAATGAATGTAGGACTTCGGATACATCCAGTACGAACCCGCCGAAACCAGCACGGCGCAACCGGCTACCTGGGCCCATCGCCGCCAGAAACGTCCCCAGCCCTGCCCTTGCCGCACCGCAATCGCCTGGCCGAAACCGGCAGCGAACAGAAACAGGCTGACGATGGCGGTGCGTTGGCTGGTCCAGAACGGATCGCCAAGAAAGTTCTGCCGGATGTAGCCGAACGCATTGAGGTCGAAACAGAAATGAAACCCCGTCATCCACACGATGGCCAGCCCCCGAAAGGCATCGAGGGTGTCATGGCGTGGGGGGCTTGTCAGAGGCGGAACAGCGCTTGCGTGCATGACGCAACCTTACCGCAAGCCGGTTTGCGAGCGGCGGCAACCGTCCGCTATAGTGCTCCTCGCCTCCATTGACCGGGAATTCACCATGCCCCAGAAACTCGTTGCGCGCCTGACCACCGGCGCGGTCAGCCTGGCCCTGCTACTGGCACCCTTGCCGGCACTCGCAGACCAGACCATTCATTGCCGAAGCGGCGGATTCAATTACCGATACTGCCCCATTGAAACCCACGGACGAGTCGAACTGGTGCGACAAACCTCATTCATCGAATGTCGTGAAGGTCGCAACTGGGGACATGACCGCAATGGCGTCTGGGTCGACAACGGATGCGCCGGTGATTTTCGGGTCGGTCGCGACAGCAGTGGCGGCAAAGCCGTTGCAGCGCTGATCGGGCTTGCTGCCATTGCCGCCATTGCGTCCAGCAAAAGCAAGCAGGACTCGCAAGAGGTCGCCAGTTGGGCAGTGGGCAACTTCAGCGGCTACGACCGCGTTGAAAGAGTTCAGGTGGAACTCAACATTCTGCCGGGCGGGTCGTTGACGGGTCGCGCGGGCACAAACGCATTCAGCGGCAACCTCCAGGGCGACAGCCTCCAGGCGGGCCGACAGCGCTTCCGGATCGCACCGCAGGGAAACGGATTTGTCGCGACCAGTGACAACAACCCGGGCAATCAGATCGTTTTCCAAAGAACTGGTAGCGGCTATTGAGTCCCGCGTCGAATGAACAGGAGCTTTTTTATGTTTGCACCGAATCATCGCAACCGTTTCGCCGGATTCCTCTGCGCGGCATGGCTGGCACTCGGCGGCGGCGCTGCGGCTCAAACGGCCAGCAACTGGAGCCCCGCTGAAGCGCCCGACGCGTCGTCCACCCTCGGGCGGCGCGGGCCTGCGGTTGACATTCCGCCGGTCTACCGCGGTCCGTCCATCGACACCCTCGCCACGGTCCGTGTGCGCGGGCAGTTGCGGGTTGGCGTGGTGGCCGTGGAGCCCATGGTCATGCACAACCGCCAGGGCGAGTTGGTGGGCTTCAGCGTCGACCTGGCCCGAAAACTGGCGGCCGATATCGGTGTCGGCGTGGAGTTTGTGCCGACATCGTGGCCCCAGTTGATGCCCGACCTGCTTGATCGTCGCTTTGACGTGATCATCACCGGACTGTGGGTGACGGTTCCGCGGGCCCTGATCGTCAATTACACCCAGCCCACGGCGGTCGAAGGGGTCCACCTGATGGCCAGTCGGGCGCGTGCCGGTAGCTGGCGCAACCTTCAGGACTACAACCAGAGCGGCGTTACCCTGGCTGTCAACGCCGGCAGTGAGCAGGAGAAAGTGGCTCAGCGGCTCTTCCCGCGCGCCAACCTGTTGCGAGTCGACATCGACACCGTCACCCCGGTGCTGGAAAACAAGGCCCATGCGGCACTGGTTTCCACCATGGCACCGGAAGCACTGCTCCAGCGCACGGGCGATCGGCTGTTTGCGCCCCTGGCGGACCCGGTCAGTCGCACTCCGGCCGCCATGGCGATCCGCAAGGGTGACGGCGACTTCCTGAGTTTCCTCAACACCTGGATCGACCTGCAACGTGAACAGGGCTGGCTGGCTGAGCGTGCTGCCCATTGGGCACACAATACCGACTGGCTGAAGTAATCCCCCGTCCACATTGAGGTGGACGCGCCCTTTTGCACCGCCTTGCGGGGCGGGCAGCGGGGATAATTGAGCCATGTCCCTGCAGCCCCACCAACTCGAACTGCTCGCCCCCGCGCGCGACGCCGACATCGGCATCGAAGCCGTGAACCACGGCGCCGACGCCGTCTACATCGGCGGGCCTTCCTTCGGTGCCCGCACCAGTGCCGACAACCGGGTGCAGGACATCGCCCGGCTGGTGAAACACGCGCACCGCTTCGGCAGCCGCATCTTCGTCACCCTCAACACCATCCTGCGCGACGACGAACTGGAGCCGGCGCGCAAGCTGGCCTGGCAGCTGTACGACGCGGGCGTCGATGCGCTCATCATCCAGGACATGGGTCTGCTGGAGATCGACCTGCCCCCGATCCAGCTGCATGCCAGCACGCAGACCGACATCCGCACGCCGGAAAAAGCCCGTTTCCTGCAGGACGTGGGCCTGAACCAGATCGTGCTGGCGCGCGAGCTGACGCTGGAGCAGATCGCCGCTATCCGCGCCGCCACCGACCCGGCGCGCTGCACGCTGGAGTTTTTCATCCACGGCGCGCTGTGCGTGGCCTACAGCGGCCAGTGCTACATCAGCGAAGCCCACACCGGGCGCAGCGCCAACCGCGGCGACTGCTCCCAGGCCTGCCGCCTGCCCTACCAGGTGACCGATGCCCAAGGCCGCTTCATCGCGCACGACAAGCACGTTCTGAGCATGAAGGACAACAACCAGAGCGACAACCTGCGCGCGCTGATCGACGCGGGCGCCCGCAGCTTCAAGATCGAGGGCCGCTACAAGGACATGGGCTACGTGAAGAACATCACCGCCCACTACCGCACCTTGTTCGACGCCATCCTGGAGGAGCGGCCCGAGCTGGCACGCGGTTCGTCGGGCCGCTGCACCTTCAGCTTCACGCCCGACCCGGACCAGAACTTCAACCGCGAGTTCACCGATTACTTCGTCAATGGCCGCCAGATCGACATCGGTGCCTTCGATTCGCCCAAGAACCCGGGTCGCGCCATCGGCTGGGTGACGAAGACCGGGCCGAACTTCCTCGAATTCGAGGCGGACGACCCGGCGCTGGTGCTGCACAACGGCGACGGCCTGTGCTACCACGACCTGCAAAAGGAACTGGTCGGTGTGCAGATCAACCGCGCCGAGCCCGCGGGCGCGCCCGGCCACTGGCGCGCGTACCCGAAAGACCCGATGGCCGGCTTCAAGGACCTGCGCAAGGGCACCCGCATCAACCGCAACCGCGACATGGACTGGGTGCGCGGCCTGGAGAAGAAATCCGCCGAGCGGCGCATCGGCGTGTGGCTGCGGCTGACCGAGACGCCCGACGGCCTGCGCCTGATCCTCACCGATGAGGACGGCCACACCGGCGAAGCCACACTCACCCTGCCATTCCAGGCGGCGAAAAACCCGGAACAGGCACTGGACACCCTGCGCGGGCAACTTGCACGTCTGGGCGACACGATTTTTGAGCCCCTGGACGTGGCCATCGAGCTGCCCCGCCCGTGGTTTGTGCCGGCATCCCAGCTCAACACGCTGCGGCGCGCCGCCACCGAGGCGCTGGAAAGCGCCCGCGCCGCCGCCTGGCAGCGCCTGCCCCGCGCCCGGCCGGTGGACCCGCCGGCCGTCTACCCGGAAGACACGCTGACCTACCTGGCCAACGTATTCAACCACAAGGCGCGCGACTTCTACGCAAAACACGGCGTCCAGGTCATCGCCGCCGCCTACGAAAGCCATGAGGAGGAAGGCGAGGTCAGCCTGATGATCACCAAACACTGCGTGCGCTGGTCCATGAGCCTGTGCCCGAAGCAGGCCAAAGGCGTCACCGGCGTGCAGGGCACGATACGGGCGGAACCGTTGACGCTGGTCAATGGCAACGAAAAACTCACCTTGCGTTTCGACTGCAAGCCTTGTGAAATGCATGTGGTGGGCCGCATGCGGCGTCAAATCCTGACCCGGCCGCAGCCCCTGACCTTCTACAAGACCCGCCCGACACCCGGGCAATGACGATCCGATTGACTTGCCAACCCTGAACGAACATGAAAATTCTGTTGCCTATCGACGGTTCCGAACTGGCCCTGCACGAAGTGCGTTTTGCACTGTCACTTGCCGCCGAAGGTCTGAAAACCGAGTTTCTGCTTGCCAACGTTCAGGAGCCGGCCAGCTTGTACGAGATTGTCACAGCGCACGACCCGCAAGTCCTGGAGAACGTCAGCCACGCGGCCGGTGAACACATGCTGCAGCCGGCACTCGAACTGCTGCGCCAGGCGGGTTTCGATGCCGATGTGGCCGTCGTTACGGGCGATCCGGCCCATGCCGTGGTCGACCTGGTGGAGGAACATGCCTGTGACCTGATCATCATCGGCACCCATGCGATGGGCTTGCTGCGCAAGGCGTGGTCCGGATCGGTCGCACTGGATCTGGTCAAGGCGTCGCCCGTGCCGGTGCTTGTGGTCAAACCGCCTGTGCCACCCGAACCGGCCCCCGAAGACACCCCTTGAGCGCGTTGAAACCTGCGACAGCGCCGAGGGGGCATCGCGGGTCAGGCCGGGGCCGTTGCGGCGCAGCGGTCACCCACGCGCGAAGTTAAGCATGCTTCCCTAGGCCGTTAAGTTGTCTTCTCTAGGCCGGCCGGAAATACTTCAGCCTGCACCACGGCCTTGCAACCTCTGAATGGCCGGAACATCCTGAAGGAACACCATCATGGCAACCCGCGCCAAAACTCCCGTAGAAAGCACTGCCGCCGAAGTCACGACCACGGTCAAGGCCGTCAAATCCCGCGCCAAGGCAACCGCAACCGCCACAGCCACCCGGGCAAAAAAAGCCGTTGCGGCCAAGCCCACACTCAAACAGGTGGCTACCAAGAGCACGCGCAAAGTCTCCAGCGTTGTACACATGACCCGTGATGCATCGTTTCGCTTGATCGACACGCAGCGCTCGATCTGGCTCGCTGGCCTGGGCGCATTGGCAAAAGTCACCACCTCGACCGGCGAACGCGGCGAGAAGGCTTTCGAAGCCCTGGTCAAGGCCGGCGAGAAATTTGAATCGCAGGCCCGTGGTGCGATTGACTCCAACACCGACCTCATCAAGGACCGCATCAACAGCGCAACGGAGGCCGTCGATCAAGGCATCGGAACCGTCAGCAACGTCGTTGACGTTCGGATCAAGGACGCGCTCACGCGCCTCGGTTACCGCAAAAAAGCGGCCTGATGGCACGGATCAGCGGGCCGGAAACGGCCCGCTAGTGGGCGCCTTTTGGCCGGAGCCGGTGCGCGAGGGCAACCAGAGCAACCACCGCCGCGCCCGCCATCACACCGGCCAAACCGTTGAATGCTGCGGCGGCGATCCCTTGCCACAGGCCGGCGAAGGGTCCCGGCGGAAAAAACCCCTCGACCGAACCAGCCACGTGGTGCAACCAAGGCACCCCGTGAACCAGAATCCCGCCGCCGACCAGGAACATCGCCGCAGTTCCCAGGACGGACAAGGCCCTCATCAGCCACGGGGCCAGCGCCAGAATGCCTCGACCGAGCGTTTGGCGCGTCGTTGACACCTGGCGCGTCAGATAAAGACCCAGGTCGTCCAGTTTCACTATCCCCGCGACCAGGCCATAGACCCCGACGGTCATCAGGATAGAAATCCCGACCAGGACGGACACCCGCTGCGCAAAGCTGGCGGCGGCGACGGTCCCGAGCGAGATGACGATGATCTCTGCCGAGAGAATGAAATCGGTGCGCACTGCGCCTTTGATCTTTTCTTTTTCGAAGGCAACGATATCGATGGATTCGTTCGACACGGCAGATACCCGCTGCGCATGCCGGGCCGCATCGTCCGACGGTTTGTGGAACAACTTGTGCAGCAGCTTCTCCGCTCCCTCGAAACACAGGAAAGCACCGCCCGCCATCAACAACGGGGTGATCAGCCACGGTGCCAGGGCGCTGATGGCCAGCGCGGCCGGCACGAGGATCGCTTTGTTGACAAGAGAACCTTTGGCGACCGCCCAGACCACCGGCAACTCACGGTCGGCCCGCACGCCCGTCACCTGCTGAGCATTCAGCGCCAGGTCATCGCCCAGAACTCCTGCCGTCTTTTTCGCCGCCAGTTGTGTCATTGCTGCCACATCATCGGCCGCGGCCACCCCCTGGCGGGCGGCGACCTTGGTCATCGCGGCCACGTCGTCGAGCAAGGTGGCGATATCGTCCAGCAGGGCCAGCAGACTGGTCGCCATCATCCCACCCACTTTCTCGCGTTGCGCCAGATCCGCATCCAGGGGCTGGCGGCGGCCGGGTCGCCGCTGGTCCAGCTCATCTGGATGTTGCGGAACACCCGCTCGGGGTGCGGCATCATGGCCGTGAAGCGGCCGTCAGCGGTGGTGACGGCCGTCAGGCCGCCCGGGCTGCCGTTGGGGTTGAAGGGGTAGGTTTCGGTGGCCGTGCCGTGGTTGTCGACAAAGCGCATCGCGGCGATGGCTTTGCCGGCATGGCCGCGGAAGCGGAAATTGGCATAGCCTTCGCCGTGCGCCACCGCGATCGGCAACCGGCTGCCGGCCATGCCCTGCAGGAACAGGCTGGGTGATTCCAGCACTTCGACCATCGCATAGCGGGCTTCGAAACGCTCGCTCTGGTTGGTGGTGAAGCGGGGCCAGTCCTGCGCGCCGGGAATGATGTCGGCGAGTTCGGCAAACATCTGGCAGCCGTTGCACACCCCGAGGCCGAAGGTGTCCGCGCGGCCGAAAAAGCCCTGGAATTGCGCGGCCAGCACCGGGTTGAAGGTGATGCTGCGGGCCCACCCGATACCGGCGCCCAGCGTGTCGCCGTAGCTGAAGCCACCGCAGGCCACCACACCGTTGAAATCGGCCAGCCGGGCGCGGCCGGTCTGCAGGTCGGTCATGTGGACGTCGTGGGCCTCGAAGCCGGCTTCGGTGAACGCGTAGGCCATTTCCACATGGGAGTTCACGCCCTGCTCGCGCAGGATGGCGACCTTCGGCCGCGCCAGGTTCAGGAAGGGCGCCGCCACGTTGTCAGACGGGTCGAAGCGCAGCGACAGGTGCAGGCCGGGATCGGCCGGTGCACCCGCGGCGGCGTGTTCGGCATCGGCGCAGGCCGGGTTGTCGCGCTGCTGGCAGATCTTCCAGCTGACGCTGTCCCAGACCTGGTGCAGATCGTGCAGGCTGGCGCTGAACACTTCCTTGGTGTCGCGCCAGATCGACAGCGCGCCTTTGCCGGCGTCCAGCGGCGACGCCGCCGGCCGGGTTTTGCCGATGAAATGGCTGTATCGCGACAGACCGTGCGCGCGCAGCACCTGCATCACGTCGTTGCGCTCGGCCGTGCGCACCTGCAACACCACGCCCAGTTCTTCGGCAAACAGGGCCTTGAGCGTGAGCTCTTCGCGCCGGGCACTGACCTGCGTGGCCCAGTTTTTGGCGTCACCGGCATCCATGCGGCTGTCGCTGATGCCGTCGCCTTCGGTGATCAGCATGTCCACGTTCAGCGCCACCCCGACGTGGCCGGCAAAGGCCATTTCGGCCACGGTGGCCAGCAGGCCGCCGTCGCTGCGGTCGTGGTAGGCGAGGACCTTGCCCGCGGCGCGCAGCGCATTGACCGCATCGACCAGGCGGACCAGATCCTGCGCGTTGTCCAGGTCCGGCACCCCGTCACGCACCGGGCAGCCGCCCTGCCCGCGGGTCTGCCCCAGGATGCTGCCGGCCAGACGGTTGCGCCCCTGGCCGAGGTCGACCAGGATCAGCGTGGTGTCTTCGGTGGTGGCATCGAGCTGCGGAGTCAGGGTGCCGCGCACGTCGGCCAGCGTGGCAAAGGCGCTGACGATCAGGCTGACTGGGGAGGTCACCTTCTTCGTCTCGCCCGCGTACTGCCACTGGGTGCGCATGGACAGGCTATCCTTGCCCACCGGGATGGAAATGCCCAGCGCCGGGCACAACTCCATGCCCACGGCCCGGACCGTGGCGTACAGGTCGGCGTCCTCGCCGGGCTCGCCGCAGGCGGCCATCCAGTTGGCAGACAGCTTGACGCGGGGCAGCTCGATCGGTGCGGCCAGCAGGTTGGTGATGGCCTCGGCCACCGCCATGCGTCCGGATGCCGCGGCGTCCAGCGCGGCCAGCGGCGTGCGCTCGCCCATGCTCATGGCTTCACCGGCAAAGCCGGCGTAGTCGGCCAGCGTGACGGCGCAGTCCGCCACCGGGACCTGCCACGGGCCGACCATCTGGTCGCGGTGGGTCAGGCCACCCACGGTGCGGTCACCGATGGTGACCAGGAACCGCTTGGACGCCACGGTCGGGTGGCTCAGCACGTCGATCACCGCCTGCTGCAGGGTGATGCCGGACAGGTCCAGCGGCTGGAATTCGCGCGCCACGGTCCGGACGTCGCGGTGCATCCTGGGCGGTTTGCCCAGCAGCACGTCCATGGGCATGTGGACGGGTGCCCCCACGCTCTCCACTTCGCGTGATTCGCTGCCCCCCGAGGGGGCCCTCGCGGCTTGGGACGACCCGGCGCCGCTCACGCCGTCTCCCTCGTACACCAACAGGTCACGCTCTTCGGTCGCCACGCCCACCACCGCGAACGGGCAACGCTCGCGCTCGCAGAAGGCCCGAAAGGTCTCCAGCGATTCGGGCGCGATGGCCAGTACATAGCGTTCCTGGCTTTCGTTGCACCAGATTTCCTTGGGCGCCAGGCCCGACTCTTCCAGCGGCACGGCCCGGAGGTCAAAACGCGCGCCGCGGCCGGCGTCGTTGGTCAGTTCCGGGAAGGCGTTGGACAGGCCGCCCGCGCCCACGTCATGGATGGCCAGGATCGGGTTGTCCGCGCCCTGGGCCCAGCAGTGGTTGATCACCTCCTGCGCCCGGCGCTCGATCTCGGGGTTGCCGCGCTGCACCGAGTCAAAATCCAGCTCGGCCGCGTTGGTGCCCGTGGCCAGGGAGCTGGCCGCGCCGCCGCCCATGCCGATGCGCATGCCCGGGCCGCCCAGCTGGATCAGCAGCGTGCCGGCGGGAAACTCGATTTTGGTCGTCTGGTCCGCGGCGATGGTGCCCAGGCCGCCGGCGATCATGATGGGCTTGTGGTAGCCGCGTTGCACGCCGCCCACCGCCAGTTCGTATTCGCGGAAATACCCCGCCAGGTTCGGCCGGCCGAACTCGTTGTTGAAGGCCGCGCCGCCCAGCGGGCCTTCGGTCATGATCTGCAGCGGGCTGGCGATGTGGCCGGGCTTGCCACCCGGCTGGTCGGACAGGCCGTCCCAGAGTTTGCCCACGGTGAATCCGGTCAGGCCGGCCTTGGGCTCGGAGCCGCGCCCGGTGGCCCCCTCGTCGCGGATTTCACCGCCGGCGCCGGTGGCCGCGCCGGGGAACGGCGAGATGGCGGTGGGGTGGTTGTGGGTTTCCACCTTCATCAGGACATGCGCCGTTTCGATACTTTTTTCATAGCAGAAAGTGACCTTTTCACGCTGGCTATGGGTCATTTTTGCCACAAAACGCTCGATAACGCCCCCTTCCATGACCGAGGCGTTGTCCGAGTAGGCCACCACGGTGTGCTGCGGCGCCAGGCGGTGGGTGTTGCGGATCATGCCGAACAGGCTGTGGGGTTGCGCCACCCCGTCGACGGTGAACTGGGCATTGAAAATCTTGTGCCGGCAGTGTTCGCTGTTGGCCTGGGCGAACATCATCAGCTCCACGTCGGTGGGGTTGCGTCCCAGTGTGGTGAAGGCGTTGACGAGGTAATCGATTTCGTCGTCCGCCAGCGCCAGACCCCAGTCGGTGTTGGCCCGCTCCAGCGCGGCGCGCCCGCCTCCGAGCACGTCGACATGCTCCATCGGCGCCGGGTGCAGCTCGGAGAATAGCAGCGCTGCAGCGTCGCGGTCGGCCAGCACCGATTCGGTCATGCGGTCGTGCAGCACCGCGGCCACAGCGTCCCGCTGTGCCGGCGTCAGGCGGGCCTGGCCCAGCAGCGGCTGCTTCAGCACCACCCGGTACTCGGTGATGCGCTCCACCCGCCGGATCGCCAGGCCACAGTTGTGGGCGATGTCGGTCGCCTTGGATGCCCAGGGTGACACCGTGCCCAGACGGGGCGACACCACGATCGATTCTCCCTCGTCACGGCCGTCGGCAGGCTCGCCGTAGGTCAGCAGCGCGGAAAGGCGCTGCCGGTCGCCATCGGCCAGTGGCGCGTCGGACAGCACCAGATGGACAAAACGCGCCGACAGACCATGGATGCGCGTATCAACGGCGGCCAAACGGGGCAAAAGCTGCTGCACGCGGAAACCGCTGAGGGCGTTGCCGCCGGGGAATGTGGAGATCGGGTAGGTCACAAGCAAGGCCTGGGTGATGGGCAGAGAAGCCGTTGCGCAGGCCGCTGACTGGGGCACCGCGCGCAAGCCGCGATTTTACCCGCCCGGTTGGCACGAACCGCTTCTGCGCCCGCGCACACCCGCGTTCGAGCGGGTGGGCAGGTCGCACCAACGGATGGGATAATCCGCGCCCATGACGATTTCGATCAAAGACGCCGAAGGCATCGCCGGCATGCGCACCGCCGGCCGACTGGCCTCCGAGGTTCTCGACTACCTGACCCCGCATGTGAAGCCGGGCGTGACAACCAATGCGCTTGATCGCCTGGCGCACGACTACATCGTCCAGGTGCAAGGCGCCACTCCCGCGCCGCTGAACTATCAGCCCCCGGGGTACATCCCCTATCCGAAATCGATCTGCACTTCAATCAACCACCAGGTCTGCCATGGCATTCCGAACGACAAGCCGCTGAAGAAAGGCGACTCGCTCAATATCGACATTACGGTGATCAAGGACGGCTGGCACGGTGACACCAGCCGAATGTTCCTGGTCGGCGACTGCTCGATCGCCACCCGGCGTCTGGCGGCACTGACGTATGAGGCCATGTGGAAGGGAATCGAACAGGTTCGCCCGGGCGCCCGGCTGGGGGACATCGGCCACGCCATTCAGCGCTTTGCCGAGGGTCATGGCTTTTCCATTGTTCGCGAGTTCTGTGGTCACGGCATCGGCCGTGTTTTTCATGAAGAGCCACAAATCCTGCACTACGGCAAACCCGGCACCCTGGCGGAACTGGCGCCTGGAATGACTTTTACGATCGAGCCGATGATCAATGCCGGGCGACGGGACATCAAGGAACTGGGCGACGGTTGGACCATCGTAACCCGTGACCGCTCGCTTTCAGCCCAGTGGGAACACACCGTGCTGGTGACCGAGACCGGCTACGAGGTTTTGACGGTTTCGGCCGGCAGCCCGCCGCCACCGTCCTGGAT
>ERZ761607.1848-NODE-1848-length-24642-cov-7.736202_pt1 | contig 24642 bp, 17 predicted proteins | sample MGYA00511164_ERZ761607 | MGnify/ENA primary metagenome ERZ761607 (study PRJEB28899, sample SAMN02445080) | bioreactor sludge metagenome | biome: EBPR sludge | place: Australia: Brisbane, Thorneside Wastewater Treatment Plant | collected 2011-06-22 ... | reverse complement strand
GTGCCTATAATACTTACTTACTGATCAATTTAGAGAAAAAGCTAACTTTTTTTAACTTTATTCCAATCTACTGGATTTCGTGGGCGGTCGCGCTGGTTTTCCCTGGCCAAGTCGGAGATATAGCAACGCTATCAGTGATTATGAAAAAGCGTGGACTGGATATTAGTAAGACAGTGGGGCGAAGTCTAATTGATAAACTGATTTCTTTTATACTTATGCTAGGGTTCGCTGTTTGGGGAATCTTAACCTTGCCGAATTTAAAAATCACGGGCCATTTGTACTTCTTGGTTTTAGTGGTGACAATATTTTTACTAATCTATTGGCAGCGTATTTACATCGCACAGCTTTTGAGGCAGATACAGCCAAAATTAATGGATTTTATGATAAGAACAGCTCAAGAAGTTCAGCAGGTTACATGGGGCTATCCAAGGCTGGTAATGACCAACATCGTGTTAACCTGTGTCAAGATCGGTTTAGCAGGTACATCTTACTGGTATGCATTCCAAGCGATAGGTTATACTGATGTCGTCCTCTGGCGGGTGATACCTCTAGTTGCCATCAGTTCGCTGGTCGCTTACCTACCGATCAGTTTCAATGGTATCGGTACTGCCGAGATTTCTGGAGTAGTGCTGTTCTCAACCATGGGCATCGCTGAGGCTTCAGTACTTTCAGCTTATCTGAGCTTGCGTTGTTTAGGCATGATCATTGCTTGGGGGCCATTAGCTATTGGTCTTTTAATTGGTCATAACTTAAGATCAAGGTAGGACTATATGGATAAATATTATAGAAATGAGCAAAAATTTTGGGATACCAAAGGTAATTTGGATTATCAGTCCTTATCAGAGTTTGATCAAACCAGGATTGCCAAGTGGATAAACTGGCAAGGGCATGGCAAAGTCTTGGATATTGGTGGCGGGTCAGGAATGATTAGTCGTTTATTAAATTGTATTCCTGATACTGAATGCACTTGCGTTGATATTTCTCATAATATGCTTATTCATTCATCTGCCTTGGCAGTACAGGCTGATGCTTTAAGTCTGCCGTTTAAGAGCAACTGCTTTAGCTTAGTAGTCGCCGCTGCATTTTTTCATCATTTACCTGGAAGCGAAGAAAAATTGCTTTCGGAAATAAACAGGGTATTGATTCCAAATGGCTATGTCGTTGGTTATGATCCAAGCGCATTGTGCTTACAAAACCAAATCTTTATGGCAGATACAATTTTTCGGCTACACTCATTTAGTCCAGACGAAAAACCTGTCAATCCAAAAACTCTTATGCAATTCGCTTCATCGACCGGCTTCCAGGACTTTAGCTATCATCTATTTTCTTTTAGAAATAGCCAACTAACTCCGTTTGAGCTAATCCAACGCTATCTGATTAATCCGATAGCAATTGGGCCATTATCACCTTTGTTGGAACGTTGGTTTCTTTGGAGAGCTAAAAAGAAAGTTTGACCTTCTTGTGATCGATTTTTTGTACAGTCTCTAAGTCCTAGAAACCAAGAGCAAATTCGCCCGTCTCAAAGAATTCCCCAGCGTCGGCAAAAACCCCCGCGCCGACAGCCGTAGGTTCTCCTCGGCATAACAGGACAGAAAGCACTTCGGACAATTGCCCTGGAAGGCATCCTCGCGCGCCTTGCGGTGCGGTTCCGAATTCCAAATCTCCTCCATTTCCTGATGAGCCAGGTTACCCAGTGGTTCGGTCATGAAGGAACAGAGCGTCACATTGCCATAAATATCAATCTCGATCCGATTGGAACCCTGCAAGCAAGGCACGGGGAAATAACTAGTCGGATTGCGGTAGAAGGCGGTCACCTGCCGCAGATACGCCTCCGAATTCTTGACAATCCCCGTCTTGCGCTTGAGTTCGATCAGTTTCTCGATCTCGCGCTCCACCACCGCCAGAAAATCCGGGTCGGCATAGCGCGATTCATGCGCGGCGGCGTCCGGGGTGAAATAGGCGTCATGATGCGCGGTGTAACGAACGCCGGCCAGTTTCTTTTCCAAGGCGAACCGTGCCAACTCCACCCATTCGTAAAGATTCTGTTCCATCAACACCGTGCCGACGCCGATATTGTGAATGCCCTCGCGCTGGAGATTGTCGATATGTCGCGAAATCTTGGTAAAGCCATTCTTCAGGCCGCGCGTCGCCAGATAAGCCGCGTCACCCACGCCATCGAGACCGATGGTCACCGCCCGTGGTTTTAACGCCGCCAGCCGCTTCGCCTTGGGCGGCGTAAACAGCGTACCGTTGGAATTGACGCCGAAATCCATATTCAGGGCGCGCAAATGGCCGAGAATTTCAAAGACGTCCGGACGAGTGAACATCTCGCCGGACGCATTCACTCCAACGAAATCCACGCCAAACGCCTTGAGCCGCGAGAACACCACACCCCACTGTTCGCTGGTCAATTCCCTGGGATCGTGATCGTTCTTCCAGAAATCGCACATCGTGCAGCGCGAATTGCAGAACTGGGTGATGTAAATCGCCGCGATGCTGGGCCGGATATGCGCTGACGCCCTCCCGCCGGTCAACGGCGACAATACCGCCCGGACTGCTTCATTACGCAACAATCGAATCGAAGACATCGCCGCCCATCCTCACTTGGTTGCCGCAATCATCAAATGCCAGCCCCAGCGTCGCGATAGCCAGTCATAAAGCCAGCGCGGCGTCAGGCGAAACAACCGGCCATACCCTTCACCATAGAGGTACTCAATCCCCACCTCGACATGGCTGAATTGACGGAACAGTTCCCGCGCCTCGGCCACCGTGAAGCGTCGCACCACCGGGCAAAGCTCGTCCTTGTCCTCGAAGGGCACGCCAAGCAGGCGATGCACCCCTTCATTCAGGGAACGCCGGTGATAAAGCATGATCCGGGCCTGGCCACCGGGCTTGAGCAGGCGGCACACTTCCCGGATGCTGGCCTCGGTATCGGCGACGTGATGCAGTACCCCGAACGAATACACATAATCGAAAGCATGATCCGGGAACGGTAAATGACAGGCGTCGGCCACCAGAAAATCGGCTGGAACTTGATGCCGCTCGAAGCGCTGGCGTGCCGTCTTCACCGCCACCTCGGTCAAGTCCACCGCCGTGACTTGCAAACCATGCCGGGCCATCGTGAAGGTGTCCAGACCAACCCCGCTGCCGATTTCCAGTACGGTCTTGCCCGGCGTCATCGCGGCGATCCACGGCGGCAGATGGCGATGCGAGCGATAACGCTGGGTTTCCAGATCGTCGAAGTAAGCGTCATCACCCCGGGCATGGGTGGTGACCGCCCTGCCCATGATGTACTCGGCGTTGACCCGCCGGCTCCAAAAATCCTGGATATGCCGGGTCAGGCCGGTTTTGATCTCGGGAGCGACCGGTTCAATTTTTTTCATGGCGGCGGTGCAGCAGGTAAAAGGCCAGCGCGCGGCACATCCAGGCGTTGCACCAGCGCAGAAAGGTGAATTTCTTGGTGTAAAACCGGGTTTGCTGGTAATAAAACCGACCTACCGGGTCGTACATCCGCGTCAGCGCCCACTCGACGATGCGGGGAGCCAGCTCCGGATAAATCTGGCCAAGGTCCGGCTGGCTGAAGGTCAAAATACCCTGCGCCGCGCCGTGAATATCGTGCGGATAATCGCGGTCGCTCATCCAGCGCGGTGAGCCATCGGCATTGAACAGGTGTTGCGCATAGAACGCCGCGCCCCGGCGGTGTTGCTCGCGCCATTCATCCACGGTCAGCGTCGTCATCACCCGGTCGAGGGCATCGAGAATGAAGCCCGTATGATAGTTGTCGATCTTCACCGGCGAGTCCTCCGGCGGATCGGTGTAATACCAGGCGCCCTCGGCGGTCTGCCGCCGCGCCACGTAGCGGGCCAGGCGCAGGGCGGTGCGCCGCAACGACCCATCACCCTCACGCGCCGCCAGCGCCGCCAGCACGGCGGCGATCAGCACGCTGACATCCATGACCCGCATGGTCATCGGCAACGGCATGTAGCCCAGGCACAATTCATCGGGCGTATCCCACAGCACGCGCAAGTCGTTCAGAAAAAATCCCGCCGCCGAACGCGCCGGCTCCAGATAACGCTCGTCGCCAGTCACCCGGCAGGCATGGAGAAAAGCCTCGCAGACAAAGGCGGTGACCACCGCGTTCGGCGTCGCCTTCGGGGCGAAAAAGCCAAGATCCTGCCACGGATATTGATAGCCCCAGCAATCGCCGTGCCACTTACCCGAAGAACGCAAACTCAGCAGACGTTCGAGCAGACGCTCGGCCTCGGCTCGGTAGTGCTCCTCACCGAAAGTCTGATAGCCGTCGAGCAGCGCCATCACCCACAACGCCAGCCCCTTGGGATTCTCGCTCCTGGGTACGCCCAACAGCGGCCGCACGTTGAATGGAAAGCGCATCACGGCCTGAGTCGCCAGAATCCGGGTGAGTCGATGATGGCCGAACAGCGCGGATAGTAACGGACTGTTGAGCGCGTCGTGCTTGGTGTATTCCCGGTAGTCCTGTTCCCGGCTCCAGGTCAGGGTCCGATCCAGGACTCGGCGAATCGCGGCAGCGTCAATCGGCATCGAAGATTTCCCGCAACAGGTGACATTGCGCCATCAGATAAAGCAGGAAATAGTGCCAACGCAACCCCTTGCGCGCTGGTTGCGCCCGCACGGTTCGCACAAACTCAGGATTGAACAGCCGGTGGTGATGCAACCGTTCCTCGCTTAGATATTCGTCGAACACCGGTTCGAGCACTCCGTGGGCGGCGGCCGTGATGTCGAGCTGAAAACCGCTCTTAGGTCGACGCAGGATAAATTCCGGCAGTTCGGCGCGGGCATGAGCCTTCAACCGAGACTTCTTCCGTCCGCCGGGCATCAGCGCCCGTCGCGACAGTCGCCGGACGCAGCGCGTCAGTTCCTGGTCCAGGAACGGCACCCGCACTTCCAGCCCGACTCGCATGCTGACCCGATCTTCCTGCCAGAGCAAATCGTTGACCAGCTTGTGGCCAAACTCGAAGCGAGCCATCGCCGCCGCCGCGTCCGGCTCGGCGGGAAAGCGCTGTTCCAGCCAAGAGAAGGCATCAGGCAAGGCCGCGTCGAGCATCCGCTCGCCGTAGATCAGTCGCCGCAGCGCCGGGCTGTCCCAGATATTGCGCAGGATGCCGTATACCCGCGCCCAATTCGGCAGCGCCGCCAGCATTTCCACTGCTCGCCGGGGCTCGCTCCAGACCGCGCTCCCGGCCAGGGGACGGAGCAACACCGCTAACCAGCGATTGCTGGCGCCCGGCAACAATCGCCGGGCCTGCTGCGCCAGCCATAGAATGCGATGGGCGTTGTAGCCGTAGAACAACTCATCGCCGCCCAACCCCGACAGCGCCACCTTGACCCGGCGAGCGGTGAATTCCGCCAGCATCGCGCCCTGCAGCGCGTTCACCTTCGGCGTCTCCAGATGCCAGACCAGCGAGCGGTGCAACGCCACCGGATCGGCGATGGCGAAAGCCTGGCGATGATCGGGAATGCCCAGCCAGCGCGCGGTCTCGGCGGCGTGATCGGCCTCGCGCGGGTCATCGCCCACTTCCAGGGTAAACCCCTCGATGGTGGCATGGCGACAGGCATGGCGCGCGACCAGCGCCGAGTCGATGCCGCCCGACAGGTAGCAACCCAGCGGCACGTCCGCCACCAGATGGCTTTGCACCGCCGCCGACAACGCCGCGTCGATATCGTCCGGCGGCGCCGCATCCGGCTCGGCCAGGGTCAGATGCTCCAACCGCTCCGGCGTCCAGACCAGCACCGAGCCGGGCGGCGCCTGGGCGATGCCGGTGAACAGGCTGGCGTCGCCGGCGACATAGCGAAAATTGAGCAGCAGGTGCAACGCCGCCGGTTCGAGGCGGACTGGCCCGCCACCATGCGCGAGGATAGCCTTGGCCTCGGAGGCGAACAGCAGCCGATCACCCTGGACAGCGTAAAACAGCGGCTTGATGCCCGCCGGATCACGGACCAGGACGCCACGCCGGCCATCCCACAGCGCAAAGGCGTACATCCCGCGCAAATGGCGGAAACCGGCCAGCCCTTCGCGCTCGTACAGAGCGACGATCACTTCGGTGTCGGAACGGGTGCGAAACGGGTAATCCGGCAGCCGCGCCCGCAATTCGCGGTAGTTATAAATCTCGCCGTTGAAGACGATGCAGGTCCCGGCCGCGCCATACAAGGGCTGGTGTCCGCCCGCCAGGTCGATGATGGCCAGCCGATTATGGACCAGCGCCGCCCGGTCGAAGATTTCGACGCCGCTACCGTCCGGCCCTCGGTGGGCGAGCGCGGCGCGCATCCGGTCGAGACGCGCCGTTTCCGCGAGCGGATCCAGCGGCGTCGCCGAGAAGAACCCGCTCAGGCCACACATCAGCGGGTTCTCGCCGCCTGTTCGATCCGCTCGGCGACGAAAGCCGCGACATCGATGGTATCCACCAGCAAGCCTTGCCGCCGCGCCTGATAATCCGCCGCTGGCCGGGCCAGCAGGGCTTCGATGGCTTGGCGCAGGCGATCCAGATCAAATTGCCGGAGATTGGTCACCAGCCCGTAGCGTTGTTCCTGCTCGTCGGTATAACCGCGCCCGGTATGGGCGGCGTAGATCGCGGGCACCCCCAACACCGCGCACTCCGAGGCCATGGTGGCGCTCTCGCCGATGAACAGCCGGCAATGCGCCATCAAGTGATGCACCGCGCTGACCTTGCCCCGGTAGGCATGGGCGGCAAGCGCGGCGGGCAACGGCGCTTCGGACGAGATATGCACCTTGCCACGCGCCGCCAGCCACTCGACCAGATCGCTCAGCAGGGACTCGCTCCAGCCCCGCTCGCCGAGATCGTGACTGGCCTGCCAGGACACGCAGCGGATAAAGAAGTTGTCGCGCGCCGCGTCGAAGCCATTTTGCTCGGCGACCACCCGGTCGGGCGTGAAGCGGGCGGGGTGCAGATAGGACAGCTCGTGATAGCCGGCATAGCGCAGGGTCCGGCGGCGTGGCGTCCAGCTTTGATAGCAGCGCGGCACGATCACCTGACTGGCCAGCGGATAGGTGATGGCGTTTTGCAGCCGGGCGTTCTCGGTATCGTAGAACACCAGCGACGGAGTGCGGGTGAGCCAGCCGACATGGGCGATGAAAGTTCCGCCGATGGACGCCAGGACTGCGGGCTTCTCCCGGCGAACGACCCGGTAGAGCGCGGCGTCCCGCTGCAACAGTTCCCGACCTAGGCCAAGCAGACCCTTGCCCTTCATGGCGCTCAGCGGGCGATGGGCGATGCCCAGTTCGTCGAGCAACGGCATCGCCATTTCCTTGGCGCGGCTGGTGACAACGATATCGTGGCCCCGCGCCCGCAACAGGGCGATGGGATGCCGGAAAAAATGCACATGCGCAGGGTGATTGATGTCGAACAGGACTTTCATCCAATTTCACCGCGTTTCGTGGCCGAGCGGTTTTTCATGGCTGCCGTTCGGTCGTGCTTCCCGATTGCTGATAGAACAGACTGGTGATCTGTTCCGACACCAGCCCCATCAAAAACACCACCACGGCAATGCTGAACAACAGGGTTCCCATGTTGGTGAACCGATGCTCGACCACGTAGGTATGGACGTAGTAGACCAGCCCTATCAGGAAGAACCCCAGGCTGACGGGAAAAAACAGCTTGAGCGGCGAATACAGGGTTCCAATCTTGAAGATGATCAACAGGAATCGCACCCCATCTTGCAGTGGCTGGATATGGCTCTTGCCTTCCCGCCGCCCCGCCACGATCGGCACGTAAGCCACGGGATAACCACTGCGGAAGAACGCCATGGTGATCGTCGTCGGATAGGAAAAACCATTCGGCAGTAAATACAAAAACTCCCGGAACCGCCCGGCCCGCACCGCCCGGAACCCCGAAGTCAGATCCAGTACCTGGTAATTGGTCATCCAACTGGCCAGCCGGTTGTAGATCCGGTTCGCCACGCCCCGCCCCCATGACGCCTGGGAATGATCGTGCCGCGCCCCGACCGCCATGTCGTGGCCCTCTTCCAGCTTCGCCAACAACCGGGGAATATCGGCCGGATCGTGCTGGCCGTCCGCATCCAGGAACACCAGTGTCTCGCCACGAGCGGCGCGCGCGCCGGCCTTGACCGCCGCGCCGTTGCCCAGGCTGTACGGATGGGTCACCACCCGCACCCCGAACGACCGGCAAATTTCGACGGTCTCGTCGGTGGAACCATCGTTCACCACGACGATTTCCGCTTCGGGAAACCGCTCCGTCAACTTGCCCAGCAGAGGGCGTAAATTGATCGCCTCATTGCGGGCTGGCAGGATAATGCTCAACGGATTGCCTGAGTTCATCGTTTTTTGATCCATCCATATTTGCCAGGGATGGAGTCAGGCGCCTTGGCCGAATTATTGCTTTCCGATTTCCGACCCAACCGCGCCATCACCAACCTGGATTGACTCAACATGGCTTCGCGCCCCGCTCCACCCGCGCTACGCATCGCATTATATAGTTTATTCGTCCTTTCCGGCTTCAGCGGGTTGATTTATGAATCGATCTGGTCGCATTACCTCAAGCTGATGCTGGGCCACGCCGCCTACGCGCAAACCCTGGTGCTGGCGATCTTCATGGGCGGCATGGCGGCGGGGGCGTGGCTGACCAGCCGCTATTCCCGGCGTTGGAGCAATCTGTTGCTGGGTTACGCCATCGCCGAGGGGTTCATCGGTCTATTGGGGCTGACCTTTCACCCGCTGTTCACCACCGTGCTGGACGCGCTGTACCTGAGCTGGATTCCAGCATTGAGCGATCCCGGCACGATCAACGCGCTGAAATGGACCCTTGCCGCGCTGTTGATCCTGCCGCAATCCGTGCTGCTGGGCGCGACTTTCCCGCTGATGAGCGCCGGCATCATTCGCCTGTACCCCGACACCCCCGGTGCGACGCTGGGCATGTTGTACTTCACCAACAGCCTCGGCGCGGCGGCGGGCGTTCTGGTCAGCGTGTTCGTCCTGATTCCGGCGGTGGGCCTGCCGGGCACGATCATGACGGCGGGCATCCTGAACGTGTTGCTGGCCATCGTGATGTGGGGCATCGCCAAGGAGCGTCGCGTCCCCGCGCCGGTGGAAAGCGCGAGCGAGTCCGGTCAATCCTCTGCATGGTTGACGGTGGCGCTGCTGACCCTTGCGCTCAGCTCCAGCCTGGCCTCGTTTTTCTACGAAATCGGCTGGATTCGGATGCTCAGCCTGGTACTGGGCAGTTCCACCCAGGCATTCGAGCTGATGCTGAGCGCCTTCATTCTCGGGTTGGCGCTGGGTGGGCTGTGGATTCGCCGCCGGCTGGATCGCATCGCCGCGCCGCTGCGCTACGCCGGCTACGTGCAGATACTCATGGGCCTGTGCGCGGTGGGCACCCTGCCGCTGTACAACGCCAGCTTCGACTTCATGGGCTTCATGATCGGCAGCCTGAGCAAAAGCGACGGCGGTTACACGCTGTTCAATCTCACCAGTCAAACCATCGCGATGGCGATCATGATCCCGGCCACCTTTCTGGCCGGAATGACGCTGCCGCTGTTCACCTACGCCCTGCTGCAACGCGGCGTGGGCGAGCGCAGCATTGGCCGGATTTACAGCGCCAACACCGTTGGCGCGATCCTGGGGGTATTGCTGGCGGTGCATGTGGTAATGCCCGCCATCGGCGTCAAGGGGCTGGTCAGTCTGGGGGCGCTGCTGGATGTGGTCGTGGGCCTCGCCCTGCTGGCGCTGGTCCGACCGCGATCCCGGCGCTGGGAACTGCCGGCCAGCGTGGGGGTGGCGGCACTGGCGTTCGCGGTAGTCCTGGTGGCGGTGCGTTTCGATCCTCTGCGCATGGCGGGCGGCGTGTACCGTCATGGTCGTACCCACTTGCCACCCAATACCGAGATGCAGTACTACCGCGACGGCAAGACCGCCAGCATTGCTCGTTATCTGCTCCCGGATGGTCAGATGATCATCGCCACCAACGGCAAACCGGACGCCAGCGTCCAAACCCGAACGGCGGTCAGCTCGCTCGACGAAATCACCATGGTGATGGCGGCCGTACTGCCACTGTCCCTGCGGCCCGACGTCAGGACCGTCGCCAATATCGGTTTCGGCTCCGGCATGACCACCCATAATCTGCTGGGTACGGATCGGATCGAGCGGGTGGATACCGTGGAGATCGAGCCGGCGATGGTGGAGGGCGCGCGGGGTTTCGGCCGATTCGCGGAACGGGCCTTCACCGACCCGCGCAGCCGCATCCATATCGAAGACGCCAAAACCTATTTTTCCAGTCACAACGCCCGCTACGACCTGATCATCTCCGAACCGTCCAATCCCTGGGTCAGCGGCGTCGCCAGCCTGTTTTCCGAAGAGTTCTACCGCTACATCAAGAATCACCTGAACGAACGCGGCTTGCTGGTGCAGTGGTTGCAGTTGTACGAATCCAATCCGATGCTGGCTTTGTCGGTATTCAAGGCGCTAAACCAGCACTTTAGCGATTACGTGGTGTTCAATACGGACAGTCTGGATATTTTGATCGTCGCCAGCAACGGTGGTCCTCTCGACCCACTTGACCCCTGGATTCTGGCGGAACCCAAACTGCAAGAGGCACTGAATCGGGTGGGGATCCGCTCGCTCCAGGATATCCAGATGCGCCGCCTCGGCGACAAGGCCTTGCTGCAACCGCTGTTCGCGGCTTTCAACGCACCGGCCAATTCCGACTTCTTCCCCTATCTCAGCCTCAACGCCCCCCGCAGTCGCTACTTGCAGGAAACCGCCACGGTATTGAACGAACCGCACCTGGCGCCGATCCCGGTGCTGGAAATGCTGGATGGTCATCGCCGGGTGGGTGAAACGCCGGCCACGAGGGCACCTTTTTTCAACGCGTCGGAATTTCAGCAACGCGCGGCGCGCATCGCCGAAACCCTGTTGTCCCAGCAACCGATGACGCCAGCGCAACTGGGCCAATCCGGATTCGACTTGCAACTGCTGATGCGGGAGTTGGCGGTCAGTGCCCCGCAACAACCGGTGGATGACATAGTGCGCGCCCTGCTGTTGAAGACGGCCGAACTGATCAATCCCTATTTACCCGCCAGCCGGACAGCGCCCTTGTGGGATTATCTGGCCAGTCAGCCAGGCTACAACGCCCTGTCCGAAACCACGCGCGACTGGTTCGCCCTGCACCGCGCGGTAGGGCAACGCGACGCGCCGACGATGGCGGCGCTCACCCAGCGCCTGATCGAAACCATGCCCAAGGACAAGCTCTCACCGCAGGAAGCGACCTATCTACTCACCGCCGGCCTGGCCGCCGGCTTGGCCATGGGTGACAAGGCGAAGGCCGATGCGTTGCTGAAACTCTTTGACGCTCATCAAAAACCGATCGACCAGGAATTTCCCTTGCATCTACAACTCCTGTTGCGACAACTGGCGACGAAATCGTGACTGCCCCCCCATCCCTCGTTCGCAAGCGGGCGAGGGAAATCCATGACCTCATACGACCCACATCAGTACCGCCGGGAGGGTCACCAACGCCGCCGCCGTTTCCACCGTGACGATGGCCGCGATCAGCGGCGCGTCGCCGCCCAGTTGCCGCGCCAGGACATAAGCAGTGGACGCTCCCGGCAGCGCCGCGAACGTCACCAGCACCGCCGTTTCCAGCCGGCCCGGCTGCGCCACCCAGCACAGCCCCGCCGCCAGCGCCGGCAAGGCCAGCAGTTTCAGGCCGCTGGCCGCCGCCAGCAACCCCGGCCGCCGCAGACCTTCCAACCGTAGCCCAGCCCCCACCGCCAGCAAGCCCAACGGTAGCGCGGCCCGCGCCAGAATTTCCAGCACCGCCGCCGAACCCCACGGCAAGCCGATGCCGCTCAGGTTCAACCCGATCCCGGTCAGACAAGCCACAATCAGCGGGTTGGTGATCAAACCGCGCGCCACCCCCGTCACGGTGGCCGAACCACCGGCGTGAATCGTCAACACCAGCACGCACAAGACGTTGATCAGTGGAATCATGATCGCCATCACCAGCGCCGCCACCGTCCCGCCCTCGGCGTGAAACACCGCCAGCGCCACCGCCAGCCCGATATAGGTGTTGAAGCGGATCACCCCCTGATAGACCGAGGTGAACGCCGGCCCGTCCACCCTCAGCCAGGGTCGGAACCCGTAGATCAGCGCCGTCATCCCCAGCAATATCGCCACGATGACCACCGCCACCGGCCCGACCGCGTAGTCACCCAATCGCGCCACCGCCAGCCGCTGCACCAGGAGCGCTGGAAAAAGCAGGAAATAAGTGAAGCGCTCGGCCGCCGGCCAGAATCCATCGCCGGGAAAGCCAAGCCGCCGCAATCCAAGGCCCAGCAGAATCAGCGCGAAAACGGGACCCAGCGCGCCGAGAATCAGAGAGGCATTTTCCATTGGAACTCAAACGCTCAAACCAAATTGTCGCGATTCGCCGCTTGCGGGTCGTAGCGTAATTGCACCGCCTCCGCGCCCGTCAACTCGCGCAACCGCTTCAACAGCGCCTCGCTGGGCCTGACCCGCCAGTTCGGACCGAACGCCAGTTCCACCCGCGCGCCGGAGCCGATGTATTCCACCCACACCACGCAATGGCCGTCGGCGCGATGCTCGACCAATACGCTGGCCAGTCGGCGCAACACGCCTTCCTGGCACCGCCGGGCGTCGAGCCGCACGATCAGCCGCCGCGCATATTCGGCGCGCGCTCGATCCAGATCCAACACCCGCTCGACGGTCAGACGCGTGGTCTGATTGAACTCGTCCCAGCCCAGCGTCCCATGCGCCAGTAAAAGAGCGTCCTCGACGATCAGGGGCCGGTGCCGCTCGTACACTTCCGGAAAGAGACGGACCTCGATGCGTCCGCCCTCGTCGTCCAGGGTCACGAAAGCCATCCGCCCACCCCGGTTGGCGTTGCGGACGCGCACGCCAGCCACCAGGCCAGCAATCAACACTGGGCGCTCGTTGCCCCGGCGGGGAAAGCCGCCATGCTCGGTCAGGTCACGCAGCCGGGTGACCTGGAGCGCGTTCAGTTCCGTCGCCACTCGATGGATGGGATGACCGGTAAGATAGACGCCCAGCGTTTCCTTCTCGCCGCGCAGTCGCTCCTCCTCGTCCCACTCTGGAACCTTGGCGATATGCAGGGGTCGAGCCGCTGTTTTCTCGGCGACGGCCAGCCCGAACAGATCGTTCTGGCCAGCGGCGTCGTTGCGGGAATGTTGCTCGGCCAGTTGCAATGCCTCCGGCAATTGCGCCATCAGCGTCGCCCGGTTGGGGCCGAGGGCGTCGAACGCACCGGAACGGACCAGCGCCTCCAGCACCCGGCGGTTGAGCTTGCGCAAATCCACCCGCTGGCAGAGGTCGAACAGGTCGCGGTACGGCCCGCCCTGATCTCGCTCCTGGACCAGCGCCTCGATGGCGCCCTCCCCCGCGCCTTTGATCGCCCCCAGGCCGTAGCGAATTTCGCCGATTTCGCCGACCGTGAACCGGTACTCGGACCCATTGATGGCCGGCGCCGTCAGCGTGAGGCCCATGCGGCGGCATTCCTGGACGAACACCACCACCTTGTCGGTCTTGTCCATGTCCGAGGACAGCACCGCCGCCATGAACGCCGCCGGATAATGCGCCTTCAGCCAGGCGGTCTGGTAGGACAACAGCGCGTAGGCGGCGGAGTGGGAGTTATGTACCACGATCCCACTGGCAACAAAATTATGGTCCTCTTGGACCGTCAAGTCGTAGGTATCCGCAACCCCCTTGGGCACGATAGAGACCACGCGGTCCCAGAACAGATCGGAATCAGCCAGATTGCTCAGACGTTGCCCACCCAGAAATCGCGCCAAACGCCCGATGGTGGTTCGCCGGAAACCCTGTTTGACCGTTGACCCTTGACCGAGAAATTCCTTCATGGATACCCCGGAGCGTTGTTCCAGTTCTTTCCAGGTCAGGCCAAGCTGGGCGCGTTCAGCGGCAACCCACGCGCGGACTTCGGCTGGAATCGTATCCTTGCTGGTCATGGCCGGTTGCACGGAGGCTAAATACCGACGCAAGGTTTCAAGCTGTGATTCACGCCCGACGACATGTGGCGCGATATGCTCGACAAAGGTTTCCAGCATCGATTCTCCAAGCAGCCTTACGGCAAAGCCTGGACGCGGGCTATCCCGATACTTGAATTGCTTCAATTCGATCCGGCTAACGATTCCAAGACGCAATAACAGGTTTTGCACCCCATCAGCCAACTTCCGTGAAGAGGTCGCATAAAAGGGGGGTAAAGCCGCCCGTTTCCCGGTGGCGATAAAGCCATCGCCGGCCCACAAGCGCCCCAGAAACAGTTCCAAATCGGCATCACACAATTCAAACACGGGAGATGGGATTTGCTTTTCCGTGGCCTTGCAACCGATCAGATCCAATGCCCGCGCCCACTCAAACGCGCCGCTGCGACGCGGGAGGGCCTCCCACTCCACCGCCAGCGCCAGGGAGCCGCAAACCGCGGGGCGGGCATTCCAGGGTATTTGTCCCGCGCGGAAGCGCCGATCCTGACCGGTGCTGACGCACACTTCCAGACGGTTATTGGAACGGCGATAGACCCGTGCGACCGAATTGGGGAATTTCGCCGCGGCGGCAGCGAAATCTTCCACCAGCAACGGTTCATTGCCATAAAAATACAGGCAAGTCGGGTGGCAAGTATTACCTTCCGATAGCAAGCCCGCGAGGGTAATCAGCTCGTGCCGGGGCCAGGTTTTTTTCGTGGCGGTTTGGAGCTTCCGGGGAACGGCAATACGATCACCGATACGAAGGTTTTCCAGAGGAATCCAACCGTCCAGCATCCGGAATGGATGGTTGGCGGTTGCGGTAATTCGTTTACCTAGTGCGGTAGTGAGTTCAAATACTGGTTTTCGACCATTCCACACCACAGCGGATATCTGCCTGACCTGTAATTTACCAGAGTCATCCAGTGCATGAATCGCAAATTGGCGTGAGTTTTTAAAAAGCGCTTCAATCGTCGTTATTTCCCCGGTATTCGCTTCCATGACCACGGTATTGCCACTTAAGCACTTGTTGAAACCATAACCCGCGAATTTATCTATTAAGTCAAATATATAAGACGCCGTCTCCGGCTCGACCCCGCGATTCGTCGCGCCTTTCACAAACCCATCCCGTTCCTTGGCCATTTTTTCGGCATCCTTCTTCCCCATCGCCCGCCGCAGCAAATCCGCCCCCCCCAGGGTATAGCCCGATAGCACCTGGGCGATCTGCATCACCTGTTCCTGGTAAAGAATGACGCCATAAGTCGGTTTGAGAATCGACGCCAGGGCTGGATGAGGATATTCGATCCGGGCGCGGCCATGCTTGCGGTCGATGAAGTCGTCGACCATGCCCGATTGCAGCGGCCCCGGTCGGAACAGCGCCACCAGCGCCACGATATCCTCGAAGCAATCCGGTTGCAGGCGACGGATCAGGTCCTTCATGCCGCTGGACTCCAACTGGAACACCGCCGTGGTCCGATGGCGCTTGAGCAGGTCGAAGGTCGGCGCATCGTCCAGCGGAATGGTCGCGATATCCAGCGGTGGTTCGCCGACGACCTTGCGCTGGTCGTTGATGGTCCGCACCGCCCAGTCGATAATGGTCAGCGTCCGCAGACCCAAGAAATCGAACTTCACCAGTCCGGCCGCTTCCACGTCGTCCTTGTCGAACTGGGTGACCAGACTGGAATCGCCCTCTTCGCAATACAGCGGGGAAAAATCGGTCAGGCTGGTGGGCGCGATCACCACCCCCCCCGCGTGCTTGCCGACGTTGCGCGCCAATCCCTCCAGCTTGCGGGCCAGATCGATCAGCGCCTTGATTTCTTCGTCATGCTCGTACAGCCGGCGCAGTTCCGCCTCCTGCTCGATGGCCTTGTCGAGGGTCATGCCGATTTCGAATGGAATCAGCTTGGCGATGCGATCCACGAAGCCGTAGGGATGACCCAGTACCCGGCCCACGTCGCGCACCACCGCCTTGGCCGCCATGCTGCCGTGAGTGGCGATCTGCGAGACCCGGTCGCGACCGTAGCGCTGGGCGACGTAGTCGATGACCTTGTCGCGGCCTTCCATGCAGAAATCAATGTCGAAATCCGGCATGGACACCCGTTCGGGATTGAGGAAGCGCTCGAACAGCAGCTCGTAGGCCAAGGGATCCAGGTCGGTGATGCCGAGCGCGTAGGCCACCAGCGAACCGGCGCCGGAGCCGCGCCCCGGCCCGACCGGCACGCCATGGTCACGCGCCCACTGGATGAAGTCGGCCACGATGAGGAAGTAGCCGGGAAACCCCATCTGGATGATGACCTTCAACTCGGTTTCCAGCCGCTCGTCGTAGGGCCGGCGACGGTCGGCGAAATCGGGCGCGACAGGATCGAGCAGTCGCGGTAACCGCCGCTCCAGGCCGGCGCGGGCCTGGACCGTAAAGTAGGCGTCGGCGGTCATCCCCCCCGGCACCGGAAAATCCGGCAGCACGTTTTTTCCCAGGTCCAGCCGCAGATTGCAGCGGCGGGCGATCTCGACGCTGTTCTCCAGGGCCTCCGGCAGATCGGCGAACAGTTCCGCCATTTCGGCCGGCGCGCGCAGATATTGCTGGTCGCTGTGGCGGCGCGGCCGGCGCGGGTCGTTCAGCGCCGCGCCCTCGTGGATGCAGACTCGCGTCTCGTGGGCCTCGAAATCCTCGCGCTGGAGGAAACACGCTTCGTTGGTCGCCACCACCGGCGTTCCAGTCGCCGCCGCCAGGTCCAGGGCAGCTTCCAGATAGTCCTCCTCCTGGGGCCGACCGGTGCGCTGCACTTCCAGATAGAACCGATCCGGAAACAGTTGCCGCCAGTCGGCCAGCCAGTCCCGGGCCTGGTCAAGCCGGTCGTTCAGCAACGCCTGGCCCAATTCGCCCTCGCGCCCGGCGGACAGCGCGATCAGACCTTCGGTGTTACCGCGCAGCCAGCGGTGGTCGAGCACCGGCGCGCCGCGCTGCTGGCCTTCCAGATAGCCGCGGCTGACCAGCCGGGTCAAATGGCGATAACCGGCCAGGTTCTGGCACAGCAGCACCAGCCGGGCGGGTTCGTCCTGTCGCCGCACCCAGGTTTCCACCCCGACGATCGGCTTGATACCGGCCCCCAGCGCGGCCTTGTAAAACTTGATCAGGGCGAACAGGTTGCTGACGTCGGTCACCGCGACCGCCGGCATCCCGGCGGCGGCGACCTGTCTGACCAGGCTCTTGATGCGGATCAGTCCATCCACCAGCGAATACTCGGTATGCAGGCGCAAATGAACGAAAGGAATGGTCATCCTCGTGTCTCGAAGGTGGTTTGCAGCACGGCGATGACGGGGGCGTAGGAACGGCGATGCTCGGGGCATGGCCCCAGCCGACGCAAGGCGTCCAGGTGGGCGGCGGTCGGATAGCCCTTGTGCCGGGCAAAGCCGTAGTCGGGATAGCACTCGTGCAGTTGGCGCAATTCGGCGTCCCGCGCGACCTTGGCCAGGATCGAGGCGGCGCTGATGGCCGGCACGGTGGCGTCGCCCTTGACGATGGCCTGGCAGGGGCAAGCCAGTTGGGGACAGCGGTTGCCGTCCACCAGCACCTGTTCTGGAGCGATGTGTAAAGCCGCCACCGCCCGTTGCATCGCCAGCAGGGTTGCTTGCAGGATGTTGAGCCGGTCGATCTCGGCGACTTCGGCGCGGCCCAGCGCCCAGGCCAGGGCGTTGGCGCGGATGGCCGCCGCCAACTGCTCGCGCCGGGCCGCGCTGAGTTGCTTGGAATCGGCCAGGCCCACGATGGGACGGGCCGGGTCGAGAATCACGGCGGCGGCGACGACGGGACCGGCCAGGGGACCCCGCCCGGCTTCGTCCACGCCCGCGACCAGGATGAAATCCGGCATGGGGTGGGTAAGAGAAAGCGGTCGCTCAATCCTTCAGCGCGCCCAGAAATTTGATGATCCGGGCGCGTTCCTCGGGATCGGCCACGCTGATCGTCTTGTTGGTGCCTGGCAGAAATCGATTGGGGTTGGTCAAATACTCGTCCAACTCCTTGGCCGTCCACGTTCCTCCCGCCTGGGCAAGGGCGAGGGAATAGCCGTACCCCTTGGCGTTCGCCTTGGGTGCATCGACAATGCCCCAAAGGTTGGGCGCGACCCGCCAGGACGCGCCTTTCGCCAGATCATGGCAGACGACGCACGACCCCGCCGGCCCATCCCAGCCGGCGGGCTTCGCGGCGTATCGGCTACCTTCCTGAGCCGAGGCGGGTGGAACCAGAAGGGCCAGGAGACCTGGGGCGGGCTCGATGACCCCCAGCGAGCTCGCCAGGGACAAGACGATGGCGATGACCACGAGCGGGCGAATCCACTGTTTTTTCATGTTGCAATCCTCCGCGTTGGTTTCACTTGACCAGACTTGAACTATATTTTTCAAGTCAATTATAGCGGTTGGTTCCAGGCATCCTCGCCGATCGATCGAAAAGCCGTTTTTTCCAGGGAAGGCTAGGCTGCGTCCTGGAGGCGCGAGTACCCCAACACTTGGGAGGGTAGCGATGGTGGAGCAAGGCGGAGGCGCGGCGGGCGCCGGTTGCATGGGTTGTCCGTTGCGTCAACGCGGCGAGTGGTGCGTTTTGAACGAGGAGGAAACCCGATTTCTCTCGCGTCATCTGAAAAAACGGCGGTATCGGGCGGGCGAAACGATCTTCTCGGCGGGAGAACCGAGCCATGGCATCTACTGCGTGACCTCGGGCACGGCGGCCATCCGCAAGGGCGACGCCGAGGGCAATACGGTTTTGCTGCGACTCGCCTATCCCGGCGATACCCTGGGTTATCGGGGCCTGCTGCTTGGCGAGAATCGCCGCTACCACGCCGAGGCGCTTGGGCCGAGCAAAATCTGCTTCGTCGACCGCGCGGTGGTGAAGTTGCTGCTCGAACGGAATCCCGCCCTGGGGCAACAGTTCCTGCGCCGCATCGCCAGCGACATGGACGAGGCGCACGACCACCTGGTGCGCAACGCCACCCTGTCCAACCGGGACAAGTTCATCCATCTCCTGCGGGCCTTGCTGAACCGTCATGGCCGCACCGCCACCGATGGCGGCCGATTCATGGAACTGCCGCTGTCGCGACGCGACCTCGCTTCCATGATCGGCGCCCGCCACGAAACCCTGTCGCGAATCATCGGCCGATTGGAGGAAGACGGCATCGCCCGCTTTTCCGGGCGTACCGTGTACGTGGCGCGGTCGCATTCGCTGCTCAATGAAATCGGACCGTCGACGCTGCTGGACTGATGGCCGATGCGGATCGCGGGAACCCATCCGCATCGACCGCCAATTTCGCCTGATAAAAAATTTTCAAAATTTGACCATCGTCAATTAATCCGGCCACTGCTCTACTAGATTCCATCAACAACCAGTCCGGAAAGAGAGGGCGTATTGATGGATTCTTTGAGCGATCACGATCTTGAAACCTGCACGGTTCAGGACCTCGACGGTTATCGGGGCACGCTTGGCGGACTGACCCGCCGTCAGTTCCTGAAATACTGCACCGGAGTCGCGGCGACCCTGGGTTTGTCGTCGCTGATGGGCCTCCGTATCGCGGAAGCCGCCACCGCCGCGACCCGGCCGCCGGTCATCTGGCTGTCGGCGCAGGAATGCACCGGCTGCACCGAATCGCTGCTGCGCGCCTACCATCCGACGCTCGAAACCCTGATCCTCGACATGATCTCCCTCGACTATCACGAGGCCCTCTGCGCCGGAGCCGGTCATCAGGCCGAGGCGTACAAGGCCAAATCGATGAAGGCGAACTGGGGCAAGTTCGTGCTGGTGGTGGATGGTTCGATCCCCACCAAGGACGGCGGAGTCTATTGCATGGTCGCCGGCAAGCCGATCCTGGACGTCGTCAAGGAAGCGGCGGAAGGCGCGGCGGCGATCATCGGCATTGGTTCCTGCGCGTCCTGGGGCGGCATTCCATCGTCCGACCCCAATCCGACCCAGGCCAAGTCGGTGCATGAGGTGCTGCCGGGCAAGACCGTGATCAACATTCCCGGTTGCCCGCCCAATCCCTACAACTTCCTCTCCACCGTGCTCTATCTCCTCACCTTCGGCAAGCCGCCCGCGCTGGACACGAAGAACCGACCCAAATTCGCCTACGGCCGCCTGATCCACGAAAACTGCGAACGGCGCCCGCATTTCGACGCCGGTCGCTTCGCCCTGGAATTCGGCGACTACGGCCACCGTCAGGGCTTCTGCCTGTACAAGATCGGCTGCAAGGGGCCGGAAACCCATGCTAATTGCCCGGCCATCGGCTTCGGCGACGTGGGCGAGGGCAACTGGCCGGTCGGGATCGGCAGTCCCTGTTTTGGCTGCACCGAGCAGGGCGTCGGCTTCACCAAGCCGATCCACGCCCTCGCCAAAGTCCAGACCTTCGCGCCGCCGACCGCCTTCCCGGTGGTCAACGCGCCCAAGGGCGAGGGGATCAGCCCGGCCGCCGCCGCCATCGTCGCCGGCGTCGCCGGACTGGCGATAGGCGCGGGCGCCATGGCCCTGCGCGGCATGGACGATGGGGCGGATTCCAGCGCCAATCCGCGCGACGGCGAAAAATGAGAGGCGCGTCATGGACATGAGTCGCAGACAATTCTTGCGGGGCGCCGCCGGGGCGGTCGTCGTCGCCGCGCCGGTCGCGGCGGCCAGCGCGCCCTTCGCGCCGCGCGAACCGAAGCAGTTGCCACCCAAAGCCATCGGGATGCTGTACGACTCCACCCAGTGCATCGGGTGCAAGGCCTGCGTCGCCGCTTGCAAGGAAGCCAACGGCAAGCCGGTTGAGCAACCGCAATATCTGGCTCAATGGAATGAGGGTACTTGGGACACGGCGGAGGATATTTCCGGCAAGACCTTGAACGTGATCCGGGTCTATCAGAACGGCGCCATGACCGAGAAGGATCGCGAGAAGGACGGCTACGCCTTCGTCAAGCGCCATTGCCTGCATTGCGTCGATCCGTCGTGCATCTCGGTCTGCCCGGTCAGCGCGATGCAAAAGGACCCACTGACCGGCATCGTCACCTACAATCCCGATGCCTGCATCGGCTGTCGCTACTGCGTTTACGGCTGCCCGTTCAACGTTCCTCAATATCAGTTCGACGAGCCGTTCGGCCGGATCGCCAAATGCCAGTTTTGCAGCCATCGGCTCAAGGACAACCCGCTATTTTCCAAATCTGGCCAGGGCACGACGACGGGCGCCACCGCGGCAAGCCTGATGAGCGAGGGCGGTCAGCCAGGCCGGATTCCGGCGTGTTGCGACGTATGCCCGACCGGAGCCTCGCTGTTTGGCTGGGTCGAGGACTTGCAGGCCGAGGCCAAACGGCGGCTGGCGCTCAAACCCGGGGAAATGTACGAATTCCCGCGCGGTCTGCTGGGCGGCGATCGGCCGAGCCAGACGGCGCCGGTCGGCCACTATCAGCCGCATATCTACGGCGAAAAGGAGGCGGGCGGGACGCAAGTGCGCTACCTGACCGGCGTGCCCCACGAGAAGCTGGGTCTGCCCAAGCTGCCCGATCACTCCTTCGCCGCTGTCTCCGAAGGAATGCAACACACCCTGTACAAGGGCCTGATTGCCCCGGTGGTCCTGCTCGGCGGCCTGGTGGTCCTAGCCCGGCGCGGCGCCCAGTCACACCGCGACGAAGACCCTTCCCGCAACGACGAGGACTCACCGTCATGACCGCGACCGTCCATCGGCCGCTCGGCGGCCGGATTGTCACCAAGCCCTTCCTTTTTCTCGGCCTCTTTCTGCTGATCGGGGCGTATTTCATCCTACGCCGCTTTTTGTTTGGGATGGGCGACGTTTCCAATATGAGCAACGGCTATCCCATCGGCACCTGGGTGGTGCTGGATGTGGTGATCGGCACGGCCTTCGGCTGCGGCGGTTTCGCCATGGCACTGCTGATCTACATCTTCAACCGCAAGGTGTACCACCCGCTGATGCGGCCCGCCCTGCTCGGCGGGGTGTTCGGCTACACCCTGGCCGGCCTCGCCGTGATGATCGACCTGGGTCGCTACTGGAACGCCTTCAATCTGTTGCTGCCCTGGTACGCCCAGCCGAACTCGGTGATCTTCGAAGTGGCGCTGTGCGTCATGGCCTACATCACCGTGCTATGGCTGGAGTTTTGCCCGGCGTTTCTGGAGCGCATGTCGCCCGAGATCAGGCAACGGTTCCGTCTGGACCGCCTGCAAGCCTTTCTGAAGCGGTACATGTACGTACTGATTGCGTTGGGAGTGCTGCTGCCGACCATGCACCAGTCCTCGCTGGGTTCTGTGCTGTTGATCCTGGGCTACAAGCTTTCACCGTTGTGGAACACGATCTGGTTGCCGCTGCTGTACCTGATCTCGGCGCTGACCATGGGCTACGGGGTGGTGATGATGGAGGCCACTCTGGTGCAACGGGCGTTCAAGACCCCCTCGGAGGCGGCGCTGTTCGCGCGGCTGGCGCAGGTCGTCGCCGGTTTGCTGATAGGCTACCTGGCGCTGCGCTGGGGCGATCTGGCCTATCGCGGCTATCTGGGTCTGGCCTTTGCCGGCGACTGGGATGGCAATCTGTTCCTGATCGAAACCGCGCTGTTCCTGGCGCCCGTCTTCGTGCTCCTCTCGCGCCGCCGCGCCAGCCAGCGCTGGCAGTTCCTGGCGGCGATCAGTCTGCTGGCCGGCGGTTCGCTGTACCGGCTCAACTCCTATCTGATGGCCGTGCAGCCCGGCAACGGCTGGACCTACTTCCCCTCGGCGCCGGAGTTGATGATCACCATCGGCGTGGTCTGCCTGGAAATCATGTTGTATCTACTGTTCATCAAGACTCTGCCGATACTGCACGGCAGCACCACTGAATCCCATGGGAGACCGTCGTGACCCGAATAACCATTGATCCCATTACCCGTATCGAAGGCCATCTGCGGATCGATTGCGAGGTCAACAATGGCAAGGTGAGCAATGCCTGGTCGTCGGGGCAGATGTGGCGCGGCATCGAGGTCATCCTTCAGGGCCGCGATCCGCGCGACGCCTGGGTGTTCACCCAGCGCATCTGCGGCGTATGCACCACGGTCCACGCCATCGTGTCGGTGCGCGCGGTCGAGAATGCCCTGAACCTGGAAGTGCCGCTCAACGCCCAGTACATCCGCAACATGATCATCACGGCGCACGGCGTCCACGACCACATCGTGCATTTCTATCAACTGGCGGCGCTGGACTGGGTGGACATCGTGTCGGCGCTGTCGGCCAGTCCCGAGGGAGCCGCCAAGCTGGGCGCAACCCTGTCGGACTACCGGCGCAACGGGTTGCCGGAAATCCGCCAGGTTCAGGAGAAACTCAAGGCCTTCGTCGGCACGGGGCAACTTGGGGTGTTCGCCAGTGGTTACTGGGGCCATCCGGCGATGAAGCTGCCGCCGGAGGTCAACCTGCTGGCCGCGACCCACTATCTCCATGCTCTCGAATATCAGCGGATCGCCAACCGGATCGTCGCCATTCTCGGCTCGAAAACGCCGCATATCCAGAATCTCGCCGTCGGCGGCGTGGCCAACCCGATCAATCCGGACAGTCAGTCCACCCTGACCCTGGAGCGGCTGTTCGCCATCAAGACGGAGATCGACAAGCTCAGCGAATTCGTCAACAAGGCGATGATCCCGGACGTGGCCGCCGTCGGCGCGCTGTACGCCGACTGGACGAAATACGGGGCGGGCGTCACCGACTACCTGTCGGTGCCCGATCTGCCGCTGGACACCAAGGGCACCCGCTTCGAACTGCCCGGCGGCTATATCGCCAAGGGCGACTTGAAGACGTTCAAGCCGATCACCAGCTATCAGGATGGGTTCTTCCGCGACGGGGTCAAGGAAAGCGTCAAACACGCCTGGTATCAGTACAAGGGCGACGACAAGGCCCGCCATCCCTACGACGGCCAGACCCACCCACATCACACCGCCTTCCAGGACGACGGCAAATATTCCTGGGTCAAGGCGCCCACCTTTTACGACCAGCGCGTCCAGGTGGGGCCGTTGTCGAACGTGCTGGCCATGGTCGCCGCCGGTCACGAACCGACCAAGCGCCATCTCAACCGGGTGCTGGAAATCGCCAGTTCGGTCGCGGGGACTCCAATTCCGGTCGAGGCGCTGCATTCGACCATCGGCCGCATCGCCGCCCGGGCGGTGCGGTGCGCGGTGCTGCTGGAATCGCTGCAAAATCAATGGCAGCTACTGATCGACAACATCGCCAAGGGTGATTTCGCCACCTTCAACCGTCCGGTGTTTCCCAAGGGCGAGATTCGCGGTTTCGGTTATCACGAAGCACCGCGCGGGGTGCTGTCGCACTGGACCGTGATCGAAAACGGCAAGATTCGGAACTATCAGGCGGTGGTGCCCAGTACCTGGAACGCCGGACCGCGCGACGACGCCGACGCGCTGGGGCCTTACGAGGCTTCCTTGCTCGACAATCCGGTGGCCAATCCCGAACTGCCGCTGGAAGTCTTGCGCACGGTGCATTCCTTCGATCCCTGCCTCGCCTGCGCCATCCATCTGGTCGATACCCGGCGGCGGCCCATCGTCCAGGTGCAGGCGTTCGGATGAGGATCGTGGTGCTGGGCCTCGGCAATATCCTGCTGCGCGACGAGGGCGTCGGGGTGCGGG
>ERZ761607.1846-NODE-1846-length-24657-cov-10.962442_pt1 | contig 24657 bp, 39 predicted proteins | sample MGYA00511164_ERZ761607 | MGnify/ENA primary metagenome ERZ761607 (study PRJEB28899, sample SAMN02445080) | bioreactor sludge metagenome | biome: EBPR sludge | place: Australia: Brisbane, Thorneside Wastewater Treatment Plant | collected 2011-06-22 ... | reverse complement strand
GTCCCACGTCAGCATCGCGCCGCTACGGCTCATGTCGAACTTCGCCGTCACGTTTTCCGGTAGGTCGACCAGGTCTTCCGCCGCGGTCTTGTGGTGGTCCAAGATCAGGATGCTATTCGCCTTCGCTGCCATCTCCAGCAGGGTCGGGCGCTTGTAGCTAAAGTCCACCATCACTACGTCATTGCCCGTTGCATCTGGAGGCGGCTCCTGGTACTTGCCAGGGAAGAAGTCAATATCGCCAAGCGCCTTGCGGACAACCCATGCAGCGCCGAAGCCGTCGGCGCAGTTTCCGTGGTAAATGCAGATGGTCATGCTTTGTTCCTTTCGTTGTGGTTGTTGGCTAGTTCAAACGTTAGCAGGCATCGGTTTCCACAGTGTCGGAGTCGCCGGCCACAGATCGCCGTGCGCCTCGATCCAGAATCCGCCGCCTTCCGCCATGAGATTGTTGTCCATCCAGTAGCACGGGAAAACACCAGTGCTGCCGGATTCAATCGAGAGAAACCGCGTGCCGTCCTTCGGTGCGTACTGCCCATCGCGCCATCCGAGAGACTTCAGCCCTTCGCGGGCGTCGGACATTTGCCGCAGCAGCTTTTCCTCGCCCGCATCGCGCCAGTCCTTTGCCTTCTTGTCAGCTGCGGCCCAAATCTCTCGCAGGTTCGGGCCTTCGTTTTCGCATGCTTCACACATCATCGCCTGCCTTTTCTGGTTGTTGGTTTGCTACCCGATCCTCGAGAAATCCGGCACCCACGCTTGCGGCGTGCGCGCTGAAGCTTCGATCCCGGCCAGTTTGAGCCGGGCATACATCCGGCCGACAATCGGCATTCCTGCGCGGTTTGTGTGGTACTTCCAGCGGTTCGCGTCGAGCCAGGAGCGCTGCCCGTCGTTCGTCTTCGCGCCGGTGATTTCCGACAGTTCATCGGCGGCCAGCGTTTCGGACGGCAGGTGGAGTTCAAAGAGGGCGGTCATGTATCGGGGCCCATCAACCTACCCACCGCCATTTGCCGCCGACAAGGTCGTCGCCGACTGGTTGTGCGCTTCTTCCGGGTCTGTTGTGCCGCATTGCGGCACTGCCGCCGGCGTCGTCCTTGTCAAGCCGGAAACCGGCTGCACGCAGACTCGCGCCGCCTTCCTCCGGCAGCGTGTAGGTGTAGATCGGCTGCATTCCCATTGCTCTGGCTGCGCGCCGTGCCGCGCCGTAGAGCATAGAACATGCGTTCCGCGTTCCGTCCGTGCAGAGGCGCGTTATCTCTGCAGCAGTTCCGTTGTCCAGCCGTGGAGCTACAGGGCGACCGACAATCGCGACGCCGCGAAGCGTTCCACTATCGTCTGCAACACCGACCGAAAAACGATGCCCAACTACAGGTCTGCTATGCCGGTGCATCTGGCGAACGAAGTCGTTTGCCGTTTTCAGGTCGGTAGGAACTATTCGCAATTTCATTTCGCGTCCCGCTCCAGTGCCTCAGCCTTCAGCGCGGCATACGCGATGCAGTCCTCGGCGCTGTCGCGGTGGTACTCTGGCCGCGACCATTGCCGCACGTCCTTGAGAATCTGCAGCAGCAGCCAGCCTTCCGCCTCTGTCAAGTCTCGCCCGGTCAGTGCGTTGAACGCTGTCACGCAGCGGCCCATGCTTCGCTCACCCCCGGGGCTGTCGTATTGCTTCCCGCGCTCGTCCATGATTTCCGCTGCGCGGCGCAGGTATTCTGGTGCGGTAGTCAACGCGGCGCCCCCACGGTCAAGGCAGTCGCCTGGCCGACGGCCTGACGCGCTTCGGCCATCTGCGGGCTGTGCAGGAGCGCCAGCAGTTCGGCGTCGCCGCGGTAGGTCCGCAGCGCGTCGAGCACCAACCACGCCTTCTGCAATGCGTCGCGCATCTGGCGCATGGTATCCTCGTCCGCACGAGGGGCCGGCGGGTACGGGATGTCGAAATGCGGCGCGCCCATCATGAACTCGGCGCTGTCTTCGTCGCCTTGGTACTCGCGGTTGAACTTGGTTGCTTGGTAGGTCACTTCGCGATTCCTTTATGTTTCATCGCTTCCAGCAGCAGGTCTTGCACTTCGCGCTTCGATTCGCGGCGGGCCATGACCAGTTCATCGACGGTGTCTGCTGCCACGATGTGGTGAATGGATACCGGGCGGGCGTGCCCGGCTTGTGCCTGGCGGGTCGGGCCGATGCGCTCGACAATCTGCTGCGCTTCTTCCAGATTCCACCAATGCCCGAAGAACACGAGGATGTTTCCCCCGTCCTGCAGGTTCAGGCCGTGTCCGGCGCTGGCCGGGTGTGCGAACAAGACCGGGATCTGGCCCGCGTTCCAGTCCCGGACGGTCTGTGGGTTCTTGTCGAGCGCGCGGCCCTTCGGGAAATCCCGCAGCAGGCGTTCGAGGTCGCTCTTGAAGTGGTACGCCACCAGCACAGGCGCGCCGGCCGCTTCTTCGATCACGCTCTCGAGCGCGCGGAGCTTGGCGTCATGCACTTCGGCGAATGCGCTGCACTTCTCGTCCGTGTAGATCGCGCCGTTGGCAAGCTGCAGGCACTTGATGGTCCGGCTTGCTGCGTTGAACGCCTCGACCTCTGCGCCGCACGCGAGCTGCAGGAACATCTCGCGCTCCATGTCCCGGTAGAGCGCCCGTGCGCTGGGCGGCAGCGTGACGCGCAGCACGTTGACGATGGGCTCCTGCAGGTCGAACCAGTCGCGGGCGTCGAGCGACAGGGCGAGGTCGCGCAGCCGGTCCTCGATCTGCTCCTGTGCGGTTGGCAAGGGCGCGAGGCGTACCGCGTGCGGGTCCGCACCGAGGCGTACCGACCGGAACCAGCGCGACGTGAAAGCCTCGAAGCTGCGGCCAAGGCGCTCGCCGCGGTCCAAGAACCACGTCTGCCCCCACAAGTCCTGCAGCCCGTTGGGGGCGGGGGTGCCGGTCAGGGCGATGAAACGGTCGGCGTGCGCGTGCGCGACCTTGGCAAGCGCCCGGGCGCGCATCCCGCCGCGGCGCAGGCGAAACGACTTCAGCCGGGTGGCTTCGTCCGCTACGATTTTGCGGAAGGGCCAGTCGCGGCCAAAGTGCTCCACCACCCACGGGATGTTCTCGTAGTTCGTGGTGTAGATCGTAGCTGGCGCCCGCAGCGCTGCCCGGCGCTGCTCAGTCGAGCCGACCACGGCGGACACGCGCACGTGGCGCAGGTGCTCCCACTTCGCCGCCTCGTCGGGCCACGTGCCGGCGGCGACGCGCAGCGGGGCGAGCACCAGCGCCGGGCCGGGCTCGACAAGCTCGAGGATGTCTAGCGCCGTCAGGGCGGCGACCGTCTTCCCGAGGCCCATTCCGGCCCATATTGCGCAGCGGGGGCGGTCCAGCATGACGTCAATCATGATGCGCTGGTACTCGCGTGGGTTGAAGGGCCGGCGGCTCACGAGCGCATCACATGCCGCCGGATCACGCCAGCGGCAACGGGGGTCACTGTTTCCTTGCCGTGAGCCGTGAGCCGGGCCGCGACGCGGCCTGCGCCGGCATCTTCCGTGGCATTTTCTGCGTCGTCCTGGCCCGATGGCGATACGAGCGAACTCGGCACAAAGGGGGTGCGTGGTGCGCCTTGCAGCACGGCCCGGGCGTAGTCAATCTCGACCTTGATACTGTTGATGATCGTCTGCGCGGTGGCGTTGATCGCCTTGGCGCGCTCGACGTCGAGCTTCACCTTCGGGTCTTGCAGGCCGCGCAGCGTATCGAACAGCGTTTCGCGCAGGGTGTTGATATTGTCATTGCTCATTTCTTGCCTTCTCTTTCTTGTTGATCTGCCGGGTTATGGCGCCTCGAAGCTGCACGAGCGCCGCGACTTCCGGGCCGTAGTTGTGGTACGAGTTCCTTGCCATCAGCTCTTTCCGCGTCAGTAGTTCCAGGTTGGTCAGGTCGAAATTGCGCTTGTTTCCGTCCCGGAAGGCCAGCGCGCAGCCCGGCGGTATCTCGCGACCGGCGGCGAACCAGACCAAGTGGTGCACCGGCTTGTAGTCACGCCGCGACTTGCCCGTCTCAGCGACCTTGCGCTCTAGGTAGCCTTCTTTAGTTTCGCGCTCCGTTCCGATCGGCCGCCACGTGTGGGGCCTCTGTCCGGGCTTGAATTGGTGGGCCAACGCACCGCCGGTCGGTTTGTGCTGTTTCCCTTTGTTCCACGGCACTTGCCCCTTCTTCAACCGCGTGGCCTCCCCGAGCGTCCGTAGGTGGGCGGTTGCTTGTTCCTTGTACTGCGCCAGGTACGCCGCCGTTTTCTTCAGCCCGAGTGCCCCCGCCTGCATGTAGACAGCGGGGGTTGTGACGCCGAAAAGTTTGGCAAGCGCGGCGGTGCTCTCGTGCGGGTAGCGCTCCCGCAGGATGGCGCAGCGTTCTTCGGTCCAGCGCAGACGGGGCATTGTCGTTACACCAAGTCGCCGACGTCGCTGTCCGGGGCGGCGAGCGTGCAGTCGTGTACCCACGCCGGGGCGGTCACCATGACGGCGCATGCGCCCTTGCGCAGCGGCATCAGGACGCCGACAAAGTCCTCATCGTCGAGCGTCAGCAGTGCGGCGCCCTGGCCGTTGTGGCCGATGCCGACAGCGGGGATTGCCTTTGCGCCGTGCAGGGCGCTGTACGCCTTGCGCAGCGTCTCGATGTACCGCAGGTTGAACTGCGCCAGTTCGCCGGAGGCGTGCGCAGGGATGATGTGCCGATAGTCGGGGTACCGCCCGGCGATAGTCCGCCCGACGGTTGTGGCCACGCCGGCGGGCGTGACTTCCACGCGCCGGGTGTTGTCCTCGCCTTCGGGCTCGCCAAGCGTGACCAGCACAGGCCCTTTACCCTTGGCGTTGCGCAGCAGGTCAAGGGGGACGATCGCCTGGAAGACGGTGTCTGTGAAGGCTGGCGGCTCGTACTTGACGCGGAAGACGCCAAGCATACAACCGTCGGTGGCGATGAAGCGAACTTCGGACGGGCCGACCTCGAAGCAGACGCCGTTCAGGTACGTGCGGATGTCGGCGGTAGCGGCAAACAGCTTGATGGCGGCGAGCACTTCGCCGCGGACGTAGAACTCAATCACGGGTTTCCTTTCAGGTTGTTCAGAAGGTGGTGCAGCTCGAGCGCGTAGCAGGCGAGGAAGACGCGCAGCGCAGGGAAGCAGCAGGCGGTCTCCCGCGCGCGCTGCGCCACGGCCGCGGCGAATTCGGGGGTGTCGGAGAGCGCGCTCATCGCAGCACCTCGTCCACTTGGTCGAAGCTATCGACAACCTCGACGCGCTGGCCGAGGCGCCGCATGCGCGCATGCTCGCGGGCCTGGTGCGGCTTGACTTTCTCCCCGGGGGCCTTGACCTCGACCCAGATAGTAGCGCGGCGCCCAACCCATTGGACTTCGCCGCCGAGTGCCTTTGCGCAGGCCACGAGGTCGCCTTCGATGTCGCGCTCAGGTATTGCCGTTCGCTCTAGCGGGGCCGCCAGTGAGAAGGCCCATGGCGAAGCCGAGCTAGGCAGCATCACGAGGCGGTCGGGGGCACCGCGGCGCCCAACCCATTGTACTTTGCGCACTTCGCCCCCCAGGGCCTTCGCACGGGCGACAAGGTAGGCTTCGACGTCGCGCTCAATCACCGCTGTTTGCTCCCGCAAGGCAGCCGGTAAGCAGGCCGAGGGCGAAACCGAAATAGACGGCCAGGAAGATGTCTACCACAGCGTCACCCCGCGCCAACGGCGCCACGCGCGGCGGAACGACACGCGGCGGCTGTTGCCCCAGTAGCGGTAAATCCGGTACAGCTCGAAAAGTCCCACGGCAGTTTCCTTTCTTGGTTGGTTGGGAGTCATTTGCGGTAGCGCGCCGCCTCGAAACCTTCGGCAGCGAGAGGCAGGTCTTCGGCCCACGCCGGCGCCACGACCATCAAGGCCGACAGGTGCGTAGCGTTGAATTCGGGGGTGTCGGGGGTTTCGGTGACTGGTTCGTCGTGCACCGACAGGACGGTGCGGTAGCCGGCGGCTTCGATGCGCGGCATGCTGTCAGCCAGCACGTCGCGGGCTACAGCCTGGGTGATGTTCTCCGCGAGCTTGCCGCCGTATGTCTCGAGCCGTGCCCATTGCCGCGTGTACTGGTTCACGCCCATGTACGACAGCTTGTTGCCTTCGCCAAGCCGGATGCCCGGGTAGCAGAGGAAGCGACCTGACGGCAGGCGGATGCGCAGCCAGGCCCCGTCGCGGCGCAGGCTGACGCGCCGGCAGTCGAAGACCCGCCCTGGGTTCTGCACGGCCAGGCGCGCGGCGTCTTGCAGATCCCGCCAGAACGACGCCGTGGCGTGGTGCCCGTACCGCCACGCGCGCTTGAACGAGTCGCAGACCATCCACGCCCGGTCGGACAGGCCGAAGGTCGGCCGGCCTTCACGCTTGGTCCATTCGAGCGCGCTGCGGGCTTCGTCGAGTACGTCGCCGGGAATCGCCGAGAAGGCTTGCTCGGCCATCGCTTCGAGGTCGATTCCGTAGGCGGCGGCGAACGTCACAAACGCGCCGACACCCCCCTCATAGCCGAGTGCGAGTTCCTGCACCTTGCCGATCTGCCGCTGGTCTTTGGTCACGTCGTCGGGCGAAACGCCAAACGACTTGGCATAGGCCATTTTGTACAGGTCCGGGCCTTCGCCGGCGTCATAGTCCCGGAACGCCTGTAGCTTCCACTGCTCGCCGGCCAACCATGCGAGCACGCGGCCTTCGATGTTGGCGAGGTCGGCGCAGACCAGCTTACGGCCTGGCGGGGCGACAATGACGCCGCGCAGGCAATTGCTCAGGAGTTCGAGCGGGCGGTCGAACAGCAGGTCCGCGCAGCCAGCCTTTACCGCGTCGATGCCGCACGCGATGTCTGCCGAGGGCATTGTGGGCCGGGCCAAATTTTGCGCCTGGAACAACCTCCCGGCCCAACGGCCGGTGCGGGCGGCGCCGCAGAACTGCAGCGTGCCGCGCAGCCGGGCGTCTTTGCTCACTGCGCGCAGGAGCGTCTGGTACTTGGCCGTGCTCGTTGTGCTCGCCTGCAGCCGGATAGCCAGCAGTTCCCGCAGCGCCGCCGGCAGGTCCGGGTCGTTGATGCGGCGCTCGAGGGTGCTCTGCTGCATGTCGGGCAGCATCACCCCGTAAGCGCGGGTGATGTGCCGCAGCATTTCGTCCCGTTGTGTCGCGGCCTGTACGTCGCCGTCTGTGAGTGCCTGCGTGCGATCTGCGAGCCGCGCCTGTTCAACCTGCACCGAGGCGATCGCCGCGCGGGCCATGTCGACGTCCACCGCGAAGCCGCGGTCGTTGACGGCCTGGTCTAGTTCCCACAGCGCGCGCTCGCTGGAGCTGCAGTTCCACGTGGGCAGCTTCGCATCGACCGCGCGCATGGCTTCCACGTCGAGGCGTGCGTACTCGACGAACTTCGCCCACTCGGCCGGGTGCGTCTCGCGGGTCGCCCGGCGGAGGTAGTAACCCTTCTTCTCCGGGTGGGGCTTGCAGAACAGGGGCACAAGCCGCCGGCCGTCCTTGTCCTTGGCCTTGTCGACCGGGAGGTCGAAAATCTCACACAGCTTGCCCAGCCCGCCGGGCAGGGAGTGGGCGAGCGACTTGACCATCGTGTCGTGCACGCGGGAGACGGGAATCTCGAAGCCGCAGTGGCGCAGAACCGTGCGGTCGAAATGCGAGTTGTGGAACGTGAAGACGAAGTCCGGATCGGCGAGCGCAGCGGCGAGCGCGTCGGGCATCGGGGCGCCCGCGGTCAAATCCCACACTTCGACCGGGCCGTCGTCGATCGCAAAAGCCCACAGCATCACTTCCGCCTTCTCGGCGTAGGCGTGCGTGCCGTTGGCAATAGGCACTTCGCTGTAGGTCTCCGTGTCGCTCCAGCAGATTCGCATTGCGCTGCTTCCCTTTCAAAAGTGACCGTTGCCGAGATTCCCGGGTGATGTCTTACGAGCCCTCCCCGGTTTATGCATGCCCTGGCGGAGTTACACGTTGCGGGTCCGCCAGGGGTAGCAATCTCAGCCTTGCCCGCGTGGTCTGGCGCAGGTTGGAGGTAAGGGCTCCCGCTTTGCGACGCCCCCGGCTCGCGAGGGCGGCGTAAAGCGCCCGGCGCTGCCGCCGGGTGCGTGTGCCTAGAACAGGTCGTCGGCGGCTTCCGCGGCGAGGTCGTCGAACTCGTCTGGCGTGGCGGCACAGCCCCCGGCGAAGGCGTCGCCGTCGCGCAGGAACTGCACACCACGCAGGCTGGCGTTGATGCGCTTTCCGTAGTTGTTGTCTTGCACCCACAGTTCGATGCTGGCGTTGACGTAGCAGCCGGCGTAGGGCCTGCCATCCTGCTCAACGAGCGGGCTCTTGTCCCGATCAACGACCAGCGGCCGGACGCTGTTGCGGGCGGAAACGTAAAGCATGCCGACGAAACCCTCGTAGTTCGACTTCAGGTCGCCGTCGTGCAGGCAGACCTTGTCGGTGGCGCGCATCTGCTTGAGGATGGCGGGGGCCTTGGCGCCCCACTTGTCCGACGCAATCTTCTCGATCGCCTGGTTCAGCGCGACGACCTGCGGGTCTGCCGGGTTGATCAGGAAACAGGCGGAGAAAGCGGGGTTGCCTTCGCTGTTCACCGTCTTGGCGGTGAACAATTCGGGGAACGACAGGCGGACGTTCGTGAGCTTGATTTTCATGGTGTGGGCTCCTGGTGGAAGAACTGGGGGTACTGCAACTTGATGCGGGCGGTTGCCTTCTCGATCGCCTTCTGCCGCGCCAGCGGATCGGGGCCGATGAGAGGCGTTGCCGCTGCGCGCTGCAGCGCCGCGATGGCATCGGGCGGCAGCAGCGAGTGGGGAGGGGCGACGCGCACGGCTATACCAGCTCGGCTACGTTGTCGAACTCGTCTGCGCTGGCCTGCACGACAAGGGCCGGGCGCTTGTCAGAGTCCGGCGCTACGGACGGCCGGCCTTCAGGCTGCACGACAAGCGTTTGCAGCTTCGGCCACTGCCGCGGGCCGATTGCGCCGGCCTTGTGCAGCTTCTCTGCCGTGGTGGGGCTGATCAGGGAGAGGTCGTACATCTCCTCGACCTTGAGACGCATGGCCTTGAGCGCTTGCTCGGCGGCGGTCATGTCTGCCCACTTGCGCGCGCCACGGCGCCCCTGGACCAGCTTGAAGCCCGGAACCGCGTTGCCGGCCAGCAGCTCGGCCTCGCCCTTGGCGCGCACCGCCTTGCACCACGACTCGATCAGGTCGGTTGCGGACATGAGATTGCCGAGGGTGACGTTGTCGAAGGTCCGCGCCAGGGTCGGCTCGAGCTGCGGCGCGATCGGCTGCGACACGTCGACGAAGTCATCGGACACCGTGGCCAGCACGTGCGCCGCGAGCGCCGGACATGTCGCCTTGGCCTTGCAGAACTTGCACTGGCTGTCGCCGGGCTCGAGGTACTTCTCGTGCATCTCGGCGTGCTTGTCGAAGTACTTCAGTGCGAGCACGCCACGCGTTGAGGCATCGGCACAGCGCGGCCGGAACGCCTCGAGTTCTGCAGGCGTATAGGTCCACTCGCTGATGTGCTGCCGGCGGGGCTGCACGATGGCGACACGCACGCTGTTGAAGTCACCGAGATAGTCGAACTCCCGCATGGCGGCCAAGGCGTAGATCTGGAGCTGCGGGTTGTCCTTGGCCTCGACCATGACGCCCTGGCCGTACTTCAGGTCGATGATGGTCAAGACGTCGCCATCGACGATCACAGCGTCGGCGCTGCCGCAGGCGTAAATCTCGCCGGTGATGTGCGCAATGGGGAGCGCTTGCTCGACCGCGAGTTCGCCGCCGAGGGTGCGCACGTAATCCACGTATACCTGCACGTGGCCTGCCATCTCGGCGTCGACCGTGAAGTCGCGCTCCGTGACGGTGTTGGCGATGGCCGCGGGCTCGTGCGTGACGGTGATAATCCAGCCGAGGTAGGCGGCGGTGTCGGTGCCGTTGGTGAGGGCGAGCGCCGCAAGCGCGTGCGCGGCGGTGCCTTCGTCGGCGAACTCGCTGCTGGTGTCGGGCTCGCGAGACTCGAGCCCGACACTGCCGGCGCAGCGCATCCACCGATGCGCCGAGGAGGGAGAAAAAAGGGCGTGGGGAGAAGAGGCAACGACGTGGGTGGTCATGTGCAAGCCCTCCGGTGGCGTTGGACGTTGCGCGCCTTGGCGGCCATGCGCTTGGCGCGGGGCACATAGACGGGTAGCGCGGTAAGGCTGACGCCAGCGGCGATCATGGCAAAGAGCGCACGTGCGCAGGCGAAAGCGGCGCTCACTCCGCGGCTCCCGCCTTGGCGCACGCGGCGACGACGGCCGCGTACTGCTCGGGCTTCAGTTCCTTGCCGTTGGCCACGCCGAAGTCGCGGAAGACTGCGACCGCGGCGTCGCGGCCCTTGGCCTTGGCAACCTTCGTCACCGCGGCCACAACATCATTGTAGTTGGTCGGCGCTGCGGCCGGTTCGGAACTGGCGGCCTTCTGCTCGGGCGCAACGTCCACCAGCGCCGCGGCAGTAGGCGGGGTAGGGGCAGGCGTCGCCTTGGTCTTGGCAGGCGTAGGGCGGGCCTTCGCCGCTTCCTGGATTGGGGTTGCGGCTTCTGTGGCGACCTCAGCGGGGACCGGTGCCGTGGCGTCCGGCAGAGGGGCCGCTGGGACCGGTGCCGGCTTGGCGCTGGCGGTAAGGGCGGCGATCAGTTCGCGGATTGCCGACGTGTTGTCGGCGAGGGCTTTTTCGAGGCTCATTGAGGCTCCTTCGTGGTTTCGGTGGTGAGGTTGTTGAGGCGGGCGAAGATGTCGCCGGCTTCGGTGGCCAGCGTCTCGAACCCGGCGGCGATGTCGAGCTGCCGGCGGAGATCGCCCGGTTCGTGGATGTCAAGGTCGTTGAGCATGGTCAGCATCGCCGTGATGTCGGTGAGGCTGGCCGGGTGCGCTTCACAGAGCGCGCGCAGCGCCTCGCCGGTGATGTCGAAGTCGGCGATGACCAGATAAAGCTCTTGGTCGGTGCTGGCTTCGTCGAGCAAGCGCTCGAACCGGCCCAGCAGTTCAACCTCGAGGGGGGTGCTGGTCAGGGTGTCGATTTCCGCACGGGCGGCGCTGGCCAGGTGCGCGTCGGACATGCTGCGCATGGTGCCGGCGTCCATTACGAGAGCACCCCGTGTCGCGCTGCTTCGCGCAAGCCAGCCTTGGCCTTGGCGCGGATTTCCTGCAGATTCTGCAGCGGAGTCCGCGAGCGCAGGTCGGTAAGCTCGTGGACGTCAGCCAGCAGCCGGTGCAGGTAGCGGGCGAGCGCCAACGTTTTGTCGAACGGCGGGTGTTCGGCTGGCGGGGGCACGCCGTCGATGAGGCGCGCGAGGTCTGTGAGGTTGGCGGGGCCGGTGGGCGCCGCGGCTTGCTCGAGGGGCATGGGGCTTTTCTCCGTGTCGTTTGGTTGGTTGACGGGGAGAATTATACAACCCTTGTTGTATTCGTCAACCGCATTTGCGGTTTTTGAAGACGAAATTTTTGCCTCTCAGGGAGGCAGATCAGACCGTGGTTTGGGGTGCGTGAAAAGCTACGGGTTGCGTTTGTTTGACGCGCACACAACAGACGTTTTATCCTAGTGCGGTTCAAACAACGAGGACCGCACACATGGGCACCAAGAACACCCCCCTTCAACGCGCCGTGACCCTGGCTGGGTCGCAGACTGAGCTGGCGCGGCGCATCGGCGTGCAGCAGGCGCACGTCTGGAACTGGCTGAATCGCTCGAAAGGTAAGGTGCCAGGGGAGTACGTCATCTCGATCGAGAGGGCGACTGGCGTGAGCCGTCACGAACTACGCCCGGACCTGTACCCGATCGAGGGGCGGGCATGAGGCCGTGGACGCTGGTACAGGGCGAAGCGTTGCTGATGGGTCGGCGGTTCATCGGCGTAGAGCGCGAGGCGGCGGCTGAGGAAGAATCGTGCAGCGTGGCGGACCTGCTGTGAGGGCGCCGGCGATGTGGGGCGCGACGACCGACGACTGGACCCATTTTGACCTACTGCTGGGCCTGGGCGCGGACCTCTTGCCGGTGGTGTCGAATCCGGGTGCGGTGGTAGCGGCCGGCTCGAAGCTGCGGGGGCTCGGGAAGACACCAAGCCGGTACAACCGGGCGCGGCAGGTGGTCGGCATCCCGGGCTGGACGTCGTATCAAGCGAGCGACGGTGAGCTGGCCCGGTGGGCGGCGGAGCCGGATTACGGGATCTGCCTGCAGACCCGCAGCGTCCGGGCGCTGGACATCGACGTGCCGGACGAGGCGCGGGCCAGGGCCATCACCGACCTGATTGACGAGTACCTGGACTTCGCCCTGCCGGCGCGCTGCCGGGCGGATTCGGGCAAGGTGCTTCTGGCCTTCACCCTGCCCGGCGACCTGGCCAAGCGGACGATGCGCGTCGACGGCGGGATTATCGAGTTCCTGGCGACTGGCCAGCAGTTCATCGCCGGCGGCACGCACCCCGCCGGTTCGCGGTACGAGTGGGCGGGAGGGCTGCCCGACTGCTTCCCGGTGCTGGCCCTCGAGACGTTCGAGGGGTTGTGGGCCGCGCTGGCCGATCGCTTCGCGATTGAGGCGCCGGCCGGCGGGGCGGTGTCGGTGTCGGTGCGCCAGCGGGGCGAGGCACTGGACCTGCCCGACCCGGTGGCCGATCTGCTGCACGCGCAGGGCCGGGTGCTCGACGTGGACCGCGACGGGGCGCTGGCCATCGCCTGCCCCTGGGCTGAGGAGCACACAACGGGCGAAGACGGCGACGGCTCGACGGTCTGGTTCCCGGCGGGCAGCAACGGCCACGCGAAGGGGCACTTCAAGTGCCTGCACGGGCACTGCGAGGGCCGCACCGATAGCGACTTCTTCGCTGCGATCGGCTATGTCGAGGATGTCGCCGGGGAGTTTGATGTCGTGGCGCCGGAAGCGGCCACGGAGGCCCCGCGCGCGCCGCTGCCGGCGTTCAAACGGGACAAGGCGGGCGGTATCCTCGCCACGTTGGAAAACGTCGCCCTGGCCGCGCGGCGCGCGGACCTCTGCGGGATGGACATCCGGCACGACACGTTCCGGGACGAGATCATGTTCGCGACTACTGGCGAGGACTGGCGGCCGTTTCGCGATGCCGACTACTCGAGGCTGCGCATCCGCCTCGAGTGGGCGGGGTTCAAACCGATCGGCCGCGAAATGATCCGAGATGTCGTCCTGCTCGTGGCCGAGGAGCGGCCGTTCGACAGTGCGATTACGTGGCTTGGGGGGCTGAAGTGGGACGGCCAGGCGCGCGTCGACGGCTTCTTGCGCGACTACTTCGGCGCCGACGACTCGGAGTATGTCCGGGCAGTGAGTCGGTATCTGTGGTCGGCGCTGGCCGGGCGCGTGCTGTCCCCGGGGGTCAAGGCGGACATGGCGCCGATTCTTGTCGGCGAGCAAGGCGCGGCGAAAAGCTCGAGCGTGGCGGCGATGGTGCCCGACCCGGACTTCTTCGCCGAGGTGTCGTTCGGCGAGCGCGACGACGACCTGGCGCGCAAGATGCGGGGCCGGCTCCTGGCCGAAATCAGCGAGCTGCGGGGGCTTCGCAGCCGGGAGGTCGAGAGCATCAAGGCATTTATCTCCCGGACGCACGAGCACTGGGTACCGAAATACCGGGAGTTCGCGACGACATTCCCGCGGCGCCTGGTATTCGTGGGGACCACCAACAAGGACGAGTTCCTGGCCGACGAAACCGGCAACCGCAGGTGGCTGCCGGTGCGGGTTTCGAGGGCGGATGTCGAGGCGGTGAAGCGCGACCGGCTGCAGCTCTGGGCCGAGGGGCGCGAGCTGTTCAAGGCCGGCGGAATCGCGTATCGGGCGGCCGAGGAACTTGCAGAACCAGTCCACCGCGAGCACATGATCACTGATCCTTGGGCCGAGGAAATCTCACGCTGGCTTGGCGAGCCCGACACGCTTACCGGAGCGTGTCCCGGCGCGCGCAGTTTTTTGCGCGTTGGTGAAGTGGCCCGCGAGGCGCTGCGGCTCGAAGCGAAGCAGATTTCTAAGAGCGAAGAAATGCGAATCTGCAATTCTCTGCAGGAACTTGGTTATACGCGCAAAAAAATACGGGTTGGCGGCCCCCCGGTGTGGGCTTGGGTGCGGAAATGACCATGCAAAATTTTACTGTTCCCACCTGTTCCCACCTTAAAAGGGCAGGTGGGAACGCGCAACCCCTTGAAAACACTGGTTTGTTCCCACCGTTCCCACCGTTCCCACCTTCCCCTATATACACGCGCGCGATATATATGTCCCCTGGAGGAAAGGTTAACGGCAGGAGGGTACAGGTGGGAACAGGTGGGAACAGTAAAAAATTGCACGTTCACGGGAGACACCGGCATGGCCCGACTTGTGGCTGTAAATGAGATTGGTTTGCGAATAGGCGAGGATCACCCCCGGGCGAAGCTGACCGACGCCGAGGTCGAACTGGTGCGGCGGCTTTATGAAGGGGGCATGCGGTACAGCGAACTCGCGGAGAAGTTCGAGTGCAGCAAGTGGGCGATCGGGCGCATTTGCCGGTACGAGCGCCGGGCGCAAACGGTGGCGGCTTTCAAGGTGCTGGGGGTTGAAGAAAGCGCTTGACACACGTACGCGATGCGTGCATACTGGCCTTGACTCACCGAACACCAACAACCAGGAGAAATCACATGAAAAAGGTCGTCACCTTCGATTACGAGGACTTCAACACGTCAACTCGGAGAAGCAAGGATTGCCGCAAGCACGGCGACGTGGAAGTGCGCAACGACATCGACGGAAGCGTTTACGTCGTCGGATCTATGGGGTGCAGCAAGTCGCGTCCTGACGTTCACGACGCTCTCGTGGACTACCTTGGCGGGCGCCAGTTGTTGGCATACCGTTGTTTCTTCTAGCCGCCGCAAAAACAAACTGGGCGAGCGATGTGCAAGCCCGAATCCCGAGGAGAACGAGATGAAATACATGCAGCTTTCCGAGGCCATCGACGCCGGTCTGGCGACGCTGGCCCAAAACGACCAGCCAGCCGGATGGCGGTTGGCGTACTTCCGTGAGGTCGCGGCCTATGTAGCGCCGGACTGCCCGGAAATTCTCGGGGAGGTTTTTCCGGATGACGAAGAGTATGCAGCATGAGCGCCGAGATCAGAACGGGCGCATCGTGCGCCAATGGATAGCCCATCCCCTGACAGCATTCGGCAAATGCGAGTCGCCGCGGGTCTGACGCAAGAGCAGGCCGGCGCCCTCGTTGGTGTCGCCCGCCGCACCTGGCAGGATTGGGAGCGCGGGCAGCGCCGGATGCAGCCCGGCCTGTTCGAGCTGTTCAACCTCAAGCGCACCGCCTGACGCGCGGCGCAAGAAGTTGTTGACACGCTTTGAAAACGTGATACGATATCAATCAAGGAAGGCAGCGGGCCGACCAGCAAACCAAGGAGATTGAGATGAGGTTCGAGACCACTAAAGGCGTGTTTTTGACCGCCGACACGAAGGCAGATGCCGCCATTTTGGCGGCGCAGTACAACATGGGCGATATTGCCCGGGTACTGACGTCCGCACCATCGGCCAAGCCGCGGCGCCAGATGAGCGTCGCAACCGCGGTGCGCATTTTCGCGCAGGCGCAAGAATGGCCGCAGTGCGGGCAAAACTGGCCAATGGACGCGCAGCAACGCGCGGCCCAGGCCGTGATCGCAGCCAATCCTGGCTGCACCGATGACGTGTTTTGAGGGGAATGGGATGAGCAGTTTGGATCTTTGCCGGCAGCAGATGACGCTAGGCGCTAGGCGTCGAAGCGAGATCAACCGCCGCGACCAGCTCGTTGACCGCGTGCTGGATCTCTTGCGCGCCGAATGGCAAGCCGGAGCATCAGGCTCGCCCGGTTTCCACCACCAGCAGCGCGCCCTGTCGCGAGCCCAAGTGGCAGTGGCTCTCAAAATCGATGTTGAACAAGGAGACGATAATGCTTAACCTGACCCCTCACCTGATCGCCGTGCATTCGCCAGACGGCGCTCACCATTTCTTCCCGCCGTCTGGCGTCGTCGCCAGAGTGTCGATGCTGGAAACCGTGGTTGGGGTTTGCCCCGTAACCGGTGCGCCGATCATCACGCGCACAGCCGGCGATCCGGTCGGTCTGCCAGAGGACGGATCCCCGTGCATCGTGTCGGCGATGGTGCTGGCCGCGTGCCCTGGCCGTGCTGGCGTGTTCGCTCCGGACAGCGGGCCGACCGCCATTCGCGACGAGCGCGGGCAGATTGTCGCCGTGACCAGGCTGGTGGCAGCATGAGCGACGGGGTTCTGACCCGCGCTCTTGCCGACCTGAAGCGCGCCGGCATCCCGCTGGCTGCTACCCTCGACCCCGCCAGGCGTGACGACTGTCTGCGCGCGCCCGGCATCGGCCTGAAGGCTCTGGAACGGCTGCAGGAGGCCGCCGCAGCGGCCGCAGAGCTGTTGCCCGAGCAGAAACGTGCCCGCGGCGGCGCCGGCCGAGGGCAGGGGCGAAACCCCCTATCGCACGCAGAGCCGACGGTCTGCGTGGCGGTGAAAGTCACGGCAAGCCAGCGCGCCAAGCTGGCGGCCCTTGGTGGTGCTGCGTGGGTCCGTCAGCAGATTGACGCTGCCGGCGAGCACTGACGCGCGGTGCACATGCCCGCGCGGGAGACGCCGTAAGCTCTCGGGCATGGGCGCATCCATTCCTCCGGCCAGAAGGGCTGAAATCCTGCAGGAAATCTTCGACCGCATCGCCAGCGGAGAGTCGATGATTTCGATTTGTCGCGACTCGCATTTGCCGAATCGCATCACGGTCCTGGAGTGGATCAGCGCCGACCCGGAATTGGCTACCAGGTGCGCGAGGGCCAGGGAGCTACAGGCCGAAGCGCTCGAGGAAGGCATGGCCGACGTTGAGCGTGACGTCTTGGCCGGCACGGTCGACGCCAAGGCCGCGAACGTCGTGCTGTCCTCGCGCAGGTGGCGCGCGGAGAAGCTGGGGCCGCGCAAGTTCGGGGTTCGCCAGGCCGTCGAGCTGACCGGGGCTGATGGAGGCCCGGTTCAGATCAGCGACGCGGATCGCGCAGCGCGCGTCGCGGGGCTGCTGGCGCTGGCAGCAGCGCGCCGCGATTCCGATGTCGACGACATCCTCTGACCTCGAGCGCGTTCGGGAACTGCTGCCGTACCTGACGCACCGAGAGCGGGCGGACCTGGACCGGCTGCTTGCCTCTGCGCCGCGCTGGTTGCCGCTGCCGGGGCCGCAAGCGCAAGCATTCAGCACACCCGCGGACATCACCGGATTCGGTGGCGCAGCGGGCGGCGGCAAGTCCGCGCTGGGCGTCGGCCTGGCGCTGACGCAGCACCGCAAATCCATCATCTTCCGGCAGAACGGCACCGAGCTGACAGGGGTAATCGACGAAATCACGCGTGTCGTCGGCTCGCGGGACGGGTTCAACGGGTCTGACCGCATCTGGCGCGTTGACGGCCGGCAGATCGAGCTGGGCAGCTTCCCCAATCCTGGCGACGAGACCAAGTATCAGGGCCGCGACCACGACCTGATAGTGTACGACGAGGCCAGCAACATGCGGGAAAGCGCTGTGCGCTTCCTGATGGGCTGGCTACGCACGACACGACCGGGGCAGCGCTGCCGGGTGCTTCTCACCTTCAACCCGCCGACGACGACCGAGGGCCGGTGGGTGACGGCTTTCTTCGCGCCGTGGCTCGACCGCAAACACCCGCGGCCTGCGAAGCCGGGCGAGCTGCGGTGGTACGCGATGGTCGACGGGAAGGAGGTTGAGGTTGCGGACGGCGCGCCTTTCCGGCACGGCGAGGACGTGGTAAAGCCGATTTCCCGCACGTTCATCCCGTCGCGAGTGCGCGATAACCCGTACCTGATGGGGACCGGCTACATGGCCACACTGCAGGCCCTGCCGGAGCCTCTGCGCTCGCAAATGCTGCACGGCGACTTCACCGCAGGCACCGAGGACGACATCTGGCAGGTGTGCCCGACGGCCTGGGTCGAAGCGGCTCAGGCCAGGTGGCAGCGCCCCGACCGCCTCGCGCCTATGGATTCGATCGGCGTCGATGTGGCCCGCGGCGGCCGGGACGAAACGCTCATCGCCCGGCGGCACGGTATGTGGTTTGACACCCCGCTGGCGTACCCCGGCAAGTCGACGCCGGATGGCCCAACGGTCGCGGGGCTTACGATCGCTGCCAAGCGCGATGATGCTGTCATACACATCGACGTAATCGGTGTGGGCGCTGCGCCCTACGACTTCCTGCGTGATGCCGGGCAGCAGGTGGTCGGCGTCAATGTCTCGGAGGCGGCGATGGCGCCCGATCGCTCCGGCCGGCTGCGGTTCAAAAACCTGCGCAGCGAACTGGTGTGGCGCATGCGCGAGGCGCTGGACCCAGCGACGAACAGCGGCATAGCCCTCCCCCCGGACCCACGCCTGCTGGCCGACCTGACGGCCTACACGTGGTCGCTGTCGGGCGCGACCATCTACGTTGCTAGTCGCGAGGAAATCGTCGCACGCATCGGTCGCTCGCCGGACTACGGCAGCGCTTACGTGCTGGCCCTCATCGACACCCCGAAGCGCAGCGTGCTCGAGGCCCTGGGGCCGCGCCGCCGGGCGGCTTACGACCCCTACGCCAACCTGCGCTAGCGCGCTGTGGGGCGTTTTCCTGCCGCTGGACAAGCGAAGGGCTGCGCCGCGGGCTGAAAACTTGCTGCAGGCCCTTCCTGCAAGCCGCAGGGGGCGGTGCACGTACCGCGCGCGCTGGCTTCTACGCTCCGCGCCATGGAACCCGTCGTCCGCCCGATCACCGCCGCCGAAGCCTTCGACTCGCCGGCTTTCGTCGCGCTGTGCGATGAGTACCGGGGCGAGGCGCTGCGCAACCCGCACCTTCGCGGCGCAGCGCCGGACCGCAAGACCTACGAGGCGCTTATCTCCGCCGGGCTGTTGTACCCCCTGGGCGTCTTCGTCGGTGGGGCACTGGTTGGGCTCTGCGCCGTGCTGGTAACGCCGGTCCCGCACTATGCGCGTCGCCTGATCGCCTCGACCGAAACGCTGTTCGTGGCGCAAGCGCACCGCGCCAGCGGCGCCGGGCTGAAGCTGCTGCGCGCTGCGGAACAGGTAGCGCGGGACAACGGCGTCGACGGGCTGTACGTCACCGCGCCAAGCGGCGGCCGGCTGGAGCGCATCCTGCCGCATGCCGGCTACGCCGAGACAAACCGAGTCTTCTTCCGGGAGTTGGCCGAATGAACATCGTCGTTGCAGAAAACCACGTCCCTGCGATGCGGGACGAGGATATTGCCAAGGTGCGCGAACTCGAGGCGCGCCTGCTGGCCATGCCGCAGGTGCCGATCGGCACGGAACACGCCCTGCACGGCGGCCTGTACGCGCGAACGATCACCATCCCCGCGGGCGTGGTGCTGACAGGCGTGTTGGTCCGGGTGCCGACCTTGCTGATTTTCGACGGGCACGCGACCGTGAATCTCGGCGGCGAGGCGGTCGAACTGATCGGCCATCACGTGCTGGCGGCAAGCGCGCACCGCCGGCAGGCTTTCCTGGCGCATGCCGATACCCAGCTCACCATGGTCTTCGCGACGAAGGCGCAGACGGTGATGGAGGCGGAAGACGAATTCACTGCCGAGGCCGACCTGCTGCTGTCGCGGCGCCCCGGCGCCTTGAACCGAATCACCATCACCGGAGAATAAGCCCGTGTCTGGAGTCGTAACCGCAGTCGCCGCCGTTGCTACGGTGGCCAGCACCGTCATGAGCAGCAACGCCGCGAAGAAGCAGGAGAAGGCGCAAGAGAAGGCGGCCAGGCGGGCAGCGTTTCAGGCCGAGGAGAGCGCCCGGCGCCAGGAGAAGGCCACCGAGGACGCCAACAAACGGGCCGACGAAGCCGCCAACCGGACGAGCGCGAGGCGCGCGGACAGCAGCGCAGCGGGTGACGCCGCGGCGCAAGCCGGCCGGGGCGGGGTGTCCGGCACCATGCTGACGGGGCCGCAGGGCGTGTCGCCCGACGCGCTGCAGCTCGGTCGCACGACGCTGCTGGGTATGTGATGTTTCCCACCCCCGACAATCCCCGCCGGCTGCTGCGCGAGCGCTGGACCGCGCTGACGAGCGAGCGCTCGAGCTGGCTGGATCACTGGCGGGAGATTTCCGACTACCTGCTGCCGCGGTCGGGCCGCTTCCTGATCACCGATCGGAACCGCGGCGAGAAGCGGCACCGTGCGATCTACGACTCAACCGGCACCCGCGCGCTGCGCGTGCTCGCCGCCGGCATGATGGCCGGGATGACATCCCCGGCGAGGCCGTGGTTTCGGCTGACGACATCCGACCCGGAGCTTGACGAGTCCGCGGCCGTCAAGGCGTGGCTGGCCGATGTCACGCGCATCATGCAGATGGTCTTTGCAAAATCCAACACGTACCGCGCGCTCCATGCGATGTACGAAGAGCTTGGCGCATTCGGCACGGCCAGCAGCATCGTGCTCGCGGATTTCGACACGGTCATCCATCACCACGTGCTGACCGCCGGCGAATACGCAATCGCCACGGACGCCAGGGGCCGCACGGACACGGTGTACCGCGAATTCCAGCAGACGGTCGGCCAGCTCGTGCGCGAGTTCGGCGCGGAGAAGTGCAGCCACACCGTGCGCAACCTCTACGACCGCGGCGCACTGGACCAGTGGGTGACGGTCGTGCACGCGATCGAGCCCCGCCGGGACCGCGACCCGTCCAAACGCGACCGGCAGAACATGGTCTGGCGATCGACCTACTTCGAGGCCGCCGGCAACGACGGCGCCTTGCTGCGCGACTCGGGCTTCCGGGACATGCCGGCGCTCTGTCCGCGCTGGGCCGTGGCCGGCGGCGACATCTACGGCAACTCGCCGGGAATGGAAGTGCTCGGTGACCTGAAGCAGCTCCAGCACCAGCAGCTTCGCAAGGCGGAGTGCATCGACTCGCAGACGAAGCCCGCGCTGCAGGTGCCTGCGACAATGAAGGCGCGCGACATCGACGTGCTGCCCGGCGGGATTTCGTTTGTGGACCTCGCCGGCGCGTCCGGCGGCATCAAACCCGCGTTCCAGAGCACGCTCGACCTCTCGCACCTGCTGGTCGATATTCAGGACGTGCGCGAGCGCATCAAGGCCGGCTTCTACGCCGACCTGTTCCTGATGCTGGCCAACGGCGCGAATACGCAGATGACTGCGACGGAAGTCGCAGAGCGGCACGAGGAAAAGCTGCTGATGCTCGGGCCGGTGCTCGAGCGCATGCACAACGAAATCCTCGACCCGCTGATCGAACTCGCGTTTTCCCACATGGTCGCCGCAAACCTCGTGCCGCCGCCGCCGGAAGAATTGCAGGGCATGGAAATGAACGTCGAATTCTTCGGGATGCTGGCCCAGGCGCAAAGGGCGATTGCAACGAACTCCGTCGATCGCTTCGTCGGCAACGTCGGCGCCGTCGCGGCCATGAAGCCGGAAGTGCTCGACAAGCTCGACGCCGACCGCTGGGCGGACGCCTACGCGGACATGTTGGGCATCGACCCGGAAATGGTCGTGCCGGGCGACAAGGTGGCGCTCATTCGGCAGCAGCGGGCAGAGGCGCAACAGGCGCAACAGCAGGCGGCAATGCTCCAGCAAGGCGCCGACGCGGCGCAGAAGCTGGGAAGCGTGGATACGACCAAACCGAATGCGCTGACGGACATTACGCGCGCATTCAGCGGCTATACCTGACGGGGCTAACAAACATGGGCGACATAATCGTTGACGGCAGTATCGAATGGCTGAAGGACAGGGACACGGGCGAAGTTGTCGGGTACAAAGACGCGCGCGGGGCAGAGCGGTTCCCGTTCGTGCAAACGTTGTACCAATCCGGCGGCCCTTGGTGGATTCCCGGTGGCGACGGCGGTTCCAACGGCCTGAGCTTTACCGGTACTCGTGGGGTTTTCACGCTGAGCGCCGAAGCGCCGATGGCCTCCGCATTCAATGTTCTGGCTTCTGGATGCTATGTCTATCTGCCGGCTGGTGCCGGTGGGTTGGCTACGGGCGGTTGGTATTGGTGCGTGATGACCGATGGAACAAACGGGGAGGTGTTTGCCGATGTCTACTCTGGCACAGGGGAACCGGCTTTCGTCGCATCTCCGACTGCGCTTCCAAACCTATCTGCTGGTCGGATCACACAGGTAACGTCCGAAATCTTCGGGCCTTCATTCACGATGCCAGGCGGCAGCATGGGGCCGAACGGGGTTTCAACGTATACGGTGAAATGGTTTACGTCCAGCACGGCCGGTAGCAAAGCGGTTCGATTGCGTGCCGGAGGCTCTGTAAACTGGTGGGCCGCTGCGATGACAAACACCTTCAATGCTCAGTTGATACGAGCGACTCGCGGCAACTTGGGGACTCCTGGCCGGCAAATTGGCAACCGTGTTGCTACGGCGCATGGATGGGACTGTGGCCCGACTGCTACGACCTACTCGGCCGACGTGACTACGGTTGACACTTCCATTGACGTGACGATGACGGTTTCAGCGCAAATCCCCGCAAACACTGATTCAATCATCATTATCCCGTTGCAATTCATCGTACAGTACGGAGGCTAACCATGCCGATTATCAAATTCCCGAATACGGCTGCTGGCAAAGCACAAGCAGAAGCAGTCCCTCAACCGAGGCACATCATGGAGGGGGCGCGCATCACGGTATTTACCGGAGCAGATATTCCTCCAGCAGAAGCGGTAGCCGACCCGGCGTCAATCGTCCTGACGACTCGGCAACTGATCCAAGGTGCTGATGCGATTGCGCGAGCGCACGCGCTGGCCATCGAGGGGTACATTCGCGGAATCGTCGGAGTCGACGCAAAAGACCCGGCAGACCAGATCCCTGCGACCGGCAATTACTCGCAGATCAAATACTGGAAGTGGCACAACGCGACGATTCGCCGGGGCGATGCGCAAGTCAATGCTTTGCGCGTTGCGATGGGAATCACCCCGGCGGTAATGGATCAAATCTTCATCGCAGGCAGCGGCATGGACCCCTGAGCGGTGCACGTACCGCCAGCCGCCTCGCATAGCCTGCGCGCATGCGCCGATACGACCCGACCGACGTCCACAGCTTGGCCCGCGCGAAGGCCGACATCGACCTGCGCGACAAGCTGCAGCGCGAGACGGAAGAAGCCGACTTCACGTGGCTGATGCACACCCGCCGCGGCCGGCGGATTGTCGACGGGATCATCCGGCGCTCGAGGGCCGGGGACTGCTGCTTCAGCACGAACGCGCTGACGATGGCCTTCTCGAGCGGGATGCAGGTTGAAGGGGAATACCTCGAGCGCATGGCCAAACGGCTGTGCCCCGATAGCTATTTGCTGATGCTGAAGGAACGAAACGATGAGCAACGAAACGATGCTTGCGGCTGACAACACCAACGACGCGCTCGCATCCGCAACAGACGCTGAGCTGCCCGCTACTGCTGCGGGGGATGCCGGCAACCCGCCGCCCGCGGACACTGCGCAGACCAAGCCGGCCGGCGCGCCGGAAAGCTACGAGTTCCAAGCCCCTGAGGGCGTGCAGTTCGACGACGCGGTCATCGGCGCATTCGCCGAAGTCGCGAAGGAACTGGACTTGCCGCAGGATCGGGCACAGATCGTGCTCGACCGCATGGCGCCGCTGCTGCAGTCCCGGCAAGTTGAGCGGATCGAAGCGGCCCGCGCTGAGTGGAAAGCCTCGTCAGAGGCCGACAAGGAATTCGGCGGCGAGCAACTGGCCGAAAACCTGGGCACAGCGAAGAAAGCGCTCGACGCCTTCGCCACGCCGGAACTGCGCGGCTTGCTGAACGAGTCCGGCCTGGGCAACCACCCGGAAGTCATCCGGCTGTTTTACCGGGTGGGCAAGGCCACCAGCGAGGACAGCAAGGTCGTCACCGGCCAGGGCGGACAGGACAACCGCAACGACGCACGCCGGCTGTACGCGGCATCCAACATGAACCCGTAAGGAGTAGCACCTATGGCAACCCTGACCAGCACCAACCCGACCCTTGCCAACATCGCCGCCCGCCTGGGGCCGGACGGCAGGATCGACCCCAACATCGTCGAAATGCTCAGTGAGACGAACGAAGTCCTCGACGACATGACCGTCATCGAAGCGAACGGTTTCACGGAGCACAAGACCACCGTGCGCTCCGGCCTGCCGATCGGCACGTGGCGCAAGCTCAATTACGGCGTGCAGCCCGAGAAGTCCCGCACCGTGCAGGTGAAGGACAGCATGGGCATGCTCGAGACGTACGCCGAGGTGGACAAGGCCCTGGCCGACCTGAACGGCAACTCGGCATCGTGGCGGCTGTCGGAAGACCGCGCCTTCATCGAAGGGCTGAACCAGACGCTCGCCACCACGCTGTTCTATGGTGACAGCAGCCTCGACCCGGAGAAATTCACCGGGCTTGCGCCGAGGTACAGCAGCCTGTCCGCCGAAAACGCCATCAACATCATCGACGCCGGCGGCACGGGCAGCGACAACGCTTCGGTCTGGCTCGTGGTTTGGGGACCGAATACCTGTCACGCCATCTATCCCAAGGGCTCGCCCGCGGGCTTGCAGTCGCGCGACCTGGGCGAAGACACGCTGACCGATGCGGCAGGCGGCCGGTATCAAGGCTACCGCACGCACTACAAGTGGGACGTCGGCCTCACGCTGCGCGACTGGCGCTATGTCG
>ERZ761607.1845-NODE-1845-length-24667-cov-4.996465_pt1 | contig 24667 bp, 15 predicted proteins | sample MGYA00511164_ERZ761607 | MGnify/ENA primary metagenome ERZ761607 (study PRJEB28899, sample SAMN02445080) | bioreactor sludge metagenome | biome: EBPR sludge | place: Australia: Brisbane, Thorneside Wastewater Treatment Plant | collected 2011-06-22 ... | reverse complement strand
GAGCGCGGCCGGGAAGGCCTGCGCCATCGAGGCGAAGACGTCGTTGAGCGCCTGCTGCTCCTCCGGGTTCCGCTCGGCCATCATCATGTCGAGCGTCTTGCCGCCGAAGGTGAGCTGCGAGAAGTCGACCGCCGCCGTCACCTGCGGCGCGCCGCGCAGCGCCGACGGAGGGCCCGACTGCTGGAGCACCGCCCACGGCGGGCCGCAGCCGATCAGACCGAGCCCCAAGATTGCGACCAAGATCGCGCGCCAACTCCCCCGATGGTTCATCGGACCTCGGTACCACGGCACACGCGCGCGATGGAAGTCGGTGCGATCCGGTCATGGCCGACGTTCGCGATCCATCGACCGCGAGGCCGAAGGGTTCGAGAGCTCGATCCGCTCGCGAGCGTGAGCGGCTCGTAGGCCCGAGCGGTTCGCGAGATCGATCAGCTCGCGAGATCGAGCGGCTGAGCGGCTCGCGAGCTCGAGCGGCTCGCGGCTACGCGCGGTTCGCGAGCTCGAGCGGCTCGCGGCCACGCGCGGTTCGCGAGCTCGAGCGGTTTGCGAGACCGACGCGCGACGTTTCGAGCCGTTCGTCGAAGAAGCCTCAGTCGTCGCCGTCGTCGCCGTGCGCGGTGATTCCGTACTTCTTCATCAGCTTGCGGAAGTATTTGCGGTCGATCTCCGCTTCGCGTGCCGCGTGGCTGATGTTGTTGCCGTTCCGCTTGAGGAGGGCCTCGATGTAGTCCTTCTCGAAGCTCGCGACCCACGCTTCCTTGGCGTCCTTGAAGGTGCCTTGAACGTCTGGCGCGGCGCCTTGGGCTTGCTGCGACGAGGGGCCCTTCTCGCGCACCGTCGACTCTTCGTGGATCGGGCGCAGCACGATCGCGATGTGATCGGGCAGGTCGCGCACCTCGATCGCGTCGCCCTCCGCGAAGCTGACCGCGCGCTCGATCACGTTGTGCAGCTCGCGCACGTTGCCCGGCCAGTCGTACTCCATCAGCCGATCGAGGGCGGCGCGGCTGATGAGCTTCACCTTGCGGCTTCCGTCCGGGAGCTGGTTGAAGCGCCCGTTCTTCAGGAAGTGCTGGATGAGGATCGGGATGTCGTCCTTGCGCTGGCGCAGCGAAGGCAGCTTCAGGCGCACCACGCTGAGGCGGTAGAAGAGATCTTCGCGGAAGCGGCCGTTGCGGACCTCGTCCTCGAGGTCGCGGTTGGTCGCGGCCACCACGCGCACGTCGACCTTGATGGGTTTGGTGCCGCCGACGCGTTTGACCTCGCGCTGCTCGAGCACGCGCAGGAGCTTCGGCTGAAGATCGAGCGCGAGCTCGCCGAGCTCGTCGAGGAAGACGGTGCCGCCGTTGGCCATCTCGAAGACGCCTTGGCGGGTGCCGATCGCCCCGGTGAAGGAGCCCTTCTCGTGGCCGAAGAGCTCGCTCTCGATGAGGTTTTCGGGAACGGCGCCGCAGTCGAAGACCATGAAGGGGCCGTTGCCGCGGCGGGACGCGAGGTGGACGCTGCGCGCGACGACCTCCTTGCCGGTGCCGGTCTCGCCTTCGATGACGACCGTCGCGTCGGTGGGGCCGATCTTCTCGAGGATGGCGTAGATCTCGCGCATCTTGATGTCGCGCCCGATGAGCTCCTGGAAACGGGAGCGCTCGGAGGGGACGATGCGGAAGGTCTCGTCGGTGGAGGCGAAGCGCAGCTCGGTGGTGCCGAGCGTGACCGTGCAGCCGGGCTTGAGCCACGCCTCGCGCACGCGGACGCGGTTGACGAAGGTGCCGTTCGTCGAGTCGAGGTCCCTGATCAGGTACTGGCCGGCCTCTTGGAAGATGCGGCAGTGGTTGCGGCTGACCGTCTCGTCGCGGAGCACGAGGTCGTTGTCGTCCGCCGCGCCCATCGTGATCGCGTCGCGCTGATCGAAGGTGTGCGTCTCGACGCGGTCTCCCTTGAGGACCTCCAGCTTGATGCGACGAAGCGTCAGCTCCGTGGGGCGCCCGTCGAGGTAGTGCAGCTTGGTCGGTTCGGGTGCGGAGACCATGAAGGCCGCTACGCTATCGCAGCCGCTCGAATGGGGTCAATGGTCCCCACTCCATGCGCGGCTGGAGGATCGCGTCGCGACCGATGGGTCGCGCGCGACATTTATACATACTTTCGAACACTTAAACGTTCGACGGCCGGCTCGGCACCGAACGCGCGGGCGCGCGAAGCCTCGATCGGCCGTGGTCAGCGGTTCGGCCCGGACGTCGGCTCGTGGGGTCGAGGCGCGCCGAGCCGACGCCGGACCGCACGGAGCACGGGTCGTTCGATCACTCGGTACGAGAGCGCCGCCAGCGCGGCGGTGACCACGAGCGTCGTGCTCACGGTCGTGAGCGGCGCGAGCTCGCGCTCGTGCATCGGTTTGCCGAGCGCGAACCACACCAGCGGGTGGATGAGGTAGAGCCCGTAGCTGATCTCTCCGAGGCGCGAGGCGATCCACCGGCTCGCGGTCCACGTGACCTCGTAGAACGCGGTCGCGGCGACCACGAGCGTGAGCGCCACGATCGACTCGACGCGCCGGAGCCCGAAGGTCGCCTCGGAGTGATCGACGAAGACGTCGGTCGAGACGAGCCAGACGCCGAGGACCGCCGTGACGAAGGCGACGTAGAGGGGCGTCGGGAGCCGGTACCGGGTCCCGCGGCGTGAGAGCGCGATCGCGGCCCCGAAGAAGAACGCGAAGAAGTGGTTGGGCACCGCGACGTATGCGTGGAAACGATCGAATCCCGTCGCTTCGGGCACCCAGAAGAACGTCCAAGGAACCGCGAGCATCACGAGCACGAGAGTGGCCAGCGCGACACGTCTCCACGAGCGCGTGTGAGCCGCGACGAAAGGGAATGCGAGGTAGAACACGACCTCGATGCCGATCGACCAACCGCCCATCAAGAAGGAGTGATTCGGATGTGATGCTCCGAAGAGAAGCGTGAGATTCTCGACGAGGTTCGTCCACGATGCAGGGGCACCATACCCGGTCTGCAAGAGCGCGTTCACGACCATCGCCGCGTAGTAGAGCGGAGCGAGTCGGGCGATGCGTCGAAGATGGAACCGCACGACCGACGTACCATCTGCGAAGGATTCGTCGACGTACGCGTGGTAGAAGCTGAAGCCGCTCAACACGAAGAACGCCTGGACGGCGCCGACGCCGACGAGCGTCATCGCGCTGCTGGCGTGGGTCTCGTAGCCGAAGAAACGAGTCCACGACGTGAGGTGATAGAGCGCGACACCGAGGGCGAGGACCCCGCGGAGCGCGTCCAGCGAATGGACGCGGCCGTTCACGGCGCTCACGAGTAGACGGCGCTCGGCCACAAGCGAGCGACGAGGTCGCGCTGCTTGGCCTCCCGCTTCCAGAGCTCGCTCTCGAGGTCCAGCGGGACGCTCGTGGCGATCAAGCGCTCGAGCTCTTCTTCGAGCGCCGCGACCACGCGAGGATCTTCGACGACGACGTTGGCCTCGCGCTCCCAGTAGCTCGCGGTCACGTCGAGGTTGGCGCTGCCCGCGGAGGCCACGAGGCCGTCGACGCTCACGAGCTTCGCGTGCACGTAGGGTCGGTACACGCCGCCGCGCGCGACCACGTCGGGAAGGCGCGGGGTCTGGTACTCCACCACCTCGACCCCGACCTGCGCGAGCGGCTCGAGGCGGTGTTTGGTGAGGTGCTCGAAGAGCTCGCGGTACTTGGGGCCGTCGAAGAACGTTCCGTCGGCGCGCCGCGCGAGCGCGCTGCCGGTGAGGAAGACGACGCGCACGCCGCGCAGCACCGCGCGACGCACCGCCATCGCGAGGCTCGCGACGACCGGGAAGTCGTTGACGATGTAGGCGTGATGGCGCGCGCCATCGAGCATCGCCTCGTACGCGAGCAGACCGTTGGCGTCGGACACGCCGTGGTGCACGATGAGCCGCGCGGCCGACTCCCCTGCGCGCGTGGGCTCGGACGGCTCGAAGGGTTGGCCGCCGCCGCGGGTCCAGGCGTCGAGGAAGCTGCGCTCGACGTCGGCGACGAGGGGGCCGCGGACCTGTACGTGCGCGTCGAGCCACGGCAGGTGCAAGTGGGGCGTGTGATCGAAGACCGCGACCTCGTCCATCGCGGTGTAGTAGGCGTCGCTGGCGTTGCGGCCGCTGACGATCGCGAGCTTGCCGTCCGCGACGACGAGCTTGCGGTGATCGCGGTTCTTCAAACGCAGCAGATCGAGATCCGCGGCGCCGAGGATCGGATCGCCGCTCACGACCTCGATGCCGGGCTCGTCGCCGAGGCCGCGCACGAGTGGGTTCGAGAAGCCGAGCACGTTGTCGCGGCTGTAGAGCGCATCGACGAGGAGACGAACGCGCACGCCACGCCGCGCCGCGCGGACCAGACGTACCGCGAGCTGATCGGTGAAGCGCGAGGCTTCGAGGATGTAGAGCTGCACGAGGACGTCGTGCGTGGCCTCGTCGATCGCCGCGAACACGGCCTCGCGCGCGCGGCGGTTGTCGAGCTCGACGAGGACGGCGTTGCCTTCGCGCAGCGTGGTGTGGGTGACGAGATCGAGGCGCCGCGAGATGCCGCGACCGGCGGCTTCCGCCTCGTGGCGGAGCGCGTGGAAGCGGCGGACGGCTGCCTCCACCGCGTCGATCTCGTGCGGCTCGGGTGGTGTGTCGCCGTGGCTCTCGACCTCTTCGGCGACGCAGCCGAGGACCGCCTCGGAGTCGTTCGTGAGGACCCAACCGATGCCGATGCCGCGCGCGCGCAGGCGTCGCACCGTGGTCACCGCGAACACGCGTTGGAACGAAGTGCCGAGGTTCGTGATCTCGTCGACGTCCGCGTTGTGGTCGAGCAGCGCACCGTCGGGGAGGCCGAGGGCTCGAATGCTCTCGTTCACCTGCGCGCGACGATCCTTCGGGAAGAGATCGAAGTACGCGACGTGCCAGCCGCGCGCGACCAGAGGCGCGATGCGCTCGGCGAGCTGGTCGTCCTTCGCGACGCGCGCTTCGAGGACCATCGAGGCGTCGACGAAGAGCAGCGGGCGCTCGTCGACGACCTGGACGAAGAGCTCCGCGATGGGCTCGTCGAAGGTGAGCCCCGAACGCCCGACCGCGCGTGCTTCGATGCGGTGCAGACCCACCTCGTCGAAGGACGTGATGACCGCAGCGACACCGTCGCGATCGTGTCGACCACCGCCGAGCTCGCGGTCTCCTGCGCCGCCGGTGGCGAGGTGGAAGACGACCTCGTCCGCGACCGCGCGGCGCACGGGACCGACGGTGGCCGCGAGCTCGACCGGCGCGCCGACGAGGGCGATCTTGTCGCCGCCGTGCTCGACCGTGAAGCGACGGAGGCCTGCGGCGTCCGCCCAACGCTGCACGGCGGCGTCGACACGCTCGGTGACTGCGTCGACCAGATCGGACTCCGCATGGAGGAGCTCGCGCACGGTGTCGCGAAGCCGCGCCGCGAAGCCCCGTGGTTCGCGAGCTTCGGTCACGACGGATCCGTCTCGCCGACGGGCGGCGTTGCGGGGGCGGACACGGCTTCGGACGTCGTCGTGGTCGCGGGCGTCGACGACGTGGGCGTCGCGGATGCGGGCGACGCGGGCGTCGACGACGTGGGCGGCGGCGGATCGCGGAAGATCGCCGCGCGCTTCTGCAGGCGCGCCATGACCGCTTCGACCTGGTTGGGGCTTCCGAGCAGCGCGACTTGGAGCTCCGACTCGAGCGCGAACGCCTCGCGGACCGAGAGGCGCGGCGCGCGATCGAGGAGCGCCTTGCTGCCGCGGATCGCGTCGGGGGAACGCGCGGCGATCGCGCGCGCGAGCTCGGTCGCGGCCGCGAGAGGATCGTCGACCACGCGCGTCACGAGCCCGAGCTGCTTCGCTTCGTTCCCGTCGAACACGCGACCGGTGAAGGTCAGCTCCTTGGCGACGTCGAGCGGGAGCAGCTCGAGCAGCGTGACGGAGCCCGACATGTCGGGGACCAATCCGTACTCGATCTCCATCACGCAGAGCTTCGCGTCGGGCGTGCACAAACGAAGATCCGCGCCGAGCGCGATCTGCAATCCACCCCCGAAACACGCGCCGTGAATGGCGGCAATCACGGGCACCGGCACCTCGCGCCAGATCCACGCGACCTCTTGCGCGAGGTTCGCGGGGCGATCGGCGGGGCGCTCCAGCAGGAGCTCTTTGGCGTTCGGGGTCTGCAGGAACGCTTGGAAGTCGAGGCCGGCGCAGAACGCCGGGCCTTCGCCCGCGAGCACCACCGCGCGGACGCCGGGCTCGGTGCGGAGGCGGCGACCGACCTCGACGAGCGCTTGAAAGAGCGCGGGATCGAGGCCGTTGCGCTTGTCGGGACGGTTCAGGCGCACGTGGGCGACGTGGCCATCGACGGAGAGGGTGACGCGCTCGTTCGACATCGGCGGCAGCGTACGCCAAACGAACGCGCCCGGCGCGGGGTCGGAACGGCGAGGCGAACGCGTTCGGCGTCAATCGTCGGAGGCGGGACCGACGAGCGGAATCTCCGCCGCAGGCGCCGACGGATCCGCATGACTCGACGGGTCCACGGTGGTCGCCTCGGCGCTCGCACCCGCGAGCTCGGCGAGGGCGGCGACGGGTGCGAGCTTCTCGGCGAGCGGCGCGGGCTCGATCGGAGGCGCCTTCGGAGACGAAGGCACCACGAGGTCGCTGGCGGGCAGACGCTTCTTCATGAGCGGGAAGCCGCCCGCGAAGATCAGGATCGAGGTGAGCACCGCCGCGAAGACGATCACCGGGAGCTGCGAGGTGCCGGGCACGCCCGCTTGGTGCGGCATCATCGCGAGCACGCCGGCCGCCATCCCGCGCGGAAGCGAGACCGCGATGAGTCCGCGAGCCGGCTTCGAGAACGACTGACCCGCACAGGCGACGACGACGGCGGGGATGCGCGCGGCGAGGAGCACGCCGCCCACCGCGAGCCCGAAGATCAGCGGGCCCCACGGCGGAGCGAGCATCGCGCCGATGAAGACGAAGAAGAGGCTCTTGATGATGAACGTGAGCTCGCCGTGGGTGCCCTTCACGTTGGTGTCGAGGACGGCTTCCTTCGCGAGGCCGATGCTCTTGGAGAGCGTCGGCGCGTTGCCCATCATCACGGCCGCGGTGAGGATCGCGAGCGCCGCGCTGCCGCCGAGCTCGTCGACGATCACGTAGAGCACGAGGAGCGCGCCGAGGGTGATCGGGTAGGCGTACGAGCTGCCGTGAAGCGGTCGCAGCAGGAGCACCGCGACGAGGCCCGCCACGAGGCCGACGCCGACGCCGATGCCGAAGGACTTCAGGAGCGTCATTCCCGCGCTGCCCGCGGTCGCCTCGCCGCCCGTCTCGGACGCGAGGATGGAGATGAGCGCGCCCGTGCCGACGACGCAGAGGACGTCGGTGAGCGCGGACTCGAGGTTCACGATGTTCGAGAGCCGCGGCGAGAGGCCCGCCTTCGCCAACGCGGGCATGATGACGACGCTGCTCGAACCGCCGAGGATCGTTCCCGCCATCACGCCGTGGAGCCAGGTCCACTCCGCGGGGAGGACGCCGATCAGCTTCCCGGCCATCGTGATCGGCGCGATGCACGCGACCGCGAGCAAGAAGCTCAGGACGGCGAGCGACGAGCCTCGCCCGGCCGCAGCGGAGAGCTCGCGGAGCTGCAAGCTGGAGCCGCCGTTGAAGAGGACGATCACCAGCGTGAGCGCGCCGAAGTAGGGCGCGATGCCCTCGAGCATCGGTTTGGGCACGAGTCCCGAGATCGGCCCGAGAACGATGCCCACCACGATCAGCCAGATCACGTCGGGCACGCCGGTTTTGGTGAAGACGAGCTCGCCGACGATTCCGATGAGGAAGATCGCGGAGACGCAGAGCAGGAAGACCGAGACGTCGCTCATCGGGCGGAGCCTATCGCGTCGAGTGAAGGCATGTGTCGTCGAAGACCATCGGGCGCCCTTCGAGGTCTTCGGGCGAGCCCCGTGAGCCCACGCGTCCGGGCAGCCCGGACGCCGCGATCCCTCGCGATGCACGCTGCTACGCTGCCGCCGTGAGGCAGGGGGAGTGAGCCGCGAGGGGGAAGAGCGCGAGCCGGAGGACGAGACACTCGTCGCGCGCCGTCGTGCGGAGCGCGGCGAGGCGCGCGCGGACGGCACCGGCGAGGTCGTGCGCGAGGGCGACGGCGTCGCGTCCGGCGAGCACGAGAAGATGCCCACGGATGGCGCGGGGCGCAGCGTCACGCTCGCGCTCACCGAGAGCGGTCGGCAAAGCATCACCGGCTCGCCGAGCCTCGGCGGCACGCGGCTCACCACGTCGGCGCCGCTCGCGAGCTCCTCGGAGTTCCTTCGACACGACGAGCTCAACCGCATCCGCATGATGTCGATCGGCCTGCTCGTCGCGTGCGGCTGCGGCGGCGTGATGCTCGCGGTGTTGCCGGGCGATCCGATCGCGACGCGCTGGGCGATGTTCGGGCTCGGTATCCTCGTCTTCTGCTTCGCGAGCCTCGTCTGGGAGGCCCGCGACGTGCGGACCTTCCGACCCGCCGCGGTCGGCGTGCTCTCGCTCGGCAACGCGGTCGCCTCCGCGATGATGGCGTTCTACTTCGGGGTCTTCTCGCCCTTCCCGAGCCTCGTCGCGCTCGTGCTCTTCACCTACTCGCTCGGCGCACCGTTTCGTTGGGCGCTCGTGGTGTGGGCGGTCGCCTCGGGCGCGCAGCTCACGCTCGGGCTGCTCGTGTCGTTCGAGGTGGTGCCCGATCGCGGGCTCGTGCGGCCGGCGGACATGGACTTGCTCACGAAGCTCGTCGCGCAGGCCGCGGTGCAGCTCGTCTACGGCGTGGCGTTCGTGGTCGGTCAGGTGATCGGGCGTCGCACGCGCGCCGCGGCTGACGCGCTCGAAGCCGCGGTGCGGCAGGTGGCGGCGCGCGACGCGCTCTTGCGGGAAGCGCGCGCGGAGCTCGAACGCGCGGCGGGGATCGGCGGCTCGGGGCGCTTCACCGGTCAGCAGCTCGGATCGTTCGAGCTCGGCGTGGTGATCGGGCGCGGCGGCATGGGCGAGATCTACGACGCGGTGCACGTCGACTCGGGAGACGAAGCGGCGGTGAAGCTCCTGCAACGCGGCGCGGCCGCGATGGGAGCGGATCCGATCGCGCGCTTCGAGCGCGAGGCGAGGACGGTCGCGGGGCTCGACTCGCCGCACGTGGTGCGCGTGCTCGAGATCGGAGGCGCGGAGGCGCCGCTGCCCTACCTCGCGATGGAGCGGCTGCGCGGTCACGATCTCGCGTGGCATCTGCGCGAGCGGCGCAAGCTCCCGCCGGCGCAGGTCGCGGAGCTCGTGACGCACGCGGCGCGGGGGCTCGCAGTCGCGTGGGAAAAGAAGATCGTGCACCGCGATCTGAAGCCGCAGAACCTCTTCCTCGCGGAGCAACCGGGCGGCGCGGTGTGGAAGATCCTCGACTTCGGGATCTCGAAGCTGGTGGACGACGCAGGAACGCTGACCGCGGGGCATCTGGTAGGAACGCCGGCGTACATGTCGCCCGAGCAGGTGACCTCGGGGACGATCGATCACCGCACCGACGTGCACGCGCTCGCGGCCATCGCGTACCGTGCGCTCACGGGAAGACCGGCGTTCGCGGCCAAGGAGATCCCACAGCTCGTGAGCGCCGTGGTGTCGTCGCTGCCGCCACGACCGGGCGAGCTGGTGTCCGTGCCCGGCCCGGTGGACGACGTGTTGCGGGTCGGGCTCGCGAAGGCGGCCGAGGATCGCTTCGCGACGGCGACGGAGCTCGCGGAGGCGCTGGTGGCGGCGATGGAAGGGCAGCGCGATCCGGAGATCGCGACGCGTGCGCGGGCGCTCGACGAGAAGCTCGCGTGGGGGAGCTGGGAGCGCTGATCCGTCGCGTCGTGTGGCGCCGATCAGAGACCGAGCGCGGCGCGCACCGTGGGATCGGTCTCGACGTTCGCGCGGGCTTCGAGCGCCGCGCGCGCGGCCGGCGTGTCCATGGCAGCGATCGTACGAGCCGCGCCTTCGCGCACGCTCGGCTCGGGATGCGCGAGGTAAGGACGCACGCTCGCGAGCGCTTCGGCGCCGAACGCCTGTCCGAGCGCGACGATCGCGCGGCGGACGATCAGATCGCGCTGGCCGGGCGCGCGCGCGACCGCTTCGAGGAAGGTCTTGGTCGCGGGCGTCGGGTAGTGGGCGGCTGCGCTCACCGCGCGCATGCGCACGAAGAAGGGCGTGCTCGGGTCGTCGTAGAGCGCGACCAGCGTGAGCAGCGTGTCGGGGCCGAGGCGTCGCCACGTCTCGGCGCTTGGCGCCGTGTCGACGCCGGAGAGCATCGCGCGCACCTGCTCCTTCGAGGGCGCGGCCTGCGCGGTGGCCTGGGCGGCGGCGACGTTCGGAGCGGTGACCGCCGCGAGGAGCGCGACGACGAGGGCGAGCACGAGACGCATCGGCGCGCACGGTAGCAGCCTCGGTCGGCGCCGTCCGCCCACGAAGCCCTCGCGCGCGAGGCGTGGTCTCCCAGAACCGGCTCCCGGAACGGGTGTGCTCCCCCGCTTGGGGGAGGCGACCGAACCACCGTAGATCCTGACCTCGTCGCGGCGCGGCTGAAGTATTCTCCCCGCCGATGTTCCAGCCGCCTCCGATGTCGCGCCCACGCACTGCGATCCCCGCGCTGCGTCGAGGGCACGCGTCACGCGCGGCGGTCCTCCGCGCGCTCGTCGAGCATCGCGAGTGGCTCGTGCCGGTGTCGTTCTTCCCGCGCGAGCGCGTCGCGACCTGCGGGAAGGTCTCGTTCGGTCCCCGCAGCCACATGCCGCCCGGGGAGCTCTGGATCTTCACCGAGACCGCCACCGTGCACGCGGCGCTCGCGCACGGCGCGGTCCTCGGGTCCTACGTGCCCTCGATCCAAGGAACCGAGCTCTTCGGGGCGCTCACGGACGAGGTGCGTCTGCTGCGCGTGAACCCGAGCGGCTACGCGGACGATCTGCTCGCATTCGAGCCACAGAGCTTCCCGGAGCTGCGCGCGTGGGCCGACCGGGTACGCCACGAGCAGCGCCTCCTGGGCACGAAGGTCGACCCCGCTGCGCTGCGTGCGTGCCCGGAGCTCCACGTGCCGCTCCTGCCCGACGGTCGGATGATCGCCAAGCCCGGACACGATGGCTTCGCGCAGCCGGGCGTCGTGTGCACGAGCCTCGACTGCTACGAAGCCTTCGTCGGCGCGCTCGATCCCGGGCTCGCGGCGCAGCTCCGACACGTGGTGGTCGACGGCGAGACCTTCCTCCGCGACATGTCGCGACAACGCGAGGTCGACGCGCTCTACTTCAACCCGTTCGGTCCCGCGCCGACCCGCACGTGGTCGCGCGCCGCGCTCTGAGCACGACGCGCACGTCGACGAGGAGCACGACGCCGACCCGCGTCGATCGACGCTGGCAAAGCGTCACTCGATCACGAAGCGCTGACGGCCCACGAGCGCGCCGTCCTTCGTGCGGATCTCCGCGGTCCACGCGCCCGGCTCGTTCGCGTGCGCGGTGTACGCCCACGTCCGCCAGCGCGGCGCGTCCGCGGGGATCGTCAGCGTGACGACGCCCGTGTGCCGGTGGTCCGGACCGAAGAAGCTCACCACGAGCTCGCGCGCTTCGTCCGCGGTGCTCGACGCTTCGACGAACGCGTAGAGCCGCTCCGAGCTCGCCGCGAAGGTCGTGCCCGGCGTCACCGGCTCACGCCCCTCGATGCGACGCGTGAGCGCGAGCCGACGCAGGGTCACGCCCTCCGCGCTGCGGAGCTCGGGCGTCGACGCGGTCGACGACGAGCCCGACTCCGTCGAAGGCCGCGAGGGCGCGGTCAGCGTCGAGCTCGGCACCTCGCTCGGTGCGACCACCGCCGTGGGCAGCGCGTTCGACGTGGTCGGCGAGCGCTCCGCTGCGTGCGCTTCGGTGCTCGGGGTGGTGGTGGCGCTCGTCGAGGCGGTGCTCACGGCGCCCTCGTTCGACTCCGCGTCGCCACAGCCGAGCGCGAGGAGCAGCCCCAGCACGCCGAGGGCGCGCGTCGTGGTGGAGACGTTCGAGAGGATCGAGCTTCGCTTCGTCATGGTCGTGTTCCTTCGTGGTCGCGACGGCTCGCGTCGCGTGCCGGAGACCACATCACGACCCGTGCCGCCCACGAGTTCCCGCGGAAGCTCGCGCATCGCGGTGTCCCAGTGTGGCCACGGGACCACGCCGTCGTGTCCCAGGTCTGACGCTCCGTGGCGATCCCGATCGCGGTCTCCGGCGCGCCGCGCTCGATCGGTGTGCTCGCTCGCTCGTGCTCGGCGAGGCGAATCGCTCGCGCGCCGCGTCCAGCGCGTCACGAACCTGCCATCGCCGCACGGCTCGTTCATCCTCACGCGGTGCCCCTGCTCCGCGAACCTTTCGTCCACTTCCTCGCGATCGGCCTCGCGTTCTTCGCGATCGATCGCGCGCTCGGCGACGACCCGTCCGACGAACGCACGATCGTGATCGACGACGCCGTACGCGCCGAGCTGCGCGACGCGTGGGAGCACGAGCACGAGCGCGCGCCGAGCGACGAAGAGCTGGAAGCCGCGATCGCGCGCTGGACCGACGAAGAGGTGCTCTACCGCGAAGGTCTCGCGCGCGGGCTCGATCGCGAGGACGCCTTGGTCCGCGCGCGTGTCGCGCTCGCGACGAGCTACGTGCTGAGCGAGTCCGTGGTCGTCGAGGAGCCGAGCGAAGACGCGCTCCGCGCCTACTTCGAGACCCACCGCGCCGACTACGCAGACGAAGCGCGCGTCGACTTCACCCAGGTCTTCGTCTCGTCCGTGCACCCCGACGCCGACGCGCGCGCGAACGAGCTGCTCGGACTGCTCGGAGCAGGCGCGTCGCCGAACGGGCTCGGGGACGTGTTCCCCGGCGGCCGTCGCTTTCGCCTGCGCCGCCTCGAACAGCTCGAAGAGTCCTTCGGTCCCGAGCTCGCACGGGCGATCGCGGCGCTGGAGGTCGGCACGTGGGCGCGCACCTCGTCGCGCTTCGGCGTCCACCTCGTGCGTGTCGATCGCCGCACCACCGCGCGTGCCACGAGCTTCGAGGACGCGCGCACCGACGTCCGCGACGCGCTCGTGCGCCAAGCCCGCGACGCCGCGGTCGCAGAAGCCGTCGCGGCATTGCGCACACGTTGGGAGATCGTGCGGCGATGAGCACCGACGTCGACTCCAAACGCCCGTCGTCGCGCTTCGTGATCGGAGCCCTAGTACGCCCGCCCGCAAGTTCGTTCCGGGTTGCCGTGGATGATCGGCGTGGAGGTCGTTTGCCGCGCCGACGAAGGACAGGCCGAAGCCTATTCGAGGAGGTCGGCGAGCGAGATCCGCGTCGAGGGCCGCGGATACCCGGAACGAACTTGCGGGCGGGCGTACTAGGCGCGACGATCGTGGCGTGGCTCGTCGGCGCGTTCGTGCCTCGCGCCGTGGCCCACGACGCACGCCCCGGCGTGCTCTCGATCGTCGAGCGCGACGATCACACGTACACGTTCCGCTGGACCGCGCCGGTCGACGCGCGTCGCGAAGAAGACGCCGTCCGTGTGCGTTGGCCGACCGACTGCACCGCCGAAGCGACGTCGCTGCGTTGCCCGGACGAGCTCCGCCGCGTCGATTTCGATGGGCTCTCCGGCGCGCGCGTCGTCGTCGTCCTCACGCGCCGTGACGGCCGACGGCTCGAGGGGATCGCGACGTCGGAGAGCCCCCGCGCGCTCCTCGACGCTCCGTCCGGCCTCGCGTGGATTCCGGTCGGGGTCGAGCACGTCGTCCTCGGGCTCGATCCGTCGCGTTCGTGCTCGGTCTGCTGCTCGTGCTCGTGGCCCGTCGTCGTGCGAGCACGGGATCTCCCGTCGTTTCATCCGACGCCCCCGCCGAATCGCCGGGTCGAGCGTCCACGACCACCGCGCCCGCGCACGATCGCCGACGTTTCCTCCGCGCCCTCGTCGGCACCCTGACCGCCTTCACGCTCGCGCACTCCGTCACGCTCGCCCTCGCCGCGCTCGAGCTCGTGCGACTGCCCTCCGGCGCGGTCGAGGCCACCATCGCGGCGAGCGTGGTCCTCGTCGCGCGCGAAGCCTTCGCCGACGCCGACACCCTCACGCGCCGACGTCCTTGGCTCGTCGCCTCCGTCTTCGGGCTCGTGCACGGTCTCGGCTTCGCGGGCGCGCTCGGTGACCTCGGCCTCCCCTCGGACGGCCACGGCTTGGTGATCGCGCTCCTCGGCTTCAACGCCGGCGTGGAGCTCGGTCAGCTCGCGATCGTGCTCGGGGTGCTCGGCCTCGCACTCCTCGCACGACGCGCGATCTCGGAGACCGTCCAGCGTCGTGCCCACGCCGTGGCCTGCTACGCGCTCGGCGCCGCCGGCGCGATCTGGTGCGTCGATCGCGTCGCGGGAATCCTCGGTGGTTGATCGCGCGCCGTCGTGATCGAGGATCGACCGATCGCGCGCGCCGTCGCGATCGTTTCCCGTTCGATCGATCGTCGCCCGCGCTCAGCGCGTCGTGAAGCGACGCACCGGCGTGCGCGCCTCGTGATCGCAGTCACGCGCGCTCGCGTACCACTCGTAGATGCGCCCGGGCTCGAGCCCCTCCACCTCGATCGCCACGCGCGCCGCCGCGTCGTCGACCCGCGCGATCTCCTCGAACGCCGTCGTGCCCGCGCCGCGCAGATCGAGCGACACCGTGAACTCGCTGTTCGCGTCGGTCTCGAAACGATCGAGCATCGGCGAGTACGTGCGCACCGTCATCTCGCCGTTCGCGGGCGAGAGCTCCCACAGGCGCATCCAGCCGTTCCCGCCGTTCTCGCGGCTCTGGTAGTCCGCGAGCATCGAGAGGATCGGGTGCCCTTCGAAGGTATCGACGCGCCGCTGCTCGTTCGAGACGTGCCCGCACGTCATCACGTGGAGGTTCGGCACGTCGCGCAGCGCCGCGTAGATCGCCGCGCCCTGCGCGCTGAAGTTGCCCGCGCCCGTGAGGATGTAGTGCGCGTTCAGGATCCCGAAGGCGTCTGGGTGCGTCTCGAAGATGCGGCGCGCGAACGCGAGCATCGCGGCGCTCGGTTCCGGATCGAACTGGAGGTTCACCACCACGAACTCCAGCCCGCCCGCGGTGAAGGTGAACCAACTGTCGTTGTTGTTCGAGCTCGTGCGGCTGCCGCCGTAGTAGGTGCGACCGAGGAAGCGCTCGCGTCCGAAGAACTCGTTGAATCGCCGTGCCGGCCCCGGCTCGCTCACCACCGAGAGATCGTGGTTTCCCACCGCGACTCCGAACGGGATCCCGTCGGGGAGCGCCGCGATGTCCTCGAGCCGCGACATCGCCGCGTCCGCCACGCGCCATTGGTAGATCTGGCTGTCACCGTTGTTGACGATGTCGCCGTTGTGGATCACCGCCGCGATCCCGTAAGCCTCGCGGTTGTCGACGATCCATCGCGTTTGTGCGTGGAAGTACGCGTCCAGAGCCCGGCTCTCCACCGTGTAGTACTGGGTGTCCGGAAGCACCGCGATCGTGAAGTCGTCGACCTCGGTGATCTCGCGCAGGTGGAACGTGACGTCGACCGGCTCTCCTTCTGCGTCGACGACGTCGATAGCGAGCTCGATCGGCGCGCTCGTGTCGAGCTCCGCGTCGTCCGCGACCGCGGCGTCGATCGTCGGCGGCACGCCTCGCTCGAGGACCGGGCCGCCCGCTTCGATGCGCCCCCCGACCACCGTGGCCGGGTGCTCTCCGATCGTGTCCGCGAGCCCCTCCGCGCCGTGAAACGCCCATCGCCCGACGAGCCCTTCGCCCGACGTGAGCCGCGCGAAACGATCGCGCGCGAGCTCCTCCTGCGTGCGCGCCCGATCCCACACCCGCAGCTCGGCGATCGCGCCGTGCAGCCGCCCCGCCGCGACGCCCATCGAGTTGAACGCGGTGCCGACCCCGAAGTGCTGGATGCTGTCCGCGCGCGGCGTCGCGTTCGCGCGCGCCTCGCCGTCGAGCTCTCCGTCGAGGTAGAGCCGCCAGGTGGTGCCGTCGTAGGTCGCCGCGACGTGATGCCACTCGCCGCGCGGCACGCGGCTGCGCCCGAGCACCGGGTGGTTCGCGCCGCTCGCCATGTCCTCGAAGTCCGCGCCGAGCACGTCGCCCACGAAGCCGAACGCGTAGTTGCAGTCGACGTTGCTTCCGTCGTCCTCGCCGCGCCCCTTGCCCGCGATCGGCACCACCGAGATCCCGCCCACACCGGTGCCGGTCGCGACGCCCTTTCCGTCGCGTCGGACCCACGCCTCCACCGTCAGCTCCGCGAGCCCGAGCCCCGACGCGACCCCCATCGTCGCCCCGTCGTCGACTCCGTCGAGCACCATCGCCTCGCTCGGCGCCGCGCTCTCGCAGACCGGACCGGCGTCGACCGCCGCCATCGCGTCGACCACGCTCGCGTCGACCTCGGGCGCGGCGGCATCGCCGCGAGGTCCCGCGTCTCGCACCTCCGCATCGCGTGGCGAGGCGACGAGCTCGGCGGAGCAACCGAGAGCCGTGAGGCCCCCGAGAGAGAGGAGCAGCGCGATCCGTGACGAGGTGTGCACGGGTCGAGGTGAGCACGCCTCATGCCGCGGTGTACCCCCTCGAAACGCGAGTGATTTCGTGTCGCTGCGGGCGCAGGTCCGCACCTGACTCCAGCGGGCGGCCGGCGATCGTCCAGGCCGCGGTCGGAGCTGCATCGGTGCTGCGGCCGACCGGCGACAGGCGTCGCGGGAGCCACGCGGGTGGCGTTAGTCACCTGACAGTGCAGAGATCGCGCACGGTCCTGCGACTCCGCGCCAAACCGAACAACTCAATCGTTTTCAGTCACTTACACACCAGGAGGCGGCCGCGCACGCATCTTGCTGCGAGGTGCCGCCTCGGGAGTGCTCCCGATCGCTTGCCTCGCGCCGGCGGTGTGCGCCGGAAAGGAACCTCGCTGATGAGACTTCGTCACCTCCTCGTGTTTGCCCTGGGCCTCGTCGCCCTCGCGTGCGGGGACACCCAACCCGCGGTCAATCGCGTCCAGCCGAACGTCGTCGAGAAGGCCATCTTCAACGACGGGAGCGCCTGGTACTTCCTCCAGACCGTGATCGACTCGCCTTACAGCGCGCCCTACACCTTCGTGGGCGAGCAGGGTGAAACCGAGAAGATCACCTGGGAGATCCAGGAAGATTACCTGATCGCGCGTCGCGCTTATCAGCACATCGCGGGTGCGGACGGCGAAGGCATCGCGGGCTCGAACCCGACCGGCGCCGCCATCGCGATGTACAAGATCGTCAAGCACTTCGACATCCGTCGCTCCTACAACCCGGTCACGGGCGAAGAGCAGAACATCATCGAAGAGAACGACTACGACCGCCCCTGGCATCAGCGCGAGTTCATGCGCGTCGACTGGTCGGAGAACCTCATCACGAACAACGACTTCCTCCTCGGCGCCAAGCTCTTCGACGGCATCGAGATGGAGCCGGTCTCGTACTTCATCCCGCCCGGAACGGGGCATCCGCACGAGCCGAAGTTCGTGCGCGCGCCCGGCGCGAGCGAGGACGAAGAGGGTCCGATCCACTACATCGACATCGTCAACAAGATGTTCGTGCGCCCGACGACCGCGTACATCGACGGCTTCGGCGAGATCCCGACCTGCTTCCTCAACGGCAGCAGCCACCTCGACTGCGCGCCCGGTGAGATCACCGTCCGCAACAGCTTCCTCCGCGTCGATCCGAACCGCGACTACGAGCCGATGGAGTACACGGGCGACCGCATGGAGCGCTTCGGTTACTTCGTGACCGAGCGCGCCGGCTACGACCCCGAGTACGGCGCGGTCGAGTCCGCCCGCATCCGCTTCGTCAACCGCCACAACCTCTGGCAGCAGAGCCACCGCCGCGACGAGGCGGGCAACCTGATCCGCTGCACCGAGGCGACCGAGATGGCGATCTGCGGCGGCAACGGCAGCCGCTGCGACCTCGCGTTCGGCATGGCGCGTCGCGAGACGGTCGACGGCGCGTGGGCCGGCGCGTGCACGATCCCGTACCGCGAGCGCCAGGTGCGCCCGATCGCGTACCACCTCAGCAGCAACTTCCCCGAGGACCTCAAGTCCGACTCGCAGAGCGTGGCCGACGACTGGAACGAGGTCTTCGTGGCGACCGTGGCGTCGCTCCGCGAGAACGAGTGCCTCGAGAACGGCGGCGACGCGGCGACCTGCGCGGCCGAACGTACGCGCGAAGATCACCAGCAGATGTTCGTGCTCTGCCAGAACCCGGTGGCCGAGGGCGACCACGAGGCGTGTGGCCCCGTCGGGACCAGCGCGCAGATCGGCGACCTCCGCTACTCGATGATCGGCTGGGTCAACGAGCCGCACGCGTCGAGCCCCCTCGGGTACGGCCCGTCGAGCGCCGACCCGGAGACGGGCGAGATCATCATGGGCAACGCGTTCATGTACGGCGCGGGCGTCGAGACGCTCCAAGCCTTCGCGCGCGACATCATCGGCTTGCTCACCGGCGACCTCCGCGAGTCGGACGTCACGAGCGGTGAGGTCGTCGAAGCGTGGGTCGAGCGCAACCGCGAGCCGCGCAGCCGCACGACCTCCGCGTCGGTCGCGGGCGTCGACGGCACGATCGAGAACCCGATGGAGGGCATGGACTTCTCGTGGGTCAACCGCTTCCGCGGCGGTGACGCGCGCCCGGCCCCGACCACCATCGGCGACCTCGTCTCGCGCGTCCGCGAGACGCGTCAGCGCCTTCGCACCGCCGGTGCGTTCGGCGACGACGTCGACCTCGGCGAGGCGCGTCTGCAGAACCTGATCGGCACCGACATCGAGCGCATGCTCACGCCGGCCGAAATGCGCATCGCGCGCGGCATCGACCCGAACGCCGCGGTCGACGACGCGACCCTGAACCACGCGTCGCCGCTGCGCGGCTTCGGCCTGCGCGCCCAAGAGGCGATGCAGCGCGCGCACGACCAGATGCACCGCATGGGGCACTGCCGCATCCACGCGGCGGAGTTCACGGACGAGGGCCTGCTCGGCCTCGCGCGCGCCATCCAGCGCGCGGTCGAGGACGGCGACGGCACGATCGAGTGGTACGGCCAGAGCTACCAGCTCCGTCAGGACGACGGCACGATCGACTACGCGGCGGTCTCGGGGATGCTCCGGCACCCGATGTTCCACGGCGTGACCTCGCACGAGATCGGCCACACCGTCGGTCTTCGTCACAACTTCAGCGGCAGCTACGACGCGATGAACTACGCGCCGCGCTACTGGGAGCTCCGTGACGACGGCAACATGCGCCCGCGCGCGTGGGACCCGATCACCGACGCGGAGATCGACGGGCGCATCCACGAGTACCAGTACTCGACCGTCATGGACTACGGAAACAACTTCGTGGTCACGGACGCGCACGGCCTCGGGCACTACGACGCGGCCGCGATCAAGATGGGCTACGGCGACCTCATCGAGGTGTTCGCCGACGTCCCGGCCGCGAACGCGCGCGAGCTCGCATGGTTCTCCTTCTTCCAGGCGAACTGGCCGGTCCCGCTGAAGATCTCGGCCTTCGAGGGCGGTGAGCTCTCGGCCTACAATTACACGGACATCCCGGAGATCGTGGGCAGCCGCGAAGCGCTCGAGCGCCGCGTCGACGTGCCCTACCGCTCGCTCCAGGCCTTCCCCGAGCTCGCGAGCAACGGCATCACCGACCCGACGGTCGATCCGCAGGGTCGCCTCCGCGTGCCCTACCTCTTCTGCTCGGACGAGCAGCGAGACCTCGGCCCCGACTGCTACCTCTACGACATGGGCGCGGACACCTACGAGACGGTGAACAGCGTCATCGACAACTACTGGAACTACTACATCTTCAACGCCTTCCGTCGCGGCCGTCTCGGCTTCGACACGGGCCCGTACGCGGACCGCATCTACGGCCGCTACTTCGAGAAGCTGAAGTACTCCAACCAGATCTACTCGCTCTACACGCCGATCTTCATCGACATCTTCGGCGAAGAGCAGGCCGCGCAGTTCCTCAACCGCGAGGACGGCATGGCGCCCTACACGCTCGCCGTTCAGTCGGCCTTCCGCCTGTTCACGCGTGTCATCGCCACGCCGGAGCCCGGCACCTACGTGCGCACGATCCGCGGCGACGGCTCCGAGGGTCTCATCGCGGGCGGCGGTGGCTTCGGCGGCGGCGTCGGCGTGAGCGCGTTCGACGGTCGCGCGATCGAGACCACGTGGAACTTCGACGACGGCTACTTCTGGTTCGACCAGCTCGAGCGCGTCGGATACTTCTACGACAAGGTCCTCGCGATCATGGCGCTGACGGATCCGCAGACGAACTTCCTCGGCCGCGACACCTCGGCGGACGTTCGTCAGTACCAGATCAACTTCTACAGCTCGTTCGGGCCTGCGATGCAGGGCTTCCTCGGCGGGCTCTGGGGTGACGACTGGAACGCGATCGCGCCGCGCGCGGTCGGCAGCGAGCTCGTGTATCCGACGCCGGCGCAGCTCGCGGGCGAGACGATGCCGGGCCTGCCGATCGAGCCGAACGCGAGCTTCTCGATCCAGCTCTACTCGGCCGTCTACGGCATGGCGTGGATCCCGGAGACCTTCGACCGCTCGTTCTTCCAGCGCTCGCGCATCTGGATCCGCGGCGGCGCGGACGAGGTCACCCCCGATCCCTCGATGACGACGGTGGAGTTCACCGACGCGCGCACCGGCCTCACGTACGTCGCGATCTCGTATCCCGACGACGAGGGCGTCGAGCGTGGCCCGGCGGCGCTCATGGTGCTGCACGCGCAGGCGCTCGCGGACAACGACGCGAACGGCGAGCTCGACGCGTTCATCGACAACCTCGACGTGATGCGCCGCCTCGGCTGGTCGTACGATCTCGGCCGCTGATCGCACGTCGCGAACGAACGTGAAGTGAGGGCGTCCTTCGGGGCGCCCTTCTTCTTTCCGTCCGAGCCGTGGCGAGCGTTCGTGGCCGTCGCGGGTGAGCGCTTCGAGGTCGATTCGCCGTTCGCAGCGGAGCGCGCGCGTCCGCGTGGCGGAACGAGGCGTGACGGGCGGGCACCCTCGGAATTCCGCGTCTATCCTGCCGACTTCTTTGCCGGGTCGGCGGGGTCAGCCGCCGACTTCACGTCGAGGGGGTGGGTCTTGCTTCGTTCGCTTCTCGTGCTCGCATCCGTGCTCGTGTCGGCGTCCGCGCTCGCGCAGCCATCGTTTCACCACTTCGAGTCCGGCCCGGTGCGGCCGCTCGCGATCTCCGCCGACGGCACGCGCCTCTTCGCGTGCAACACCCCGGACGGACACCTCGAGATCCTCGACCTCACTGGCGAAGCGCCGCGCGTGGTCGAGAGTGTTCCGGTGGGGCTCGAGCCGGTCGCGGTCGCGGTCGAGAGCGCCTCGCGGGTCTGGGTGGTCAATCACCTCTCCGACAGCGTCTCGATCGTCGACGTCGCGAGCTCGCCCGCGCGTGTCGTGCGCACTCTGCACGTGGGCGACGAGCCGCGCGACGTCGTCTTCGCGGGCCCCGGTCGACGCCGCGCGTTCGTCACGACCGCGCACCGCGGCCAACACGCGCCCCACGATCGCGGCGACTACGCGACGCCGGGTGTCGGGCGCGCGGACGTGTGGGTCTTCGACGCGGACGACCTCGGCGCGACCAGCGGCACGCCGCTCACGGTGCTCACGCTCTTCGGCGACACCCCGCGCGCGCTCGCCGTGAGCCCCGATGGCTCGCGCGTCTACGCCGCGGTCTTCTTCTCCGGCAACCGCACCACCACCGTCAGCGAAGGTGTGGTCTGCGACGGCGGCGCGGCCGTCGGCCCCTGCGACGTCGAAGGCACACGTTATCCCGGCGGGCTCCCGCTCCCCAACGACGATCGCGACGGAGTGCTCGCGCCCGAGGTCGGCTTGATCGTGCGTCAGGGTCTCGACGGCGCGTGGCGCGACGAGCTCGGCCGCGACTGGAGTCCGGGCGTGCGCTTCGAGCTCCCCGACCACGACGTCTTCGAGATCGACGCGAACGCGGAGACGCCGACCCAGCTCCGCACCTTCGATCACGTCGGCACCGTGCTCTTCGGCATGGCGGTGAGCCCGCTCGACGGCGACGTCTTCGTCGTCGGCACCGAGGCGCTCAACCACGTGCGCTTCGAGGGTCATGGCAACTACGTGCGCACCATCGCGGGCCGACCGAGCGACATCCCGGCGTCGCTCCGCGGACACCTGCACGAGGCGCGCGTCGCGATCCTCTCGCGCGTCGACGGGAGCGTGATCACGCACCACCTCAACCCGCACATCGACTACGGAGCGAGCTCGCAAGCCGAAGACGTCCGCCGTCGAACGCTCGCGCAGCCGGTGGCGGTCACGATGTCGAGCGACGGAGGTCGGCTCTACGTGGCGGCCCTGGGCTCGTCCGCGATCGGCGTGCTCGACGCTGCGGCTCTGCGACGCGGGGAGGTCGACACCGCCGTCGAGCGCGTGATCCCGTTGCGCGAGCCGTGGGCGTCGGGTCCGGTGGGCCTCGTGGTCGACGAAGCGCGCCAGCGCCTCTACGTCGCGACCCTCTTCGACGACGCCGTCGTCACCGTCGATCTCGCGGGCCGTTCGGTCACGAGCCGCGTGCGCCTGCACTCTCCCGAGCCCGCGTCGGTGGTCGAAGGCCGCCCCGCCCTCTACGACGCGTTCGCGACCTCGAGCCACGGCGAAGCCTCGTGCGGGAGCTGCCACGTGTTCGGCGACGTCGACGCGCTCGCCTGGGATCTCGGCGATCCCGACGTCTCGCAGCTTCCGAACCCGAACCCCGCCGGCCCGATCGGCGGCGGCCAGCCCTTCTCGGGTCTCAAAGGACCGATGACCACGCAGAGCCTCCGCGGCCTCGCCGATCATGGCCCGATGCATTGGCGTGGTGATCGCACCGGCGGACACCGCGGCGCGGATCCGCTCGACGAGCACGCAGCGTTCGTCGCGTTCGACGTGGCGTTCGACGGTCTGCTGGGGCGCGACGAGGGACCGATCGCGGAAGCGGAGATGGATCGCTTCGCCGACTTCGTGCTCTCGATGATCTACCCACCGAACCCGATCGCGCGGCTCGACGGGACGTTGCGCGAGGACGAAGCCCGCGGTCGCGCGATCTACTTCGAGCGCGAGGGCGTCGACGGCGTCGCCACGTGCAATGGCTGCCACACCCTCGACCGCTCACGCGGCTTCTTCGGCGGCGACGGCCGCACCACCTTCGAGAACGAGCCGCAGCACTTCAAGATCGCGCACCTTCGCAACGCGTACACGAAGGTCGGCATGTTCGGCATGCCCTCGATCCCCTTCGTGATCGACGAGGGCGACTTCGGAGACACCGGCGAGCAAGTCCGCGGCTTCGGCTTCTTGCACGACGGGAGCTTCGACACGCTCTTCCATTTCTTCCGCGCGACGGTTTTCTTTTTGAACGACCAAGAGCGCCGCGATCTGGAGGCATTCACGATGGCGTTCGACACCACGCTCGCGCCGGTGGTCGGTCAGCAGGTCACGCTCGACGCGGAGCGCGACGAGGCTTCGGAGGCGCTCGCGACGTTGCTCTTCACGCGCGCGTCGACGCCCTTCACGTGGCCGGGCGGTGCGCGCACCACCGAATGCGCGCTCGTCGTGCGCGGGGTGGTCGACGACGAGCCGCGCACCTGGGTGCGTCGCAGCGACGGCCGCTTCGACTCGGATCGCGCGAGCGAGACACCGGTCGACGCGCTGACGCTCCTCGCGGTCGCGGACACCACGCCGATCACCGTGACGTGCGCGCCGCCCGGCACCGGAGCGCGGGCGCTCGATCGCGACGAGGACGGGATGCGCGACGCGGACGAGCGCGATCTCGGAAGCGATCCGGCGGATCGTCCGCTCGTCGACGTGCCGAACCTCGGGCTCACGGGCCCCGGCCCGCGACCGGACGGTGGGATGCCGGAGCTCGACGCCGGGGTGGCGGTCGACGCCGGTCGCCGAGACGCCGGTCGGGACACGGGCGGCGGAGACGAAGGCGACGGCGGAGGCTGCGGCTGCCGCACGGGCGCGGGGGCCACGTCGGGGCTCCTGCCGGGGATCGCGGTGTTGCTCGCGCTGCGTCGGCGTCGTCGCGGTTGAAGAGGGCGATGCCACGAAAGCGGAGGGGCCGCACCGCGCGTCAGCTCGTCGGCTCGTCGATGTCGGAGGCTTCGCGCACCGCGCCTCGCGCTCGGTCGAGGCGCTCCAGCACGTCGCGCGCATGCGTGAGGAAGCGTCGACCGGCCGGGAGCAGGGTCATGCCCCGCGGCGTGCGCGCGAAGAGCGGCGCGCCGAGCTCGTCTTCGAGCGCCCGAATCTGTCGGGTCAGCGGAGGCTGCGAGACGTGAAGTCGCTTGGCGGCACGCCCCAAGTTTCCTTCTTCCGCGACGACCACGAAGTATTCGAGCTGCGCGAGGCTCACGATGCTGGAGTCTACGCAAAACGAACGTCGCCGCACGTCCTGGACTTCACCCCGAGCGGGTCGTGCGCTCCCATACCCAATCGGTATGGGCGCGCGAGCCCACCCACGCGCACGTTTCGTTCGATGTCCGCCGAACGACACGGCCCCCGCGCCATCGCGCGCCTCCGCGCCGCCGGAACCGTCGCCGCCGCCACCCTCGCGTGGGTCGGCGCGCACGTGCGTCCCGGGCTCTCCACCGCCGAGCTC
>ERZ761607.1841-NODE-1841-length-24697-cov-8.693126_pt1 | contig 24697 bp, 38 predicted proteins | sample MGYA00511164_ERZ761607 | MGnify/ENA primary metagenome ERZ761607 (study PRJEB28899, sample SAMN02445080) | bioreactor sludge metagenome | biome: EBPR sludge | place: Australia: Brisbane, Thorneside Wastewater Treatment Plant | collected 2011-06-22 ... | reverse complement strand
TTGTCGTGCGTCCGGCAGTCAAGGCTTAAGGAGGCGACATGGAACTCAAGGTAATTAACGAGAAGGGTCAGGAGGCGGCAAAGCTACAGGCCTCAGATGTCCTCTTTAACCGCGACTTCAACGAGGCGCTTGTTCATCAAATTGTCGTCGCCTATCAGGCAAATGCACGTTCGGCTGACCGTCAGCAGAAGGATCGCTCGGAAGTTCGCCATACGACCTCCAAGCCGTGGCGCCAGAAGGGCACCGGGCGCGCCCGCGCCGGCAGCAACGGCAGTCCGCTGTGGCGCGGAGGCGGTCGCATATTTCCGAACACCCCGGAAGACAACTTCAGCCAGAAGGTCAACAAGAAGATGTTCCGCGCCGGAATGGCTGCGATTCTCTCCGAGTTGGCCCGCCAGGATCGCCTGGTGGTCGTCGATTCTTTGGCCGTCGATGCGCCGAAGACCAGGCTGTTTGCCGAGAAGCTCAAAGGCATGGGTCTTGAGGGCAACCTTCTGGTGATTACGGATGCGCTGGACGAGAATCTCTACCTCTCGTCACGCAATCTGCCGAACGTTCTTGTGCTCGAAGCCGGGGAAGCCGATCCGCTTTCGCTGGTCCGCTTCGCCAAGGTGCTGGTCACCAAGAGCGCCGTGGCCAAATTCGAGGAGATGTGGGGATGAATCAAGAGCGTCTGATGCAGGTGCTGCTGGCACCGCAAATCTCCGAAAAGGCCACCTATGTGGCCGACAAGAACGAACAGGTCATCTTTCGTGTGGCCGCTGATGCAACCAAGCCGGAAATCAAGGCGGCGGTCGAGCTCTTGTTCAAGGTTCAGGTCGAGACCGTTCAGGTTGCCAATGTCAAGGGCAAGGTCAAGCGTTTCAAGGGTTCGGTGGGTCGCCGCAAGGGCTGGAAGAAAGCCTTCGTGAGCCTCAGGCCGGGCCACGAAATCAACTTCGTTGAAGGAGGGAACGTCTGATGGCTCTCGTCAAAGTCAAGCCGACTTCCCCTGGCCGCCGCGCCGTGGTGAAGGCGGTCAGTACCAACCTGTACAAGGGCAAGCCGTTTGCGGCCCTGCTCGAGTCGCAGGCGAAGAGTGCCGGTCGCAACAACAACGGTCGCGTCACCATTCGCCATCAGGGTGGCGGCCACAAGCAGGCCTATCGCGTGATCGACTTCAAGCGAGCCAAGGACGGGGTTCCGGGTTCGGTGGAACGCCTGGAATACGATCCGAACCGCACGGCCAATATCGCTCTGGTTTGTTATGCTGACGGCGAGCGTCGCTACATCCTCGCCAACAAGGGAATGGCCGTCGGCCAGCAGGTGATGAACGGTTCGGAAGCGCCGATCAAGGCTGGCAATGCCTTGCCGATCCGTAACATTCCCGTTGGCACCACCATTTGTTGTGTCGAGATGATGCCAGGCAAGGGTGCCCAGTTGGCCCGCTCGGCAGGCGCCTCGGCGCAGCTCCTGGCTCGCGATGGCGCGTATGCCCAGATTCGTCTGCGGTCCGGCGAAGTGAGGCGCGTCCATGTCGAGTGCCGTGCCACCGTCGGTGAGGTCGGCAACGAAGAGAACATCCTGCGCAAAATCGGCAAGGCCGGCGCGCAGCGTTGGCGCGGAGTCCGCCCGACCGTCCGCGGCGTTGCCATGAACCCGATCGATCACCCGCACGGCGGTGGTGAGGGTCGCACCGGTGAGGGTCGCGTGCCGGTCAATCCATGGGGTCAGCCCACCAAGGGTTACCGCACCCGCAGCAACAAGCGCACGAACGGCATGATCGTTCAGCGCCGTAACAAGCGTTAAGGGGTAGGAAATGGGACGTTCTCTTAAAAAGGGCCCGTACGTTGATGTGTGCCTGACCGACAAGGTCGAAGCAGTGCGCGCCACCGGCGACAAGCGCCCGATCAAGACCTGGTCGCGTCGTTCGACGATCCTGCCCGAGTTCATCGGTCTGACGATCGCGGTCCACAATGGCAAGCAGCATATTCCGGTCTTTGTCACCGAAAATATGGTCGGTCACAAGCTCGGCGAGTTCTCGCTGACCCGCACGTTCAAGGGTCACACCGCCGGCAAGAAGGCCAAGAAGTGAGGAGCTGACATGGAAACTCGTGCAAGTCTGCGGGGCGTGCGCCTCTCCGAGCAAAAAGGTCGCCTGGTGGCCGATCTGGTGCGTGGCAAGCCGGTCGGTCAGGCTCTCAACATCCTGGCTTTCAGCCCGAAAAAGGGTGCCGGCGTCGTCCGAAAGGTGCTGGAGTCGGCGATCGCCAACGCCGAGCACAATGACGGAGCCGACATCGACGAATTGCTGGTCAAGACCGTGCATGTCGAAAAAGGCATGGTGCTCAAGCGCTTCACGGCGCGTGCAAAGGGACGTGGCAATCGGATAGTGAAGCCGACCTGCCACATCTATCTGACCGTTGGTAACTAAGGAAAAGTCATGGGACAGAAAATTCATCCGACTGGCTTCCGCCTGGTTGCCACCAAGAACTGGGGTTCCCGCTGGTATGCCAACAGCAAGGATTTCCCCGGAATGCTCAATGAAGACGTGAAGGTTCGCGAGTACCTGAAACGCAAGCTGGCGCATGCTTCGGTCGGCCGCGTGCTGATCGAGCGTCCGGCCAAGAATGCGCGCGTCACCGTCTACTCCGCTCGCCCGGGTGTGGTCATCGGCAAGAAGGGCGAAGACATCGAACAACTGCGCACCGACCTCCAGCGCATCATGGGCGTGCCCGTCCATGTGTCGATCGAGGAAATCCGCAAGCCGGAAATCGATGCCCAGCTGATTGCCGACTCGATTGCCCAGCAGCTCGAAAAGCGCATCATGTTCCGCCGCGCGATGAAGCGTGCAATGCAGAACGCGATGAGGCTCGGTGCCCAGGGAATCAAGGTGATGAGCGCCGGCCGTCTCAATGGTGCGGAAATCGCCCGCAGCGAGTGGTATCGCGAAGGTCGTGTGCCTCTGCACACGCTGCGCGCCGACATCGATTTCGGGATTGCCCAGGCACTGACGACCTACGGCATCATCGGTATCAAGGTCTGGGTCTACAAGGGCGATCTGCTTGACCGCAATGAGCAGCCGGAAGCGGCCGAACCTGCCGCTGACGATCGTCGTCCGCGTCGCCCGCCCGCCCGGCCTGAAGGAGACAAGCCGCGGACCCGGACAGTCAGGAAGGCGGACGGGCCCGAAGGCGACGCCAAGGCTTCGGTCAAGCGTGTAAGAAAGGCAGGTGTCTGAGATGTTGCAACCTAATCGTCGCAAGTTCCGCAAGGAACACAAGGGACGGAACGAAGGCCTGGCCACCCGTGGCACAAAGGTGTCATTCGGCGAGTGGGGCCTCAAGGCCACCGGCCGCGGTCGCCTGACGGCCCGCCAGATCGAGTCGGCTCGTCGCGCCATGACCCGCCACATCAAGCGTGGTGGCCGAATCTGGATCCGCATCTTTCCGGACAAGCCGATTTCGAAGAAGCCGGCCGAAGTTCGTATGGGTAACGGCAAGGGCAATCCCGAGTACTGGGTTGCCGAGATCCAGCCGGGCAAGGTACTTTATGAAATGGACGGCGTGAATGAGGAACTGGCCCGCGAGGCGTTCGCCCTGGCCGCTGCCAAGCTGCCGATTTCCACCACCTTCGTTACTCGCCATCTGGGGTAATCATGAAAGCTAGTGAACTGAGAACCAAGAGCGTGGACGAGCTCAAGAAGGAGTTGCTGGATCTGCTGAAGGCCCAGTTTGGCTTGCGCATGCAAATTGCCACCCAGCAGTTGTCCAACTCCAGCCAAATTTCCAAGGTGCGTCGCGATATTGCCCGCGTGCGCACGCTTATTCGTGCGAAGGCGGTGCAGCAATGAGCGAGACATCCAGCATTAAGCGTACCCTGATTGGCCGCGTGGTCAGCGACAGGATGGAAAAGACGGTGACTGTGCTCGTCGAACGCAAGGTCAAGCATCCGATGTATGGCAAGGTCATGGTTCGGTCGAAGAAGTATCACGCCCATAACGACGGCGATTCGGCGAAGGCGGGCGACCTCGTCGAGATCGTCGAGACTCGCCCGGTTTCCCGGACAAAATCCTGGGCCGTGTCGAACATATTGCAGAAGGCGATCGTCGTATGAACTGAGCGCTTGAAAACGCTTGCGCAATGTTCAAAGAGGCCGGTATAATCCGGCTTCTTTTTTGCTGACCCCTGTTCTTGGGGGTGGCAATTCGTCCGACCCTTACGGGTTCCAAGACTGACCGCCCTGGCGGATTAAGTTGGAGTTAATTTAATGATTCAGATGCAATCGACTCTGGGCGTCGCCGACAACACCGGTGCGCGTTCGGTAATGTGTATCAAGGTGCTGGGCGGATCCAAGCGCCGCTATGCCGGCATTGGCGACATCATCAAGGTCAGCATCAAGGATGCTGCGCCGCGCGGTCGTGTCAAGAAGGGCGATGTCTACAACGCCGTGGTGGTTCGTACCGCCAAGGGAGTCCGGCGCGCCGACGGCTCGCTGATTCGCTTCGACGGAAATGCTGCGGTGCTTCTCAACAACAAGCTCGAGCCGCTTGGCACGCGCATCTTTGGTCCGGTAACGCGCGAACTGCGTACCGAGCGCTTCATGAAGATCGTGTCCCTGGCTCCGGAAGTTCTGTAAGGGGCTGGCGATGGAAAAAATTCGCAAGGGCGACGAAGTCGTCGTCATTACCGGCAAGGACAAGGGCAAGCGCGGCACGGTTCTGCGCCGTGTCGGCGAGGAGCATGTGCTCGTCGAAGGTGTCAATCGCGCCAAGAAGCATGTCAAGCCGAACCCGATGAAGGGTGTGGCGGGCGGCATCATGGACAAGGACATGCCGATCCATCTCTCCAATGTTGCACTGTTCAACCATGCTACCAAGAAGGCTGACCGTGTCGGCTTCAAGATGCTGGATGACGGGCGCAAGGTTCGCGTGTTCAAGTCGAACGGCGAACTCGTAAACGCATAAGGGACAGTCATGGCGCGTTTGCAGCAGTTCTACAAGGATACCGTCGTCGGCGAGCTTTCCAAGCGATTTGGCTACAAGTCGATTATGGAAGTGCCGCGGATTACGAAGATCACCCTCAACATGGGTGTCGGCGAAGCCGTAGCCGACAAGAAGGTTCTCGAAAATGCCGTCGGGGACATGCAGAAGATTGCCGGTCAGAAGGCGGTGACCACCAAGGCCCGCAAGTCAATCGCCGGCTTCAAGATCCGTGACGGCTACCCGATCGGCTGCATGGTGACCTTGCGTGGCCCGCGCATGTTCGAGTTTCTCGACCGCCTGGTGACCATCGCGCTGCCTCGTGTGCGTGACTTCCGTGGCATCTCGGGCAAGAGCTTTGACGGCCAGGGTAACTACAACATGGGCGTCAAGGAGCAGATCATTTTCCCGGAAATCGAATACGACAAGATCGATGCCCTGCGGGGAATGAACATCAGTATCACCACGACCGCGAAGACCGATGCTGAAGCCAAGGCACTGCTCTCCGCGTTCAAGTTACCGTTCAAGAATTGAGGCAATCATGGCAAAACTTGCTCTGATCAACCGTGAAGAGAAGCGTCGCAAGCTGGTTGCGCAGTACGCCAAGAAGCGTGCCGCACTGGAGGCGATCATCAATGACGTGGGCCTCTCCGATCAGGAGCGCTACGACGCCCGTCTGAAGCTGCAAGCCCTGCCGCGCAACTCCAGCCCGTCCCGCCTGCGCAATCGTTGCCAGATGACCGGGCGCCCGCGTGGCGTTTTCCGTAAGTTCGGCTTGTGTCGTAACAAGATCCGCGAACTCGCCTTCAATGGCGAAGTCCCGGGTGTTGTTAAGGCGAGCTGGTAAGAGGAGATACAGAAATGGCTATGAGCGATCCGATCGCGGACATGCTGACCCGCATCCGCAACGCCCAGCTCGCCGAGAAGGCGTCTGTCTCCATGCCGTCGTCCAAGGTCAAGGTGGCGATTGCCGCCGTGCTCAAGGACGAGGGCTATGTCGATGATTTTGCGGTGCGCGAGGCAAGTGGCAAGCCGATACTTGAGATCGGCCTCAAGTATTACGCTGGTCGTCCGGTCATCGAGCGCATCGAGCGCGTTTCCAAGCCTGGTCTGCGTATCTACAAGGGCTGCGAAGAGATTCCCCGGGTCATGAACGGTTTGGGCGTCGCCATCGTGTCGACCCCCAAAGGCGTCATGACTGATCGCAAGGCACGCGCCAGCAAGGTCGGCGGCGAAGTCCTGTGCATCGTGGCATAAGGGAGCGAACATGTCTCGAATTGGAAAAACTCCCGTTGTCCTTCCGGCTGGCGTTGAAGTCAGCCTGGATGAGCAAATTGTCGTCAAGGGCCCGCTGGGAACCCTTAAGATCGCCGCACATCCGGCTGTCACCATTTCGCGCGACGGTCAGGCCCTGGTCGTGGCCGAGGCCGATGGGGCTGATGCCCGCACGGCTGCTGCAATGTGGGGCACTATGCAGGCTAACCTCAGCAACATGGTGACCGGTGTCTCCAAAGGGTTTGAGAAGAAGCTGCAACTAATCGGGGTGGGTTATCGTGCGCAGGTCCAGGGTGACACCCTGAGCCTGTCGCTCGGCTACTCCCATCCGGTTGCGCACAAGATGCCGCAAGGCGTGAGAGCCGAGTGTCCGACGCCCACGGAAATTGTCATCAAGGGTTCGGACAAGCAGCAAGTCGGTCAGGTGGCCGCCGAGATTCGTGCATACCGCAAGCCGGAGCCCTACAAGGGCAAGGGCGTACGCTATGTCAACGAAACGGTGGTTATCAAGGAAACCAAGAAAAAGAAGTAAGGGTGGCATATGTTTAACAGGAAAGAAGCGCGACTGCGCCGTGCCCGCCAAACACGGGCCAAAATCGCCGAGCTGAAGGCCGTGCGCCTGTGCGTCAATCGCACCAACTGCCACATTTACGCCCAGATCATCTCGCCCTGTGGTGGCAAGGTGCTGGCCTCGGCCTCCACACTGGAAACGGGCGTCCGCAAGGACGTGTCGAACGGCGGCAACAAGGCTGCGGCAACGATCGTGGGCAAGCTGATCGCCGAGCGTGCGAAAGCTGCCGGCGTAGAACAGGTCGCTTTTGATCGCTCCGGTCTCCAGTTCCACGGCCGCGTCAAGGCGCTGGCGGAAGCCGCGCGTGAAGCCGGTCTGAAGTTCTGATCGCTGCGAAAGGACAAGGTCAAGATATGGCAAAACCCGAAAGAAGCAAGAAGCCCCAGCAGGCTGAAGAGCGCGATGATGGCATGCGCGAGAAGATGGTTGCGGTCAACCGCGTCACCAAGGTGGTAAAGGGCGGTCGCATTCTCGGTTTCGCGGCGCTGACAGTCGTCGGCGATGGCGACGGCGGCATTGGGATGGGCAAGGGCAAGTCGCGCGAAGTGCCGGTTGCGGTGCAGAAGGCTATGGACGAAGCGCGACGCAGGATGGCCAGGGTCAGCCTGAAGAACGGCACCGTCCATCACACCGTGACCGGCCATCATGGTGCTGCCACGGTAATGATTCAGCCGGCACCCGAAGGCACCGGGATCATCGCAGGCGGCGCCATGCGCGCCGTCTTCGAGGTCGCCGGCGTGAGCAACGTGGTCGCGAAGGCCCACGGATCGACCAATCCCTACAACATCGTGCGCGCCACCATCGACGGTCTGTCGAAGGTCAATACGCCGTCCGAAATCGCCGCCAAGCGTGGCCTCTCCGTTGAACAGATCCTGGGGTAAGCCATGGCTGACAAGAAGATCAAGATCACGCTCGTCAAGAGCATCATCGGTACCAAGCAGGACCACCGTGCAACCGTTCGCGGCCTCGGGCTGCGCAAGCTGAACAGTTCCTCGGAACTGCTGGATACGCCGGCGGTGCGGGGCATGGTCAACAAGGTTCAGTATCTCGTTAAGGTTGAGGGTTAAGCCATGCGTCTGAATACGATCAAGCCGGGTGAGGGCTCCAGGAAGGATGCCAAGCGTGCCGGTCGTGGCATTGGCTCCGGTTTGGGCAAGACCGGTGGCCGCGGGCACAAGGGCCAAAAGTCCCGTTCCGGCGGCTTTCACAAGGTTGGCTTCGAAGGTGGCCAAATGCCGCTGCAGCGTCGCCTGCCGAAGCGTGGCTTCAAATCGATGACCCGCGAGCGCAACTTCGAGGTTCGTCTGACCGAACTGGAACGGCTGCCCATCGACGAGATCGACCTGCTGGCGCTGCAGGCTGCCGGCGTCGTTCCCGGTGCTGCGCTGGCGGCGAAAGTCATCCTTTCGGGTGCGATCACGCGCAAGGTGACGCTTAGGGGCGTCGGCGCAACCAAGGGCGCCAGGGCTGCGATCGAAGCTGCCGGTGGTTCGGTCACCGAATAAGGTCGTGAAGGGTTAAGACATTGGCTGCAATTCCCAATACCGTAGGCAAGGGCGGCAAGTTCGGCGATCTCAAGCGCCGGCTGTGGTTCCTGCTCGGCGCGCTGGTCGTCTACCGCATCGGCGCGCACATACCGGTTCCGGGGATTGATCCCAATGTGCTTTCCGACCTGTTCAATTCGCAGCAGGGCGGCATCCTGGGCATGTTCAACATGTTTTCCGGCGGCGCCCTGTCGCGCTTCACGATCTTCGCGCTGGGGATCATGCCGTACATCTCGGCGTCGATCATCATGCAGCTGATGAGCGTGGCCAGCCCGCAGCTCGAGGCGCTCAAGAAGGAAGGCGAGGCCGGGCGCCGCAAGATCACCCAATACACGCGTTACGGCACCGTTGGACTGGCTCTGTTCCAGGGGCTGGGCATCGCGGTTGCGCTGGAAGCGCAGGCCGGGCTGGTCAATGACCCCGGTTTCATGTTCCGTCTGACGACAGTTTCGACGCTGGTCACCGGCACGATGTTCCTCATGTGGCTCGGCGAGCAGATTACCGAGCGTGGCCTGGGCAACGGCATCTCGATCATCATCTTCGCCGGCATCGCGGCCGGTCTGCCGAATGCCATCGGCGGCCTGCTGGAACTGGTGCGCACCGGTGCGATGCATCCGCTGACGGCGTTGATCATCTGCGTGCTGGTTGTCGTCGTCACCGCCTTCGTGGTCTTTGTCGAGCGCGGTCAACGCAAGATTCTGGTCAATTATGCCAAGCGCCAGGTGGGCAACAAGATCTATGGCGGTCAGAGTTCCCATCTGCCGCTCAAGCTGAACATGTCGGGCGTCATACCGCCGATCTTCGCCTCGTCGATCATCCTCTTCCCGGCGACGCTGGCCGGCTGGTTCGGTTCGGGAGAATCTATGCGCTGGCTGAGGGACATCGCCGGCACGCTGTCGCCGGGTCAGCCGATCTATGTGATGCTCTATGCTGGCGCGATCGTATTTTTCTGCTTCTTCTACACGGCGTTGGTTTTCAACTCCAAGGAGACCGCGGACAACCTCAAGAAGAGCGGCGCCTTCGTGCCGGGTATCCGTCCCGGCGAGCAGACCGCGCGCTACATCGACAAGATTCTGATGCGACTGACCCTGATCGGTGCGGCATACATCACCGTCGTCTGCCTGCTGCCCGAATTCCTGATCCTGAAGTGGAATGTTCCGTTCTATTTCGGTGGCACGTCGCTCCTGATCATCGTGGTTGTCACTATGGACTTCATGTCGCAGGTGCAGGCCTATGTCATGTCACACCAGTATGAAAGCCTCTTGAAGAAAGCCAACTTCAAGGGATCGCCAATGATCAAGTAGTCGACATGGCCAAGGAAGACTACATCGAGATGCAGGGCGAGGTGGTTGAGAACCTGCCCAATGCGACCTTCAAGGTCAAGCTGGAAAACGGGCACATGGTCCATAGTTTCATTTCCGGAAAGATGCGCATGCATTACATCCGCATTCTTCCGGGCGACAAGGTCACCGTCCAGTTGACCCCGTACGATTTATCCAAGGCCAGGATCGTTTTCCGGGTCAGGTGAAGATTCTCTACGCAACAAACCGCAGGGCAAAGGAATCACGGCTGCTTCCCAGCTCTCGCAGACGAGGAGTAAGACATGAAAGTGCAACCTTCAGTGAAGTGCGTGTGCCGCAATTGCAAGGTCATCCGCCGCAAGGGTGTCGTGCGCATCATTTGCAAGGACCCGCGTCACAAGCAGCGCCAGGGTTGATTCCCGGGCAAGTCCGGCATTCGTTAATTTTGGAAAGAGTGGAGTGATTCAATGGCCCGTATTGCAGGGGTAAACATTCCGAACCATCAGCATGCTGAAATCGCATTGACCGCGATTTACGGCATCGGCCGATCCCGCGCACAGAAGATCTGTGATGCGGCAGGCGTTGGTCGTGCGATCAAGATGAAGGACCTGTCCGATGCGGACATGGATCGCCTGCGCGACGAGATTGGCAAGTTCACCGTCGAAGGTGATCTGCGCCGCGAAGTCACGATGAGCATCAAGCGTCTGATGGACCTCGGTTGTTACCGCGGCCTGCGCCATCGCAAGGGACTTCCCTGCCGTGGTCAGCGCACTCGTACCAATGCCCGTACCCGCAAGGGGCCGCGCAAGCCCATCGCTGGCAAGAAGTAATAGGGACAGAAAATGGCAAAGACTGCTACCAAAGTCAAAGTTCGCAAGAAGGTCAAAAAGAACGTTGCCGAGGGCATTGCCCACGTTCACGCATCGTTCAACAACACCATCATCACCATCACCGACCGTCAGGGGAATGCCCTGTCGTGGGCGACCTCCGGCGGTGCCGGCTTCAAGGGATCACGCAAGTCCACCCCGTTTGCCGCACAGGTTGCCGCCGAGGCTGCCGGCAAGGCTGCCCAGGAATGCGGCGTCAAGAACGTCGAGGTCCGCATCAAGGGCCCCGGTCCTGGCCGCGAGTCTTCGGTGCGGGCGCTGAACGCGCTGGGCATGAAGATCACCGCGATTTCCGACGTGACGCCGGTGCCGCACAACGGCTGCCGTCCGCCCAAGAAGCGCCGCATCTAAGGAGAAAGACAAGTGGCTCGTAATCTCGATCCGAAATGCCGTCAGTGCCGCCGCGAAGGTGAGAAGCTTTTCCTCAAGGGTGAAAAGTGCTTCACCGACAAGTGCGCCATCGAACGTCGTTCCTACGCCCCCGGCCAGCATGGCCAGAAATCCGGCGCCCGTCTTTCGGACTACGGCGTCCACCTGCGCGCCAAGCAGAAGATCCGCCGCGTCTATGGCGTGCTCGAAGGCCAGTTCCGCAAGACCTTCGCCGAAGCCGACCGCCGCAAGGGCCAGACCGGTGAAAACCTGCTCCAGCTTCTGGAGGCCCGCCTCGACTCCGTCGCCTACCGTATGGGCTTCGGCGCCTCGCGCGCCGAGTCACGCCAGGTTGTCCGCCACAACGGCGTCCTGGTCAATGGCAAGCGGGTCAACATCCCGTCCTACATCGTCATGCCGGGCGACGTCGTTCAGTTGACTGCCCGCGCCCGCGCTTCCCTGCGCTGCAAGGCTGCCCTCGAGGCAGCCGAGTCCCGTGGCTTCCCCGAGTGGATTGCGGTCGACGTCAAGGAAGGCAAGGGCACGTTCAAGGCGATGCCGCAGCGCTCGGAGCTGCCGGCGACCCTGAACGAAGGTCTGGTCATCGAACTTTACTCGAAGTAACAACGTCGCAGAGGAAGCAAGCCCATGCAAAGCAGTGGACTTCTGAAACCCCGCATCATCGATGTGCAGAGCGTTTCGCCCGTGCAGGCCAAGGTGGTCATGGAGCCGTTCGAACGGGGCTATGGACATACCCTCGGCAATGCGCTGCGCCGAATCCTGCTGTCATCGATGCCCGGATACGCGCCGACCGAGGTCGGCATTGACGGTGTGCTGCACGAGTACTCCACGGTCGACGGCGTTCAGGAGGATGTTGTCGATATTCTGCTGAACCTCAAGGGAGTGGTGTTCAAGCTGCACAATCGCGACGTGGTCAACCTGAAGCTCGCCAAGGAAGGCGAAGGCGCGGTCCGCGCCGGTGACATCGAGTTGCCGCACGACGTTGATGTCATCAATCCGGAGCATGTCATCGCTCACCTTTCTCCCGGCGGCAAGCTGTCGCTCGAGATCAAGGTCGAGAAGGGCCGCGGCTATGTGCCGGGCAATGTGCGCAACCTAGATGACTCGAAGACCATCGGCAAGCTGGTGCTCGACGCTTCGTTCAGTCCCATCCGGCGCGTCGCCTACACGGTCGAGGCCGCCCGCGTTGAACAGCGCACCGACCTTGACAAGCTCATCGTGGATATCGAGACAAACGGTGTTGTCGAGCCTGAGGAAGCCATCCGCTTCGCTGCCCGTGTGCTGATGGAGCAGCTCTCCGTCTTCGCCGATCTCGAAGGTACGGCGCCGACGGCCGAACCGTCGCGACCCGCCCAGGTCGACCCGGTGCTGCTGCGGCCGGTGGATGATCTCGAGCTGACCGTTCGCTCTGCCAATTGCCTGAAGGCCGAGAACATCTACTACATCGGTGACCTGATCCAGCGTACCGAGAACGAACTCCTGAAGACGCCGAACCTCGGCCGCAAGTCGCTGAACGAGATCAAGGAAGTGCTGGCCGCCCGTGGCCTGACCCTGGGCATGAAATTGGAAAACTGGCCGCCGGCTGGTCTGGAAAAGGCCTGACGGCCATTTTCGACCCGGGCAGTCAAGGGACGCCTGTAGAACATAGAAAGGATTAACCATGCGTCACCGTTTGGGACTTCGCAAACTCAACCGCACCAGCAGTCATCGCCTGGCGATGCTGCGCAACATGACCGTCGCCCTGCTCAGGCACGAGGCGATCAAGACCACGCTACCCAAGGCGAAGGAACTGCGCCGGGTCGTCGAACCGATGATCACCCTCGGCAAGACTCCGACCGTTGCCAACAAGCGTCTGGCCTTTGACCGACTGCGTGACCGCGACGTCGTCGTCAAGCTTTTCGGCGAGATCGGTCCGCGTTATTCCGCCCGTCCGGGTGGTTACCTGCGCATCCTCAAGTGCGGCTTCCGTGTCGGCGACAATGCGCCGATGGCGTTTGTCGAACTGGTGGATCGTCCGGAGCCGACCGAGGCCGTGGAACTGGACGAAGCAGCCTGACGCCTGCACAGGGACAGCGGGAAGAGAGGCCGGGGCAACCCGGCCTTTTCAGTTTCAGTGCTGCAGTATCTTCGAGAGAAACTGCTGCGCCCGTTCCGAGCGCGGTGTGCCGAAGAAGTCATCCTTCGCGGCGTCCTCGACGATGTGGCCGTGGTCCATGAAGATGACGCGGTTCGCCACCTTGCGTGCAAATCCCATCTCGTGGGTGACGCACATCATCGTCATGCCTTCCCTGGCGAGTTCAACCATAACGTCCAGGACCTCGTTGATCATTTCGGGATCGAGCGCCGAGGTCGGTTCATCGAACAGCATGCAGATCGGATCCATCGCCAGGGCGCGGGCGATCGCGACACGCTGTTGCTGGCCACCCGATAGCTGGCCGGGGAACTTGTGGGCATGCGCCCTGAGGCCGACGCGGTCGAGCAGCCTGAGGCCCTTGTCGATGGCTTCGTCCTTGCTACGGCCCAGCACCTTGATCTGGCCGATGGTCAGGTTTTCGGTGATGCTCATGTGCGGGAACAACTCGAAGTGCTGGAAGACCATGCCGACCTGTGAGCGCAGCTTGGGCAGGTTCGTCGCCGGGGCGCCAACCGATGTTCCCTTGACCAGGATTTCGCCCTGCTGAAAGGGTTCGAGGCCGTTGACGCACTTGATCAGCGTCGATTTCCCGGAACCGGAGGGTCCGCAGACGACGATGACTTCGCCCTTCTCGACCTGCGTGGTGCAATCGGTCAATACCTGGAACTCGCCGTACCACTTCCCGACGTTCCTGCATTCGATCATGGGCATGATGGATCCTGACCTAGCGGATGATGGCGATGTGCCGCTGCAGTTGCCTGACGAGCATCGACAGGCTGAAACAGATGATGAAATAGACCGCGGCCGCGACGAGGTAGGTCTCGACCGGGCGGTTGAAATTCTTTCCGGCGATCTCGAAACCCTTCAGCAGGTCATAGGCGCCGATCGCGTAGACCAGCGAGGTGTCCTGGAACAGGATGATGGTCTGGGTGAGCAGGACCGGCAGCATGTTGCGGAAGGCCTGGGGAAGAACGACTTCGCGCATGGTCTGGGCATAAGTCATGCCCAGAGCGTACCCGGCGGCGACCTGCCCCTTCGGGATGCTCTGGATTCCGGCGCGCATGATCTCCGAGTAGTAGGCCGCCTCGAACAGCGTGAAGGTGATCAGCGCCGACGTCTCGGCCCCCAGCGGGCGCCCGGTGATCAGGGGAATGAGCAGGAAGAACCAGAGGATGACCATGACCAGCGGGATGCTGCGCATTGTGTTGACGTAAGCGGCAGCCGGCATGATCAACCAGGGCTTGCTCGACAGCCGCATCAGCGCCAGGAGGGTGCCGAGGGCGATGCCCCCCAGCATGGCGAAGACCGTGAGCTGAAGCGAGAACAGGAGGCCCTTGAGGACGTAGCTAGACAGAACCTCGGGGGTCAGGAATGCGAAGTCGAGGTTCAGCATCACTTGCCCCCCGCCGCGATCAGACCTGGTACGCGGACACGTTCCTCGATGAAATGCAGCACCCGGTTGATCGCGAACGCCGAGACGAAATAGAGGGCGGTGACTCCCAGGTAGATCTCGATGCCGCGTGACGTTTCCTCCTGCGCCTGCAGCGCGAACAGCGTCAGTTCGGAAATGCTGACCGCGAAGGCGACCGACGAGTTCTTCACGATGTTCATCGACTCGCTGGTCAAAGGCGGGATGATGATGCGGAAGGCCATTGGCAGCAGGACGTAGCGATAGGTCTGCGGCAGCGTGAAGCCGACTGCCAGTGCGGCCATGCGCTGGCCGCGTGGCAGTGACTGAATACCGGCGCGCACCTGCTCGGAAATCCGCGCCGAAGTGAACAGCCCGAGGGCGGCCACGACCAGCAGGAAACTGGGAACGTCCCTCAGCGGTGGGACCAGCGCCGGCACCACGTGATACCAGAGCATGATCTGGACGAGCAGCGGGATGTTACGGAACAACTCGGTCCACGCATTGCCGAGGAACACCAGTCCGCGGTTTGGGGTCGTGCGCAGGATCCCCATCAACGAGCCGAATACCAGCGCCACCGCCAGGCTGAGGAGGGCGACGGAGATTGTCCAGCCCCACGCCGACATCATCCAGTCGAGGTAGGTGATGTCGCCGCCGCTGCCGAAACAGCTGGCTATCACCTCGCCGTCAATGGTGTTCTTGCAGAAGACCTGCCAGTCCCAGTTGCCCAATCTGTTCGTGCTCCCGTTGCGCACCCCGCCCGCAGGCGGGCGGGGGTGTCAGGTCCGGCAATGGGTTTACTTCTTCGCGTAGTCTTCGGCCGGCTTGTCGTTCGGGTTGGCCCATGCCGCCCTGGTGGCATCCGAGGCCGGCAGGCCGATGCGGACGTTGGCCGGCGGGATCGGCTGCATGAACCACTTGTCGTAGATCTTGGCGATCTCGCCGGACTTCATCAGCTTGATCAGGCTGTCATCGACCGCCTTCTTGAACGCCGGGTCGTCCTTGCGCATCATGATGTTGATCGGCTCGACGTTGAGCACCTCACCGACGATCTTGTAATCGCCCGGGGTCTTGGACTTGGCGATGAGGCCGGCGAGGATCTGGGCGTCCATCACGAAGGCGTCCGCGCGGCCGGATTCGAGCAACAGGAAGCTGTCGGCATGGTCCTTGCCGAAGACTTCCTTGAAATCGACGCCCGTCGCGCGCTCATGCTTGCGCAGGAGCTGGACGGAGGTCGTGCCGGTCGTCGTGGCGACGTTCCTGCCGTTCAGTTGCGAGATCGAGGTGATCCCCGAATTGGCCTTGGTCGCGATGCGCACTTCCTCGACGAAGGTGGTCACGGCGAAGGCGACGTCCTTCTGGCGGGCGGTGTTGTTGGTGGTCGAGCCGCACTCGATGTCGATGGTGCCGTTCTGCATCAGCGGGATGCGGTTCTGCGAGGTGACCGGCTGGTACTTGACGTCGAGCCTGGCCATCCCGAGCTGCTTCTGGATGTCGGCAAGCACGTGCTGGCAGAGTTCGACGTGGAAGCCGGCGAACTTGCCGTCACCGACGGTGAACGACAGGCCGCCGGACGATTCACGCACGCCCATGGTGACCGCGCCGCTGTCCTTGATCTTCTTGAGCGTGCCGGCATCCTGGGCCAGCGCGGGCAGGGCGATGACGGAAGCGGCCATCACGGCCGCGGCGATGATGCTCATTGCTTTCATGCGGTCTTCTCCTCGGGTTTTGGGGCCGGCGCCCCGTGCCGGTTCCATCCGGTGCAGGGCAGTATAGAGCAGATTCACGCGGATTCGGCAGACTGTTCCTGCCGCTGCAGCCACCACATTCCGGCATAGGTTCCGCCGGCATCGAGGAGCGTGGCATGGCGGCCGCGTTCGACGATCCGCCCTTCCTCCATGACGAGGATCTCGTCGGCGTTCATCACAGTCGACAGGCGGTGGGCAATGACCAGCGTCGTGCGGCCGACGGCAGCCAGTTCCAGCTGGCCCTGGATTGCCCGCTCGGTGGCCGAATCGAGCGCCGAAGTCGCTTCGTCGAAAATCAGGATGGACGGGTTCTTGAGCAGGGTCCGGGCAATCGCGACGCGTTGCTTTTCGCCACCGGAGAGTTTCAGGCCGCGCTCGCCGACCCGCGTTTCGTACTTCTGCGGCAGCGCTTCGATGAAATCGTGCAACTGGGCGGCGCGAGCGGCGGCCAACACTTCCTCGCGGCTCGCATCGGGGCGTCCGTAGTTGATGTTGTAGAAGATCGAGTCGTTGAACAGCACGGTGTCCTGCGGGACGATGCCGATTGCCGCGCGCAGGCTGCCCTGTTTGAGGCTGCGCAGGTCGTAACCGTTGATCCGGATGGCGCCGCCCGTCACGTCGTAGAAGCGGTAGAGAAGGCGGGCCAGCGTCGACTTGCCGGCGCCCGAGTGGCCGACCACCGCGACCGTGCTGCCGGCGGCAATCGCGAAGTTCAGGTTGTGCAGAATGGCCCGGTCCGGCTCGTAGGCGAAGTCGACCGCAGCGAATTCGACCTGGAGCGGCCCACCCGGCAGATCACGGGCATCGGAGGCGTCGCCGATCTCGCGATTCTCCTTGAGCAGGTTGAACATGCGCTCGATGTCGGTCATCGCCTGGCGGATCTCGCGGTAGACCACGCCTAGGAAGTTGAGCGGAATGTAGAGCTGGATCAGGAAGGCATTGACCAGAACGAGGTCGCCGATGGTCATCGTCCCGTCGACGACCCCCTGCGCCGCCCGCCACATCATCGCCGTGACGCCGAGCGCGATGATCAGTTGCTGCCCGAGATTGAGTGCGGACAGCGTCGTCTGGCTGCGGGTCGCGGCATCTTCCCACTTGAGCATCTGCTCGTCGTAACGGCGCGCCTCCCACTCCTCGTTGTTGAAATACTTGACCGTCTCGTAGTTGAGCAGGCTGTCGATGGCCCGGGTATTGGCCGCCGAGTCGTTCTCGTTGACCGCGCGCCGGATGTCGATGCGCCAGTTGCTGACCTTGACCGTGAACACGATGTAGGCGACCAGCGAGACGACGGTGATCAGGACGAAGCCGAGGTCGTACTTGACGAAGAGAACGCCGAGCACGAGGCCGATCTCGACGAGGGTCGGCAATATGGAATAGAGCGTGTAGGAAATCAGGCTGGAAATTGACCGGGTGCCGCGCTCGATGTCGCGCGAGACGCCGCCGGTCTGGCGCTCGAGATGGAAGCGCAGGCTCAGTGCGTGCAGATGGCGGAAGACCTCGAGCGCCACCTGGCGGACGGCGCGCTGCGTGACGCGGGCGAAGAGAAACTCGCGAAGTTCGGTGAACAGCGCGGTTGAAAACCGCAGGGCGCCGTAAAGAATGAGCAGCAGGACCGGCAGCGCCAACACCTGATCGGCTGGCGAAAGCCCGTCGATCATGTTCTTGAAGACGACGGGAACGCCGACATTGGCGACCTTGGCGCCGATCAGGCAGGCGAGCGCGACCATGACGCGCAGGCGATAGGCCCAGAGATAAGGAAATAGCAGGCGCAGCGTCGGCCAGACGTGGATTTCGGACACGGGCTGGCCGGCCGGCGGCTTGGGGAGGGTGCTTGCGCGACGCATGGTGGGGGTTGCCCTGTTCGTGTTTGCGCCAGTATATGAAAACTTGGCGCTTTCCGCGAAAATCGAGCTTTATCCGAAGTTGGACCAAACATGGGTGTCGGCCTCATCAATCTTCCGCAAAAGCAGCCGGTCCTGCGTACCGTGCCGATGCCGGCGGATCTCAACCAGAACGGTGACGTCTTCGGCGGCTGGGTAATGGCCCAGGTCGACGTGGCCGGGGCGATCCCTGCCATGCGCCGCGCCCGCGGCCGCGTGGCGACGGTTTCGGTCAATTCCTTCCAGTTCAAGCAGGCGATTTCGGTCGGCGATGTGGTCAGCCTCTACGCCGACATCGTGCATGTGGGCAACACCTCGATCACCGTCAATGTCGAAGTCTACGCCGAGCGGAACTATGCCAACCCGGTGAAGGTCAAGGTGACGGAAGCGCAACTAACCTACGTTGCCATCGACGGAGCGGGCAAAAAGCGCGCCGTTCCGCCGGAAAATACGTAAAATCAGACAAGTGCAAAACTGTGTTCAAGTCGGGTGAGAAAATGATCAAACTGACCACGCGTACCGTGCCGGCGCTGCTTCTGCTTGCATCCTCCGGCGTCGCGTCAGCCGCCGGCATTCAGCTCTGGGAGCAGAACGCCAGCGGCATCGCGACTTCCTACGCCGGATCCGCCGCTGTCGCCGACAACGCCAGTACCATCTATTACAATCCGGCCGGCATGACCCAGCTTCCCGGGATCCGGCTCTCGGCCGGTGTGGTCGGGATCAGACCGAGCTTCAAGTTCAGCGACGAAGGATCCAGCGGTCTGCTGGGAACAGGCGGCAATGGCGGCGATGCCGGCGGCTGGTCGGCGGTGCCCAACGCCTATCTGTCCTGGCAGATTGCCCCGGACTGGTTCATCGGGCTCGGCATTTCCTCGCCATTCCGGCTGGCTACCGACTATGATAACAACTGGACCGGCAGCTATCAGGCGTTGAAGTCCGAGATCACGACGGTCAATTACAACCCGTCGCTGGCCTGGAAGGTGACCGACAAGGTCTCGCTCGGCCTCGGGTTGAGTTATCAGACCATCGATGCCGAGCTGACCAACATGACGCCCGTCGGCCTCTACAGGCTAAAGGGCGACGATGGCGCCTGGGGCTGGAATGCCGGGGCGCTGTTTACGCTGTCGCCGGCGATGCGCGTCGGGGTTTCCTATCGCTCGACGATGAGTTACACGCTCAACGGCGACCGCACCCTCGGTGCCGCGCCGGCAACTTCGGCCAGTGCCGACCTCAGGCTGCCGGATACCGTCACCGTCTCGGTCTGGCAGCAGGTTTCGGATCGCTGGGAGGCGATGGGCGACCTGTCCTTCACCCGCTGGAACACGGTCGACAACCTGAACGTCCGTTCGGTTGCCGGCACCGAAACCGAGTCCATCAACTACGACAACTCGTGGCGTATTGCCTGGGGCGCCGCCTACAAGGCCAGTGACGCCTGGAAGCTGAAATTCGGCATCGCTTACGATCGGTCGCCGACGTCGGACGAATACCGCACGGCCCGCATGCCTGACAACAACCGTCTCTGGTTCTCGTTCGGCGGTCAGTGGAACGCCGGCGCCTACGGCCGGATCGATGCCGGCTATGCCTACCTGTATCTCAAGGATGCGAGCATCAACCAGACCCAGACGTTCGCGGTACCGGCCGGTGGGCCCGGCGTCAGCAACCTTCGCGGCTCGTACAGCGACGGCGTCCATGTGCTGGGAATACAGTACTCGAACGGTTTCTAGGACGTCCGTTCAGGCGCCGGATGCCTTGCGCAGGCGCCTGGCGAAAACCTTCATTTCCCTCGCCGCCTGGATGTCGCCTCTGGCTTCGGCCACGTCGATGCCGCGTTCGTAGGCGGCCAGCGCGCCGGCGTTGTCGCCAGCCTCCGCTAATGCCTTGCCGAGTGCCTTCCACGCCGCCGAATACCGGCTGTCGCGGTCGACCGCTTCCTGGAAGCACTTTCCGGCTTTGGCCGGATCGCCCGCCTTCAGGTATTCGTTGCCGAGCGAGAAACGGAGCAGGGCGCCGTCGCGCGGGCCGTCAAGCAGCTTTTCCAGAGATTCGATGCGCGGGTTCATGGGCTACCAGGGCTAGAATAGTATTTTGCAATCGGGACACAGAAAGTGCCTCATGGCCAAGACCATCATCGTAACCCCGCATGCCCCGGCCGCCATCGGCACCTATTCGCAAGCCGTGCGTGTCGGCGACACCGTTTACATGTCGGGACAGATCGGCCTCGATCCGGCTTCCATGCAGATGGTAGACGGAATCGATCCGCAAATCGTTCGCGTCTTCGAAAATCTCAAGGCCGTCGCCGAAGCTGCCGGCGGGTCGCTGGCCGACATCGTCAAGGTCAACGTCTTCCTGACCGATCTCGCCAACTTCGCCAGGGTCAATGAAACGATGGCACGCTACTTCAGCGAGCCCTTCCCGGCGCGCGCCGCCGTCGGCGTCAAGGAGTTGCCGCGCGGCGCGCTGGTCGAGGCCGATGCGGTGATGTGCATCGGCAATTAGGCGGCCGATGACGGCCTGCGGGACGTCCGCCCCGATCCGCGCCTCCGAGGCGCTGCGCAAGAAGCTCGCCAGGATCGGCCTCCAGCGCGAGGCGGACTTGCTGGTGCATCTGCCGCTGCGCTACGAGGACGAAACCCGCATCACGCCCGTCGCCCGGGCGCCATGGGGCGAGCCGGTGCAGGTCGAGGTAGTGGTCAGTTCCTGCGAAGTGCAGTTCCGGCCGCGCCGCCAGATGGTCGTCCGAGCGTTCGACGACAGCGGCGAACTGACCATGCGCTTCTTCAACGCCTACCCGACCCACCAGGCGGCGCTGAGCGAAGGCTCACGGGTACGCGCTTTCGGCGAGATCCGCAGCGGCTTCTTCGGCGCCGAAATGGTCCATCCGCGCTTCCACAAGGTGGCAGAGGGCGAGCCGCTGCCGACGGAATTGACCCCGATTTACCCGTTGACCGCCGGCGTCGCCAATTCGGCGCTGCAGAAGCTGACCGGCAAGGCGCTGGCGGCGGCCGAACTCGACGAGACGCTGCCCGACGATGTGCGCCAGCGACTGAAACTTCCCGGCCTGGCGCGCAGTCTGCGTTTCCTGCACCGGCCGCCGCCTGGGACCGATCTCGACACCCTGCACGCCCGCAACCACCCGGCCTGGCGCCGGATCAAGTTCGATGAAGTGCTTGCGCAACAACTTTCCCTGCGCCGCGCCTACCTCGCGAGGCGCGAAAAAGGGGCGCCGGTGCTGGTGGCTCGCGACGACCTCGGCGCATGCCTGCTCGACCACCTGCCGTTCGGACTGACCGGCGCCCAGTTGCGGGCGATGGCGGAAATCTCGGGCGATCTCGGCCAGCCCTACCCGATGCAGCGCCTGCTGCAGGGCGACGTTGGCGCCGGCAAGACCATCGTCGCCGCGCTTGCTGCCTGTCAGGCCATTTCAGCCGGCTGGCAGGCCGCCTTCATGGCGCCGACCGAAATCCTCGCCGAGCAGCATTACCTGAAATTGAAGGACTGGCTGGAACCGCTCGGCGTGCGCGTGGCGTGGCTCTCGGGCAGCCTGAAGACGAAGGCCAGGCGCGAGCAACTGGCGGCGACGGCGAGCGCGGCGCAACTGGTTGTCGGCACGCACGCGCTGATCCAGGAGGGTGTCGATTTCGCCCGGCTCGGACTGGCCATCGTCGACGAACAGCACCGTTTCGGCGTCGCCCAGCGTCTCGCGCTGCGCCAGAAGGGCAACAACCCGCACCAGTTGATGATGTCGGCGACGCCCATCCCGCGCACGCTGGCGATGAGCTACTACGCCGACCTCGACGTCACGGTACTCGACGAGTTGCCGCCCGGCCGCACCCCGGTCAAGACGCGGCTGGTCGCCGACACCCGGCGCGACGATGTCGTCGGCTTCGTCCGCAAGCATGTCGAGGAAGGCCGGCAGGCCTACTGGGTCTGCCCGCTGATCGAGGAATCGGAAGCCCTGCAGTTGCAGACGGCGCAGGAAACCTACGAAACGCTTTTGGCCGAATTTTCCGGGTTGACCGTGGGACTGGTGCACGGTCGCCTCAAGGCCGACGAGAAGCAGGCCGTGATGGCCGCTTTCGCCGCTGGCGCGATCAATGTTCTGGTGGCAACGACGGTGATCGAGGTCGGTGTCGACGTGCCCAACGCCAGCCTGATGGTCATCGAGCACGCCGAGCGCTACGGACTGTCGCAATTGCACCAGTTGCGCGGCCGTGTCGGGCGCGGCCCGTACGAATCGAGCTGCATCCTGCTCTATGCCGGCCCGCTCCGCGAGACCGCGCGCGAGCGGCTGAAGATCATCTACGAGAACAGCGACGGCTTCGAGATCGCCCGCCATGACCTGCAACTGCGCGGCCCTGGCGAATTCGTTGGCAGCCGGCAGAGTGGCGTCCCGCTGCTGTGCTATGCCGATCTGGAAATGGATGCCGATCTGGTCGAGATGGCGCGCGATGTGGCAGAAACCATGCTGACCGTGCATCCCGATCTCGCCGAGCGCCATCTGCAGCGCTGGCTCGGATCGCGGGAGGAGTTGCTAAGGTCTTGAAGCAAGATGCTTGCGGTTGCTAAATCGCTTCAATTTGCATGATGTATGATTGGCCACAGTCCGGCTCGCCCTATTTTGTTGCCCCTACAACTGAGAAGCAGGAAATCCCATGACCAACGCTCTGCCAACCTATGACGCGCTGATGAATCCTCTCCTTGAGGCGTTGCGCGAACTGGGAGGGTCTGGGTCGATTGAGGAAATTTACGCGAAAACTGTTGAGATCACCGGTCTCTCCGAAGACGTCGTTGCTCAACTCCATGACCCCGAAAAGAGTAGCCAAACCGAAGTCGGCTATCGCCTTGCTTGGGCTAGAACTTATCTCCGGAAATACGGGTTGTTGGAAAACTCAAGCCGCGGCATTTGGTCACTTACGGAAAAGGCCAAGTCTCTTGGAACCATAGACTCAGCCGAGATTGTTCGTTTCGTCCGAGCCCTTGATAAACAGGATGCTCCAAAAAAACGGCCTCGTGATGAGGCCGCTCGTGAACTTTCTGAAGAGGAGGGGTGGAAGGATAAGCTTTCGGCGGTCCTCACCCAGCGGCTCGATCCTGCGGGTTTCGAACGTTTGGTCCAGCGGATTTTGCGAGAGTCCGGATTTATCCACGTTGAGGTTACCGCACGCACTGGGGATGGTGGAATTGATGGTAAAGGTATTGCACGCATTCACGGTTTCATGAGCTTTCATGTTCTCTTCCAGTGCAAGCGATACAAGGGTTCCGTTACGGCTGGGGAAATACGCGACTTTCGAGGGGCGATGGTCGGCCGTGCCGACAAGGGCCTATTTATTAGCACGGGATCCTTTACGCCGGCCGCCGTGAAGGAGGCTACGCGCGATGGTGCTCCGCCAATTGATCTTGTCGACGGTGATGAACTCGCCGAGAAGCTTAAGGAGTTGGGTCTCGGCGTGAAAACAGAATTGGTAGAGCGAGTCAGCGTTGATGCAGGATGGTTTGACAACCTATGACTTGTAATCTCGGGCGTTCCAGTCAACCTAGAAGCTCCCTATGATCAAGGCCATCACGATTATTGCCGCTGCGCTGTTCCTCGCCCAACCGGTCGCCTCTGGCGCAGCTTCCACCGACCCGGATCGCCGCAGCGAGCGCGTTCACTTCGCCAGGGGCATGGCCTCGACCGTCATCAAGGGCCAAATCAGGGGCTACCGCTATGTCGACTATCAGGTGCGCGCCGGTGCCGGGCAGGCGTTGAGCATCGAGATGCAGACGAGCAATGCCGCCAGCTATTTCAATATCCTCCCGCCGGACAGCGCCGATGTCGCAATGTTCAACGGCAGCCTTGCCGGCAACCGCTTCTCGGGTGTCCTGCCGGCGGACGGCGATTACAGCATCCGCGTCTACCTGATGCGCAGCGCCGCGCGCCGCAACGAGTCGGCCCGGTACGCGCTGAGCATTGGCGTCAGCGGCCAGGCCCTGGCGGCGACGCTGGCGGCCGAGGATGCGCTGATTCCCGGCACGCCTTTCAATGCCTCGGCGAAGGTCGCCTGTACGGTGCCGTTCGCGCCCAAGGTCAAGGAGTGCGACGCCTTCGTCATCCGGCGCGGTTTCGACGGGACGGCGACGGTTGAGGTGCGCTGGGGCGAGGGTATGAAGCGGCGCATCCTCTTCGTCAGACATGAGGTGGTCGGGGCCGATTCACCGGAGACGCTGGACTTCGAGCGTCGCAGCGACTTCACCATCGTCCGCTTCGGCAGCGAAGAGCGCTTCGAGATTCCGGAAGCCTTGCTGACCGGCGGCTGAGATTTGCCCAGAATCCGGGGTCGACCGCGCCAGGTCGTGCCGAGTGCGGCTTTCCGGCCTTGCAGCAGGACGATCGCCAATGTTCGGGTCAGCCAGCCTCGGCGGCCCGCCGGCCCCGTTCGGGATCGACACCGGCCAGGATGAGGAGCCCGGCGACGAAGAAGGCGCCGGTGGCGAGCATGGCCATGCGGTGGTCGCCGCCGGAAACCCAGCTCACTGCCCCGTAGGTCAGCGGGCCGAAGATTGACGACAGCTTCACCGAGACTCCCCACAGGCCGAAGAATTCCGCCCGCCGCGCCTCG